>Ga0315278_10000032_pt1 | contig 115101 bp, 87 predicted proteins | sample YL17G06_0_MG_FD_203880 | JGI IMG/M metagenome (GOLD analysis project Ga0315278, IMG submission 203880) | Sediment microbial communities from Yellowstone Lake, YNP, Wyoming, USA - YL17G06_0 | ecosystem: Environmental > Aquatic > Freshwater > Lake > Sediment | place: USA: Wyoming | collected... | reverse complement strand
AGGCGCATTATCCAAAGAGATAAATAAGGCCAGGCAGGTGATCCTTGATGCGCTTTCGAATCTTGAGGCGGCCATTGATTTTCCCGAGGAGGATATAAAGCCCGATGATTTAAATAAGATAAAGGACGGCCTCATGAGATCATGTGCTACACTGCACAGGATCCTTGAAGGCGCAAGGTTCGGGCGGGTATCCCGCGAGGGTATCCATGCGGTCATCTGCGGAAGGCCCAATGTGGGAAAATCTTCGCTTTTGAATGCGCTCCTGAAGCAGGAACGCTCCATCGTGACCCATATCGCCGGGACCACCCGCGATACTATCGAGGAGATAATCGATATCCGGGGAGTGCCGGTAAGGATCGTGGATACCGCCGGGATATTGGAGCCGCGGGACCTGGTGGAGAAGAAGGCGGTTGAGCGCTCCAAAAAGCAGATCGCCCAGGCAGACCTGGTGATCATTATGTTTGACGGAAGCCGGAAATTAAACGGCCAGGATGAAACGCTTATTAGAAAAATAGGAAAGAAGCAGGCAATAGCCGTAATAAATAAGATCGACCTTAAGCAGAAGATCGATGCGCCAAGGCTTATAAAGAAGTTCGCCCGGGTGATCGAGCTTTCTGCAAGCAAAGGCAGGAATATTAATCTGTTGGAGGATGCGATCGTAAATTTAGCCTATGGCGGAAAGATAAGCGCTGCTGAGCCTGCATTGGTCAGTAATTTGAGGCACATAACCGCTTTGCGGGAGGCCGAGATTCTTATTGCGCAGGCAGCTACTTCCGTGGATAATAAGCTATCCTTGGAGTTTATTGCCCAGGACACTAAAGACGGCTTGCGCTATCTGGATGACCTCTTGGGCAGGAGTTTTTCGGATGAATTATTGGATAAGATCTTCAACGATTTTTGTATAGGTAAATAACCGAAAGGGACAGAATGGACAGGAAGAAGATAGAGCGCGCTGTAAGGGATATATTAGAGGCGATAGGAGAGGACCCCAAAAGGAGGGATCTTTTGGAAACTCCCAAAAGGGTCGCTGAGATGTATGAAGAGATATTCTCCGGGGTGAATAAAGACCCCAGGAAAGACCTGGAGGTCATCCTCGACCAGAAACATCACGAGATCATCCTGTTGAAAGGCATTCCTTTATACAGTATCTGCGAGCACCATCTTCTGCCCTTTTTAGGCAAGGCGCATATCGCCTATATTCCCAAAAACGGACGGGTCACGGGTTTGAGCAAGCTGGCCCGGGTGGTGGATACTTTATCCCGCAGGCCCCAGGTGCAGGAGCGACTGACCACGCAGATCGCCGAGATCGTGATGGCTAAACTAAAGCCGTTAGGCGTTATGGTCGTGATCGAAGCGGAGCATATGTGCATGTCTATGAGGGGAGTGAAAAAACCCGGGACCATGACTGTGACCTCGGCGGTAAGGGGGATATTCAAGGAGAACGAGAAGACCCGCTCTGAGACGCTTTCTTTGATCAAAGATTAGCCTGTCAAAATTACAAAAGAAGGCCAAATTACTATGTCTGAATTAAGATATAATCTGATCGCGCGCGAGTGGGTGGTTATTGCTACGGAGAGGGCCAAGCGTCCGGAGGATTTTGTCAAGGCGTCCAAGGAAAAAAAGGTCCTTCCCGCATACAAAAGCGATTGTCCTTTTTGCCCCGGCAATGAAGCCAAGACCCCGCAGCTGGTCTATCTTTTAGGGGAGCCCGGGAGCTGGAAGGTGCGCGTGGTCAACAACCTTTACGGCGCGCTTTCTGCGGATGGCACATGCGAAAGAAGGATTGATGGTATCAATCTTTCCATGAACGGGTTCGGCAACCACGAAGTGATCATTGAACATCCGCGGCACGATATTATTATGCCGTTAATGAGCGATGAAGAGGTGGAGAATATAATCAGGGTTTACAGGGCGCGTTATCTTGCGCTGCAGGATAATAAGGGGATCGAGGCGGTAATCATCTTTAAGAACCACGGGCCCGGCGCAGGTACTTCTTTAGAGCACCCCCATTCGCAACTTGTTGCCACGCCAATAGTTCCGCCCCAGATAAGAAACCGCATGGAGCGGGCAATGCACTATTTTGACAATACCGGCTTGTGCGTATTTTGCAGGACCCTTGAAGAGGAGCTAAAAGCCGGAAAGAGGATCGTCCTGGAGACTGATAAGTTTGTTGTTTTCTCGCCCTACGCCGGCGCATCTCCTTTTATGATGTGGATATTCCCCCGCAGGCATATGGCTTCATTTGTCGAGATAAACGATGCCGAACTGTCTTGTCTGAGCCGCGCCTTAAAACACTCACTCCAAAAGCTTTATTACGGCCTGGATAATCCGGATTTCAACTTCACTATCCGTTCTATTCCGGTAAAAGAGCATGGCTCTGAGTATTTTCACTGGTATATAAGCATCATCCCCCGCTTGACCCAGCCCGCCGGATTTGAGCTGGGTTCGGGTATGTTCATAAATACCACCCTTCCGGAAGCTAACGCCGAATTCCTGCGCAGCGTCAAGACTCCCTCAAAGTAGAATTTATCCTTGCTTAGTTGTTTTTTCCTTGTTTTATGCTAAAATAATTAAATAATACTTACCTATATATGACAATGGCACCTACTTATAAAATAACTTCATCTACGCTTTTGTTTAGCCTTATTTTTCTTTGCAGCGCCTGCGCCGTTCCCAGGCAGCCTGTTGCTCCTAATAAGATCCTGGATAAGCGTCCCGGCTCCGGAACTGTCGCTGAAGTTAATGATTTTGCCGATTCTGTGGCTAGCCTTAAGAAGAAACAAAACAGCTCAGTTGCCAAGGCTGCGGCGCGTGATGAAAAGGCCGCTTTGTCCAAGATTAAGGATCCCGCCTGGAAGGCCATACGCTCCAAAAAGCTCGACGCATCAAAGCCGCTTGCCTTAGTTGAGCTCTTGGATATGGCCTTGCGCAATAACCCTAAGACGCGGCAGGCCTGGGAGAGTACGCGGCTTGCCCGCGCCCAGGAGAAGCAGACGGAGAGCAAGCTTTATCCTCAGGTAAATATCACCGAGACCTTTACCCGCGAGAAAAGTGATGCCAATATCCCCGGCAACGACATAGACGATCTTCATTACGGTCCCGCGGCAAAGATGACTTACCTTGTTTTTAATTTCGGGGGGCGCGGCTTTTCGATAAAAGAGATGGTAGAGTTGGTGTCTTCGGCGGACGCTTTGTATAATCAGGGTATCCAGGACCTTATCCTTAACGTCGAGCAGGGTTATTACGGGCTTTACAGTGCAAGCTCCGCCTTGGAGGCTGCCAATTCTGATGTTGATAACGCAAAACAGGATTACGATGCTGCCAAAGAGAAATTCATCGTAGGCCTGGTCTCCAAGCTTGACGTCCTGCAGTCCCAGTCGAATTATGAGGATTCACTTTATAAGCTGGAGGATGCCAAAGGCAATCTTGAGCTGGCGCGCTCGAATCTGGCGCAGGTGATAGGCGTGGCCGCTGACACCTCTTTTGAGATCGCGGAGCCCGCGGAAAAGCTGCCGGACCAGGTATCCAAAGACGATATCACGCTTCTTATTGAAGAGGCTTTGGAGAAGCGGCCGGATATAGCCAGTTTTAAGGCGCAGTGGCGCTCAAAAAAAGCGGCCAGCCGAGCGGCCATGGCGGGGCTCTTTCCCTATGTCAATGTCGGGGGGTCGGCGTCAAAGAACAATTTCAAGTATTACGGGGCGCACAAGATCAAAGAAGATGACCGCGGGTACAGCGGATACGCGCAGGTCAGCTGGGATATCTTTGACGGTTTTTATAATTTGAATAAGAAACGCCAGGCTGCCAGGGAGAGGAATATCGCTTTTGAGCAGCTGATCCAGGCTGAGCTTGCGCTTAGCGCCGAAGTCTGGACAGCTTACTACAATTATAACACCGCGGTCCAGAAACTTGTCTTCAGCGAAAGCTACCTGGCCAGCTCCCAGGAATCATACTTCCTCGCCCTGGAAAGTTACAACGCCGGACTAAAGAGCATGCTCGACCTTACCCAGGCGCAGGCTCAGCTTTCCGGGGCGCGCAGCCGCCTTATCCAGTCTAAGGAGGCTGCGTTTATAGCCTTGGCAAATCTTGCGCATTCCACAGGTTCGCTTGCCGCCAAGGATTTTAACCCCCAAGTAAATCTTGATACCGAGGAGGGTAAAAGATAATGGTTGAGAAAAAGCCGGTTCCTTTTCAGGCACACGCGGGAAAGAAAGGCTTAGGGCCCAAGATCATCTGGGTTTGCGTTTCAATAGCCATCATATTATTTGCCAAGGGGTTGTTTAAAAAGAAGCCGCAAAAAAATATCCCTCCCCGGCCGGTTGAAATTGCAGAGGCTGTAGTCCGAGACGTGCCGGTATACATCGATTCATTCGGCAACCTCACTCCTCCGAATGACGTGGACATCAAATCCCAGGTCACTGGAGCCGTAAAAGAGGTGAATTTTACCGAGGGCGCTGAGGTAAGGACGGGGGACCTGTTATTTACCATCGACCCTGCGCAGTTTGAGGCTCAGCTTAAGAAAGCGCAAGCCGCGCTTCTTGCTGATACCGCTTCCTTAAGCCTTAAGAAGAATACCCTTGAAAGGAACAGGGCGCTCTTTGATAAGAAGCTTATCTCCCAGCAGGAGTTTGACAAATACCAGACCGATTTTGCCGCAGCGGAAGCCGCGGTGAAACTTGACGCAGCGGAGGTCGAGCTTGCAAAGATAAGCCTTGAGTATTGCTATATCCGTTCTCCCGTAGACGGCCTTGCGGGAAAAAGGCAGGTAGATCTGGGAAATATCGTGTCGGCATACAGCGGCCCCACCCTTGTCAATGTCAAGACCATGGATACGCTATATGTGGATTTTACCGTAGCTGAGAACTATCTTGATGGCATCCGCAAGGCTATGGCAGCGGGAAAACTCAAGGTCGAGGCGATTGTCGGAGACGATGAGAGCAGGAAATATCCGGGAGAGCTTGAGCTTTTAGATAATTCGGTTGATAACACTACCGGGACGATACTTTTGCGCGCGCTGGTGGCTAATAAGGACAAGGCGCTGTGGTCCGGGCAGTTTGTAAGGGTAAGGCTTATCCTGAGCGTAAAGAAGGACGCTGTCCTTGTGCCGTACGATGCGGTGCAGTTGGGGCAGAAAGGGAGCTACCTTTTCGTAGTGACCGAAGACAACAAGGCTGATTTGCGGCTGGTCAAGTCCGGAAGCAGGCAGCAGGAAAATATTGTTATCGAGGACGGCGTTAAGCCGGGTGAAAAAGTGGTTACCGCAGGGCAGTTGGGTTTGAGCCCGGGCGCTAGCGTCATGGATGCCGTCGAGATGAGGAAGATGCAGCAGGAAGCGGCGGCAAAGCAAAAGAAGAAGTAAGTAAGGTAAAGGAGATACCGAGTGGGTTTATCCGACAACTTTATAAAAAAGCCGGTCATGACCGCCCTGGTGACGGTTGTGGTCTTTATCTTCGGCATCGCCGCATACTTCAAGCTTCCCATAAGCGACCTGCCTGTGGCGGATTATCCAGTTATTACTGTAACGGTCCAATATCCCGGGGCAAGCCCTAACACCATGGCTACGACCGTAGCCGCGCCCTTAGAAAACCAGTTTACCCAGATACCGGGCCTGGAGAAACTGATCTCGGATAATACCGAAGGCCAGACCAAGATCATGCTGACATTTTCGCTTGACCGCAGCGTCGACTTGGCCGCGCCCGACGTTCAGGCGGCGATCCAGCGCGCGATGTCGGACCTTCCGACTGACCTCCCGTCTCCGCCGACATACTCCAAGACCAACCCTAGCGACGCCCCTATTTTGTACATGACGGTGACTTCGGATACCCTTACCCCCGGCCAGTTGTATGATTTCGGCAACAAGACCATCGGCCAGCGCATCAGCATGGTCCAGGATGTTTCGCAGGTGCAGGTCTGGGGCGCCAAGCGCGCCATGCGCGTGCAGCTGGACCCTAATAAGCTGGCGGCCTTTGGGATCGGGATCAACGAGGTGGCCAACGCCCTTAAGGCCGGCACGGTGACGATCCCCGGAGGAAGTTTGAACGGAGAGATCCGCGCTTTCTCTATCGAGCCGCACGGCCAGTTGTTCAGCGCTGAGGATTACCGCAGCCTTATTATCGCCTATCGCAATAATGCCCCTGTCCGGCTTAAAGACCTGGGCACCTGTGTGGAAAGCCTGGATAATGACGTGGTTAATGTGGCTTACGGATCAAGGGAAAAGAAGGTTACCGGCGGGGCGGTGGTTATCGCGGTCTCCCGCGTGGGCGGGTCCAATACCGTGGCTTTGGCAGAGCGCATCAGAAAGACCGTTGATGACCTGAGGAATGAGATCCCCGGTTCGGTCAACCTCGATATTTTTTATGACAAGTCCGAGTCGATCGTCGAAGGGGTCAATGACGTCAAGGTGACCATCGTCATAGCGCTGGTGCTGGTCATCCTCATCATATTCTTATTTTTAGGCAGCCTTACCGATACCATCATACCTAGCATCACCCTGCCGCTTTCCATCATCGCGACTTTCATCGTCATGTATGCCTTAGGCTTTAGCCTGGACAACCTCTCGCTTATGGCGCTTACGCTTTCCGTAGGTTTCGTAGTCGACGATGCCATCGTGGTCCTTGAGAATACCGTCCGCCTTATTGAATCCGGGAAAAAACCTTTTGCCGCTGCTATCGAGAGCGCGCGGGAGATAACATTCACTATCATCTCCATGACCCTGTCGCTTGCAGTCATCTTTGTGCCCCTGGTCTTCATGGCCGGGGTCGTGGGCAGGGTCTTCAGGGAGTTCGCTATTACCGTAGTCATGGCGATCCTTTGCTCCGGCGTTATATCTTTGACGCTTACCCCGATGATGTGCGCCCGCATGTTGAAATCCAAGGAGAAAGGGGGCGAGACCGGATTACAGAAGTTCATGAATTCGTTCATGGGTAAAGTTATCGACCAGTATGGGGTCTGGCTCAAATGGACGCTGCAGCGGCCGCTTATTACCCTCATAGCCTGGGTCATATGTTTTGCCGGGACGGTCGGGCTTTTCTTTGTGCTTCCCCAGACCTTCCTGCCCGAAGGCGACAGCGGCGCTATCACCGGGATGATGATAGTGCCCTTGGGCACATCCACGCCTAAGATGCAGAAGTTCCAGGCCCAGGTCAATGAAATACTTCACAGCGACCCCAATGTCAATAAAGTCGTCACAGTTTCGGGGCTCATGCCGGGAGCCGACCAGAGCACCGGGCCTTTATTCGTAAGGTTAAGGGAGCCTAAAGAGAGGCGACCCATGCCTGAGGTAGCCCAAGGGCTGCGCGCCAAGCTCTATGGGCTTACGGGCGGGTTTGTTTTCTTAAGGCCGATCCCCGCGCTTTCCATAAGCGCAGGAGGCGAAAGCACTGCTGCCGGAAGCAAATATTCCTATGTTATTACGGGTGCTGCGCAGGATACGCTTTACAAAACAGCCATGCAGTTTGAGCAAGGCTTAAGGAAGACGCCCGGATTTCTTGATGTGCAGAACAGCGTCAAACTCAATATGCCCCAGCTTAATATTCAGATCCTGCGTGACCGCGCCTCGACCCTTGGGATCACCGCCGGCGATATCGAGGAGGCGCTGGCCTTGGCTTATGCCGGAGGCAAGGTCACTACCTACAAGACGGATATCGACCAGTATGATGTTATCGTGGAGCTGGATAAAATGTACCAGAAAAACCCCGAGAACCTTACGCATATCTACCTACATTCGAATAAGACCGGCGGGCTTGTGCCGTTATCTGCCATAGCCAAAACAAATGAAGGGGTCGGCCCTCAGGATGTCCCGCACTTTAACCAGCTCAATGCCGCAACCATCTCTTTTAATATCGACCCGTCACTGCCTTTAGGCAGCGCCACTAAGGCTATTGAGCAGCTTGCGCAGGGGATGCTGCCGCAGGGCGTCACGGGATTCCTGCAGGGCGAGGCGCAGCAGTTCCAGGACGCGGTCGCAAGCCTCGGGATACTTATCATTATCGCGGTCTTTATCAAATATATAATCTTAGGCATACTTTACGAAAATTACGTGCATCCTATGACTATCCTGACCACGCTGCCCGTGGCGACATTCGGCGGCCTGCTGACCTTGTTGTTTTTCGGTTCGGAGCTTTCGCTTTACGGCTACGTCGGGATGTTCATGCTTTTAGGCATCGTGGCTAAGAACGGCATTATGATGGTAGATTTTGCCAATCAGAACCTGCAGAAAGGAAATATGTCAAACTTCGACGCGATCTATGGAGCCTGTATCGTGCGCTTCCGGCCGATCCTTATGACTGGACTTGCGGCGATCATGGGAGCTGTGCCGATCGCTTTGGGATATGGCGCAGACGGCGCCTCGAGAAGGCCGCTGGGCCTTATCGTTGTCGGAGGGCTGATATTTTCGCAGGTCATAACTTTGTTCGTTACCCCCGGGATATTCCTTTATATGCAAAAGTTCCAGGAAAGGTTCCTGGATAAGTTTGAATTGACGCGTTCTGAGGCGGCCCGCGCAAAGGTTGAAGAGGAGTAACAGTTGTCCGGCAAAAAAGATCTTTACAGGTGGGTTAAGCTGGGGGGGTTTGCCTCATTCATACCTTTAGTGCTGGTCACAGGGCCTTTGACAGGCTTCTTCCTGGGGGATTATATCGAGAAGAAGTTTTATCCCGGATCGCGCTGGCCCCTCATGCTTGCGTTGATCGGGCTTTGCGCCGCAATAGTTGAGGTCATAAGGATTATAAGGGCGATGATAAAGGTTTCGTAAGGAGTATTAGATGGGCGATTCAGGCGTAAACCAGCCGGAGCTGATAAATATTATCACTTGGCTTGCCGGGGTGTTCAAGGGAACGCCTTTAGCCGGTTTCCTCTTGGCCTGGCAGGACACCTTATTCTCTCTTTTTATCGCCGCACTAATAGTTGTCTTTTTTTATATTGCCTTGCGCAAAATTAGGGTTTTGCCCGGGAGGGCTCAGGCGGCGGCAGAGATATTTGTTGAGGTGGTGGATGATTTTGTCTGCGGGATAATGGGCTCGCGCGGCAGGCGCTTCGTCCCTTTTATAGGCACCCTTTTTATCTACATCCTTCTTATGAATATCTGCGGCCTGATACCGTTTTTAAAATCCGCCACAACGAACTGGTCGATCACCCTGGCTTTGTCCCTTTGCGTTTTTGTTTATGTGCAGTACACCGCCTTTAAAGAGCTGGGGGTCTTGGGCTATTTTGATGTGTTGATGGATAAGCCCAGGGGATTTTTGGCTTTGTCCGTCGTATTCCCTTTGATGATGCTTTTTCTGCATCTGGTTTCGGAGCTTATTAAGCCGATCACTTTGTCGCTACGCTTACGCAGCAACATCTGGGGGGATGATATGCTTTTGGCGGTTTTATCGGGTTTCGGATTGACGGGCCTGCCGCTTTTGTTGTTCAGTTCGGTGATAGCCTTGATCGCCGCCGTGGTCCAGGCGACGGTGTTCTGCCTGCTGACCACGATATATTTTGCTTTTGTCCTTTCGGATAACGAAGAAATAGAACCACAAGTAAAGGGAGGGTAGAGGAATGGATTACAAGATGGCGCTTGCATTTAGTTTGCCGTTTGCAGTGGGGCTGGCTGCCCTTGGTTCAGCGGTCGGATTAGGCCGGGCGGTGGCTTCAGCGATGGAGGCAACCGGAAGGCAGCCTGAGGCTTCGACCAAGATAATGGTCGCCATGGTCACTGGCTGCGCCTTTATCGAGGCGTTGACGATCTACGCCTTGGTGTTCGCGTTTGTGCTCTCGGGCAAATTATAATAGAGAGGAAAATACATGGAGCTATTGAAGATGCTGGCGGCCAACGAAGTGGTCGCCCAGGTCCTGAGCTTCCTGATACTGTTTTTTATCCTGCGCGCTTTCGCCTGGAAAAAGATCCTTGCGCTCTTGGATGAACGCAAGAAGAAGATCGCTTCCCAGTTGAATAGGGCCGAAGAGGATAAAGCTAGTATCGAGAAGATCAAGCTTGAATATCAGTCCAGGCTTAAAGAGGCAGAGGACGCCTCCAAGGCTAAGATCCAGGAGGCGATATTCGAAGGCCAGAAGATAATCGAGGATTGCAAGGTCCAGGCGCGCAAAGAATCCGACAGGATCATCAATGAAGCCAAGGCTCAAGTGGAGTATGAGGTGGCCAAGGTCAAGGAGGGCTTAAAAGCGCAGACGATAGACCTTGTGCTTGATGCGACCGAGCACCTTCTGGAAGAGAAGATGAATGACCAAAGGGACCGCGCAATCGTTCGGGATTTCCTGGACAAGCTGGGTAATTCATGATAAGAAGCCAGATACTCGTCAAAAACTACTGCGAAGGGTTCATTTATTATGTAAGGCGGGGGATCGGCCTCAAGAGGTGCGTTGAGGAGGCTAAGGCCTTGAAAGTCATAGCGGCCAGTAACCCGGGGTTTCTGGAGATATTGACAAGCCCGGCGATAACCAAGAACGAAAAGTTCCGCTTTGTCGACGAGGTGTTAAAGGGGAGGTTTTCGGATGATTTCCTATTTTTCATAAAGCTTGTCGTGCATAGCGAGCTTGCCCGGCTTTTAGTGCAGATGGCTGATTACCTTAGGGTTAATTATTCGCATGGGGAGGCGCAGGATGCGGTCTTAAAGAGCGCAAACTTTCTTGATGTCGAGGTAATAAAAGAGATCGAGGAGAAGGTGCAGGAGAAGCTGGGCAAGAAGCTGTTTTTTTATTTCCAGCTCGATCCTTCGCTTTTAGGCGGGGTGCAGCTGGTCATCGGGAATACCGTTATCGACGGCTCGGTAAAGAAACGTATGGAAGAGTTAAGGGCCAAGGTCAAACAGGTGAGGATGCTATATGGATATTAGGCCGGAAGAGATAACTTCTATTATCAGTAAGGTATTTGACGATTACAAGGTCCGCTTGAGGACTGAATCCACGGGGCGGGTGCTGCAGGTGGGTGATGCCATCGCCCGTGTCTACGGGCTTGATGACGCCATGATGGGCGAGATCATCGAATTCAATAATAAAGTTTATGGCATAGTCCTTAACCTTGAGGAGGACAGCGTCGGAGTCGTAATTCTGGGGGCAGAAAACGCCGACAGGGATATTAAGGAGGGGGACCTGGTCAAGAGGACCGGCTCGATCATGAAGGTGCCGGTAGGCGAAACTCTTTTGGGCCGGGTCATAAATTCAGGCGGCCTGCCGATCGACGGCAAAGGGCCGATCCCCCGGGATAAATTGCGCTCTCTTGAATCGCGCGGCCCGACAGTAGTTGAGCGCCAGCCGGTAAAAGAGTCGTTTGCAACCGGGATAAAGGCGGTCGACTCAATGGTCCCTATCGGCCGGGGACAGCGCGAGCTTATTATCGGCGACAGGCAGACCGGCAAGACCGCCATAGCGATCGATGCCATACTTAATCAGAAGGGCAAGGGGGTATATTGCGTTTATGTGGCTATCGGGCAGAAGTTGGCCAGTATAGTCGCTACCGCGGAGATGCTGAAGAAAAACGGGGCCATGGATTATACGGTGATTGTCAGTGCTTCCGCCCGCGCTTCCGCCTCAGCGCAGTATATAGCGCCTTACACCGGTTGCGCCATAGCTGAAGAGTTCATGTATTCCGGAAAACATGTTTTGATCGTCTATGATGACCTTTCCAAGCATGCCCAGGCATACCGGGAGATATCCTTATTGTTGCGCAGGCCCCCGGGAAGAGAGGCTTATCCGGGCGATATATTTTATCTGCATTCTCGCCTCCTGGAGCGCGCGGCAAAGCTTAAGGATGAGCTCGGGGGAGGCTCACTTACCGCGCTGCCGATCATTGAAACGCAGGCCGGCGATATCACTAGCTACATCCCTACCAACGTCGTCTCCATTACCGACGGACAGATCTATCTTGAGAGCAATCTTTTTTACTCCGGGGTACGGCCGGCGATCAATGTGGGCTTATCGGTCTCGCGCGTAGGCAGCAATGCCCAGGAGAAGGCGATGCGCCAGGTCGCATCGCAGCTTCGCTTGGACCTTGCCCAGTACCGGGAGCTGGCGGCCTTTTCTCAATTCGGATCGGAGCTGGATAAGGCTACCCAGATGCAGCTTTTACGCGGGGAGAGGATGGTGGAGATCCTCAAACAGGACCAGTATAACACCCTGGACCTGGCAAAACAGGTAATGATAATCTATGCGGGAAATAAAGGATTTCTCGACGATATCGCGGTTAAGCATATTGTAAGGTTCGAAGAGGAATTCCATGACTACATGGATCAGAATTACAAGGATATCGGTTACCAGATCAACTCAAAGAAGGCCCTGGACGATGATCTTGTGAAGAGCCTCGATGGCTCTATCGCGGAATTCAAGAGAAAGTTTATCGCGACATTAAATAATAAATAGAGATGGCGTATTCCCTGCGGCAGGTAAAATCCAGGATCAAAGGCGTTGAAGGGATCAAGAAGCTGACCCGGGCGATGGAGATGGTTTCTTCGGCGAAGCTGCGGCCGCTTCAGAAGAGCCTTTATGTTTCACGCGAGTACGGCTTGAGGATCGAAAGGATCACGGATAATCTTTTAACGAGCTTCGGCGGGATCAACGATGAATTACTCGTGCCTGCCAGGCAGGTAAAATCAGTCCTTTTGTGCTGTATTACCTCTGATTCAGGCCTTTGCGCAGCCTACAACACAAATATTATCCGCGCTGCCGAGGCGTTTATCAATAAGAATAGCGGCAAGAAGATAAGCCTGTTTGTGATCGGAAGAAAAGGCTTGAATCATTTCAGAAGAAAAGGCTTTAATATATCCGGCCAGCGCGCCGAGCTGTTCGGGCACTATTCGGCGGAGCTTGCCGACGGGCTTACTAAGGATTTGATAGGGGCCTTTACAATCAAGGCCGCGGATGAAGTTTATATTGCCTACTCTAAAATTATTTCAGCCTCCAAGATCATTCCTTCGGTGGAAAAGCTGCTTAATATCGAGCCGGTGCCCGGGGAGAGGATCGAATACCTGGTTGAGCCGGATGCCCCAACTTTAATAAAAGAGCTGCTTCCTTTATACCTTAAGGCCAAGATCAGGAGTATCCTGCTTTCTGCGTTCGTCTCCGAGAATTCGATCAGGGTCATGGCTATGCATGAGGCCACAACTAACGCAAAAAGCCTTTTGGACGGGTTGCTCATCCAGAGGAACAAGATGCGCCAGGCCCAGATCACCGGAGAGCTCATTGAGGTAATATCAGGCGCAACCGCGCTGAAAGGACAATAATATGGCAACCGGAAAAGTTGTACAGATCATCGGCCCGATCGTTGATGCAAGGTTTCTTGAGGAGGCGGATGTTCCGCCGCTTTTAAACGCCCTAAAGATCGAGGATAAAGAGAAATTCATAAATCTTACCCTTGAGGTCGTGCAGATCATCGGCAACAAGACTGTCCGTTGTATTGCCCTTGATTCCACCGAGCGGATATCCCGCGGGATGAGCGTGCAGGATTTGGGAAATCCAATAAGCGTGCCCGTCGGCCCGCAGACTTTGGGGAGGATCTTTAATCTGTTGGGGGAGCCCATCGATAATAAAGGGCAGCTGGCCGAACCCGGAAAGAGAAACCCTATACACAGGCCTTCTCCGGGATTTATGGAGCAGCTGCCGATAACATCTGTTTTGGAGACGGGTTTGAAAGTTATAGATTTATTAGCGCCATTCCCCAGGGGCGGAAAGATCGGTTTATTCGGCGGGGCCGGGGTGGGAAAGACCGTGCTTGTCATGGAGCTTATGCATAACGTCGCCAAGGCCCTTGGCGGGGTGTCGGTTTTCGGCGGAATAGGCGAGCGTACCCGCGAAGGCAATGACCTTTGGCTTGAGCTTACATCATCAGGAGTCATCAAGAATACAGCTTTGGTTTTCGGGGAGATGAATGAGCCTCCGGGAGCAAGGCTTCGCGCAGGGCTTTCCGCGCTTACCATGGCGGAGTATTTCCGCGACGAAGAGAAAAAGGATGTTTTGTTCTTTATGGATAATGTGTACCGTTACGTGCAGGCAGGGTCTGAGGTTTCGACCCTTCTCGGCCGCATGCCTTCGGCTGTGGGCTACCAGCCGAACCTGCCGACCGAGATAGCCGAGCTTGAAGAGAGGATCGCCTCAACCCGCGACGGAGCTATTACGAGTGTGCAGGCAGTATATGTGCCGGCAGATGACCTGACGGATCCTGCGATAGTGGCGATATTCTCGCATCTGGACGCTAAGATCGTGCTTTCCCGCTCCATCTCGGAGCTTGGGATATATCCTGCGGCGGATCCTCTGGATTCGACCTCCCGCATCCTGGACGCCAGGGTCGTGGGAAGAGAGCATTATGCCACCGCCATGGGGGTGCAGAAGATCATCCAGCGCTACAAGGACCTTAAGGATATTATTTCGATCCTCGGGATAGATGAGCTTTCCGAAGAGGACAAGCTCATAGTCTACCGGGCCAGAAAGATCCAGAAGTTCTTTTCGCAGCCGTTCTCTGTCGCAGAGCCATTTTCCGGTATCCCCGGAAAATATGTAAAATTATCCGATACCATCAAGGGCTTTAATATGATCATGGATGGCTTGCTTGACGATGTTCCGGAGCAGGCGTTTTTTATGGTCGGCACGATCGAAGATGTCCTTCTTAAAGCAGAGCTGATCAAAAAGCAGGGGGCTTAAGAAAGTTTTATTATGGGGGCAACTTTATTTTTAAGCATCATTTCTTCGGATAAAATAATTTACAGCGCGGATGTGCTTTCTGCGGTGGTGCCGGCTGAGTTTGGCTATATGGGGATACTTGCAAATCACGCACCTATTGTCGCGCACCTGGTAAAGGGCAGGATCACTGTAAGGGAGAATTTGCAGGCAAAGGAAATGATCTTTGAGCTGGGTGATTCCGGGGGGTTCCTCGAGGTGTTCGGTAACAAGGCCACTGTCGTTATCTAAAAAGAACTTTCTAAAAGAAACAGCAGGAATAAAAATGCCGGGGCCGGACACCTTCGTTTGCTTAATAGCCTTCCGATTGCAAGATTCATGTGTTCTTGTGTTGTGGGATTAATTGGAATGATCTCCGGACGTTCGGCGTCATGTCAAGGGTCCGGGGCAGGCAGGCGGCAGGCAAGAGGCGCCTGGTCAAGTTTAACGGCATTTATCTTATAGGCATAGCTGTTAATGCCACTATAGTCAATATCCTGGTAAACTTGAAGTTTAATTGGCGCATCCGCACTGATTAATCAGCTGCCGGAGCCCGTAGCGCAATCATAAAGACCCTTGGTGAATATCAGCAGAAGATCAATAATCTGGGCTGTGTCAGTATCCGTGCTTGTCCTGTTAGCAGTCGCGGTATTCACGATTTTCTTTGACCAGGCGGTCCTGGTGCGCAGGGGCACGATCTCTCATATACCAAAGTGCAGTAGGAGGGTGGTGGCTTTAACCTTTGATGACGGCCCTTCCCCCGTTTGGACACCGCAGATACTGGATGTGCTTAAAGAGTCTAACACCAAGGCTACTTTTTTCATGCTAGGGAAACATGTGGAGAAATATCCGGAGGTGGCACGGCGCGTAGCCGCAGAGGGACATGAGATGGGAAACCACTCTTTCAGCCATCACGTGCTTTTGTATTACAAAGAGGAGGAGCTGGAGAAGGAGCTTGAGGCGGCCGAGGGGATGATTAAAAGCGTGACTGGAATATCTACGAAATATTTCAGGCCTCCCAAGGCCTGGCTTGCCGCTTCTGAAAAATCAAAGATAAAAAACATGGGTTATGATGTTATCCTCTGGAACCTCAACTCCAAGGATTGGGTCACATTTGACGACAAATATATCATCAAGTATATAATGCACAATGTCCGCCCGGGTGATATAATCCTGTTTCATGACAGCGGAGGGGTTTTTGCCCCGGAGGGAGGGGACAGGCATGAAACGGTCCTGGCAGTGCGCAGGCTTATAGAAAAGTTAAATCAATCAGGTTACGAATGTGTTACGATAACGGAGCTATTAAAATGCAAATCATGATAAAGAACAAACGCGTGTTTCACATTTTGGTCCTTGCGGCGCTTTCATATCTGGTCTTGATGTTCGGCAACGGCATGGTCAGCCTTACCAATCCCGATGAGGTATTCTATATCCAGACCGCTAAGGAGATGGCGCAGCGAAGCAGCTGGGTTACGCCTTACTTATTCAATGAGCCCCAGTTTGAGAAACCGATCTTTGCTTATTGGCTTTGGCGCGCGGGGTTTTATGTGTTTGGGGATACGCCCTTCGGAGCTAGGTTTTTCCCAGCGGTTTTTGCAATTTTGGGGGTCCTGACGGTATATTTGCTCGGTGTCTGGGGTTTCAGGGATGAGGAGAAGGCGTTTACCTCAAGTATTATATTGATGACCGCAGGGCTGTATCTGGGGCTTGCCAGGACCGTGCTTATCGACATGATATTTTCTGTGCTTGTCTTATTTTCTCTGGCAGCATTTTATTGGGGTTACGCCTTCCAGAAGAGGAAAGGGGCAGGGATACTCCTTTCCTTTGTCTTTGCAGGGCTGGCTGTCCTGGCCAAAGGCCCGCTGGGGTTGATTATCCCGGCTCTGGGCGTGTTTATCTTCCTTGCGCTAAGAAGGGAGCTGAGGTTTTTATTGTCACCTGCTTCATTATGGGGCTTGGCGGTTTTTCTTGCGATATCCCTGCCCTGGTATATTGTCATGATCAATAAATACGGCCATAGTTTTACCCACGAGTTCTTCTATAATGACCATTGGAGGCGCATCCTTGAGGCGGAGCATAAAGGTAATGATACCTGGTATTTTTATCCGCTGACCATGATCGGATGCATGTTCCCCTGGAGCCTTTATGTGGCCGCATCGCTGGTTGCCTTATTCTCAAAGCTAAAGAAAGGGGGCCAGCCCTTTTATCTATTCTTGGCTTCCTGGGTAGCCGCGGTATTAATCATTTTCCAGCCGGCGCATTCAAAGCTTACCAGTTATATATTCCCCATGTTCCCGGCGTTGGCCCTTTTAGCCGCCGGTTACATTCATGATGCCGCTCTCCCGGGAAAAAGGAGCCGCGCTCTGCTTTTGCTTGCGCTTCTGACTTCGGTTATTCCTCTTTTGATCGCGCTTGGCGTAGTTTTTGCTTCAGGCAAGTTTTCTATGTACCTACCCTCGAAGGCAGAGGTCTATGTTTTGTCCGGTTTGCTTGCGGCATTGGCGCTGTCCGCCATATTCCTGATCGCGCGCAAGAAGCTGATGAAAGGGATAATGCTCGTGGCGTTATTGAATCCGGTGTTCTTGTCGGTCATCCCCCTGGTGGTAGAGAAGGTCGAGCCTTATGTCTCTTCCAGGGACCCCGCTTCCTACCTTTTAAAGAATTATGATGTAGAGGGGACGGTGCTTTGTTCCAGGATGTTTGCCAGGGGGGTAAGGTATTACACTCAAAGGAGCGTTGCCGTCATTGATATCCCCGGGAAAGGTTACTTCAGCCCCCACCCCATACCGTTCCTTAATACTGACGACAAGGTCTCTGCTTTCCTGCATAGCCAGCCTGTTACGTATTGCGTGCTCAAGAGGTCCTCGCTTGAGGATCTCGGGCGCACCATAGATAAAAACAAGGACCTGAAGATCGAGCATTCGAAACAGCTTGGAAGCCAGTATGTCGTGAAGATAAAACGGCTGCCCTCAAAATAAGATGGCTGCGGAAGGGCTGCATATTGTATAGGGGGGGGGGAATAATGACAGAAAAAGCAGAGCGGTTAATTCCGGCCGTGGCGCTTTCACTGGTATTCTGCGCCGTTGTATATTTTTTTGTATATCTTCAGTTCATCTCGCCCGTGCTCTATGAGGTCGACGGTTATTACCATGTGGCTGTTTCTAACCTCATAAAGGCTTCCGGCCCGCACTATGATTTTCCGTGGACCCAGTTCTCTGTTTTTAAGTACATGTATTCGGACAAGGATTTCCTGTTCCATCTTTCCATAGTGCCTTTTTTGTACCTAAGCAAAGATCTGGTCATGGCAGGGAAGTTCGCCCTTGTCTTTTATAACATTCTGTTCTTCCTTTCTTTTATTTTTATCCTGAGGAAATACCTCCCGGATATTTTGGTTGCCTTCTTTCTGATGTTGCCCATTCTTTCTTCGACATTCACCATCTACTCTTTATGGCTGAGGCCCGCCGTGTTAGCCAACATCCTGACTATTTTTTGCATCTATTTTCTTATCAAAAAAAGGTTCCTTTGGGCTTTTATTTTATCGCTGCTTTATTCCCTTGCGCATATCTCTTTCTTTATGGTCATTGCGTTTGCTTTTATCTGCGAGGCCGTAAGGTTTGTATTTTATAAGGAAACCTGTGCCAAGAACCTCTGGGCGGTGGTGTTGGGAAGCCTGGCCGGCTGCCTTATGCATCCGAATTTCCCGAATAATCTTGTTTCAATTTATCTGAATGCCGTTTTGACCCCGTATTATGCATCTACCAAGCAGGGTTTCGATTTTGGGGTTGAGCTTTACTCTTCTTCTGCGAAATCTTTGTTTTTTGATAATTTTAATGTGTTCTTGAGCCTTGCTATTATCTTTTACAGCCTTCTTTTCAGGAGGGTAAAGGCGAGTTTTCCAACCATCGTCTGGTGGAGCTGTGCGTCCGTCTATTTCGCTTTGTCGTTTATATCCGACAGGAACTTTTATCAAACGAACGTCCTGCTTTTCATATTCATGGCCTCATTTACCGGTGATTGGCTAAAAGGAAGGCCCTGGGCCCAGGCTTGGCCAGCGCTGAGCCTTTTTATAGGTTGTTACGCCGTTGCGGCATCCCTGTTTTTCACTTTGAATATGCGCACCGTCGAGAATACGGTAACACGAGATGCCTCCCGCAATATGGCTTACGAAGATACCGCCAGGTGGATGGCAAGAAATATCCCCGCCGGAGAGACGATCTATCATGCCAGCTGGAGCGATTCCCCGTATTTTATGTGCTTGAATCCGAAGAATACATATATTAACTGCCTGGACCCGATTTATATGTATTATCCTTATCCCAAGGTGTATAAGATCTATCAGGATCTCAAGTCCGGGAGGGTCAAGAATCCCCACCGGCTGATAAAAGAGCTGTTTGGCGCTTCATACGGGTTTGTAAGAAGAGGCCTTGGCTTGTACAGTTTTGTAAAGAATGATCCCAAGAATTTCAAGATACTATACGAGAACAACTGGGGGCTTATATTTAAGATCCTGAATTAAGCCGTGTATTGAGGAAAAAAAGAGGGCCTTTATCTCCTGGGAACTATGGGTGTGGATAGATTTAAAATGTTTTTTGAAGCGCTAAGGCAGCGGCGCGCAGGGCTTGTAACGCTGCTTTGTTTTTTAGCACCCGCGGCCACCGGCTTGTTGATGTTGCGTTTAAGCTGGCGTAGATGGCCGGATCTGTTCGTCGACTTTGGCAGGGAGCTTTATATCCCGTGGCAGATAAGCCAGGGGGCTGTCCTTTACAAGGACCTTGCGTATTTCCACGGCCCACTCTCGCCGTACCTCAACGCCCTTCTTTTTAAGCTCTTCGGGACAGGGCTTTTGACCCTGGCCTTGTTCAATATCTTTTTGATAGCTATCCTGGCTATTATCATCTACCGGATCTTTTGTTTTACAGCCGACAGGCTGGCTGCGGTAAGCGCAGCTGTATCTTTTCTTGCTCTTTTTGCCTTTTCACAATATGTCGAAACCGGAAATTATAACTTTGTCTGCCCTTATGCGCACGGCCTGACGCACGGCGTATTCCTAGCATTCTGCCAGTTTTATTTTCTGATGCAGTATCTTAAAAGCCGGAAGAAGCGGCTATTGGCCCTTTGTGGCCTGTTGACAGGGCTTATCTTCCTGACTAAGGCAGAGGTTTTCTTCGCGGCGGCAGCGGCTTTGCTTGCGGCAGCGTTTTGGGTCGTTTATCTTGACAGGCCGAATCTTTTGGGGGCGCTCAAGATGTTTGGTCTTATCCTTGCCGGGTTCCTGATACCGCCGGTTTTTTATTTGGCAGTTTCGGCGGCATCGGGTTTGCCTCTTGACAATTCCCTGGCTGCGCTGTTCTTTCAGTATACTGTTATTTTCAGCAGTTCCGCCGCCTCCGGCGTATTTTATCGCCGCATTATGGGCCTCGATTACCCCTTGCGTAATATATTGGCTCTCTTGAAGGCCGCGGCCTGGTATTGCAGTGTGGTTTTTTCTTTCTGGCTGATCGAATATGGGGCAAAGCGGGTCTTGCGCAATAACCGCGCCGCGGGGGCAGTCGTTGTGTCCTGCGGTTTAGCCCTATTTATTAAACTTTGCCTTTTGGCCGTCAAATACAATATCCGAATCTTCCGGCCGCTGCCGTTAGTAGCGTTGGCCATGGGGGCATATCTTTTTCTTCTTTTGGCGCGTTCTTCCGGGAGGAGGCCCGGGGAGGCGGCGCGCCCGCTGTTGCTGTTCTCCATGGCTGTATTTTCCTTCTTGCTCCTTTTGAAGATATTTCTTAACGCGCGTATTTATCATTTTGGGTTTGTCTTGGCGATGCCAGCCGTCTTATTGTCAGTGGCGCTTCTTGTTTATTACCTGCCCCTGTTTTTATCCCGTTTTTTCGGAGGGGTTTCTTTAGCCCGCGCGTTGGGGCTTGTGCTTCTTGCGGTGGTCCTTGCGGCTTGCGTTAATATTTCAAGCAGCATTTACAGTTTTAAGACCTATGCGATCGGCTCGGGTGGGGATATGATTTATGACTTCGGGCCAGAGGCGCTAATGCGTTCGGTTTACGTTAGGCAGGCGATCGAGCAGATCGAGAAAACTATCGGCAAAAATGAGACGTTCGTGGTATTTCCCGAAGGCGTAATGTTGAATTATCTGACTCGCAGGAAAAACCCCTCAATGCATGTTAATTTCATGCTTCCGGAGATTGATGTTTTTGGGGAGCTTTGGATCCTGGGCGAGCTTGTTAAAGGCAGCCCGGATTATATCGTGTTGGTCGACAGGGGTATGTTAGAGTACGGTTGTCGTTTTCCCGGGGTCGATTGCCTCAGGCAGATAATGCGCTGGATAAAAGACAGCTATTCTCCCGTGGCCGAGATCGGGAATAGGCCTTTTTCCGGAGCCGGGTTCGGGATCATTATTTCAAAGCGGGTTGCACGCCCTATTTAATCTTTAAGCGCTGTTTGGGGCCTTATAGGTAATGTAAAATTCTAATGATGCGTTGAAGGGGAGTCTTTCGGCTAGCGAGGGTTTCTATTTAATGGGAAATTATATAGAAAATAAGAAAGCGGCAGCCAGGGCAATAGTTCCTTCCATTCCAAGGGGCATGTTTTAGTGGAGCTGCGCATTTAAGAGCAAATTTGTCACAAAGGGAAGCTGCAGAAATCGTCGAGGATACAAATATTAACGGGCATCCGGGGCCTTCTAAGTTTGGCCCAGGGCCTTTCTAACGCCAGGAATCGGGCCTAGGCTATTGGGACAATCCAAGAACCCCGGGTATGGTGCAATCGGTAACAGGTATAATTGAAGATGCCCTGACTATATTATTGGATGATCGCAAATGTTTAGCGGCCTTTAAGAAAGGCCTTATTGGCCGGGACAAAGAAGGAAAGTTATTTCGTAAATTACATATCTTGCTTTAATAAATTTTTAATAATTTTCCAGTTTGGTCAGATCTATCAGGCGGCATGCTACTGAACTTACGATTATAATCTTCATGATGCGAATCTGTGATAAAACAATTAAGGCCGTGGAAAAAGACCGTACTTTATTTATTTCTTGGGGCACGCTTGATCTGCGCCTGTTCATATTAAGCGCGTTCATCCTGTTCTTGGAGCTGTTTCTTATCCGCTGGGTCTCTGCAGAGATAAGGATCTTCGCCTATGTCAACAACCTTGTGCTTCTTGCGTGTTTCATCGGTATGGGCTCCGGATGTTATTTCTCGGGCAGAAAAGTAAATTACCTGCTTGTGTGGCTATCTTTGGCTGGGCTTGTCTTGATGGCGAGGTCTTCGCCATTTATCAGGATAACGGACTTCTTGGGGGGTTTTCCCGATTCCAATATCTGGGATTATGTGGTAAACAAAAGATTTTTTTCTGTTTTATCTGGCGTTTCGCTGACGATTGGGATGTTTTTTGCCATCAGTACGATCTTTTTTCCTCTGGGGCAGATGCTGGGAAGGATGTTCAACGAATACTCAAACACAGCCGCCGCCTATTCGTTTAACGCTCTGGGAAGCATTGCCGGAGTATGGGTCTTTGGCGCCATTTGCGGTTATTTTGCTCCCCCATGGGTCTGGCTTCTTACCGGCGTATGCCTGGGCCTGGTCTTCTTTAAGAAGAAAGAAGCCGCATATCATTTATTGTTTATCTTTATCGCGTTTTCTGCCATCCTTTACTCTAGGCCTGGCATTTTTGCCGTATGGACGCCATATCAAAAACTAGAGGTTTTTCCTGCGGCTACAGGTAACGGTTACAATGTTTTAGTCAACGGCACGGGCTACATGCACCTTTTGGACATATCGGAAGAATTCACAAAGAAGCATTTCCCGGATTTGGCGCGCTTCCGTGAATTTAACCAGTATGAAATCCCCTTCATGTTTAAAAAGAACGTTGATTCTGCACTCATCGTGGGTTCGGGAGGGGGCAACGACGTTGCGGGGGCCCTGAGGCAGGGCGTTAAATCAATAGACGCCGTCGAGATCGATCCCGGGGTGTATTATATAGGCGGTATGTTGCATCCGGAGCGGCCTTATCAGGATAAGCGGGTGAATATCTTCATTGATGATGCGCGGTCGTTCTTCAAGAAAGCGGGCAAGTTGTACGACGCGGTGTGCTTCGGTTTATTGGACGCCCATACGGGTTCCTCCAGTTATAATAACATAAGGCTGGATCATTATGTCTACACCTTGGAGAGCTTCGGCGAGGCGAAAAAACTGCTTAAAGAAAACGGTATAATGACCGTTGTTTTTGATGCCAAGAGGGAGTGGGTGGGCCCCAGGATATTCCGGCTCTTGAGGAAGGTTTTCGGAAAGGATCCTCTGGTGTTCCTTATAAGGACTCCGGGAAATGTTTTCGGCTGGGGGGGGTTGATGTTTATTGCGGGCCCCTCTGATGCGGATATCCAGGCCGCTTTGGATGGCAATAAGCCGCTGAAGGAACTTGTCGATTCCAATAAAGTCGATTTCAAGGGATATCCGGTAAGGCTCACTACCGACGATTGGCCGTACCTTTATCTTAAGAACAACTCCATACCATCGTCGATTGTTTTTATCCTGGTAAGCCTGGTGGTTATTTTTGTGATAGGGGGAGTGAGGATATTTGCGGGTTCCGGAAGGCTCAACCTGCACTTTTTTTTCTTAGGGGCGGCTTTTTTGCTTCTTGAGTTCCAGAACATCTCCAAATCATCTCTGTTGTTCGGCTCCACGTGGCTGGTGAACTCTCTTAACATAACCGCCATACTTACGTTGATCCTTTTGGCTAACTGGTTTGCGTACAGTTTTAAAATAAGAAACACAAAGCCGTTTTACGCCCTTCTTTTTGTATCCGTCTTGGCGTTGTATCTGTTTAATCTGGCCAGCCTTAATATCAGCAACTATTATTTGAGGGCTGCGTTGAGCGGGATTTTCTTGAATATGCCCGTATTCTTTGCGGGAGTGATCTTCATCCAATCGTTTAAGTCTTCATCCGATAAAAGCCTGGCTCTCGGGTCAAATCTTCTGGGGGCATGCATGGGAGGATTGCTGGAATCCCTTTCTTTTATTACGGGCATAAGGGCGTTGCTCCTGTTTGTCCTGGCCTTTTATATCCTTTCATATTGGTTTAGGCCAAAAGTTCAAAATATATAGCCAGTCCCTGTCTTAGGGCGGATGAAAGCTCTTAAGTTATCGTCTGGGGGCTTTGATATCGTCGATGGGTTTGGCATTGCCTGCCAGAAGCCGTTTTCTGCTTGGTTTTTGGTTTTCGGACGGCAAGAAAAGGGATCTTTATGCCGAGCAACCAAAGATTAATTTAATGCGATACTAAACTTAATACCTAACTGTTTCTAAAATTTGCGGTCCAGGCTCCTGTATTGAATCGCTTCTGAAATATGCTTTGCGAGGATATATTGGGATGCTTCCAAATCCGCAATAGTGCGGCCGATCTTTAAAATCTTATCGTAAGCCCTCGCTGAAAGTCCCAGCTCCGTCATCGCCATCTTTAAGAGTCCTTTCGCCTCATTCTCCAAAACGCAGTATTTTTTGACCAATTTTGTATTCATCGCGGCGTTGCAGAATATCCCATCGATCTCAAATCTTTTCCGCTGTATAGTGCGGGCTTTTTCTACCCTGGATTTGATCGCTGCCGACGGCTCGGCGTCTCTGGCGTCAGAGAGCTCTTTATATTTAATTGAAGGAAGCTCTATATGGATATCGATCCTGTCTAAGAGGGGGCCGGAGATCTTGCCTACGTATTGCTGGATCCTGGTCGTTGAGCAGATGCACGTTTTTTTAGGGTCAGTGTAATAGCCGCACGGGCAGGGGTTCATTGCGGCCACCAAAAGAAAGGAGGCGGGGAAAGAGAACGATCTGATTATCCGTCCTATACGTATCGTCCTGTCTTCAAGCGGCTGCCGCATGGCCTCTAGGCAGTTTCGCCTGAATTCCGGAAGCTCATCCAGGAACAAAACGCCGTTATGCGCAAGGCTTATCTCTCCCGGCCGGGGTATCGGTCCGCCTCCGGTGAGCGCGACGTCGGATATGGTATGATGCGGGCTGCGGAATGGCCGTGTCGCCATGACCGCGCCTTTGTCCGCAAAGAGCCCCGCAGCGGAGTATATCTTGGTAACTTCAAGTGCCTCTTCCAGTGTCAGGTCGGGCATAATCGTGGGGATCCTTTTTGCAAGCATGGTCTTGCCGCTTCCCGGGGGGCCGATCATGACTATATTATGTCCTCCGCTTATCGCCACCTCAAGCGCCCTTTTGGCAAAATACTGGCCTTTTACTTCCGAGAAATCGACATGATACTGCGCGCTCTGCTGGAACAGCTCTTTCAGGTCAAGCTTTAGCGGTTTGAGCATCTCGGGCCGGGACAGGAACTCTACAGTTTGGCGCAGGGTTCGGACTGCAAAGGCGTCTATGCCGGAGACTATCGCCGCTTCCCGGGTGTTTTCTTCAGGCAGGAGGATGCTGCCGGGCCCTCTTTCCTGCACAGATAGGCTTATGGGCAATATGCCCTGCACGGGCCTAAGGGTTCCGTCTAATGATAGCTCGCCTAATACGGCATAATCCGCAAGCCGTAGGCTATTTAATTGCTCTGTTGCCCCCAATATCCCCAAAGCGATCGCAAGATCAAAGGATGTGCCTTCTTTCTTTATGTGTGATGGCGCCAGGCTTACCGTTATTCTTTCCGAAGGCCATTGGAAGCCTGAGTTCTTTATCGCGGCTTTGATCCTTTCCCGGCTTTCTCTTATAGCTGTATCTGCAAGCCCGACAATAGTTACCGCAGGAAGGCCCCTTGTTACATCAACTTCGATTTCAATGGGATACGCTTCAATGCCTAAGAGCGCAAAGCTGATGACTTTAGACAGCATAAAAACCTCCTTTTTGTTAGCATTCTCAAGATGCGCGCAGCGTAAAAACCACCTCGGCGGCGGAGCTCGGGACTGCCTTTGATACAATAGACGTTAAAATATGCGAAATCTAACTCTTTTTCTCAAAGAAAAAACTTGCTTTTTAGGTGCCCGGCTTATATAATAAAGGTCATGAAAAAAGAGGTTTTGAAGAATCTTTTCATAGCATTCCTGCTTGGGCTTTCTGTGTTTACCGTCTTCAGGCACCTCAGCGTGTTAAGGGAAAAGCTTATCTTAGCGGATACCCTGAAGCAGAAAGAGGCCGAGGTTACCGGGCTGCAAGGGGAGTTGGTTGAGCAGAAAGAGGCCCAGAGGGTCCTACTACAGCAGAAGAATGGTTTAAGATCCTATCTCGAGGCGTCCAAGAGAAGGCTGTTAAAGCTCTTCGGCGAATTCGGAAAGGCCAAGGGCTCGATCCGGGAGCTTGACGGGAAGATAATTATCCTCAAAACCGAGAATCAGGAGCTGCTTCAGGAGAAGAATCGGCTCGCCGAGGAGAATCAGGGTTACAGGGCCAAGCTTAGTTCAGTAGATGAGCTTAAAAAGGCGATCCGGGATATAAAGACCCAGCCCCGCAAGCCAAAGATATATGTCTCAAAAGTGCCCGATAAAGAAAAGACCGTGATTCAAGGGAACCAGGGTTTTCTTTTAAAAGACGGAAAGCCGACACCCCCAGCTAAAATAGTGATAGAAGTTGTCCCCGCCCCTACAAAAGAATAATGGAAGAGATATTCAGAGAGATATCCCAGAACAAGATCCTGCTGACTACTATATCTGCGTGGCTCATCGCGCAGACGATCAAGGTTGTGCTGGCGTTTATCAGGGAGAAGAAGCTTGATTTCCGCTGGTTCGTTGGTTCAGGCGGTATGCCTTCAAGCCACGCCTCGGGTGCGGCGTGCCTTTCTACCGCAGTCGGGATTGAATACGGCTTTGGTTCAGTCTATTTCGCGCTTGCGGCGGCATTTGCTATTGTCGTTATGTTCGACGCGCAAGGTGTGCGCAGGGCCGCGGGAAGGCAGGCGTCGTTACTCAACAGGATAATGGATGATATTTATTGGCAGGGCAAAGTCAAGGAGACAAGGTTGCGCGAGCTGGTGGGCCACACGCCGGTAGAGGTCTTCATGGGGTTTCTGCTCGGGGTCCTGATCGCATTTGTAGCGGGATAGGAGGGTTTTGTGAGTAAAAAGGCATTTTTTATTGTTCTTATTATTGCGTTGACGCTTACCGGCCTTGCGCTCTGGCGCATAAAAGGCTGCGCTGTCGCTTTTCCGGATTTCAGCCTGGGAGGGGGAGGGCCTGCTTCAAAGCTTGCTAATGAAGCCAAGGAACTTGAAGCCAAAAATGCGTTATCAGAAGCCGGGGATATCTATAGGCGCCTGATTAATGAGTATCCCAATTCTTCCGATGTCATGAAATGGCAGAAGAAGCTGGAGGAGATAACTTTAAGGTTATTGTTCTCGCCTGTAATAACTTCGAAAAGCCTGCTTTACCAGATACAGCCGGGTGATACCCTCGTCAAAATAGCAAAACAGTTCAAGACTACTGTGGAGATGATCAAGAGGGCGAATAATTTGACCACTGATACTATTGTGCCGGGTCAAAAGATCAAGGTCTGGAATGCGCCGTTCTCCATTTTTGTTGATAAATCCCAGAACACCCTACTTTTAAAGAGCGACGAGGAGATAGTAAAGACCTATATCGTGTCTACGGGGAAGAACAATTGCACGCCCGTCGGGACATTTAAGATAGTTGTCAAGCAGATAGACCCTCCGTGGTTTAAGACCGAGGCCAATGGAACGACCAAGGTAATTCCTCCGGGTAGCCCTGAGAACGCCCTGGGTTCGCGCTGGATGGGGTTTGACCTGCCTAAATACGGTATCCATGGAACTATTGAGCCTCAGGAATTGGGCAAGCAGGTAACCGAGGGCTGTGTCCGCCTGAGCAATCCTGATGTTGAAGAACTGTATATGATCGTGCCGGCCGGTACGGAAGTTGCCATAGTTGATTAAAGAGAGGACCTCTCGTGGCTGGTTTAGATTTTGAGAAACCTATCGTAGAAACCGAAAAGAAGATCGCCGAGCTCAAGCGTTTTGTCTCGGATAAGAAGATCGATCTTACCGCCGAGATCAAGAAGCTTGAGGATAAGCTCGAGCACCTACGCAAGGATACCTACGGAAACTTAAGCGCCTGGCAGAAGGTCCAGATCGCCCGCCATCCCCAGCGCCCCTACACCCTGGACTACATAAGCCTTATCTCAACCGATTTCATCGAACTCCACGGGGACAGGTCATTTTCTGACGACTTGGCTATGATCTGCGGCTTGGCCAAGATCGACGGGCAGAAGGTGATGTTTATCGGGCACCAGAAGGGGCGGGATATAAAAGAGAACCTGAGGCGCAACTTCGGCTGCGCGCACCCCGAAGGGTACCGCAAGGCCTTAAGGATCATGGAGCTGGCCCAGCTTCGCAATATCCCTATTGTGGTCCTGATCGATACCCCCGGCGCTTACCCGGGGATAGGGGCTGAGGAGCGCGGCCAATCGCAGGCCATAGCGCTTAACCTGAGGGAGATGATTCGGATCGCCGCACCCATTGTTGCGGTGGTCATAGGGGAGGGCGGTTCAGGGGGGGCTTTAGGCATCGGCATAGCCGACAGGGTTTGCGTCTTGGAGAATGCGTATTATTCGGTGATCTCTCCTGAAGGGTGCGCCGCGATATTATGGAAGGATGGGGCTAAGGCGCCGGAGGCGGCAGAGGTTTTGAAACTTACTGCCCCGGAGCTGTTGAAGATGGGTATAATCGATGATGTGGTCCCTGAGCCGTTAGGTGGTGCGCACCGGGATCCCCAGAAGACCGCCGGCAGCCTGAAGGAAAAGGTTTTAAAGCATCTTAAAGAGCTAAAGAGCCTTGATACCGGAGAGCTTTTGAGGCAGAGGTATAAGAAGTTCAGAAGCATGGGGGTCTTCGCATGATCGAGCAGGAACTTTTACTGCTGGGGTTGCTGCGTGAAAGCCCGAAGCACGGCTATGACATAAAGATAAAGATCAAAGAGATCCTTTCCCTTTTTGCCGGCATAGAACTAAAATCGATATATTATCCTCTGGGGATCCTGGAGAAAAGGGGGTTGATCGAGAAGCGCACCTCCAAGCCCGGCAGGAGGCCGCAGCGCATCGTATATTGCCTCACCCCTAAGGGGAGGGAGCGGTTTGACGAGCTTTTAAGCAGGAGCTTCCTTGATTTCAAGCGGCCGCAGTTCAGCCTAGACTTAAGCCTGTACCTGCTGCATTATATGAGGCCGGAGCTTGCCCGCCGCAGGATGCGCGCCCGCCTGTCGATACTTAAGAAGATCTCGACTGGCCTTAAGCAGATGATCAGGGCGCGCGGGGAGAGAAAATCCCCGTCCTTAAGCAGGATCCTTGAGCACAACCTTAAGATGCTGGAAGCCGAATCAGATTTCCTTCAGGAATTGATCAAAACAGTATAATCGCCTGGCCAAGACCGCTTAATTTATCTTGATGCAGGCTTAAATTTGTGGTATATTATTAACGTAGTTAATATTTAACATACTTAATTAAATATGGAGTTATGATGATGCCCAATTTGAAGCGTATGTCTTTGTCAGATTTTGCGGACAGGATCAATCAGATCATGCCGGTAATGTTCAGGGAATTCGCGCGCAGGCAGGCGAGCGAGCTCTTTAAGGGCAAGGTCACTATCCCGCAGTTTTTGATCCTGGACAGCCTTTATCGCGACGGTGAGTCAAAGATGTCCTCTTTGGCCGGCTTGATGAAGGTTTCAACCGCGGCCATGACCGGCATTATAGAGCGGCTGGTGCGCGACGGATATGTTATGCGCGTGTATGACCACAGGGACCGCCGCATAGTCAAGGTAAGCCTTACCCGTAAGGGCGGGGAGTTTGTAAAGAAGGTCAATGAACACAGGCGTTCGATGGTTATCAGTATTTTCAGCAGGATCTCGGATGCCGACCGCAAAGATTACCTGAGGATCATATCCCATATAAAAGAGATACTTACTGAAGGGCAGGTGTAGAGTAAAGATGAACCGCCTCGGTTTGTTTTTGATCATACTGATTTCATTGGCTCCGGCCGCAGCCTTTGCGCAGGAGCTGGAGCTTTCTCTGGATGAGGCCGTGGCCATAGCCTTGCGGGATAACCGCGATGTCTCCTTAAGCGCTCAAGAAGCAAAGAAGGCCAAGTACAAGATAAGCGAATCCCGGGGAGCGCTTGTCCCGTCTTTGGACCTTAACATGAGCGAAGAGGTGACCCAAAGGATCCGCCCCAAGGCCTACAAATCTACTTATATCCAGGCCGAGCTCAACTGGGTTGTCTTTGACGGCTTTAAGAACATTAATAATATTAAGCTTAACGAATACAACAAGGAAGTAAAAGACGCGCTCCTTGATAAGGCAAAACTTGAGACCGCGCTGAATGTAAAGACCGCTTACTCAACGCTTGTTTTAGCAAAGGATTTCTCCGGGGTGAATAAGAGAGCCATGGATAACTCCGCGATGCATTTGGCTGCGCTGGAGGAGCGTTTTAAAAGCGGGCAGGCATCTTTTTCGGATATACTGGAGGCTAAGTCGGCAGCGGCTGTCACGAAGAAAAACCATGAGAATTCATTAAATCAGGCTCAAGGGGCCCTGGCTATTTTAAGGAATTTGTTGTACCTGGATGAAGGGATAGTTTTGATCCCGACCTCGCAGTTTATCTTTGAGCCCAAAGAGGTGGCTTATGACAAAGCGCTTCTCTTGGCGCTTGAAAAAAGGCCGGAGATAAAACAATATGAGGCCCAGGTCAAGGCCAGCACCAAGGCGGTCAGCATCGCCAAGGCAGGCTACTTACCGACCATATCCGGCACTTGGAATTCTTACAGCGGGGATAAGTTCCTGACCACGACAGGAGGCAGCATCGGTAAGTGGAATAATTATAATGTTTACGGCGTAAGCCTTTCCTGGCCGATATTTGACGGGTTTGCCACCCGCGCCAGGATCGAACAGGCGGTGACGGATCTAAAAAGCGCGCAGTTATTGAAAGAAAAGGCTGCCAAAGATATAGCCCTTGAGTTAAAAGATGCGTATCTTGCGTTAAAAGACGCGATCGCCAAGCTTGAGGCGGCCGAGGCCGACGTTTTGCTTTATAATGATAATCTTTCCGCGTCCAAGGATAAATATGGCCAGGGGATATTGAGCACAATGGATATGGATGACGCCGGACTTAAATACGATATCGCCGTATTCAATAAGGAGCAGGCGCTTTACGATTATATTATAGCCAGGTCCCAATTTGACAAAGCTACAGGAGGTGTCTAGTGCGTAAGGCAAACCTTATAATGATAATAATGTTGCTTGTTCTGGCCGGTTGCCGGCCGAAAGAACAAATGAAGGTTTCCGAGTCCATTCCCGTTAAGGCAATAAGGGTCGCTTTGACTGACCTTAACGAGACGGTCGATTATATAGGTAATATAAGGGCTCAGGATGAGGCTTTGGTATATCCAAAGGTAAGCGGCAAGATCTCTGAGAAAGTCAAAGAAGATGGCGCTTTTGTTAATAAGGGCGACGCTATTTGTTATATAGATAGGGATGAGGTTGGTTTGAAGTTTGAGAGAGCCCCGGTGGAGGCTCCGATTGCCGGAGTAGTCGGCAGGGTCTATGTGGATATAGGGGCTAATGTCGCGCCTGCTACGGCCGTGGCCCTGGTGGTTAACATGGACAAGGCTAAGATCGACCTGGCGGTCCCGGATAAATATCTTGCCAGGGTCTCTTTGGGGCAGGTGGCAAAGGTCTTTGTCGATGCCTATCCCGATGAGGAGTTCGGCGGCAGGGTGGTTAAGATAAGCCCCGTGGTAGACCCTGAGACTCGCGCAGCGCCACTTGAGATCTCCGTCGAGAATCCCGGCCATCGCCTGCAATCAGGGATGTTCGCCAAGGTGAAGCTTGTGGTCAGCGTGCATAAAGGCGTGCCTGTGATTTTAAAAGAGTCTCTTATCGGCAAGGAACCCAATACATATGTTTATACCGTAAAAGGCAATAAGGCCGTTTTGACTAAGGTTACGCTGGGCGTGCGGCAGGGCCCGCTATATGAGGTAAAGGAAGGCATAAACGACAGCGACCTGGTAGTGGTTATGGGTTTGGAGAGGCTGCGTGACGGGGTAGATGTGCGGGTGGAGGAGGAGACAAGATGAATCTTCCGGAGTTTGGCGTAAGAAAGCCGGTAACTAATCTCATGATATTCTCGAGCATTTTGGTGCTTGCCGCCTATAGCCTTACCCGTATCGGCATAGACAGCATGCCCAAGATCGAGCCGCCGGTAATAACTGTTATCGCGGCCTATCCGGGCGCAAGCCCCGAGGATGTTGAGGCAAAGGTTACAGAGCCTTTGGAGAATCAACTCGCCACGACCCCGGGCATAGAGAAGATGACTTCCCGTTCAGCTGAGGGGATGTCGGTCATCTCGCTTAAGTTCATCTGGGGGACAAACCTTGACTCCGCTTCTAATGACGTCAGGGATCGCATAGATCTGGCTAAGAGGTCATTGCCGGATATCCCGGATGAGATGGATAACCCCTACATATTTAAGTTCAACACCGCCAATATACCGATACTTTTCTTAGGGGTCACCGCCAAGGAATCATACCCCGAGCTCTATGATATAGTCGATAAAAGGGTAGGCGATGCGTTAAGGCAGATACCCGGGGTTGGCACGGTTGAAGCTTTTGGTGGTTTGGAGCGCCAGATAAATATTATCGTAGATAAATCGCGCCTTGAGGGTTATGGTTTTTCTATACTTGACCTGCAGGATGCGCTTAAGAACGAAAATATCTCTCAGCCTCTCGGGGACCTTAAGTCCGGCCTGACAGAATACCTTCTCAGGCTCCCGGGTGAATTTACAAGCCCTGATGAGATAAACCTGCTTATATTGGGTAAGAGGGACAGCAAATTTATCTATTTGAAAGATGTGGCTAAGGTGGAGGATAGTTTTAAGGAGGTAACCCTTAATGTGCGCATAAACCGCAATCCCGGGCTCATGCTTATGATCCAGAAGCAGACCGATGCCAATACGGTTGCTGTGGCAGAACGGGTCAAAAAGAGGCTTAAAGAGCTGGAAAGCGCGCTTCCTTCGGACGTGAAGATGTTCGCTATCTTTGATACCTCCAAAGATATCATAGACTCCCTTGATTCGCTTAAGTCCGCGGTGTGGTTTGGTATCGCTCTGGTTGTGCTTGTGGTCTGGTTTTTCCTGCGCCAGTTTATCCCGAGCCTCATTATAGCGCTGACCATACCTTTCTCGCTTTTGATTGCTTTTGTGTATCTATTTTTAAGCGGGCGCACTGTAAATATTATCAGCCTTTCTTCGCTGGCTATTTCAGCGGGGATGGTCGTGGATAACGCCATCGTGGTTGTGGATAATATCCACCGCAAGCTTGAAAGGGGCAACCGGCCGACGGAGGCTGCTATCTTCGGGACCCAGGAGATGTTTCTGGCGATCAGTGCCTCGACCTTCACGACGGTGGTGGTATTTTTACCCATGCTCTTTTTGCCGGGAGTCATCGGGATCATGTTTGGGGAGATGGCGGTAATTATTACGGTGACGCTTTTAGCTTCTTTATTTACCGCTGCGACTTTCAGCCCAATGCTTTGTTCGATCTGGATGAAGCCGTCGGGTGAGAGCAAAACCGGGCCCGGCTGGTTCAAAAGATTCTATGATCTATCGGAAAGGATGTTTAAGTCCTGGGAGGATTCTTATGCTTCTGTCCTTGGCTGGTCCCTGCGCCATAAAAAGACGGTGCTCCTCGGGTTCTTGGGCGCCTTTATCCTAAGTCTCTTGTTGACGCGTTTCGTGGGTAATGAGTTTATTCCCGATGAGGATACGGGGGACCTGCGCCTTACGGTGAATCTGCCTTTGGGCACGCGCCTTGAGGAAACGGACAAGATATCCAGAAGGATCGAGGGGATATTGGAGAAGGATGTGCCGGAGGCGCGATTTTATTTTACGCGCTCCGGCTCGGTCCCCGGTAGGGGAAGGGGGATGGGCCAGACAAGCGGGGCGCATATCATTACAAGCGGGGCGAAGCTTGTTTCCAAGACCAAGAGGGCCCGCTCGGCAAATGATGTGGCCCAGATGCTAAGAAGTAAGATCAGGGATATACCGGGTGTCTTAAAGATCGATATCTCGACGGGAAACCCCATGGGCCGCCTGATCACTGGGATGGGGGGCAAAGCTATCCAGGTCGAGATACTTGGCAATTCATTCAGCGACACGGACATGGTGGCGGCGAAGCTTAAGGAGGTCATGGAGAGCGTCCCCGGAGCGGTTGATGTGGCTATCTCTCGTGAGATGCGCCGGCCGGAGCTGAAAATCGAGGTGGATAGGGAGAAGGCGGCCAGCCTCGGGCTCAATATGAATATCATTGCCGGTAGCTTAAAGACCTACATACAGGGGTCTACTGCCACCAAATACCGTGAGAAAGGCGAGACCTATGATATTTATGTCAGGCTAAAAGAGGCTTCCCGTTCCAGCCAGGAGGATATTGAGGCTCTTACTATACAATCTCCTGTGACAGGCAAGCAGATCCGGCTTTCCAATATCGCAAAGGTTTATGAAGGGGCCGGGCCTTTGGAGATCGAGCGGCAGAACCGTGAGAGGGTGGTCAGGGTCGAGTGCAATACTTACCGGCGCTCTTCAGGCAAAGTGACAGAGGATATAAGGAAGCGGATGCCCGGAGTAATCTTGCCCTCCGGGGTAATGGTTAACTTTGGCGGGGAGGCGCAGGAGCAGAAGAAAGCCTTCCGGGACCTGTTTTTGCTGCTATTGCTTGGAGTTATACTCGTTTATATGATCATGGCTGCGCAGTTCGAATCTTTGCTGGATCCCTTCATCATCATGTTTGCGATCCCTTTTACTTTTATCGGAGTTATCATCGGGTTCTTCGTGTCAGGCACGACACTTAATGTGGTCAGCTACCTCGGGATAATAATGCTTATCGGGATCGTGGTCAATAACGCCATAGTCTTAATAAGTTATATTATAATTCTTCGTCAGCGAGGGCTTTCCATGCACGAGGCCGTGACAAGGGCCGGTGCCGATCGCCTCCGCCCGGTCCTTATGACAACGATCACGACTCTTGTGGGCCTTCTGCCCCTGGCTGTTTCAGCCGGCGAAGGCTCTGAATCCTGGCGGCCGTTAGGCATCACGATGTTCGGGGGGCTGTTGGTATCTACTGTGATCACAATGCTTTTTGTGCCTACTTTATATGCCGTATTCCACCGGAAGAAGGCAGCGGGAGGATGATGATGGAGAAGATGGCCATGATAGTCTACAACGAAGCCATAGATTCAGAGGTGATGTCTGCATTAGAGGGCTGTGGGGCCAAGAGCTATACCAAGGTCATGGGTGTTTTCGGAAGAGGCGAATCATCCGGGGTGCATCTTGGCAATGATATCTGGCCCGGCAGGAATAATATACTTTATGTAGCTTGCGCAGAAGCCGAGGCAAAAAAGATTTTGGTCTGCGTCAGGGAATTAAGGAAAAGGTTTCCGCAGGAGGGGGTAAAAGCCTTTATCCTGCCTTTGGAAGAGAAAAGCTAAGAGCCCAAGAATATTATAATTAAAATTCAGTTCCGGTAGTCGTGGTTCCGTTATCCGTTTTTAAGATGTTCGCCCAGGGATCGCCGGCTTGAGCGCGGATTTCCCTCATAGTGTTTACAGAGGAGTTAAGGGTAGAGATCGGAGCCATTGATTTGCGCAGGACATCGGCGGCTTTGGATGCGATAGTCCTGGGAACATAGATTATATCCCCGTTATCAATCTGCACATTGCTGGCGAGTTTGCCCCTGAATATCAGGTCGTAGGCGTTAACCTTCTTAATTATTGGATGCGTTTGCGATGGTTTTATGACCAGGACCCTTGCCAGGGCCCGGTCATCTCCCCAATCCGACAAAAATAAAGCGTCCATCAGGGTGAGGTTTGCCCGGGTTATAGGATACGGCGTGCAGCTGGTTTCATCAATAACGTAGAACATTTTGCTCCTGTAGTCCAGGATCTCGATATTTACCACCGGGTTTCTGACATATTTATTCTCTAATTCTGTTACGTTAGCGGTCAGCTCCGCCAGGGTCATGTTTTTGGCATAAACCGCTTCGTTTGTGACTGGCAGAAAGATATAGCCGGATGTCGCCACCATCGCCTCGCCGCTAAGCTCGGGATGGTCGCCGATGATTATCTTGAGTATATCTCCTGTGCCGAAAGTCAACTGGCTGGTCTTCCTTTCTTCATACTGTTTTTGAGAAATTATTGTCCTGACCCTTGAATCCAGCTCGGTTTTGTCCATAAGGCTGGCCGCCCTTTTTTCAGAGGTCAGAAGGTTGAACTCTGCGTCGTTAAGTAGCTTCTGTGCCGGGTTGTTTTCTCCGGAGGCAGAACTTTCCAGCTCATTCCTGTCCAGCAGCTCGTTGACAGCCCCGGGCGCGGAGTTTATTTGCGGCCCAGAGGGTTCATTTTTTAACCTGGTAGCTATCTCTTCGGCCCGTACCTCTTTTGAATAGTAGTTTTTTAGTTTGGACATGTACTCATTCGCAGTTCGGTTGCCAGGATCGATGGCCAAAACATCCGCGAACTTAAGGAGCGCGGTATCGAAATTATTTTGCTCAAAATACTTAACTCCCTCTTCGATCAGCCGGCTTATTTCATTATCACGCAATATGCGCATCGCTTTTTTGGTCTTATCCAGCCAGGACGCCTTTTTAGGCTCCTCTTCCTTGCGCAGCTTGTCAAGATAATACGCCAGGTACTTATCGTCCGGCATCTGCTGTGAAAGGTACTCCAGGATATTCCGCGCCTCTTCAAACCTGGCTTCTTTGTAAAGCTGCATAGCGATGTCGAAATAATAACGAAAACCCGATTGCTCCTGTTGAATGCGCTCGCTGTCGATATCCCCGAACGCCGACGATGATTGATTAATGAGAAGTTGTTTATTCCTGTACCAGAAGAGGGATCTTTTCTGAACGTCCTGCGCTTCTTTTGCGCTTAGCATATCGGGAGATATTGTTGACACCGGAGGAGGGGTGGAGCCGCTTATAAGCTTATCAGCGCTCGGGGTCTTAAGCGTTGTTTCGCTTAACCTGGCAGTCGGTGATTTCTCATTGGAGTAGGCCGCGGCGCCTTTATCTTGAGCCCATACGTGAGGGGCCGCGAAGATCATCATTGCCAAAAGAATCAATAAAACAGAGGCGGGCTTTCTCATGATTTGTACGATTTGTAAATATAATCCGAAGGCCACGCATTGTAGTTGGTGAGTATGCAGGCTTTGGGTTTTGCGTGCGCAGCTTTAAGCGCGTTAAAGGCGTCTTGGATCATATTTTTCTGGGTTACTTCAGCTTTCACTACAAGTAATACGCAATCACAGAGCGAGCCCAGGATGCTGGCATCAGCTACGTGAAGCACCGGGGGCGAATCAAAGATGATAGTATCGAATTTTGCCGATAGGGCGTCTATCATCTCCTTGATCTGCAACGAAGCCATGAGTTCCGAGGGGTTGGTGACTGATACGCCTGAGGGCAGTACAAAGAGGTTGCCCAGGGCCGGTTTTTCGATGAGTTTATCGATAGTAGCATTGCCAAGGAGGACGTTTGTAGCGCCCGGCTCCCGGGGTATGGAAAAGAATTTGTGGACAAGCGGCTTTCTGAAGTCGGCATCCACAAGGATGGTTTTTTTACGCGTATCGAGGGAGAGGGTGTAGGCCAGGTTTGCGGCGGTGGAGGTTTTTCCTTCTTCATCCTGCCCGCTTGTTATAAGTATTGTTTTTAACGGTTTCGCGGGGGAGAGGTTATAAAGGTGGGTGCGGAATACCCGGTACTGTTCAGATATAGAGGAGTCCGTGTCCACGTAAGAGAAGAGCCTGCCGTCAATGCCCTCCGGCGTCCGTTCGGTCTTTAAGACGTAGGTTTTGGGCACGTAGGTATCGAGTATCCTTCTTAGTTTTTTTAGCATAGGCTTTAAAATATCAATCGTATCAGCAGTTGCGACAGTATAATGAAGATTAACAAGGAAGCAAGGGTGACGTTGATCCTATGGCGTTTGGCGTTTGCCTCTTCCCTTGAATAGAACCGGCTGATCGCGGCGAGTACGGGGACCTGTATGAACGTTAATAGCTCCGCCCGGGTCTTTATGGAGTTGTCCAGAGAATCCGCCAGGAATGCCAGTATCGTCCCGGCACCTATCGCCAGGATCACGAGCATGAATAATTTCGTGCCCTTTTTTGGCAGGGGCGACAAGGGTATCTTGGGCTCTTCTACTATCTTCATCACGAATCCGCTTTTCTCCTTCTCCAGGCGCACCATGAGCTCCGCCTCTTCAAGGCGCTTGCGCACATCGCTGTAATATGTGGTGTTGATCTCCAGCTCCTTGGTTAAGACTGATAATCTCTGCAATTTATCGGCGACAACGGAGGATTCTTCTTTCGTCGGCTTGTATTGCCTTTCCGCGTCCCCTTTAATCCCTTCCATCAGGGCTATTTTTTCCTTTAAAGTGTCGATTTCAAATTCAATTTTTTTCAATTCATAATTTGTCTTTGCCTTTAGCTCTTTCTTTGTCTCCTCCGGTACTTCAGAGACCAGGCTGGTGAGCTCGTCGATCCTTTTTCCCCTCAACTCCTTAAGGGCGCCGATCTCTTCTTTAAGCGTCTTGATCCTCGGATGCTCGGATAGGTATCCTTTAAAGCTGAGCTCCGCCAGCTCCCGTTCCTTATTTATCACTGCCCTTGAATAATCCTGAAGCAAAGCGTCGCTATCAAGGTCCTGGGCCGATAACATGAGCAATCCACTCTTGATCTGTCTTTCAAGAAGCTCCTTATTCCTTTGAGCTTCTAGGAGTTGTAGGCTCAGATTAGTGATACTTTCCTCGTATTTGGCGATCTTCTGCAGGTCGGCAGCGTAAAGGAAGTTCATGGACTTGTCTTGCATGGCCTGGTTTGCGAGGAGCTTCTCCCGTTCATTAAGGCTGGGGAATATGCGCTTCAGGTCGTCTTTAATGCTGGATATATCAGCCTCGATCGTATTTATCCTATTTTTGTAGACATCCACCTGTTTGTTAAGAAAATCGATCCCGGTCTTTAACCCTTCCTTTCCTCTTTGTTCGGTCTCTTTCGCCAGCACATCAATGACCGCTTTCAGGATCTTGTAGCATATTTCCGGCGTTTTAGCGATGTAGGAGAGGGTTATTACAGAGGGGTTGTTCTTGTCAGGTTGTATTTGTACGCCGAACTTGTCGTTTTTTAGCCTCTCGGCCAGGATCTGGAAATCCAGGGGCCGGGTCTCCTCTTTTACCTGGGGCCAGGTCTCTTTTATGATAGTCTTTATGTTCTCGCCCAGGAGCGCTTTGTTTATTATGGTTTTTATCTCCTGGTTAAAGTTTATTGTCGAAGAGGGAACCATGTCGCCTGCCATTTGGAATGAGATAATCGCGGTTGACTGGTAAAACACTTCTGCCTGGGGCAGGTAGGCGGTGGCTGCGCTTATTATTATGATGATCGGAAAGATGAAAAGCCAGGGGTGGCGGATAAGGAAGGCGACTTGATCCAGTGAGACAAAAGTATTTTCGTCTTGCATTATAGTTATGGCTTGCCAGGGGCTTTGGCAGGGGCCAAAGAGCTCCGGGCGCTTTCGCGCTTACCTATTATATAAGTTTTTATTAACTTTAATATAGCAGGTTATCAAGCATTGTCAACTATTTACGTCATTTCTTTCAATTGCATCCTGTTTGAGGATGTGTTATTATAACTTAGATCTTTTATCGGCCCAAGAGGAGCAAGGAAGGCCTATGGCGCTTATTATTTTAGTTTTTTATATGATGATCCTCATTATCCGGCCCATGGACTGGTGGGCCCCACTTTTGGGGGTAAGCCTTGTGGATAATGTCGCAATGCTTTTGATCCCCGCTGTTTTTCTTACCTTGAAAGGCGGTGATTTCCGCAGGTGGTTGGACCTTCCTGAAACAAAATTATCGTTCCTAACCCTTATAGGCTTCTCCTTGTCATGGTTGCCCTTATCGCGCTTAGGCGTTATGACGACATTTTTGGCTTTTGGCAAGATTATCCTTTTATACTGCATGATCGTTCTTGTAGGCACCAAGCGCCGCAATTTCCACATTTTATTCCGGACATTGCTTATCTGTATCGTTTGGATGGCGATACACGGCATACTGCAGAATTTGCGGGGGTATGGATTCGGAGGGCAAGCGCCTCTTTACCGCGAGGGGGACGGGGTATACCAGATCGTCGCCTTCGGAGTTTTTAACGACCCCAATGACCTGTGCCTCATTTTTATTATCGGCATTCCTTTGTTTTATGCTGAGTTCCGCGCATCCCAAAACAACTTAGTAAAGTTAATGATTCTTGCGGTGATGCCCCTGGTCGTTTTCGCCGCGTGGCTTACCAACTCAAGGGGCGGGGTTGTCGGCATCTTCGGGATGCTCACTACCCATGCCATCATAAATACCCGCGGGATCAAACGCTGGCTGGTGATCATTGCCAGTGTTATGCTTATTTCTGTCGTTGCCCCTTCGAGGTTCGCCACTAAGCTGGCTGTGGATACCAACCGGACCACTTATTGGGGTATGGGGATCTCGAGCTTTAAATCAACTCCAATTTTTGGAGCGGGCCTGGGGAATTTTTCTGAAATAACGGGAGGGGCTGTTGCGCACAACTCCTTTGTGGAAACGCTCGCTGAAACCGGGGTCGTCGGATATTTTCCCTGGCTTATGCTTATTTATTTTACCTGCCTCCATCTTTACCGCGCGCTCAGGCTTAAGAAGATCAAAGAAAAGGAGAGGCAGGAGTGGTTCTATCTTTCAGCCATAATTTCTGCTCTGTCCGGATTTCTTGTGGCGATTTATTTTATTTCCCGAGGGACAAATTTTGTTTTGTATTTACTGCTTGCTTTGGCTTGCGCCAAAACCGCCGGGGTGGCCGGGGAGCCCGACTTGCATAAGGATGTTTTTGGCGGCTGGAAGTCTGACCTTAAGCGCGCCTTGTTTTTTTGTTGCGGCAGCATAGTCTTCTTATGGTTATCAGTCCGCCTTGCCAAGCTAATAGCGAGAGGAATATAGCATGGATCTTTTAATAGCCCGCAAAATTGCAATGACCTCGAGCTCGTTTATCGGCAAATTAAAGAGGGCTTTATACTGCCGGAGCCTGAAGAACAGCTCCGGTTTTTTGGATTTTAGGATTATTTAGCATGAAGATAGCCGTGTTATCCACTGGGTTGGGCCATGTCGCGCGCGGGGTCGAAGCTTGGGCTGACAGCCTGGCGACGGAACTTTTCAGGCGGCGTTTGGATGTCACTCTTTTTAAGGGGGGTGGCAGTTGTAGCCGCCCGTTTGAACGGATCATCCGCTGCGCCCGCCGGGGTCACGGGACAGCCCGGTTTTTAAAAAGGATATCTCCCCGCTTCGGGTGGAGGTTCGGCTTCGGCTCGGTCTATGAGATAGAGCAAACGACTTTTGCGCTGCTGGTTTTCTTGCGGTTATGGCGGGGAAGGTTTCAGATTATCCATGTGGCGGACCCGTGGCTGGCGCTTCTATTGGAGCGCACGCGTAAATTCCACAGGGCAAAAGTCATACTCGCGCACAACACTGAAGAGAGTCTCGATTTTCTGCTTAAATTTCAACATGTGCAGGAGCCTGTCCCGCATTATCTGCAGAATGATTATAAGAACGGCCTTCCCTCCGGCAGTCAGTGGTTTGCGATCCCGAATTTTGTTGACTGCCAGGCTTTTGGCCCCGGCAGCCGGGATAAGGCGCGCGAAAAACTGCATATATCCAAGGACAGTTTTGTGGTCTTGGATGTGGCAGCGCTAAAGTTTTCACATAAGCGCTTGGATTATCTGATCAAAGAGGTTGCTTTCTTGCGCAGGAAACGCCCGGAGTTATTCCTTGTTATAGCGGGGGCCACTACCCCGGAAACCGCGAGATTGCGCGAGATCGCGTTTGGCGCTTTAGGGCAGAACCATTGCCTGTTGGCCGATGTAGATAAAGACAATATGCCTGATATTTATCATGCCGCCGATATATTCGCGCATTCGGCTTTATTCGAGATGATGCCCATTGCGCTTCTGGAGGCCCTTTCTTCGGGCTTGCCCTTGGTCACCCATAGAAATCCAACTTATGAATGGATCGCGGGTTCTGCCGGAGTCATGGTCGATATGGAGCAGCCGGGCAACCTTGCGCAGGCGCTGGAAAGTTTTATCAATAATCCAGGGCAGCTTGCCGAAAGGTCCTGCGCCGCGCGTAAGCAGGCGGAAGATAAATTCTCAAAAGACCATATCGTAAGCCAAATCGTGGCGATGTATGAAACGGTGTTGAAAGATAAATGAGCGATAACTTAATGTTCAGCGTTGTAATCCCCGCATATAATTGCGCGCGTTATCTTGCTCAAGCCCTGGAATCGGTTTTCAGCCAGACCGAGCCCGCCGGCGAGATAATCATTGTCGATGACGGGTCGACGGATAACACAAAAGAGGTGGCGGCAAGTTTTGCGGGGCGCATAAAGTATATATATCAGGAAAATGCGGGGCCGGCTGCTGCGCGTAACCGCGGGGTTGAGGATGCCAAGGGCGAGTGGATCGCCTTTCTTGACGGGGATGATGCCTGGCTGCCCTGGCGGATCAGCGTGGCGGCTAAATTGATAGCCAATAATCCCGGCGCGGTTTTATTTTGCGGCAGGTGGGTGGATATATCGGCTGATCCGCAGCCTCCTTGCGCTTCCGACCTTAACAAGATCCGCGTGTTGTCCTTGCGGGAACTTGCAGAAAGCAATCCGGTCGGAACGTCAACTGTTATCATGCGCAGGGATATATTTATGCGCTTAGGCGGTTTTGATCCGGTTTTTAGAGGCCTGGAAGATTACGACCTCTGGATGCGCGCAGCAAAAGATCATCTCCTGGTTTATGCCGATATTCCGCTTAGCCGTTACCGTTTCATCCTGGGCAGCCTCAGCATGGATGGCCGCTTATTCCTTCCACAGGGCATAAGGCTTTTTAATAAGGCTTTTGGAGAGGGCGGGGTTTTGAGTGGTTATGTAGATCAAAAGCCCAAAGCACTCGCAAAGCTGTATATCAGTGTTTCTTGGATGGCCTTTCAGCACGGCTCAAGGGGGGCAGCCCTGCGCTATCTTTTGAGCGCACTTTTGCTAGACATGCACTCCTGGATTATCAGGGGAATCGGCATCAAGCTTTTTTTGAGGTACATTTTTGGGAAAAGGTGACGCAAGGATCCGGCCTATGGCGAAAATAATGATTCTAGAGGTAGTTCAGAGCCTGGATATGGGTGGGGCGGAGAGGGTGGCCGCGGACCTGGCGCTGTTCGGCGACAGGGAGAAGCTGGGATTTGTGTTTTGCGTCCTGGGCGCGCAGGGTGTTTTTGCACAGGGGCTGAAAGACTCAAATATAGAGGTGATCTCTTTGAATAAGGGTTCCGGATTTGCCCCGGGTTTAAGTTTCCGGATAGCCGAGATCATCAAGGCAAAGAAGATCGATGTCCTGCATACGCATAACCAGAGGCCCCAGATCTACGGGGCGCTGGCAGCAAGGTTAGCGCGCGTGCCTTTCTATGTCCACACCCGGCACAGTAAAAACGAGCCTGACAGCTTCAAGAATATGGCTTTAAGCAGGTTTGCCGGGCTTCGGGCAGATAGTATAGTGTGCGTTTCAGATGCTGTCTACAGGTACTCTTTAGAAAACGAGAAGATCCCGCAGCATAAGCTGCGGATCATTAAGAACGGTATAGATGTGTCCAGGTTTAAAGGGGATGGCGCGGATACGGCTTCCTTGAGGAGTTCTTTGGGCATGGGCCCGGGCACAATAGTGGTCGGCACAGTGGGCCGGCTGGCCAAGGTGAAGAATCAGAGAATGCTTATTGACGCCTTTATAAAGGTCGAGTCCCGGATCCCGGATTCAAGGCTGTTGCTCGTCGGCGATGGCCCGTTAAAAGATGAGCTGAAAAGTTATGCGGCAAGCGCGCGGCTGGGCGCAAAGATAATCTTTTTAGGGGAAAGAAAAGATATAGCCGGGCTGCTTAAGGTGTTTAATGTATTTGCGCTCTCATCTTTTTCAGAAGGGCTTCCGGTGGTATTGTTGGAGGCTATGGCTTCCGGGCTTGCGGTTGCGGCCACGGCAGTAGGGGGGATACCCGAACTAATAAAGGATCAGGAAAACGGGATCCTCGTGCCCTCTGCGGATGCCGCGGCGATGAGCGAGGCGATAATACGATTGGCACAAAATGAGCCTCTGCGTACGAGGATATCGGAGAACAACCGTACAAAGGCCTTTCTTGAATTTGATGTAAAGAGGATGTGCGGCGAGTATACAAACCTTTACGAGTCGCTGCTTGCAAGGGCCGGATGAACTATTTACTAGCCGTATTTATCTTTGGTGCCGTTATTTTGGCGTATATTGTATTTAAGAGGAAGATGCAATATTGGATATTCTCTTACCTGCGCGGGTGCTTATTTAACAGAAGGTCTCTTTCGAAAAACAGGCCGGTGGATGTAATCTTTTGTTTCGTCGATCATTTTGAGCCCAAGAGGGGAAAGCCCGGTTTGCCTATTGAGAAGAAAAGGATGGATTTTTGGGCCCATCAGTATCCTGCCGTGGCCGTAAGGCACAAAGATTGCGACGGGTTCATGCCGCAGCATACATTTTTTTACCCCGCAGAGGAGTATGAAGAATCCTATATTGATACCCTGGCCGGCATGTGCCGGCAGGGTTTAGGCGAGGTTGAGATCCATCTGCACCATGAAAATGATACCGCTGAGAACCTAAAGTTAACGATCGAAGGATTCAAAAGCAAGCTTGCCGACAAAGGCCTTTTATCGAAGGAGAAGGTCTCGGGTGCCTTGAAGTACGGCTTTATACACGGGTCGTGGGCGCTTGGCAACTCTTTGAATGGCGGCAGGTATTGCGGCGTTAATAATGAGCTTTCGGCATTAAAGGATACCGGATGCTACGCGGATTTTACGCTTCCCGCGGTCTTTTCCGAGGCCCAGACCAGAAAGATCAACAGCATTTATTATGCGCAGGATACCGGAAAGCCCAAGCCGCATGATACGGGCGAGGATGTCTCTAGCGGCAAGCCTGCTTCGGGGGGCCTTATGATAATCCAGGGTCCGTTGGCTTTTGACTTGCGCAGGCGTAAATTTGGCATATTCCCCAAAGTAGAATATGGGGAGATCTCCGTAACTCATGCCCCGGACCCTGACCGCGTGGACCTTTGGATCCGCCAGCGCATCGCGGTAAAGAATAGGCCAGAATGGATATTCGTAAAGGTTTATACCCACGGTGTCCGCGATGATAATCTGGATGAGAGGTATTTTACCAATCTTGACAGGATGTTCAGTTACCTTGAGGCAAATTATAATGACGGCAAGTCATACAGGCTGCATTATGTAAGCGCCAGGGAAATGTATAATATCATCAAGGCCGCGGAAGCCGGAAAAGAAGGGAATCCGGGGCAATTCAGGGATTATATTTTAGACAAGTCTGCGGCGCGGAGAGCCGCCTAGATTATGAAAGTATTATTTCTTTCCAATCTGTACCCAAATAAAGAGGAGCCGGTCCGCGCTACTTTTAACCGGCAGAAGATCGCGCATCTGAAAGGCCGTTGCGATATCACGGTAGTGGCCCCGGTTTCGTGGTTTCCTTTTAAGCAGGCCTTTTGCAGGAAAATATCAAGGATACCTTTTAAGGAATCTATAGACGGGATGGATGTTTATCATCCCAGGGTGTTTTATACCCCAAAGTCTTTTAGGTTTTTATACGGCCTGTTCTATTATCTGAGCATCCGGCCTTTCGTCGAAAAACTGCGGAGGGATTTTGATTTTGACATAATCTTCTGCGCCTGGGCTTATCCGGACGGCCTTGCCGCTATGAAGCTGGCAAAGACGTTTAAAATCCCGTTTGTGGTCCTGGCGCATGGGTCAGACGTGCATTTCCACATTAAGGCGTCCCTGCGCCGGGGGCTCATGAAAGAAACTTTTCTTAAGGCTGATAGAGTGATTGCCGTAAGCAATGAATTGAAGGACAGGATCCTTGGCCTGGGGGTGCCGCAGGAGAAGGTTGAGGTGATCTATGACGGGGTCGATCATGAGCTTTTTCGCAGGGAAGATAAGGATGCTGCCAAAGAAAAGTTGGGCTTGCCCAGGGGCAGGAAGACCGCTTTGTTCGTCGGGAACCTTGTCAGCGTGAAGGGCCTGAGATTTTTGCTCTCTGCCGTAAGCCGGATCAAAGAGAACGATTATTCGATGCATATTATAGGAGGAGGATACCTGGAGAGGCGATTAAAGGGCGCTGTCCGGGCTTTGGGGCTCGAGGATAGGGTTGTGTTTTGCGGGGTCAGGCCGCATAACGAAATACCGCTTTGGCTCAATGCCGCAGAATTCCTATGCCTGCCCAGCCTTGCCGAGGGGCTGCCCGACATCATTATTGAGGCTTTGAGTTGCGGGTTGCCGGTCGTGGCAAGCCGGGTGGGCGGGGTCCCGGAGATAATCAATGACGAGAGGATCGGGATCCTTGTTGAGCCTAAGGATGTTAAAGCGTTGGCCGGGGCCATAAGAAGTGCTTTGGATAAAAAGTGGGACAAAGGATATATCCAGGAGCAGTCCCGGAGATTCTCCTGGGATGAAAATTCCCGCAGAATATTTGAGTGCCTGAGTTCCTGTCTTGAGGCTAAATTATAAGGAGAGAGAGCGATGTTTAAGCTGGCCTACGAAGATTTAAAGGCGAAGAGTAACTGGTATTACGGCAAATCCAATGCGCAAAAGATACTGCGCATGCTTGTGACCGACGGCACCTCCGCTATGCTTTTGTACCGGTTGGCCCAATTCTTGAGGAGGCTTCAGCTGCCGACGCTGGGATTAATAATCGGCAAGCTCAACCAGCTTTGCAACCATCTGGTCATCGGCCGCAACGCGAGCTTTGGCCCCGGACTTGTATTGGTCCACACCTTTGGCATTGTCATTAACAGCGATGTCAAGGCAGGAAAGAATGTGATAATCGAGCATTGTGTTACAATAGGCGCGGAGAAAGGGAGATCGCCTGTGTTGGGGGACAATATCTTTATCGGCGCCGGCGCCAAGATAATCGGGGGGGTCAAGGTCGGAAGCAATGTGAAGATCGGAGCAAACGCCGTGGTCGTAAAGGATGTGCCGGATAACGTCACTGTCGCCGGGGTGCCGGCGGAGATAGTCAAATATCACGAGGAACGATGAAATCGGTATTTCTTATAAGTATTTTTTTGATCATCTATACTTACCTTTTGTATCCGGCGGCGCTTTTTATTTTATCTTTATTCAGAAAGAAACCCGCGCTAGCCGCGCAGGAGGGGGAGCTTCTTCCGGTGTCTTTGATCATTTCGGCTTACAATGAAGAGGCGGTGATGAAAGAGAAGATCAGGAACTGCCTCGCCCTAGATTATCCGGCTGAGAAAATTGAGGTGATATTCGGCTCCGATGGCTCGCTTGACAAAACCAGCGAAATAATCGAAAGATACGCCAAGGAGAACCGGATATTCAGGCTCTATAAATTCGATAAGAGACAGGGTAAGCCTTCGGTCCTAAACAGGCTCGTGAAAGAGGCAAAGGGCGATATTATCGTGTTTTCCGACGCTGATACCTTTCTTGACCCGGCGTCGATCAGGAATATCGTAAAGGGTTTTGCGGATCCCAAAGTCGGCTGCGTCTGCGGCAAGATCGAGCTTATGAGCAAGGGCAAGGAGATCGTTTCCGAGAGCTTTTACTGGCGCTATGAATCCTGGATCAAGGGGCTTGAAGCAAGGCTTGGATTTGTCTCGGGAGCGGCTGGAGGTTTATACGCAATAAGAAGAAATCTCTGGCAGGATATACCTCGGAATACGCTTATTGATGATTTTGTGATCTCCATGAGGATCGGCCGGGATGGCTACGGCGTTATTTCCGAGCCCCTTGCCTTGGGGCGCGAGGAAACAGCCCTTTCGAGTTATGGCGAGTTCTTAAGAAGGGTGCGCATAGGAGCCGGGGGGTACCAGTCGATATTGCTTCTGGCCGGGCTTCTTAATCCCTTTAAAACCTTGAGGAGTTTTGAGTTTTGGTCGCACAAAGTCATCAGGTGGTTCGCGCCGTTTCTCTTCGTCGTGTTATTTTTAGCCAGTGTTTTGCTTTGCGCAGGAGGGGGTTTTTATGCCGCTGTTTTTATCTTACAGGTTGTATTTTACTCCGCGGCTGTCCTGGGATGGCTGTTGCAGAAGGTGGGGGTCAATGTGACCATCTTAAATGCAGCGTACCATTTTGTTCTTATGAATATCGCCTTAGCCGTCGGCTTCTTTAGCCTTATCTGCGGCCTGCAGAAAGTGACCTGGAGAAAAGCCGAAAAATTTATACGAAGGGATCCTTAGGCTTATTTTTCAATACTTTTCCTATTTCTCCGAGCGCTCTGTTTGTCAGGGCCTGCCATGAGTCCTGCCTGACGCGCTCGATCCGTATTCTTTGCGCCTGCGCAGAGTCATTCTTCATGGCGCTTTCGATTTTTGCGCAGAACTCATCAGGGTTATCCGCTATCGAGATCAAATCGCTGTATCCGGTCATCTCCCGCATCGGGGTTGAGACTATTGGTTTGCCCGTCGCCAGGTACTCTTTAAGTTTCAGGGGGTTTATGAACTTTGCGCGCTCGTTCTGCCTGAACGCGATCAAGCAGACATCGAAGGCCCTTGCGTAATCGGGGAGCGCCTCATAAGCCCGGTGGCCGATAAAATGCACGTTTTTAAGGCCCTGGAGCGCGCTTACGTCGACCATTACCTTTCCGATAAGCAGGAAATTCCAATCTGGCCGCATGGCGGCAACCGATTTTAAAAGCTCCAGGTCCAGGCGTTCTTCAATCAACCCGAACATTCCGATCACAGGCTTTTTGATCTCTTTTATATCCTTCGGAATGGGCCCCTGCAGGGATGCTTTGTTGAAGTGGGCGAAATCCACAGCGTGGGGGCTGTAGACGACCGGTTTATCCGTCCGCTTCTTTTTCTCAAGCAATCCGGCGGAGGTCACGAAGATTATATCGGCCCTGTCGGACATCTCTTGGTCAAGCAAGCTGACCAGGGCTTTGTCAATTCCGGGGAAGGCCGAGTAATCCTCGACGCAATAATACACAGCGGCTTTTTCTTTGAGCCTGCCCTTAAGGAACGAAAGCTGCGGCACAATAAACCAGAGCAGGTGCTCTTTTATGCCGAACTTCCTGATCAGGCGCTTTAGGCTAAAGACCGCCAGGCCCCGGTTGATGCGCCTTATGAAAGGTATGCTATGGAAGGGTAATTGCGGCAGGCAATAGACGTAAAGGCCCTTGCTTCTTTCATGCACTCCCGCAAAGAGCTTTTTGGCCTTGCGGAAGATCTTTGCGAAATCGCGTTTTGCCAGATGCGGGGTCCTTAGGCCGCTTGATTCTATATAGAAGACCCGATGATCGCGGGCAAGCTCTTCAGCTATGTGGTGGGAGCTGGTTTTATGTTCTCCAGCCCAGTCATTACCGAAATATAGGATGTCTTTGACCATAATTAATAATTTCTCTACAATTCAGGGCCTTTTTATGCTAAATTATTAGAGTCGCATCAGTATTATTCTATGGGTGTTAGCTTGAATTGTCAAACGATTTAGGGGGTAATCTTAGAAACCAGATGAAGGCCAAGGTCTTTAATTATTTCGGGGAGTTGCGCAGGCTCATACATAAAGATAAATTAGGAGTTGAGCCCATGCATTTTATGTACGCGGCAATCTTGTCCCTTTTGTCCGCGTTATTTGAAGGGGTCAGCGTCGCCAGCCTTATCCCCCTTACCCAGGGGCTTTTGACCATGAATTTCGATTCGATAAGGCAGTTTCGCTTAGCCAGGATAATCGGAGGATTCTTGCCCCCTTCTTTTGAGCTTTCAAGCATGACGCTGTTTTTAATTCTTCTGGTGCTGGTTTTTACCGCTGCCATCCTGAAGAATATCTTCGATTATTTTTCATCATTGGTTGTAAATCTCCAGGTGAGAATTGCCTGCAATGGCCTTATGAAGCTAGTTTTTAACCGCTATCTTAGCTTCGGAAAGCAGTTTTTTGACCGGAATAACGCGGGGTATCTGCATAATGTCCTTTTGAATTTTACCTCTCTTGTGGCCGGCCCGCTGGGGGGGTTAAGGACGATATTGGCTAACGTTTTCCTGATCGCGGTATACGTTGCCATGATGCTGAAGATCTCTTGGCGCCTGACCGTTTTGACTATTGTTTTCATGCCGCCTCTGTATTACGTCTTGATGTTGCTTATAAATAGGATAAAGAAGACTTCGCTTTCGTATGCGGAGTCCTTCCATGAGATAAGCGGGGAGATCTCCAATATTCTTTCCTGCATTCCGCTGGTCAAATTATATTGTGCACAGGATAAGGAGAAAAAGCGTTTTGCCTACTTGAGCGGACAGCTGCAAAGGCTGTCCTTTAGTATGGACAAGAAACGGTGCCTGATACAGCCCTTGAATGAAAGCATAGCGATCTTTGCGGTACTGGTCCTGATGGTGGCAATAGTGGCAATAATCAAGACCGGAAGTGCGGCTCCGGTGGGGGGGTTTCTGGTGTTTCTTTATCTCCTTAAGAAATTTTTGGTGTCTTTCGGCCTTGTAAATGATGCCCGGGCATCGCTGGCTACGATAAGCGGGCCCCTTGAAGCCATATCGGAGATGTTAAGCGACGAAGGGAAAGTTTTTGTTTCCGAGGGTGCCAGGATTTTTACCGGGCTAAAGACCGGGATCGAGTTAAGAGGTTTAAATTTTTATTACGCTGCGGACGTTCCTGTGCTAAAAGAAGTTTCTGTGTTTATCGAAAAAGGAAAGACTACCGCCATAGTCGGGCCAACCGGGAGCGGGAAGACTACTATAGTAAATCTTATCTTGCGTTTCTATGATTGCCCGCCGGGTGAGATTTTCATAGATGGATCGGACATCAGGGATTTTACTTTCAAGTCATTGCTATCTCATGTGGCGCTGGTCAGCCAGGACACTTTGCTTTTTAACGATACCATACGCAGCAATATAATCTATGGGTTAGAGAGACAGGTGGGGGATCACGAGATCATGGAGGCGTTCAAGAAAGCTAAACTCCATGATTTTGTAGCCGGGCTTCCCGCCGGACTCGATACTTATATCGGCGACAGGGGGGTAAAGCTTTCGGGAGGGGAGAAGCAGAGGCTTTCGATCGCCCGGGCGCTTCTCAAGGGCTCGGAGATATTGATGCTGGATGAAGCGACAAGCTCCCTTGATACCAAGACCGAGAAGCTGATCCAGGAGGCTATCAATGAGGCGATCAAGGACAAGACCGCGATAGTAGTCGCTCACCGCCTGTCTACAATAAAGAACGCGGATAAGATCGTGGTGATAGATAATGGCGCAGTGCTTGAAGAGGGGGGGCTTGCCGAGCTTCTTGGGAAAAAGGGGAAGTTCTACGAGTATTGGCAGGAACAGAAGTTTTATTGAAAAAGCCTAAATTGCGGTCTTGGCGATCAGGACCTTGGCGCCCTCTTTTATATCAGAGATCTTATAATCAAACTGCATCTTTTTTATAAAAACCGCAGCGATCTGGTACCGCACGCTTATTACCTCTCCATAGCCTAACGCATCGCCCTTTTCATTCAGTATGATGCACCCGTCATTTACTTCCAGATTGTCTTTTTTACCGGCGTTTATGACCGCCAGGCTGTTTTGGGGGTCGACCGAGATCACCTTTGCGTTAGCATAGATCATTTCCTGCTTGATATCCGGAGGCAGGTCCTTGAGCGCCTTGGTGATTACGATCGGGGTCAGGTCCACGGCCTGCCCGGTCTGCGCGCGTTCGATATTCTGCAAAGTCGCCTCCAGTATTTTCCTTGCCGCCGAATCCGGATTTTCTCCTCCAAGCTCCCGCAGCTTCTTTACCAGCGGGTCGTTTTCAAGGGAACTGACCCTCTTTTTCAAGGCGATATTCTCTTTTTTAAGCGCCTCCATCCCTTTTGATGTGTCCTTTTTTTGGGATGACGCTGTTTTAAGTTCTTTATAGGCTTTTTTTACCTTTTCTCCCTCGGCCCGTATGGACTCTATTTGCGCCGTCATCGAATTCTTTTCATCTTCTAGTGTCGAGATGAGGCCGGTCTTCTCTTTGAGCAGGGACTCAAGAGAGTTTATCTGGTTTTTGAACTCGAATTCATTCTTTAAGAAAACTGCTTCCTTGTTCTTGAAGTTCTCCTCTATCCTCTTAGCCCTTCCCTGAAAATACCATGCAGTTAAGATGCTAAAGGCGCATATGACGGCGGTTATCTTGAATATAAGATTCTTGTTGGGCATGCGTTTTAGGGCTTGAAAATCCGATTTTTAATTTATATGGAATCAATATACTCCTAAATCGTTGAAAATTCAATGTTTTTTTTAGAGTTAAAAATTAACAATTGACTTATCCCAAGCTCCGTAATAAACTTAAGATAATGAAAAGGATATTTGAAAGAGAGGCCAGGCCCTTAACCCTGATCAGCATTTTTCTGGATATCGCCGTGCTCTCACTGGTTGATATCCTGGCCTTCCGGCTTTATCTGGGTAAGGATTTTATATACTCCAGGAATTTCACTGATTACCAGTGGGCTTTTCTTTATGTGATTTTGTTTAAGTTGTTGTGCCTCTATATCTTTCAGGTCTATTCACAGGTCAGATTTAAGACTACCTTTGTCATTGTCATAAGTGTTATCAAAGCGACGCTTGCCGGGTCGCTTATCATGGGCTTGGTCGCCTACGCTTTCAGGTTTGAAGCTATCCCGAGGGCGGTGGTCCTTATATCCTGGGTTTTCAGCATGCTTGCCTTGGTCTCCTGGAGGATTTTAGGCAGATCAGTATTGAGGGCTTTTCTGGGAGGCGACTTCTTCAGGCTGCATATTCTTATCATCGGGACGAATAAATCCGCTGAGGAGATGGCTATCTGGCTCCTTAATAACGGCCTTGTAAATTACAAATTGGTCGGTTTTATTTCAGATGACCCGAAGGAGGCCCGCAAGCAGATAGTGGGGCATCCTGTCATCGGAGCGCTCGGAGATATTAAAGATATCTCCCGGCAGTTTCGCATAGACAGGGTTTTTGTGCTCACCCCAAAGATAGAGTTCAGGGAGCTGGCTAGGATATTCAGCGCTTTCCGCCGCAAGCGCGAGGTGACTTTTTGCACGGCTCCCGAGCTTTGCGAGGATGCCATCTCGACAGAGCATTTCGTCGAGGGCCGGATACAGTTCATACCGGCGGTGCCTTTTCAGCGCTTCCCTATCTGGTATCCTCCCCTTAAGCGTGTCCTTGACCTCGTGCTGGCGCTGTTTCTTTTGGCGCTGCTCTCTCCCTTCATGATTGTTATTGTCCTGCTTATCAAGATAAGCTCATCCGGCCCCGTATTTTACCTGACCAGAAGGATAGGGTTTATGGGCAAGGAGTTCGTGATGTTTAAATTCCGCTCGATGTATCACTTATCCAGCCAGCGCAGGTTCGAAAGCTGGGCCAGGAAAGATGACGCGCGGATAATGCCGATAGGCAGGATCATGAGGCGTTTCAGGCTGGATGAACTTCCCCAGCTTATCAATGTCATTAAAAACGAGATGAGCCTTATAGGGCCTAGGCCGGAGACCCAGTATTATGTAATGCGCCTGTCTAAGAAGATAGCCCTGTACGCAGAGCGGCTTAACGCCAAGCCCGGCATAACCGGCTGGGCCCAGGTCAACTACGGCTACGCCGGCACGGTCGAGGACAACAGGAAGAAGCTCCTTCTGGATATCTACTATATCCAGAACCAGTCGGTGGCGCTTGACCTCCTGATCTTCCTTAAGACCTTCAAGACCGTCCTGGCCGGTATCGGCGTCTAGTAAAAAATCTTTTTAATTTCTGCTTGACAATCCCCCCAGACGTTTTATAATATAAGAAAATTTGAATAGTTAAATTTTACTATTAATTTGCCCTGATTTAAGAGCCAGGCAAATTACCCGCCCGCTTAAATCGCACGCTATCGATCCAGGCGATTTATCCACCCGCTATAACTTGTCGGTGGAATAGTTGTTGGTGGGCTAACAATTCTTCCTCCCGGAGATTTACACTATGGACTGGAATCCCGAAGTAAAGGAAAGATTCAAGGTAATGATCACCAAGATCCCTATTTTTCATCGCCGCATCACTGAGGAGGCGGTGACAAAGCGGGCCCAGGAGAACGCCGCGGCAAGAGGCGCTAAGGCTGTCGGGGAGGAGGATGTTGTCGGCGCTTTTTTCTCTGACGTGCCCTCTCCGTTTTATAGCATGATGATCAGGCTTCTTGAGCAGGCAGGGTTTGATTACAAGAAGTACGGTTTCCCCAAAAACGGCAATCACAAAAGATGAAGATCGCAGTCATCGGCGCAGGCGCCATCGGCGGGCTGGTCGCGGGGTATCTTAAAGATAAAGGGGAAGACGTATACCTCGTGGGCCGGCCGGATACGGTCAGGGCCATAGCGGGCCACGGCTTAAAGATCTCCGGGGTAAGGGGGGATATTAAGGTTCAAATAGACGCCCACGAGATGCTTGTTTCAAAACCGGAGCTAGCGATCCTTGCCACAAAGACCCAGGATATAGAATCGGTATTTAAAGGTAATTTAGCATTTCTTAAAGATTCTCTCATCATCACTACGCAGAACGGCGTGAGGGCGGATGATATTGTCGGCAGGTTTGTCCCCAAGGAAAATATTATTTCAAGCATTGTGATGTTCGGGGCCACATATGTTGAGCCGGGAAAGATCATCCATAATTTTGAAGGCACCTGGATCCTCGGCAAGATCTTCGGCCCCTGGATCGACGACAGGGAGGCCGGGGTGAGCATGGTCTTGGACAAGGCCTTCCAGACGGTCTTGAGCGAAGATATCCGTGGGATGAAGTATTTGAAGGTTTTCGTCAACGCCAATAACTGTATCCCTGCGATATTGGGCATGAGCATGCAGGAGGCGTTTTTTGACCGCCAGATGAGCCGCATAAGCATCGCCATCTGGAGGGAGGGATTTAATATTGTATCTAAGCTTGGCATAAAATTGACTTCGCTGCCGGGATTCCCCTTAGAGCGCATGGCCGGGCTTCTTTCTATGCCCGCTGACAAGGCGGCAGGCGTGTTCTCCGGCGTTATGTCCCAATTGAGCAAAGATCCTGTTTACGGCTCAGTCCTTCAGAGTATCAAGCGCGGGCGCAATTCCGAGATCGATTACTTAAACGGCGAGTTTGTCAGCCTTGCCGAGAAGAAGGGCCTGTCAGCGCCTTTAAATAAAAAGCTCGTAGAGATGGTGCATGAGGTCGAGGCCAATGGATTGTTTTTTAGTAAAGAAGAGTTGTTAGACAGCGTGAAAGGGTTAGTTAACTAGCATGGGAGAGATCAATTCTCCGTTTCCGAGATTAAAACTTACCGTGATGAACGTCCACGGCGAGTGTTACCACGGATATAAAAAGGGTGACGAGCTTATTTTAGAGGATTTCACCCACCCGCCTAAATTCTTCTGCTTAGGCCTTGCGCATGCGCTTTTTCCGGTGATCTATGCTTTAAGTTTCGGGGCAAAATTTCCCTTCCGGGATAATCAACGCTCACTTTTAGTGACCTGCCCCGACGGAGGAAAGCTCGAATTTAAAGCCGAGATCCTGGATAAGAACGGAAACGCAGAAACAGTGGCCAAGGACCCTAATTTTAAAGGTCCGAATCCAAAAAAGATGGTCCTGGAGGTTGTTGAGAGCAAGGGGAAGTGCACCTTTGGCTATAAGATTGGGGATAAATGGGAAACGACCGGCTTAAAATGCATCCCGGGGTTTTGCGGGGCGGCATTCCATTGCGCGTTTCCGGCGCTATTTGCGCTTAATTTCGGGGCAAAATTCTTTTTCATGAAGGACCATAATTCAATAGACACAGTGACCTGCCCTGACGGCGGGAATATTATCTTTAAAGTGACAAGGGTAGAGGAGAAAAAATAATTCATGGCCAAGCGAAGAGTTGTTATTACCGGGATCGGCGTTGTTTCGCCTAACGGTATCGGCAAGGAGAATGTCTGGAAGGCGATGTCCTCAGGTAAGTCCGGAGTAAAGCTGGTCGATGGTTTTGATGTATCCGTTTTTAATACTAAGATCGCCGCCGAGGTGCGCGATTTCGATCCGTTTAAACTGGGCTTGACCCATGATGAGGCCATGCGCATGGACCGCTATGTTCAGTTCGGCGTAGTGGCCGGAGACATGGCAATAAAGGATAGCGGGCTTAATATTCCGAAAGAGGACCCTACGCGGATAGGGGTATGCCTTGCCAACGCCATCTGCGGCACAAAGTATATGGAGGAGGAGTTTGCCCTGGTCACTGACGACGGGAAGAACCCGATCGACCCTTCCAAGGTGCGCCCTGACCTGTATGACGCGGCGATGTTCAATACTCCTTCCATTGAGCTAAGCGCGCGCTACGGCTTAAAAGGCATCTGCAATACGCTTTCTACCGGCTGCACCGCCGGGACTGACTCAATGGGCTTTGGCTTAGAGACTATTCAGGACGGGGAGCAGGATATCATGATCTGCGGCGCGGCAGAGGCGCCCATCACCCCCATAACCTTCGGCGCATTTGACGTGGTCAATGTTTTGTCGGTGCGTAATGATGATCCGGAGGGCGCATCCCGGCCGTTTGATAAGAAACGTGACGGGTTTGTCCTGGGTGAGGCCTCAGGCATACTCATCTTAGAGGAGATGAATCACGCTTTAAAGAGGAATGCCAGGATATATTGCGAGGCCATCGGATTCGGCACAAGCTGCAACGCTTTTCACATGACTGACCTTCCCGGAGACGGGCAGGCGATGACCAACTGCATAACTCTCGCCCTCAAAGACGCAGATATTAAGCCGGCCGAGGTCGACTATATAAACGCCCACGGCTCATCCACGCGCATGAACGATATCTTTGAAACTAACGCCTACAAGACGATATTCGGCGCCTACGCCTACAAGCTCCCCTGCAGTTCATTGAAATCTATGATCGGGCATCCATTGGCTGCGGCTAACGCGGTGGAGATGACCGTTTGTTCCATGATATTTGAGAAGAACCTGCTTCCCCCGACGATAAATCAGGCGGAGAAGGATCCCTTATGCGACCTGGATTACATTCCGAACCAGGCCCGGGCTAAGAAGGTCGATATCATCTTAAAGACAAGCAGCGGATTCTCAGGAATACATTCATCACTGGTTTTAAAAAGGTTTAAGGAATAATAAATGGATAAGATCGCAGTCACGGGTATAGGCGTTGTAACGCCTTCGGGGATCGGCAAGCGCCAGTTTTGGGCGAATATTAAATCCGGAAGGTCGTTTATCAAAAATATCACTCGGTTTGACGCCTCAAGGTACCCGTCGCGTATCGCCGGGCAGATCGATGAACTTGAGAAGTACGGGATGATCTCCGAAAGGCTTTTAAAAAAGATCGACGCGTTTTCGCACATGGCGCTGGTGGCCTCTGAGCTTGCCCTGCAGGACGCCAAGATCGATATTAAAAAAGAAGACCCAAACCTTGTCGGCATATTTCTAGGCAACGCCATTGGCGGCTGGCTTTACGCCGAGACGGAGCTGCGCGATCTTTATATCGAAGGACGCGAGGGGGTTTCTCCCTATATGGCTTCAGCCTGGTTTCCGGCCGCACCCCAAGGACAGGTCTCTATCTATTACGGGATAAAAGGATTTTCCAAGACTGTGGTCGCGGACAGGGCCGGGTCTTTGATGGCTTTAGGTTATGCGCGCAAAGTTTTGGCCAAAGATAAATTGAATATGATACTCGCCGGCGGGATGGAAGCGCCTGTTACGCCATACGCCCTTCTTTGCTGCAATACCTATGGCGCTCTTTCCAAGAACAATTCTAATCCTGAGAAAGCGTACCGGCCTTTTGATAAAAAACGCGACGGCTGCGTAATAGGCGAGGGCGCAGGGATCGTAGTCATGGAGAGTGTTGAGCGCGCGCAAAAAAGAGGCGCTAATATACTTGCTTACATATCCGGATATGGCACAACCTGCGACGGGGTGGACAGGATCAATGCTGCCTCCGACGGTAAAGAGCTTGCCCGCGCGATTAAGATGGCGCTGGCAGATGCTTTGGTTGCGCCTGAAAGAATCGATTACATAAGTCTGGACGGGTTGGCTTTATCGCTTTGGGACGATTCAGAGGTAAAAGCTATTAAAGAAGTATTCGGTGCCCGGGCCAAGGATATTCCGGTAAGCTGCCCTAAGTCGATGTTCGGGAATCTTCTGGGCGCATCGGGTGCTGTGGATATGATCACGACTATCATGGCTATGGAGCACGGCCTTGTCCCGCCGACCGTAAATCTGGATGAGCCGGCGGTAAACGGCTTGAATTATATAGGTAATAAGGCTAAAGAGTACAAGATCGAAAAGGCGTTGGTCATCTCGCGCGGTAGGGGAGGTATCAATGCTGCACTAGTAGTAGAGAAAGGATAGAGGTGAAAGATATGAAAATTCTGTTTGTAATGCCAAAAGTAGGAAGTTGGGCGACGCATGGGAAACATGTGGCACCCAATCAGCTTTACGCCCACTGGGCAGCCTATGTGCGCGAAAAAGGATATACTGATGTTTCAGTTATCGACGGCAAAGCCCTGGAGCTACCGATGGATCAATTGGTCCAGATGGTTAAGGATAAAAATCCTGATGTTGTGGTCATGGGCGAGCAGCTGCACTCCTACGGCGGATATGGTGTTTTGCGCCATTTCAAAGAAGCAGCGCAGAAGATCAAGAAGGCCCTTCCTAGGACAAAGATAATCTTTGGAGGCTTATGGTATTCGGCTATGCCGGTGCCTACTTTAGAGGAGAATCCGGAAGTTGATCATGTGGTCATGGGTGAGGAGGAATCGTTTTATGACCTGATCGATGCCATTGAAAAGAAAAAGAATTTTAAGGATGTTGCCGGAGTTACTTCCAGGATCGATAACGGCGAGATCTTTATGGGACCGCATAAGCCGCTTTTGATGGACCTGGATTCCCTTCCTCTTCCGGCGTACGATCTTTTCCCGATGGATAAATACGTGGGGCATACACACTGGAAACCGTTTGTGGATATGGTCACTTCCCGCGGGTGTCCCTCTGCCTGCACTTTTTGTTATGAGTGGGACCAATATGATCCGCGTTCGCCTTCGGATTTCTTGAAATGGCGCGCGAAATCTCCGGAAAGAGTCATGGAGGAGCTGAATCTCCTGCATAAAAAGTACGGGGTAAAAGTCGTAGTCATCCAGGACGATAATTTTAACGTGGATGCCAAGCGCGTTCAGAAGTTCTGCGAATTAAAGAAGGCGGCGAACAATCCTATCAAGTGGGTTTCTTTGGGCAGGGCGGTCGACTGGGTCAACTGCGAATCGATCCTCCCTCTTATGAAGGAGACGGGGCTTTTTACGGGAGTCTTCGGCATTGAAGTCACTACTGCCGAGGAGTTAAAGAAGATCGCCAAAGGGATCACTATTGACCAGATTAAAAAGACCGTTGAGATATTGCGCAAGAACGATATTGCGGTAGTCGCCGATATCATGATGGGTTTTGATTATGATACCGAGGCGATCATTAAGCAGAGGTACGAGTTCACCGATATGGTCGACCCGGATATCCTTTGGATCGGCTATGTAACGCCTGCGCCGAACTCGCCGATGTGGAGGACCTCATTAAAGAGGAATTGGATCGACCCCAAGAAGGTGGATTTTAGCCAGTGGGACTTTCTGCATCCGGTCATTCCGACGGATCATTTATCTATTGCGGAGTTGGGCCGCCTGGGTTCATGGTGCATGCGTGAATTCTTCTCTAAACCCGGCCGCATTAACAGGATCATGGAGAGTAACTTCGATATACTCGCCAAGCTTTGCTTCCAGGATGTCATGGCCGGGATCAATAAATGGGAAGCCGGAGCTACTAAGGGAGAAGTACACGTATAAATCATCTTGGGGACGTTTACCGAGCTAATCGGGAAGGCCCCGCTCTCACAAGTTAGGAAATTACACCGTGCGAAACACGGTGCTACAGGTTTGTGCTGGAAAGTGTCCCTTTTGTCCAATCAGTTAGAGGGAGGAAATATGGAAGTAAGGTCAAAGGTTAAGGAAGTGATAGTCAATCTGCTGAAGATCAAACCCGAAGAGCTAAAAGACGATGTGCCCCTTCAGGAGGGTATCGGGGTTGATTCGACCGAGATGGTCGAAACAGTGATCGCTTTAGAGAAGGCCTTCGGGACAAAGTTAAGCCCTAAAGAGATAACCAAGACCTCGACCATAAATGAGATCGAGGCCGTTATCAAATCCAAGATTTCCGGATAATGAAGATAGTAGACCTGAGTTTGCCAATTGACGAAAAGGCTTTTGAGGTTCATCGCGTAGAGATTGAGCGCGTGGGCCATCGCGCGGGGGTCGAGAAGTTCAACCGCGTGATCATGGGCAAAACCCTTTTGGGCAAGATCAAATACCTCTTGGGGCAGCGTATAGTAAGAAAAGAAGACCTGCCTGATGAGGAGTTTTTATCTCTGGAGATCGTCCATTCCCCGGTGCATATCGGGACCCACCTGGATTATTCGTTTCATTACGGCTCAAAGTCAGAAGGGCGGCCGTCAAAGACCGCGGATGAGATACCTTTGGAGTATTGTTACCAGGACGGCGTGAGGCTGAATCTTATCCATAAGAAGCCGAATGAGGTCATTGCGGATGCGGATATCGAGGATGCGCTTAAGAAGATTAATTATACCCTTAAACCTTTGGATATCGTGCTTTTGGAGACGGGGGCGGATAAATTTTACGGCAAGCCCCAATATTTCACGGATTATCCCGGTATCGATGTCTCGGCAATAGATTATCTTTTGGACCGCGGAATAAAGATATTCGGCACGGATACCATGGGGATAGACCGTCCGTACCGTTTTATGCTTAAAGAGTTCATGGATAAGAAGGATGTGAGGGCGCTTTATCCATCCCACTTCCACGGCAGGAAGCGGGAGTTTATCCACATCGAACGCCTGGCAAATTTAAACAAGATCCCGGAGCGCGGGTTTAAGATTATTTGTTTTCCGATAAGGATCAAGGGCACCGGAGCGGCTTGGGCCCGGGTTGTGGCCATTTTATAAAAAAGGGAGAAAGTAATGGGACATACCTGTAATTCGATCGTCATCAACGCGCCTTACGGGAAGGTGTTTGATGTTTCTAACGATATTACCCGCTGGACCGAGCTTTTCGGCGCGGAATATAAGAAGGCTGAGGTTTTGAGCAAAGAGGCCAATAAGATCGCCTTCCGCCTGACCGACGAGGATGATAAGAGCTGGGTCTCCTGGAGGCTCCTTTTTAAGGATAAGTATTTCGCCTACGCCCAAAGGCATGAACCGATCTTCCCTTTTAAATATATGAAGATAGTCTGGCTTTATACTCCGAAGCCCGAGGGGATCGAAATGACCTGGATCCAGCATTTTGAGATGGATGAGAAGGCGAAATTTAACGATAAACAGATCGAGGGTTTTATTAACGAAGGCTCGCAGCACAACCTTAAGATCTTCAAAGATATCATCGAGAAGGAAGCCGGAAGGTAATTGAAAAGGCTCACGTTTGTAATACTGTGCCTTGAGGGCGCCGTGCTTTCTTTTAACGTCGCGGCAGCCGCAGCGCTAGTGCCGGCAGTGGCGGGCGATTTTGCTATTTCTCAATTTAGCGCAGGCAGGATAGTCTGGATGTATATGCTCCCCTATGGCGTGGCCGCCCTTATTTACGGGCCGCTGGTGCGCAGGTTTGATGCTAAGAATGTGGAGCTCATGTGCCTGTTTCTATTTTCTTTGGCGAATCTGGCAGCCGGATTATCGCATGGCATTGCATCGCTTCTTGCGGCGCGTTTCTTTATGGGCGTCTTCGGAGCTTCCGTTATTCCCTTGGGGCTGATCCTTATTGCCCGGCATATCGAGCCCTTAAAGCGCGGGAGTTTTGTCGGATTGTTTTTTGGCGCGACCTTTATCGGTTCTTTGTCAGGTTTGTTTTTGAGCGGTATAATCCACTGGCGCCTTATATTTTTGATCCCGGCGCTCTGCGGTGCAATACTTCTTCCTTTTATGTTTTTTGGGCTGCCCAGCTTTAAGGCTGATGCTTCGGGTTTTAAGATAAATTATGTCGCTGCGCTGAAAAGCAAGACAGTAGTCAAGGTGTTTGCCTATATATTCCTGGTAAGCATACTTTATCACGGCGCGCAGCAGTGGCTGGGCGTATATTTCTCAACGGATTTTGGGCTTAGTCAATTCGCCATCAGCATGTTGATCACATTAGGGAGCCTTAGCGGGATATTCGGGGAGGTCATCGGCGGGCGTTTTGCCGATTCCCTTGGCAGGAGAAAGACAGCTGCGGTCGGGCTTCTGGTGATGGCCGTCAGTATTATGCTTGTGATCTTCAAATCACCGCTATTTGTCATTGCCGCTTTGATGGCCGCATGGGGTTTCGGCTGGACCTTTAATCATGTAGGCGTGTCAACTATGCTTACCGATATGCCTGATGAGCTCCTCAATGAAGCAGCTAGCCTTAACAGCAGCGTGCGTTTTGTCGCCGGCGGTTTAGGCGTGGCTTTAGCCGGCGTATTGATGAGTAAAAGTTTTGTTTTGGGGTTTGGGGCAACCGGGACTTGTTTATTGATCCTATTGGTATTTAGTAAAAAACTTTTATCTGCAAAATAACGGAGGGTATGGATGGCTACAGATCTTAAGGGCAAGGTGGCTATTGTTACGGGTGCCAGCCGCGGCATAGGAAAGGCTTTGGCTGCAACCGCTGCAAGTTTAGGCGTGAATCTGGCGATCGCCGCCCGGCAGGAGGGTCCGTTAAAGGAGACTGCCGAAGAGTTAGCAAAGAAATACAAAGTCGAGGTGCTGCCTGTCGCCTGCGACGTCACAAAGCTGGAAGATCTTGTGAATTTGGTTAATAAGACTAAAGAAAAGTACGGCAAGATCGATATTCTCATTAATAACGCGGGAGTCTCCAGTCAGTATCCTTTCCAGGAGCAGCCGATGGATGATTTTGAGAAGCTGGCGCATACGAACTATCTTGGCTATGTGCGCCTTATCCGTCTGGTGATCAATGATATGATCAAGCAGAAGAGCGGAGCGATCATTAACATGGTCTCAGGCTCCACTCTTTGCGATCCCGTGCCGAGAAATTTTATTGTCTATAGCTCTTTGAAGGTTGGTTTACGCGCATTCTCTAAAGGGTTGTTCTGGGAGCTGCGCGACCACGGGATCAAAGTCACATCGATCTTGCCCGGGGTAACGGACACGGACCTGACCGGAAAATTAAGCGAAATAACCGCGGATACATCCAGGCTTATGACGACTGAAGCTATTGAGAGCGCGCTGAGGTTTGCTTTGACTATCCCGGCGAATGTTTGCCCCCTGGAGATCGCCGCTATTAATCAGCAGACGCCTTGGACCGCGCCGGTAATACCTTATAAACAACAGCACCCCGGGAGGTAACATGGATAAATATGATAAAAGCAACCTGAAGAAACGCTACTTGGTCTGGTTTTACAAGAGTGTTAAGGAAGAATTGGATAAGGTTGAGCGCAAGTTCTCACAAGCCGAGCTGGATAAGCTTATACTTAAAGAATTAAAAAACCTGGATAAGTCCGGCAAGGCGAAGTCGGCTATAGCGGAGTTCGAGTCTTATGCTGCCAGGAAGGAAAAGGACGGGCTTGCGTTAAAGTACAGCGGCAAAGAGCTGAAGCCCGGGTATTATTTTCTCGAACTGGAGCTTAAGGCCATTGAGAAGGCGATCATGAAAGAGTTCGGCATGAAGTCCCTTGACGAGATAAAGGACCTTTACGAGACGGAGATGATTGAGAGGATATTGAAGAGCACGGAGCATTGAGTAAGCTAAAAGTTTAAAGCTAAAAGCTAAAAGTTGAAGTTTAAAGCGTAAAACTTTTAGTTTTAAACTTAAACTTACGCTTTTTATTTAAGTTTTAAACTGTCAAATATGATAATCGACGCACATTCGCACTGGTTGCCGGAAGAGATAATCGCCAACGCCCACTTTTACCATAAGGGTTGGGGCGATGTTGAGGCCCAAGTTAAGTCGATGCAGGAGCATGGAATTGACCGGGCGGTCTTAAGCTATCCTACGAGTGATGCGCACCTGAAGCTTGGCAGCATAAGCAAGGTTGCCTACCTTTATAATGATAATGTCGGTAAAATTCTCAAGCGCTATCCGGATAAGTTCATCGGTGCTGCGGCCCTGCCTGTTGATAATACCGAAGATATGCTCGCGGAATTAAAGCGGGCTACAGAGGTACTGGGGTTTAAGGCGATATCGCTCGCTTCAAGTTACAACGGCGTATATTTAGACGACAAGAGGTTCCTGACGGTTTATGAAGAAGCGCAAGGAAAGAATATACCTGTTTTTGTGCATTCTCAGATCGTTAATCCTATCGGTTTTGAGCGCGTGCAGGATCCGCTTCTTACTCCGGTCATCGAATATGTTTTTGATACAACTATCTGCATCGGCAAGCTTTTGATGTCTGATATTTTGCGTGATTACAAAACTAAATTCGTGTTCGGCTATTTCGGCGGGGTGACGCCTTTCTTGGCGCAGCGTTATGATGCGACTTACCAGATGCTGCGCGGAGTTAATTTCGTGAAAGACTTAAGAGGTGACCCAACGAGCTTCTTAAAGAATATTTACGTGGATACAAGCGGGGATACGACCCGCGCTAATTTTGACGCGGCCCTGGGGCTATTGGGCGCGTCGCATATATTGTGGGGCAGCGACTGGCCGGCGAAGAAGGATGCGGCATCCGGCATGAAGGCGGTAAGGGATTTGGAGATATCCGCTGAGGATAAGGAAGGAATTTTGGGGGATAATCTGGCGAAAATATTACAAGGAGAATGAAGATGCAGATGCAAAAAGAGGTACATTTGACAGGGAAGGATTTGACGGAGATGGTGCAGCTAAGGCCGCAGGATGTGGGGAAATACGCCCTTGTCCCCGGGCCGCGCGATAGGCTGGATGTGTTGATGAAAAAGATCGAGGATCCGGTGCGCAATTTTTCATTCATGGAATATACGATGTATACCGGGACTTTCCAGGGTATTAAGGTCAGTGCGATAAACGGGGGAAGATTCTCTACGGATACTTCTATTACGACTGAAGTCATGTGCAATGCCAAAATCCCGAATATCATCCGCATCGGTACCTGCGGGGCATTGGATGAGAATATCAAAGTAGGGGACCTGTTCGTAGTGGATAAGATCATTCGCGGAGACGGCGTTACTCCGTATTACGTGGATAAGGATTTTCAGACCCAGGCGGACAAAAAGATCGCCGATACCTTATATGAAGTAGCTAAAGGAATGGGCTTAAATGTGCATCGCGGGACCTGCTGGACGACCGATGCGCTCTTGCGCGAAACACGCGAGATCGTCGAGTCCAAGCGCAAAGAAGGCGCCATGGCCGTCGATATGGTCTCATCAACGCTTTTAACGATAGCTCAGACTTATAATATCAAAGCCGGCTCGATATTGGCGGTAAGCGATAATGTCATTACCGGTGAGATGGGCTTCATGAATCCGCTGTATTACATGGCGGAGTCAAATTTAATTACGATTGCGCTTGAGACAGTTAAGAAATTAGAGGGGAAGTAAGCTTATGAAGTTTTCTCCGCTATTCTGGCCCATAGAATTAAAAGGAGACACGATCTTTATCCTCGATGAGACCAAGCTGCCGCATAAGCTGGTTTATATCAAGGCAAAAACCTATAAAGACGCGGTCAATGCGATTAAAGAGATGAAGACCCGCGCCGTGGGCCAGGTATTATTGGTGATGTACACCTTTCTTTTGGTCATTCGCCAGAATAAAGATAAGAAAGGCCTCTTACCTATATTAAGAAAGGTAGCAAAGGCTATTAATGCCGCCCGGCCGACTTTATCCTTTAAATTCCTCACGGATATGGTGCTGGGTTGGGCCGAGAGCGGCGCGCCTTTGGATAAAACTATTCTTGGATTTCTTGAAGGGCTCAAATACAGCCGAATACAGCAAGCGCAGGAAACGGCAAAGCTCTTAAGCGATGGGGATGTGGTCCTGACTCACTGCAATATCAGCGGGCTCCTGCCTTTAGTCGCCGGATTCGCGGCAATGGATAAGAAGAGGGTAAGCTTTTTTGCGACTGAAACCCGTCCGTACCTGCAAGGTTCGCGCCTGACCGCCTGGGAATTAAAGCGCGCCGGCGTACCGGTAACCCTTATCACCGACAATATGGCTGCGCACACCATGGCTGTCGGTAAGGTTAATAAAGTGATCGTGGGTGCGGACAACCTCGCCCAGAACGGCGATATCGCCAACAAGGTGGGCACTTACCAGATTGCGATCCTGGCAAAGTATTTCGGCATACCTTTTTATGTGATCTGTCCGCCGGCTTCTAACGCCAAAAGTGGCGACGATATAAAGATCGAGATAAGGCCTGAAAAAGAGCTTTTGGAATATGAGGGCCTGCGCCTTGCGCCTTATGGGGCCAAGGGTTATTATCCGGCATTTGATATTACTCCTAAAGAGCTGATCACTCGGCACATATATATGAATATCAAGCGGGAGAGATGATGTCAGAGGACAAAGCTTACCGGATATTCTCTCCGGAGCATATTAAGGCGCTCGTTGACCTGGTTTGCAATGACCCGTTGTTTTTAGTGAAGGCAAGCCAAGAGGATCTGACTACCCAGTATGTGATCAAGATGGAGGGAGCCCCGCTTTCCTACAGGATCGCCGTGGAAAAGGGAAAGCTGGTTAAGCTTGATAACGAAGAAGATGCGCCCTTTGTGCTTTCTGCTCCCCGAGAGATATGGGAAGGGATCTTTACCGGCACGATCAATCCGTTGGTGGCGATCGGGCAGGGTAAGGTCAGGCTGGTAAAGGGCCAGTTGATGCAGCTTGCCCGCTGGTTCGGCTCATTTAACCGCATGTTCGAGTTGTTCAAAGAAATAAAGATCGAGAGAGTTTAAATGGCGAATAGAGAAGAAGCTCTAAGGCAGGAGATCGTTAAGGTGGGCAGGAGGCTTTATGCTGCCGGACTCGCCGTGGCTAGATCAGGAAATTTGAGCTGCCGGTTGGATGATGACTATATTCTTATCACCGGTACAGGAACTTTTTTAGGTGAGCTTAAAGACGTTGATATTGTCAAGGTTAACTTGGCGCAAGGTAAAGCTGAAGGTGGTTTCAAGCCCAGTTCGGAGCTGCCTTTGCATTCGTTAGTTTACAAGAATTTCCCCGCCAAGGCGGTTATTCATTGCCACCCTCCGCTTATTAACGGGTATTTTGCCGTGGCAGATTCACTCAAGGCCCTTACTTTTGAGACTAAATTCTATCTGGGGGAAGTCCCGGTGATCCCGCAAGAAACCCCGACGGTGACCAAGCCTGACGAAGTGATCGCCGCGTTAAAGAAGAATAACTTGGTGGTCCTGAAAAACCATGGAACAGTTGCGATCGCAGATAAATTTGAAGATGCGCTTAGCGTGACCGAGGCTCTTGAAGAGGCGGTCAAGACCGCTGCAGTTGCCAGGCTGTTCAATAAAGAGGCCCTTGATGATCTGGATAAGCCTTTAAAGGGTGAACTTACCAAGGATGCGCCGGCATACGAGATGTTTTCCAGGGAGCATGTGCAGGCGATCGTGGATAAAGTCAATAAGGACGAGTTTATCGCCGAGAAGGGAAAAGAGCTGGACCTGACGGTGAATCTTGCCATAAAGCTCGACGGAAGCGATAGTGTCTATAAATTCAACTTTGAAAAAGGAAGGATCGTAAGGCTTGATCTTGACGCGGACGCGCCGTTTGTTATTTCGGCCCCCGCGCCGGTCTGGGAACAGGTTTTCTTAGGCAACCTTGATTCTTTTGTCGCGGTAACGCAAGGGAAGATGAAACTTACGGGCCAGCTGGGGCAGCTTTCCAAGTGGTACGTGCCCTTTAGCAGGCTCTTCGCCATATTCAAGGAAGTTAAAATCAGATGATACCTAAATACCAATTTTATATAAACGGATATTTTCTGGAGAGTAAGGATAAGGACAGTATTGTTAATCCTTCGACAGGCAGAGTTATCGCCGAGGCATCGGTCGCGACTGTCAAGGAGGCGGAGCTTGCGGTTGTCTGCGCCCGCGAGGCCTTTGACAAAGGGCCATGGCCCAGATTGAGCCTTGAGGCGCGCAAAGATTTGATTCTTAAGATCTCCAAAGGCATACTTGATAAAGCGGCGGACCTGGCGAAGATCGAGTCGGAGAATTCGGGCAAGCCCATTAAAGAATGCACCTTTATGGATATCCCCTCAAGCGCTGCGGCTTTTAAGTATTTTGCCGATAACCTGGAGGCGTTCCTGGGCCCCAAAAAGAAAGAGATTGTTTCTCAGATCGCCAATGCAAGTGCTGAGCTTTTGCGCGAGCCGGCCGGAGTCGTGGTCCTCATCGTTCCCTGGAATTATCCATTGCTCATTGCCTCATGGAAATTAGCTCAGGCTTTAGCCGCGGGAAACACTGTGGTGCTTAAACCTTCGAGCTTGACGCCTTTGTCGGTGCTGGAACTAGCCAAGATCATCCATGAAGCGGGATTTCCCGCAGGCGTAATAAATATTATAAGTGGCAGCGGTTCAAAGATCGGGGAGGCAATATGCAGGGATAAGAGAGTGGATATGATCTCGTTTACCGGCAGTAACGATGTGGGCCGCAAGATCCTTGAGTATTCCTCCCAGAACGTGAAAAAATCGATCATGGAGCTTGGGGGAAAATCAGCTAGTATAATTTTCGAAGATTGCGATCTGGACGTGGCTGTGAATAGTTCGCTTTGTTCTGTATTCCTTAACCAGGGCCAGATGTGCACGGCGATGTCGCGCATCTTGGTTGAGAGTAGCATCTATGATAAGTTCGTGGAATCCTTTGTTGATAAGGCAAAACGCATTAAGCTTGGCATAAGCACGGATTTCGAGACTCAGATGGGCCCGCTAGCTTCGGAAACCCAGCGCAACCGCATGACTGCGTATATTGAGAAGGCTAAAGCCGAGGGCGCAAAGGTCGTCTGCGGGGGCAAGGCCCCGTCGGATGCGCATTTAAGAAACGGGACGTTTTTCATGCCTACGGTCATAGTGGACCTAAACCCGCGCTCCCATGCTTTTCATGATGAGTGCTTCGGGCCGGTTGTCTGCATCAATAGATTTGCTGACCATGTGGAGGCGGTGGAGCTTGCCAATAACTCGAATTTCGGATTGGCGGCTTGCATCTGGACGGCTGATATTGCCAAGGCGCAAAGCCTGGCCAAGAAGTTGAACGCAGGAGCAGTCTGGATAAACACCTATGGCATGTTTTATAATGAACTGCCTTACGGCGGTTTTAAGCAGAGCGGTTTTGGAAAGGAGCTGGGGGAGGAAGGGTTCTTAGAGTACACCCGGCTTAAGAACGTTGTTTTAGATAAGACTCTTGACGCAAAGCCCCTGGTAAACTACTGGTACGGTTTATAAATTTTTTAACTCTTCAAGGAGGTTTTCGATGAAAGAGTTTGTTCTTCTTTTCCAATCAAAGGACCAGAAGGGGATCGTCGCGTTGATCTCCGATTTTATCTTTAAGAACGGCGGCAACATCTTAAGCGCCGATCAGCATTCAACCGATCCGCAAAACGGCCAGTTTTTCATGCGCGTTGAATTCACTGTCGAAGACTCAGTAGATGCGGATAAGCTGGATGCTGATTTCACGGCCGTGGAGCAGCATTTTGACGCCGAGGCAGTCGTGTATCTTAAGAATAGGCGAGCGCGCATGGGGATATGCGTCTCAAGGCCGGACCATTGCCTTGCGGATATCCTTTACCTGTGGCGTTCAGGCGAGCTTAAGGTCGACATACCTTTTGTGGTCTCAAACTGCGAGGAGCACAGGAGGCTTGTTGAACAGCATGGCTTGCCGTTCCATTTTATCCCGGCCACAAAAGAAGAAAGGCATGAGGAGCGGCTCTTGTCTTTAGTCAAGGATTCGGATTTTCTGGTCCTGGCCCGCTATATGCTTGTACTCTCCAATGAATTCCTGATGCAATACGGCAAGGACATCATCAATATCCATCACGGGTTCCTGCCTTCATTCAAGGGGCCGGATCCGCACCGCCAGGCTTTGGAGCAGGGGGTAAAGGTGATAGGCTCGACAGCCCACTTTGTCAATGACAGGCTTGATGAGGGGCCGATCATCACCCAGGCTGTGGAGCAGGTTTCGCATAGGGATGACTTAGCAGGCCTTATCAGGAAAGGTAAGAACCTTGAGAAGCGCGCGCTGTCGGAAGCGCTCTCCAAGTATCTTGATTGCCGTGTCGTAAAAGACGGTAATAAGACAATAGTATTTTAATGCGTTTATGAATGTAGCCAATCTTTTAGAAACGGTCTCAGCGGGTAATAGTGATAAGACCGCTGTCGTATTCGGGCAGGAGGAGATAACTTTTGCGCGCCTCAAAAGTACCTCTTTCATTCTGGCCAATGCCTTGTCCGGCCTGGGCATTAAAAAGGGGGACAGGGTCGCGATCTATCTTCCGAGCTGGCCGGAGTATATCTATAGTTACCTTGCGGCCTGGTCGATCGGAGCAACCTGCGTGCCTTTGGATTTCATGCTTACTGAGGATGAGCTGGTCTCCTGCATAACCCATTCCGAAGCCAAAATCCTTATCGCAAAACCCAAAGCTAATCTGTCGCTAGAGTCGGTAAAAGATAAATGCCCGGGTTTAAAAGATATCGTTACCTGCCGGGACCGTAAGGCTGGATGCCTATTTTTTGAGGAACTGGTTACCGGATCCGGCATTAAAAAACCTGATGCTATAATCAACGACGCGGATTGCGCGATAATATTCTATACCTCCGGAACTACCGGAAAACCTAAGGGTGTTTTGATCAATTACGCCCAGCTGGACGCCCCGCCTAAATCGATGGCCTTCTTCGTAAACTCCGACCTTAAGGCAGGCGACACGGTTTTGTGCGCCTTGCCCTTTTCGCATCTCGGCGGTTTGATCTATATCCAGAACATGATAACATTTGGCCTCAGGCTTATACTTATGGAGCGTTTTATCCCCTTAGAGTTTTTGAAGAACATTCATAACTTCAAGGTAAACTGTTTTTGGATCGTGCCTTCCATGTATTACGCGCTCCTGCAGCTTAAAGAGTTTGAAAGTTTTGACCTTTCAAGTTTGCGCTGGGTGGTCACTTTCGGCGCTTCCAACTCGCCCGATGCTTTGCGCAGGTTCCACCAGTTTTGCCCTAAGGCGCACCTTTTGAACGGATGGGGCCTGACCGAGACCAATGCCCCCACGACGGTACTTCCTATGGGTTCGCAGAAGATCGAGAGCGTGGGAAGGCCCGCTCCCTGGATCGAGGTTAAGGTCTTTGATGATAATGGCAGAGAGCTGGGGGCAGGTGTTCCCGGCGAAGTCGCGGTGAAAAGCTGGGTCGTTACCGAAGGTTATTATAAAGACCCCGCGTTTACTGCCCAGACTATTAAAGATGGCTGGTTTTACACGGGCGATTTGGGAAGGTTTGATGAAGAGGGCCACCTTTACATCGTCGGCAGAAAGAAGGAGATGATCAAGGTCGCCGGGGAGATAGTTTTTGAGCCGGAGGTGGAAAGCGTCATCCACAGGCATCCTGATGTTGCCGAAGCCGCGGTGATAGGGGTTGCCGATAAATTAAGAGGCGAGGTTCCTAAGGCGTTCGTGGTCCTCAAGGAGGGTAAAACCCTGAGCGATGAGGATCTGAGGCATTTTCTGCGCCAGCACCTGGCGCATTTCAAAGTCCCGCACTATTTTGCATTTTCAAATTCGCTTCCCAAGAACCGCACCGGAAAAATAGACAAAGAGCTGTTAAGAAAAGGCTTATGACCAAAGATATCAAGGAGTTTGGGGCCAAGGAGCTCGGCAATATCCTGGAGCATGATATCGGGTTTCCCAAATACCATGCGCGCCAGATATTCTCCTGGATATATCAGAAAAAAGCGCAAGGCTTTAGCGCGATGACCGACCTTCCGTTGGCCTTGCGCCGAGCCTTGGGCGAAGGATTTTATATCCTCGGCGCGAAATTACGCAACTTGCGAAAATCCAGCGACGGAACCGTTAAGCTTCTTATTGAATTAGCTGACGGCAATCTTGTTGAAGCTGTGAGCATCCCAGCGCGGGGCCGGATCACCGGCTGCATTTCGAGCCAGGCGGGGTGTAAATATTCCTGCGCTTTCTGCGCAAGCGGTGTTTTGGGATTTAAGCGCAGCCTCAGTGTTTCGGAGATGCTTGACCAGATGCTTTATCTCAATAACTCCGGCCGGATCGGCAACGTCGTGCTTATGGGCACAGGTGAGCCTTTTGACAACTACGATAACGTATTGAAGTTTATCCGCACGATTCATTCGAAAGATACTTTCGGCATAGGCTCGCGCCATATAACGATCTCAAGCTGCGGGATAGTCCCGGGGATCGAGCGCCTTGCGGGGGAGGATATGCAGCTGGAGCTTTCCATATCCTTGCATGCCGCGGATGAGCGCACGCGCTCGCGCATCATGCCGGTCAATATTAAGTACCCGCTTTCCTGGCTTATCCCCGCCTGCAGGAAGTATGCCGATAAGACCAACCGCCAGGTGACTTTTGAATATCTTTTGGTGAAGGATCTGAACTCTAGCCTGCAGAATGCGCAGAATTTGGTCAAGCTGTTGAAGGGTTTTAGGCTGGCTAAGGTTAACATTATCCCGGCAAATCCGGTGCCTGAGCTGGGGGTCGAGCCACCCGCGCAAAAGGATGCGGCGCTGTTTGCGGAAATTTTAAAGAGCGGCGGGTTGAATTTTACTATAAGAAGGCCGCGCGGCAGGGATATCGAGGCTGCGTGCGGGCAATTGAGGCTAAGCCATGCCAAAAAATAAATTAAAAGTTTTTGTATTTTTAGGTTCTTGTATTTTCGGGTTATGGCTGTTATCAATTGCAGGATGCTTTAAGGCCGAGATAAAGAATCTTGATTCAAAAGGCAAGAGCATAATCTGCTTCGGGGACAGCGTTACCTTCGGCTACGGGGTAAAGCCGGGAGAGGATTTTCCCACGGAGCTGGCAAGATTAGCGTCCTATCCGGTTATCAATGCCGGGGTCGATGGGGATACTAGCGCCGTGGCCCTTAAGCGCCTGGAAACAGATGTCCTGGCTAAGGATCCTTTGCTTGTGCTGGTGGAGTTTTCCGGGAATGATTTCATAAAAAAACTGCCTAAAGAAGTGACCGAGAAGAGTATTAGCGAAATAATTGAAAGGATCCAGGAGCGCGGCGCCATTGTAGCTGTGGTGGATGTAAGCGCGGGGTTTTTCTTAAGCGATTACCGCGCGATCCTTTCCCGGATCGCCCGGCGCAAGGGCGCTATATTTATTCCGGAGCTCCTTAAGGGCATAATCACCGATCCTTCCATGAAAAGCGATTTCTTGCATCCCAACGCGAGTGGCTACAAGATACTGGCCGGGCGCATCTATAAAGCGATATTGCCATATCTTAAAATTAAGAACTAAACTCATAAAGTTAGAAGTCGACTTTAACCTATTGAGAACAGGATAGTTAGGAAGTAATTGTTTGGCAGTCTGTGGGAAGTCCTTAAAAATCTGGAAAAAACTTGAAAATTCCTGTGAAATGTGTTACAATTACTCCAATGTCGTTCCAGTCTTCTTCTATTGGAGGTAGAAGGGGATAACCGCGGCGCGGCATCATTGTCCGAATTGACAATTAAGGGTCGGTTCGGGCTTTTTTTATCCCCGGATCAAAAGCGCATTAAAAAAGTCTTTAAGAACACTAAATTGCTGTGTCTGGACAAAAGAGAAATTCAAAAAAAGGAGATTGTCAGATGATGCGCAGAGCCCTATCTTTGATCCTAATAATTGTCCTGTTCTTTCAGCAGACCTCTTTTGCCCAGGTCGCGGCTGTCGAGCTTAACCTTCCCAGCAAGATCTCCCGCATGGCCGGCGCGATCGCCTTTGAGCGCTTCCGCCCGGTCCAGCTTCGCTACATCGCTTATGATCCCCTCAATAACCAATTAAGGAACCTGCTGGATAAAGGCAGTAGTCCGGATATAAAAACTTCAGAGCTTGAGAATGTTTCTAAGGAGCTCTTAAACTTCTTTTTAATCGGCCTCACCCTGCCTAATGACACTTTCTGGGTAAACTTAAGGCCTGACGGCGAAGATAATATCATAGATGACCGCCTGGCCAGAACCGATGTCGGCCGGATCCTGCTTGAAGCGGATGTCCAGCTTAAGAAGGACATGGCGTCATTCACCTCACCTCAAACCCCTGAAGGCAAGGAGTACTGGGATAAACTATATAGGAAAGCAGGCCAGCTCTATGGCCGGGATGAAGTCACTATTCCTACCTTGACCCGCCCCTGGATCGTGCCGGGCGATATCATCGTGCGCGAGACTTTAACTTCCGCCTACGTCTACAAAGCCGGGGTCAAAGTCATGCTTGAAGAGGATTATTTCAAGACCAAGGGCGCCGTCAAGGCAAACCTTTATGACTTCAAGGATGACCGCGCCAAAGAACTCAATAAGTACTCATCCCAACTTATCCGTGAGCTTATCATCCCCAAACTTACCAGAGAAGTCAACAACGCCAAGCGCTACGCGTCTTTAAGGCAGGTATACTACTCGCTCATCCTTGCCCAATGGTTTAAAGCAAGGTTTGCCGGCAAGCCCGGATCTTACGCAAATCTGATCGACTCCCAGGATCTTACTAACCTCACCTCAAAAGAATCGTGGACTAAATCCACTTATTTTAACGCCTACAAGAAATCCTTCTCCGAAGGCGAATACAAGATACAGGAATCCACCTATGGTTCAGGCGGCCAGGTCATCAGGAGCTATTTCTCGGGCGGCGTGGTCGCGGCCAACCCCGGATTTATCGAAGACCTGGCAAGGCCCAGAGGAGCTGCTTCTGTCAGCACTCTGGTTGAATCCGCGGATAATAATCCTCCTTCCGGGGCAAGGCTTGTTTCTGTGGATGACGGGAAAAAGCCAGAGGATGGCACTCCGAGCATGGCGGCGGCCACTTACAAAGGTAATGCCCGGGCCCGTGCCGCCTCGAATGAGGATATGAGCCCTGCGATCAAAGGATTGCTTGCTCGTAATTTTTCTGAGTTGTATGTTGCAAACGGCGGACAGGTAGATCGGGCAAAGAAACTGAAGGAGCTGTTGGGTAAGAAAGACAGCCGGGTCACAGTGATAGGAGGTTACGTTTTTGTTGCTCTTCCCGGGTTGGCTCAGGCGACCAAAGAGGCCGGCGATGAACAGCTTGCGCATATAGCGCTTTGGGATAGCTACGGCCAGACCGTAGTTTATATTGATGCGGATCGCGCCGGTTCCTCCAGGGTTAAAGGCCATGAGCTGGTTGAGATAGCGGCCATAGGGAGTGAATTACGCAATAGAGGCCTTGCTTTCGCAACTCTGAGGAGCTGGATGAGAGAAAATCCTGCGCTGGCGCGCGATTTCCGAGACAGCGTGCACAAGCAGGCGAATATTGAGTACAATGTTTCAGGCTTTTCCAGCGGGCGTGACGGGCTGGATGAGTATGAAACGGCTATGGCCGGCCTGGCCCCATCTTTTGCCGCGTCGGTTCAACATCTCGGGGTACTTGCGGATGCAGCTGACCTTAATAGCGGGGAGTCCGAGCGCTTTGTCTTTGCCGCTATGGCGATCAAAAGATTTGCCGATGAGGGAAGGCTGGATAAGCGCGCGGTAAGGGGCTCGCTTTCTCTATCAATTTGTCTGGAGACGCTGGCGGATGCCGAGGGAAAAAACTCTTTAAGGTCCAAGGTGGCAAAGGCGATACTTGACCTGGCTGAGGTAGGTATTTTTACCAAAGAGGCGTTGTCTGAGCAGGAGGGGCGCGCAGTAGCTCCATTACAGACTTTGCGCCTGGTCAGTCTTTTTGATTCGGATGCCGCGGTAAGAGATGCATTGGCCGCTGTAAGAAAAGCACTTGTCCGGCAGGGATTGTTCAAAGATTTACCATTGAGCGCGGAAGAGGCCAGGCAGATCATTGAGGAAGCATACCCTTATACCCGGAATAAGCCTGTAGAGGCGGCTGTTAAAATGGCCATCGAAGAAAAGGTAGTTGACCGGCAAGGATTGCTGGATATCTGTAAGAGAGCCGGGTTTGCCGGCCGCGGCAGGCCCAAGGGCACAAGCCGCACTCCGTCTTTGGCCGCGTCGGTTTCCGAAGGGAAGGCGCGGGAGCCAGCTGTCCTCAGGGAATTCAACGGGCGGCTCGGGCTTTGCAATGATATTGAAAGCGTATGGAGTGCGTTCCGGAGCTCGAGAAGAACAATTGAACGTAGCGCATCTTTTAGCAGAAGAGAGAAAAACGCCATTTTCGAAGAGTTATCCAGAGGGGCAGAGGCGAGGATCGCCCAGTTGGAAAATAAGGCAGGCCAGGCGGACGCCGGGCCGTGGACCGATCCGCAGGCCAAGACAGACTGGAAGATCAGCGAGGATAAGTCGACCGTGTTCGACTCCAAAATGAGCCAAACGGAAAGGGAGAATGCGCTGAGCCGCATTATTAATGTCCCGGCCGAGTACCGCAATGAGTATTGGGCGTTTGCGCTTAAAGATATCTACGATAATTCGTCGCTCCTGGACGATGTAACCGCGGCCCGGATAAAGAGGGCGCTCGCTGAGCAAGTCCAGGCAGGCAATAAGTTTGCCGCCGAGGCGATAGCGAAGATAAATGCCTCCGTGGTCACCGAGGCAGCGCGCGCAGAGCGCAAGAAGCTTGCGATCGCGGCTTTAAAGAAAGAGCTTAATGTTAAAGACGCAATAGAGCTTAAAGAACTTGGGACCAGTTTTTATGACGTGGTCAACGATATGCTCGACACTATTGTTGAAGCCCACTTTAATACTCAAGAGTGGACTAAGAAGCAGAGCATCCTTAGGGCAAGACTTGATCAGCTTGGCATAAAAGACCCGCTAGCCAGGCGGATATGGACCGCTTTAACGAAGAACAATGTGATCGGGGAGGCCACGGTGTTTACTCCTCCCGGAGAGGACAGCGCGGCGTTCTTTACCCGGCAGGCCGCGCAGCGAGGCACCCCGTCTTTAGCCGCGTCGGTTTCCGGCGGGCGCCGCAACGAAAGAATAGCGAGTATATTAACAAAGAATGGATTTACATTCGAGCCCCTTGAAGTGCTTGCAAAAAAACTTCCAAGGATAGCCCGGCGCCTGCCTAAACCGAAAGGAAGATACAGGCAGTCCGAATATTTGTTGCCATTGCAAGAAGCCGTGATGTATAAGGGCAATAAGATCGGGTTTGCACGTATTACGCTGGATATCAACGATATCGTAGGATTGCATGGGGTTTGGGTAGAGCTGTACGAAAATGAATTAGACTATGAGACCACGCCGTCAGCGCTCAGTTTTCGTGTGTCCCAGTTTATAGGAATCACTCCGGATTCCATAGATACTAAGCTATCGATTTCCGCGGTCAATACAATAGCGCCGCTGCTTAAAAAAGCAATACTCACCGCTACCGCCGGCCGGCAGGCCGGGCAGCCGGGCACCCCGTCTTTTGCCGCGTCGGTTTCCGATGGGCAGGGCTCGGCCGCTCAGGCAAAAAATGCGCCTCTTCCCGTTAACGGGAACAGCCCTGAGGATATGTACAGGATCATTGAATTATATATCGGGCTGGATGCCGTATTCTCCGCCATGTCGCTTTTTAATCACCGCGAAGCGCACAATAGAAGGCTGGGTGTTGGAGCCCCGGCTGCTGAGGACAGGGAAGCTATCCTCGACGCTATGGAGGCCAGCCTTCTTGTGCTTGATGCAAATGGCCGGATAGCAAAGGTTGCCGGGATTACTGATGACCGCGGAAAGTTTTTGTATTTTCGGGAGATCCGGACTCCGTCTTTCGCCGCGTCGGTTTCCGATGGCAAAGAAGAAGCTCCGAAAGCTCCGGACGGCATCAGCGCCCCGACTACTGATAGCGGGGGCATCAATTCCCGGGAGAATAATCCCGGGGGAATTGATTTCCGCAACCTGCCCAGCGTCATGCAGGCGGTAACCAATCTTAATATGAAACTTCAAACAATTCCTTTGGCCGGCGTCAGCGGGATGGACCTGTCCAAAGAGATGAATGATATGAATAGAATGGTCGCCGGCCGCATGAGCCCGTCCGCGGACAGGGTGGCGGAGTGTTTCAAGGCTTTTGTCGAAAGCGGAGGAGCGATTGATAAGAGGCGCGAGCTTCTTTCTTGCATAGGCCAGATAATCAGCCTTGATGAAGAGAATTGCAGCGCGACAGATCCGGCAGTCAGGCAGATCCTCACGATCCTTGAATCCGGCAGGCCGGCCGGAGAGCTGCAGGAGGATTTTGCGCAGGCAGCGTAACTCGTCGTTCGTCGTTCGTCGTTTGAAAACTAGGGGACGTTTCTAGGTTTTCCCTAGTTTCTCAAAGAAAGGACAACCAGAAACGTCCCCTTTGATTTTAAACGAATACAGGAGGCAGTTTAAATGAAGAAACACAAGATTACAAAAGTCTTCGCACTCTTATTAAGTTTCTCGCTGCTTTTTCAGCAGACCGGCTTTGCTCAAGTCGCAACCCTTGAGCTTAACCTGCCGAGTAAGATTTCCCGCATGACCGGCGCTATCGCCTTTGAGCGGTTCCGCCCGCTGCACCTGCGCTACATCTCCTACGACAACTTAAATAATAACTTCAAGCTTCTCTTAGATCGGGGAGATCTCCCAGCCGCGAGGGATAACACCCTTGAGACTGCCTCCAGAGATCTCCTCGTGTACTTTCTCACCGGCGTCACCCTGCCTAATGATACCTTCTGGGTGAACTTAAGGCCTGACGCCGAGGATAATGTCATAGATGACGACCTTGCCAGGACGGATGTGGGCAAGATCCTCCTTGAGGCTGACCTCCAGCTTAAAAAAGATGCCGCAAGCTTCACCTCCCCTAAAACCCCCGAAGGCAAGGAGTACTGGGATAAGCTGTATAGGAAAGCAAGCGAGCTCTACGGCTCAAGCGAAGTCACAATCCCCACCCTCACCCGCCCCTGGATCGTCCCGGGAGATATCATCATCCGCGAAAGCACAACTTCTGCCTACATCTACAAGGCCACCCTCAAGGTCATGCTGGAAGAGGATTACTTAAAAAACTCTAAAGCCTACAATTTTACCGATGACCGCGCAAGAGAGCTCAACGAATACTCAAGCCAGCTCATAAGAGAGCTCGTTATCCCCAAACTTACCCGTGAGGTCAACAATGCCAAGCGCTACTCCGCTCTTCGCCAGGTCTACTACTCATTAATCCTGGCCCAGTGGTTTAAGGTCCGTTATATAGGTAAAGACAACCCTTACGCCAAGCTAATTGACCGGAAGGACCTCTCGAATCTTACCTCCAAGACCCCATGGTCCAAGACTCCTTACTTTAACGCCTACAAGAAATCATTCTCTGAAGGCGAATACAAGATGCAGGAATCTACCTACGGCTCAGGCGGCCAGGTTATCCGCAGTTACTTCTCGGGCGGCATAACGCCCATGGCCCCCGCCGGATCTCCATTTGCCGGCGATCTTACTAAGCTCCCGGGAGCCAAAGACAACACCGCGATCCTTACCGGTTCCGGAGAACCAGCGGTAGGCAGGCAGAATATCGCTGTGGTTGCCGATGCAGCCGGGATTATAGTAAAAGACTTGCGCCAAGATGAAGAAAGGATCAAGGCTGCAGTTGTCCAAAGCGGCGTAAAAGAGGCCGATCTCAATAACGCTAGTTTAGGTTTGGCCTTGGCGGCGGTTCAGGCGCAGGAGTTAAGTGAGAATCGCATACTTTCCCCAGAGGAGATCGTTAATACTTATAATGAACTCAAAGAGCTCAGTAACGAGCCGAATGCAGAAGCGCAACCGCAGGAGCAGGCGCCCGCGGCAAATCTATTAACTGGAAAGTACCTGCTTAGCAAAGTGGAGGAGCGGCATCCTAATGACCCGGAAGGCTGGAGGCTGGATTGGCTCGCGGATTGCCGTTCAAATGGCGTCATCTTTAACAGCGCCGCGGATGCCATTCAGGATTATGAGAATGTTACACGGAAGTGGAGCGAGCATCCGATCACGCGCCCAAAAGGGATGGCCAGGCTGGGCAAGGCAAAAGCGGAACCGGCGCCATTGGATATAGCGGGCCCTGTAAGGGTAGGCTGGAAGGGGTCTAAAAGGCAGGATGTTTCAAGCCCTGATAATCAAAAGCTGTTTAACTTGCTATTGGACATTAATGCAAGGAATGATGCGAAAGCTATCCAGAGCCGCGAGGAAGCCGCAAGAGTAATAGCGTACCTCGTGGCCAAGGGCGAAATGGATAATGATAAGGCAATAAAAGCGCTCGGCGGTTCTTTGGACATATTTGTGGGCGATCTAAGCGATAATTATGCCCGGTTCTCTAAGGCCGCTAAGCCAAAACGCGGGAATTTGCTCGAGCTTATCATGGCCGACATGGTGATAATAAAGTATTTAGCCGACATATTGCTTCCTTCAGACAGGGCGTTGGATATTATCAATAACATGTATAGATTGGCCACAAACGAGTATCTTAAGGGTAAGTTGTCAGAGTTGATCGGCAGTATTGAAGGCTGGGATGCTTATAATAAATGGGCTGGACTTCAGAAAGGTGCCTCAACATCTAAATTTACCAAAGATAGATTGTCTACCCAGGGTGGGTTTATATTTACCGGCGGCCGCGGTGCTGAAGCTGTTTCAGAGGATGCTGGTTCCGGAAGAGGCGTCTCAAGAGAGACGGCCATGGCCCTGAATGGCGCGCTTAATAGCAAAATAACGGCGGAAGTAAAAGCCGCAGCCAATGAACTGGCAAAGATCGTCCTTGACAGAGACATTGATATGGGGATCAGGAGGGCGGCATACAGGGATCTGAAATTTGCCGGCGCAGGCAAAGGCAACAAAAATGTGAAAAAGGCTCTGAGTGATATCGACAAAGCAATATTCCCCGGCGAGGTCAAGCCATTGGCAGTGCTTATCAATGACTTGAATAACGCAAAACCGTATGAGCGCTCGCGCGCCGCCCGGGTGATAAGGGATCTGGTCGAGATAGGAGAAATAAATGAGGTTGATGCCGGGGGGGCGCTTGGTTTTAAGGCGATCGACACGCTCACCAATGATATGGGGTCTTCTTCTTCTCAAATGTCATCCGCCAGCACTCTTGCGCTAAGGCTTTTAACGGAGTCAGGAACAATAGACGAAGAGATGATATGTTCGGCAAGCGGGGTCGCCATTTTTACCGCGTTAGTCACGCACTCCTTCGATAAAAATCAGAACGTACGCGATGAAAGTAGAAAGGCGATGTGGGAGCTGATCAAGCAAAATGCGTTGACCGGCAAGTCCGTTGAATCTATGCTTGCTAAGCATGAAAAGCTAAATAAAGAGCAGATCAGGGCCATGATCGCAAGCTACATAAAGGCCCGAAGGCCCAAAGATAAAGATGACGATCTGCATGGGTACATAGATCAGGTTGTTGAGCGCGTACAAAATAGCAAGCAAAGGGTTACCGCTCCTAAGACGGTCATAAAGTATTATGAAGAGCTCGCCGGACCTGTAATTCCTGAAAGCGCCAAAAAAAGCAGCCAGCCGAGCGGGATGGCCTGGCTGGGCTGGTTTTCTTCCGGAAATAAAGATGAAAGGCCCGAGATGGCAAAATCCGTAAGGAATGCGATCACCATGTTGGCATTTGGGAATATCCCCGCGGGAACTTCAGATGAAATATTGCACGAGGTAATAAAAGTTCTCGGGCAGGATTCTAGTGTTGATGCGAAGAATAGTGTGCCTTTTCAGCTGGCCGGCATTGTGAATTCCGCTGACCGTAAGTGGATGCTTAGGGCTGAGGCAGCGCTGGAGCTGCTCAAGATGACCGAGAAGCGCGGTTCATCCGGGCTGGAAAAAGCGGCCACTGATATCGCAGATCTTTTGTATGAGAATATTGGAAGCGAGGATCTGGCCTTAAGGAAAGATCTGGTTGACCGCCTGGCAGCGTTAGCCAAAGATAAAAAAGACCGTATCGCCGCGCGTATACTGTATAGGGCGATGGGTGTTTTGCCGCAGCTCTTGGACAATGACCGGGTTAAGGAGCAGCAGCTGTTAGGGCATTTAAGGGCGCTGCTTCCGGAGCTGGTGATCGAGGATTTTGAGGAGGATGACGAGACCGGGGACCAGTCTGAGCTTGTCCTGATGCGTAACTATCTTGAAATGTTCAAGGATTATGACTACAGGTGGACCGGTAAAGAGCCTTTGCCCCCTAAAGTGATATTTAATCTGGGCCTGACCTGGGCGGATATGGCTTTAAAGAAAGCCCAAGCCGCAGGGATAACGAATCGTAAGGTCATTATTGCCCGGGATGCCCGCAAGATCGAGCCGGAGTTGATGCAGGAGCTTATCAGGGCTTTGCGTTGGCGCGGGCTGGATGTAGTGGATATAACTGCAGACGGGCCAAACGCAGTTACTTCGTATTCCTGGGCGGTACAGCAGGAAAATCCTTTGATGAGCATCTTTGTCACTGCAAGCCACCTCTCGCGGCCGAAGGATGTATTTGTGCGCGGATTTAAGGTCTCGATCATGAAAGGGGCCGGCGGGGCGGTTCAGAGTCTGACAACAAGGGAGATAAAGAATGATTCAAAGAAGATAGTCATGGGGTATGATGCGAATCCTGATAGCAAGGGCGCCAACCGCGGCAGGGGCACTTCTTATAAAAAGGTAAGCGTTGTTGAGAACACTGTAAGGATGAATGCTCTCATCGGCCGGATAGCTGCGCAGGGTGGATCTCTTTATGATTTGGCCAGGCAGATCTCCCGGGCGGATGATCCGGTTTCCGTATTGGCATCCGGGGAGCAGGAGGTCGGGGATACTAAGCCGTTAAAGGGGATGAGAGTCGTTATCGAGGGCTCGCATACGCCCAGCGGAATACTCGCGGCAAAGACTTATGAAAATCTGGGAGCAGAGGTGCATCTTCTTCACGGTGATATCCAGGAGGTGGAGGGTGAACATAAGGCTGACCCGGCTAAAGAGGCCAACCTCGTGGATTTAAAAGCTGAGATGGGGAAAACAGGCGCTGACTTTGGCCTGGCTTTTGACCTTGATGGCGATAGGGGCGCGATGATCGTGCCTAAAGGCGCGTATAAAGAGGGGCCAGGGCAGGAATTTGAAGCGCTTCCCCCGGATAACCTGATGGTGGCGCTATTGCCTTATCTTATTAAGGAGTTGGGTTATGATCCGAAGATAACAGGCAGGAAGCCGGCGGTCATCCGCGATGTCCTGGGTACCTATGGCGTAAATGATATGGCCGGGGGTATCGGGGCTGAGGCGTTCCAGACTGATGCCGGTTATGTTTTCCTTATGGCTAAGAGGGAGGAGCTGCTTTCGAAGAGGTACATAATCCCGATATTCGGCGAGCGTTCAGGTCACTGCTGGCTGGATGTAACCGGCGAGAAGGAGAATCCGCTCGCGGTATCGATCTTATTCGCCACGTTGGTAAAGAAAGCTAAATTTAAGGATGATTCCGCAACATCTGCAATTCCGTTTTTCGAGGCCTATCAGGAGATGGGCATCCCTTACTCCCAGTCGCCGCGCTTCCAGCCGCTTATTCATCCGGATGTGCTCAAAAAAGCCTCTTTGAGCAAAAACAATACCAGTAAGTGGAGATTTGATCCTGCGAATCCGGCGAATAAACCCGAATCGGTCGTGGCAGCTTTAGCAAGGGATATCGGAGTCTTCATATTGGAGGGTGAGTTTAAGCCCGGCAAGGAATACTCTACGCCTGGCGGTACGCTTCGGGTAAAGGAGGTCATTCTCAATAAGGATTCTGCCGAGGATGGCGGCCTGAACCGGTTTATCGATATCAGGTTTGAGACACAAGACGGAAAGTTCGCCGGAAGGTTTATTTTCAGGGGCTCGACAAATGACGGGACATTCGCTTGCACTTATGAAACTCCCGTCCTGCCGAAAGAAACCCCGGAGGATGCGCAAAAGAGGAGGCTCTGCGTTGGAGGGTTAGTCCTGGATTGGCTGGAAAATAACAACTATGCTTTAATATCAAGTGAGCGCATCGCCGAGGATCTTGGTATTGACGCGCAGAGGGCGGATGAGGAGGCCAAAAGGTGGAATCTTAAGCCGATAGAGATGGACTTGCTGGCTTACCGCGAATATAAAGAAGACGCAGCGGCACAGCAGGCAGCTTCTGCTTCTGGCGCAAAACCGGCGTCGCAATACGCTAAAAGTGTTGAGGACAGGCTTTTGGCGTTAGGGAAAGTTGTAGATAGAGACAAGATGAGAGAGGCGCTTAATGAATTAGGGCAGCTTTTGCGCGGCAAGGCTGACGCTGTTGCAGCGCAAACATTGACAGCCGTAGTCCTTAGCAACATTAAGCTTGACCGGCTGGCCAGGCTGGAAGCGATCGGTAATTTAAGGCATGCTCTTTTTCCCCTGCCTACTGTTGATCGCGAGGTGGAAAATACTAACGGAAAGGCTATGCAAGCCGCAGTCCGGGGGTTGCGTCAGATCATTCACGAAGGAGAGGATGAGTTTAAGGCTTTGGCCAGGGCGGACCTGAGGGATGCCGGCTTTGAAGCTGCTGAGGAGGAGGTTGCCGCAACTTCCAGAGCGGATGATCCGGCGCAGCGCATAGGAGGCGCCGTAGATCAATTAAAAACAATTGTATATTCGACCAGCGCTTCTGAGGCTGACATAAAAGCGGCGCTCGGCAGCTTAGGCCAGTTTCTTTGCGAGCAGGGTAATTCCGACGCCTCTGAATTATTTGCGGATATCGCCCTTGATAACGGATTACCGGGCTGGGTCAGGCAGGAAGCATACGACAAATTAGAAGAGGCGTTTTACCTGCCTTCTTCTGATGATCCGGCTAGAGATTCTAATAGAAAGAAGGCTGTGCGCGCCGCAACCGTGGGGCTTCAAAGGATCGACCGCGCACGAAATGAGGGCAAGGAGGAGGTAAGGGGTATCCCTGTCGCTCAAGAAGAAAATGCCGGGCCGGTTTTTACTGGCACTGTAGTTGTTGAAGAACCGGCGGCCGTAAGAAACCTAACGCCTTTAACCCTGGATCAAGCAATTGGCGTATCTAAGGATCTCCCGGGCGTAACACCCGAAAGAGCGGATGAGTGCTTTCAGCGGTTTCATGACTATTTGGTCGACAATAATATCACTACTCTCGCGGAGGCCCGGCTCGCTGCTATTAAAGAGATCCCCAGGATCCTGGCTTCTTTGTCTTCAGGAATGGCCGGCGATGAAAAAGGGCTGGTGGTAAAGGTTCCGTTAACAAAGGAAGAAATTGAGAAGTTTATAGCTGTTCATCGTCCCGGGATCAAGGTTGAGCATTTGGATCTGGCGGTTAAGCGCGCACAAAATAAAGGACTTACAAAAGATGATCAGGAAGAGGTCTTGGGTATTTGTGATGATGTTCTCGCAGATGCCGGGATCTTAAGGTTTGGGAGGGTAGAGGAGCCTGAGGATCTGGGGATCGGAGCTGTAGCGGGCCGGACTCCTGTGCCGGAAGGAGTAAGGCTTCCTAAGGAGAGGCCTTCTGATATGGGCGGTATCGATTTCCGCAACCTGCCCATCGTCACCCAGGCGATCAGCAATATACAGTTGACTTTACATCGGATGTCTTTAAGCAAAGCAAGAAGTATTGACCTGGACAAGGAGTGGCAGGATATACAGGCTATGGTCAAGGCAAGGATGGCTCCTTCCGCAGAAAGGGTCAAGGAGTATGTTCAAGTTTTAGCCCTCAAGGGCGGCTCGGAGGAACAAAAAGAAGAGGTCGTTTCTTGTATTGCCCAGATATTACGCTTAGATGAAGAGGAGTGCTGCGAAACAGATGCAGGTTTTAAGGATATATTGGTTTTGCTTGAGTCAGGACGTTCAGTTGAAGAGGTGCAGAAGGTGTTTGCGCAAGCGGCATAATAAAAAACAGGAGGCAGTTGGAATGAAGAACCACAAGGTTACGAAAGTCTTTGCACTCTTATTAAGTTTCTCGCTGCTTTTCCAGCAGATCGGCTTCGCCCAGGTTGCATCCACCATCGACCTCTCTGGCAAGCTCTCTGCTTTGCGCCAGAGCTTTACTCCTGAGGCCCGCTTCAGGCCGCTGCATTTGCGCTATCTCTCTTATGATGGTTTAAACAATAATTTTAAATTACTCGTAGATAAAGGAAGTAATGCTGACTTTAGGGCTTCCGACCTTGAGAACGCCTCTAAAGACCTGCTGAAGTATTTTTTCATCGGCCTTGCTCTGCCCAATGATACCTTCTGGGTAAACTTAAGGCCTGACTCACCCGACCAGATCATCGATCCGCTTCTTGAACAGACCGATATCGGCCGCATCTTCCTTGAGGCAGATGTTGAGCTTAAGAAGGACACCGCGCTTGCCACATCTCCTGATACAAAGGAAGGAAAGATCTATTGGGATAAACTCTACAAGAAAGCAGCTGAGCTATACGGCACATCTGAGTTAACCATTCCCACCCTTACCCGCCCCTGGATCGTGCCGGATGAGGTCATCATCAGCGAAAGCTCTACCTCCGCCTACATCTATAAGGCCACCCTCAAGGTTATGCTTGAAGAGGATTACCTCAAGTCAAGCTCCAAGGCCTTAGTCGGCTACTCTGCTTATAAATTCGACGATGAAAGAGCCAGAGAGCTCAACTCTTATTCCACGCAGCTCATCAAAGAACTCATACTTCCTAAAATAACGCAACAGATCAACACCGGAAAGAAGTACGCTAGCCTGCGCCAGGCTTTTTATTCGCAGGTTCTTTCGCAGTGGTTCAAGGCGCGCAACTCCCAACTTCAAACTCCCTACTCCCGGCTTATTGACTCTAAAGATCTCTCAAACTTGAAAAGCACCATACCGTTTTCCAAGGACACCTATTTTAAACAATACCAGAAATCCTTTAAAGACGGCGAATACAAGTTCCAGGCTCCCGTATCTACGCCTACAGGCCAGGTCATCAGGTCTTATTTCTCTGGAGGGTGCCAGACGAGGATCGTGATTGCTTTCCCGGTGGTCGGCGGACGCGCGACCGATCCGAAAACAGGCGCTACGGTAGTTTCTATGCCCGCAAACAGAATGCCCCAGGCGCCCAACGTTGCCGGAGTAGAAGTAAAAGCTGACGGCAACGGCGGTATTGCAGAGATAAAAGCGGTTAATGCTCTTTCACAGCCTGTAGCAAGCGCGCAAATGGTAACTGTTTCCGCAGCCGAACGCGAAGAGCGCAGGCAGCTTGCAACAGCGGCTTTGAAGGGAGTAGTTTCTGATACGTTGTTAGACAAATTGGTCAATGATATGCTTGATGCTATTATTAAAGCTCATTTAAGCCCCGGGGACCCTGATCAAACTCTTGAGGAGACAAAGAAGAGAGCGGGCAATTCTGATGAATTGTTGAAACTGATCGCCCAGAAAAATAGGAGAGAAGTAAAGGAGAAAATTCGTATCCTCGAAGAGAGGTTGAAAGAACTCGGCCTGACCGGACCGCTGGCTTTAAAGATACGCAGGGCTCTGGTTGAAAATTACGTGGTTGGGGTAAGGGAAAGTGTTTCCGGACAACCTGCCGGGGTGATGCTTCCTGAGGACGCAGAGGCGCAAAGGCAGAGGGAAAGGAAGTTTGCAATAGAGGCTATGGAAGGCGATCCGTTTATTTCCGGAAAGCGGCTAGATAAGCTGGTTGACGGCGTGCTTGATGCCATGATCCGGGCTGATTCGATCGTCGTCGACGACCCGCAGGATATCCCTGCTCAGCAAAGGGCTTACTTCCGGCAAAGAGTAGCCATTCTTGAAAGTGGGCTCAACAGTCTTGGCGTAATCGGCATGCCCGCCGCGGCCATATGCTCGACCTTACTGAAGAGAAAAGAAGTCGTTTATTACAATCGCAGGCAGAAAGCAATAAAGGCTTTAGAAGAAGGTCTTACCAAAAAGGACAAAAATGATTTAAGAAAGCTGGGCATGGATGCGAACAGGCTGGTCGGCGACATGCTCGACGCTATTGTCGATGCCCATTTTGTGGGTGAAGGCCCCGGCTATACTTTTCAAGAGAAAGCTGAAAAAACACGTATTCTTAAAGAAAGGATGGACCAGATCGGCGTAACTGGTCCATTGGCCTTGAAGATACGCAGGGGCTTCATGGAAGCGAATGTGGTTGGAAGGGGCAGCAGCGTTTCCGAGGAAACGGAGCAAGAGCCATACAAGGCAGCCGGCAGGGGCGCGACTTCCACTCCATATGCAGCCTCAAGGAAAGAGGTGATTGACAGGCTGCAGGGGGAGGCATCTGTCCGCGAAGCGGCGGGGAAGGCGAAGGCGGCTAAGGGCGCTAATGAAGCGATAGCAACCAGCCTGTTCAATAAATTGGGCAAAACGGCCGACCCGTCTGAGCGCAGCGCGATACACCAAAGATTGGCAGAGATCGCTAAGAGCGACCCGGAGGCAGTATCAAAAGCGGAGCGCGCGTTTACTCGAAAGAAATCAGCCCGGCAGACCGCGCAGCAGGGCACTCCGTCTTTCGCCGCGTCGGTTTCCGACGGGCAAGCCGCTGTCAAGACTGACAAGATCGAGCCGATAAAGCTGCAGTGGGCCAGGCAACAGAGGCAGGAGCTCCTTACTTCCGTAATCAACATATTAAACCTCGGAGAGGGGTTTGAGCTGACTGAGGCCCAGCTGGCCACGTATATAAAGAGCGATACTTCGCTTGACCCTTACCGCATCGAGAAGGACCTGCCGATAGTGATAGAGATAGACGGCAAGATATTAAAAGGGCATCCCAAGGTCAAGGAGCCGCCGTTGAGGTTGTTTTTCGTGGGCAGAGGCGTAGTTAAGAATAAAGACCTTGCCGGCGGTTTTGTGACCGGGGTGGCGAGGCTGGCTAGCTCCATGGGGGTGAAGAACCCTCTCTGCGAGATACCCTACAGCGCCGGGAAGAAGACGGAGTTCGTACTCCAGGATAAAGACAACTGGATGGCTGTTGCCGCCTACTACGGCCCGCAGGACCTTTATGAGAGTGAATTTCTTTTAGGCAAGGGCGGAGACCGCATTTCGCCGGTCCGCAAAGGAGCTGAGATCAAAAGCGAGGCGGGCAGGGCCGATGAAAAGAAGATATTCGCCGACTACACGAAAGCGATGCTGGTGGCCAAGGTCCTGGGTTTTTCCGTGCTTGACGGCCCGGACATGATGCGCGGGGCCGACGACATGATGAGCCTGATGGTCGATACCTTCTGGGAGGCGGTCAAGGATTACAATCTTAATGCCGAGCGGCTCGGCCTGGAACCTATTGATACCAACGAGGTCTTGAAGCCGACCACAAGCGATAGGGCCGGGTTCTCGCATATAGAATGGATGGTCACTTCCCGCGGGGTGGTGCAGGGGATGATCACCGCCCTGCGCTGGATCAATGACGCGGCAAGGAATAACAGGTATTCCGAATCCTTGCGTTCTTTTTTAAAGAATCTGCCTTCGGGCTCCGGGAATTTCAGCTGTTTGATCCAGGGCTTTGGGGATGTGGGTAGCGGTATCGCCAAGCTTCTTGCCGATGACAACCTGTTCGGAAAGTTTGGCTTCAACGTCCGCGGGATATCCAACCGGAATTTCGCAATTTACCACCCTAAGGGCTTAAGCAGGGAGTTTTTGCTTGAGGCAAGGAACCTGGTCGAGCCTCTCGATGACCCGGACAAATTCGGCGTGGCCGAGCTTGTCAGGCTTAAGAATTTCAAGAGCCTTACCGGCGCGACCCTCTGGGTGCCCGCTGCAGGATTGGCCGCCGAGGATATAGAGTCGATCAGGGCGGCTTGCGCCTTGGCCGGCGTGACAGTGGAGTTCGGCGACAGCGGCATTAATAACCAGATGCTTTACCAGGAGGCGGATATACTTCTGCCGGCTGCCCAGGCGAATGTGATCAACAGCGACGAGCAGATCGGGAGGCTCAAGGTCAGGATGATCGCTGAAGGCGCCAACAACGCCGTTGCCCAGGGTTACGAGAAAAAACTGCAGGAGGCCGGGATACTTTACTTGCCGGGAGAGCTTTTGAACGGCGGAGGTATCTATACCTCCAAGGAGGACGTGCGGCATACCCATACCGACACCCCCGCGGTTATAGCCAAAGACAAGGATTATTTCCGCATCCATGTCACCGACGAGATAGATAGCCTGTTTTTGCAGAGGACGCGGGCGCTTCTGCATATCTGGGGCATGGATTATAATGGCAGCGGTTCTGCCACCGTTCTTGATGAAACCCGCAGCGTCGCGGCCAAGATCGCCGCTTCGTCCCAGGGGATGATAAGGAGGCTCCTGGCGCATGATAATCCCCGGCTGGAGAGGCTTGTGAGGATTGACCAGGCCCGTACCCACGCCCAGCTTCCGAAAAGGCATTCCGCCTGGGAGTTCGCCGTGCAGATGGCCGGCGCCGAGACTTTCAATATGGACCAGGATTTCTGGAATAATTTCAGCGACATCAGAAGCTATTCGCACGCCCGGGAGGATAACAGTCTCAGTAATTTTGACATTGTCAGGGTCAGGGCGGCGCTGTTCGCCCTGATGAGAGGCAGTTATCTGCGCGGCAACAAGGATGTGGAGAAGCTGGCCCCGGTGCTCATGGATATCATCCGCGACGAGACCAAGGATGAGCTGGTTAGGAAAGACGCGATGAATTGCCTTATCGTGTCTTTGGGCTGGCACAGCAGGGTGAACCGCCAGGTCACTGCCCAGGCGATAGCCCTTTTCGACCGGATGTACAAAAAATATAAGTATTCAAACCCGCGCTTTAAGGTGTGGAGCGAGGTGGGTTTCTTCCGCCTTAAGGGAAGGAAGTTTTTGACGCAGAAGAAGGCCGGCGCCGCTTCGGTTTCCGGCCAGCAGCCCGCGCAAGTGGCCAGCGGTGAAGAGGCGGGACAGGGCGGCGGGTACAAGGATGCCGGCCTCACTGATCCCGAAGTCTTGACAGAGAATGATCATGACGCGCTGTTGGGATTTGTCAGGAAAGGCAACTATCTTTCCACGCAAGGGGCAATAAGATTTAGCGCGCAAAGCGATATCGGAAAGTTCCTTGCTAAAAGAGGATACCGCCGGGGGTACAGCTTTACCAGCCGGGCAACCGGTAAGGATTACATCTTTATCCACGATGATCTCCAAGGCGGGCTTTTTGACGCTATATTGGCGCACGAGAAAGACGAGCGCGCCTATGAAAAAGTGCTTAGAGTGAGGATACAGGACCACACGATCCCTGGGACCGTGCAGAAATGGGGCGTCAGGAAATCAGCGCACATACTGGCGTGGGGAGATGGTATTTTCAGTGCGGTCAAGCGTTACGGCCCTGACATAAGTCAATCCCCCATTTATATCGATCTTGTAGAGCAGATAAAACGGAAGTCTCCCGATGAGCTTAATGCCATGATCAAAGAATACGGCCCGAAGGGCAGAGAGGAGCACGCTGCCTTAAGAAAAGAGTTTGGCTGGTTCAGTGAAGGCACGCTCAATAGTATCGCGGCATTCGAGGAGATGGTCTGGAAAAGGTTGAAGGAGGAAGTCAGATCGCGCGCCGCGCAGGCGGACAAAGCAGTTGCCGCGGCCCGGAGAGATCTGCGCGCTCGAATGGATGGGCCTTTTATGGTGGTAATGGGCCAGGAGCCCTATGAGAATAAACGCGCCGCTTTAGAATTGCTGTGTAATATCCCTGATGCGGATAAAGATGTCAGGTGGGCCCAATTATTAAAGATCATTGCCTTATCTCAGGCGCGGTCTGTGGATACCCGTCTTAGCAGCATGGCAGAGACAGAATTACGGATGGCGGCAAGGGTGAAGCCGGACATAGGCAGGTCGCCGGCTCAAGTTGCGCTGGATGAGATATTTTCTTTGAAGAAGAAGCCCTACTTGATGCCGCGGGCGATCGCCGAATCGCTGCAGGATCTGGGGATCACTCTTCCTGCGGCGGGATCGGCTTCAAGCTCAGGCAGGAGTACGGCAAAAGAGGCAGCGGATATTCCGGGTAATCAAAGGCAGGGATCGTCCGGCGAATTGGCTATGACAAAAGCAGACATAGAAACAGTTTTAAACATGTATTGGCCTGTGAAGGTCACACTGCAGCGTATAGTCAAGGTTTATATGCGCGCAAAGGAAATGGGACTAGTAAGGGGCGATATGAGCGATGTTGTGAATATTTTTCGCCAGGTCATAGAGGAAGAGGAGCAGGCCGGCGCAGGCGCCGCGGGCTTTGATGGAAGGATGAACGAGGATTATGGCAAGGATATACGCGATGCCATAGAGCAGCGTAATCTTGCCGCCGTCGAATTCAGGCAGTATGGATACGTGCAAGTCCCCTTGAAGTACGAAGCCCCAGATCCGGGGCGGGGCAGGCGCATGTATGAGGTGCCGGTGCAGGAGCAGAAACTTCAATTGGCCCCCGGGCAGTTGGATGTCCTGAAAAAAGCCGTAGACAAGCTTCCGGCTCCTGTGGCGCAATTGCTGGAGGAGAAGACGTTGATATTCCTTAAGTTCACGAGAGGCCAAACCGCACATCGCAGCCTTGGCCGGAAGCAGATCGAGATCGATGTGTCGCTGCTTGAAAATGGTGAGGAGATAGATCTGGCCTTACGGCTCTGGCATGACGTGATGGAGAGGGAGGCGATAATCCGCGTCTTGGACGGATTGGGTTTAACCGAGGCTTTTAACAGGACGCGCCTGTACCCGCAGAAAAGGGAAACGACTTTAGTGGAGGTAAACGATAAAGAGCTGCCCTTGTCCAGGGTGATCAATATTCTTACTTCCGCGATACACGATAAACTGAAAGGATTTGAAATCGATCCTTCCATGACTTTAGAAAAACTTGCCGCATTCGCGGCGGCTTCACTGGGCATGTCGGTTTCCGACGGGCAGGCGGCCGCGGCCGCGAATAACGTGGGTTGGACCATTGAGGGTGGAGCCCCCAATGAGGCTCCAGGGTCCGCAGGAGCAGCTTTAAGCGCGCCTAGAAATGCCGGAGGTATTGACTTCAGGGCATTGCCCATTGTCACTCGGGCCATGGCCGACTTGAGTGCTGGGGCATCGGGCATCAATATGGCCCAGCTGAAGAACATGGACCTGGATAAGGAGTGGTCGGATATAGAGCAGATGGTTTCTTCGGGTATTGCTCCTTCAGGAGAAAGAATAAAGGAATACCTTCAAGCCGCATCCGTTAAAGGTGAGTTGGGTGATGATGTGGATAAGATCCTGGCCTGCATATCCGAGGTATTAAGGATGGATGAGGAGAGCTGCAGCGCAAGCGACGAGACCTTAAAGGATATCCTGGTCGTGCTGGGGGCCGCCCGTTCGGCGGAGGAGCTGCAGCAGGTGTTCGCGGAAGCTGCTTAGTAGTGCAAAAACTGGGGGACGTTTCTGGTTTTCATTTGTTTTAGAAACTAGGGAAAACCTAGAAACGTCCCCTTTGATTCTGGGACTATGAGAAAATCCAAAACATCTAAAATCCTTTCCTTTTTCTTAATCTCGCTGTTACTTATCCAGCAGACCGGCTTTGCTCAAGTCGCAACCCTTGAGCTTAACCTGCCCGGCCAGGTCTCAAGGATCGCGGGCAACTTTGTTTTTGAGCGGTTCCGTCCTTTACATCTGCGTTACATCTCCTACGACAGCCTAAACAATAACTTCAAGCTTCTCTTAGATCGGGGAGATCTCCCAGCCGCGAGGGATAAAGCCCTTGAGACTGCCTCCAGAGATCTCCTCGTGTACTTTCTCACCGGCGTCACTTTGCCTAACGACAGTTTCTGGGTGAATTTAAGGCCTGATGCCGAGGATAATATCATAGATGATTCTCTTGCCAAAACAGATGTCGGCAGGATCTTGCTTGAGGCTGACCTGCAGCTGAAAAAAGATGCCGCAAGCTTCACCTCTCCTAAAACCCCCGAAGGCAAGGAGTATTGGGATAAGCTATACAGGAAAGCAGGCGAGCTCTACGGCACAAGTGAAGTCACCATCCCTACCCTCACCCGCCCCTGGATAGTCCCGGATGACATCATCGTCCGCGAAAGCACCACTTCCGCCTACATCTACAAGGCTACCCTCAAGGTTATGCTTGAAGAGGACTACCTAAAGAACTCCAAGGCCTATAATTTTACCGATGACCGCGCCAAAACCCTTAACGAATACTCCTCACAGCTTATAAGAGAGCTCATCATCCCCAAGCTCACCAGAGAGGTCAACAACTCAAAGCGCTACTCCGCTCTTCGCCAAGTCTACTACTCACTAATCCTGGCCCAGTGGTTTAAGGCCCGCTATATAGGTAAAGACAATCCTTACGCTAAGTTAATTGACCGGAAGGACCTGACAAATCTTTCCTCTAAGGTTCCCTGGTCCAAGACTCCTTACTTTAACGCCTACAAGAAATCATTCTCCGAAGGCGAATACAAGATGCAGGAATCTACCTACGGCTCATCGGGCGCTGTCATCCGCACCTACTTCTCAGGCGGCATCACGCCCATGGCCCATCCCGGATTTATAGCCGGGCTTAAAGAGCCGATGGGAACGCCGGGCACCCCGCTTCTCTCTGCAGAAAATCCCATGCCTGCCGCAGCCAGGAACGATCTGGCCATGGTGGCTGACGGGGCGGGGGAGGTGAGCCAGGGCGGGACTGTGCAGGGAGATCTGTTTGATAGCTCAAAGAGTCGAGCGGTCCCGTTGGCAGGTAAGAAAACCCGGCCGCCGGTAGACCGGAAAAAGATCGATAAATTAGTTAAAGACCTGAAGACCCCTTATATAGCCGTAGGCAGTAACGCAGCGCTCGTCTTAATGACCATTTGTAACCTGGGGGAGATCGATAAGAGCGAGTTGGGCGATTTGTTCGAAACTTTCGAGGGCATAGATAAAGGGCTTAAGAGCCGCGATAGCCAGGAGCGCTTACAGGCCGCCCTTACGGTTGAGTACTTGGCTAAGGCGGGTTTAATCGGAGGCCCGTATCTGCAGACGCCCTTGGGCCGCAGCATGATGTACATGCTTAACAGTTATTCTGTTTCCGATAATGATGCCGGCGTACGCAATCAGGCTTTGGAGGCGGTAAGCGCGCTGGAGCAGGCCAAGGCGCCTGCTCCCAAAGTGCGCAGGGGGTCCTGGAACAGGCCCTCCGGACACTTGTATCTCGGGCCCTTGAGCCGCCCGGACGAGGAGTTGCCCGTTGCCGGCAAGCTGATCACCGGTTCATCCGGCTATTTGGATCTAATGTTCGGCCTCCTAAGTGATTCCGGCAAGAGCTATGATGATATATTTGATGTTGTGGCAAAAGACATTCCTCAGGTATCAAAGGCTCTTTATGAGGGCCTTCTTGATTCCAATGCTTGTTCCGTCGGATTTTGCATAAACTATCTTGGCTATCTGGTCTCAAGGGGGGCTTTAAGCCTTGGGGACCTAAGGGCCGGGATCGATTTTAAAAAGCTGTGCGTCGGGCTCAACCGTGATGGCGATGCGGCTTTATTGAGGGCGATGACCTTGAGGGTCCTGTTCGAGAGAAAGCTTATCTTGCGGGAGGACCTTTCGAAATATTTGCCGCAGGCCGGAGAGATCAAAGTTAATTGTTCTCAGGCGTACGATGAGTTATCCTCCTGCGGGCTTCTGGATGAAAATGACCGCGATGAAAAAGGCCAGTTCAATAATATGCCGGACCAGTCTTATCAGGGGCGCCTTATTAAGGAGGAGGCCCAAAGGGTAAGGGATGCGGCCAGAATATACGGAACAGAGCTCGATAAGGAGGATCCGGGCCGCATGGCGCAACTTAAGAAGATCCTGGTCGGAGGAAATGAAGAGAGCGGGAAATATCATCGCGGGATATTTCCCTCGGATACGCCGATCCTTAAAATTATACTCCTTCCGCAGGAAGAGTTAAATAGGGCGCTGGAGATGGAGGGGTATACTGTTGCCCGCTTTAATAATGAGGTATTTATGGCACGCGAGTTTTATAAAGATAATTTTTCACGTGCGATAAGCGATAAAAATGCCCTTGAGGCCGCCGGCAGAGGGGAGGCGATGATGGATCCATTGTTGAATCTGCTTACCCATGAGTCCTTCTCCGGGTGGCTGCAGGACAACAATATTAATGCCTTTCTGCTTCCTACCGATATTGAGGCTGTTAAGGGCCGCGAGATAGTGGAAGAGGTGGAAAATAGCGGCCTGCCGCAAAGAAAACAAGACAGCGTAGTTGAGAAGAAGATCCTCAGCGCTATTCAAAAGGGGTATCTTACTAAAGAGGAGGCCAGGCTTCTGCGCGAATGGAGAAGGCGAAGGGAGGCTCACAAAAGCCAGGTTGATCGGTCGTTTGGCGGGAAATCCGCAGGGAAAAAACTGTCCGGTCAGCAAAGGCTTGATTCTGTCTCGCGCAGCGCCGCCGGCCCTGCCGCAGCGATAGAACGGGCTGCCACAAGGAAAAAGCCAGCCGCGGGCAATGATCTGAGCGATGAAGACCTGCGCAGGCAGTTGCCGGGCGGCACGCCGGAGTTGGTAGAAAGTTTTATTCTTTACCTTCGGGAAAAAGGTATCCGTTTTCGTAAAGGCGAGGAAAGGGGCGTTAGGATTCGCTTTAGGGATTTTAAAGATTGGAAGTCCGGGAATACGGTTATACCTGTCTCGGCTGCAATTGATAAAGATCCAGCGCCGGAGCCGGAAGATAGCCCGGAAAAGCTTGTCGAGGGCCTGCTTAGTTCGGGCCCGTTCGTGAGGGAGCGGATCCTTAAAGAGATAAAGAGCCTAAACGATAAAGGCGGGCTGAGCGTAACGCAGAAAAATGAGCTCCGCGATAGATTGTTTTCTGAATTATCCCGGAAGGATCCAGACGCCCGCGTTGGTATTGTTGCCGAAATATTCGTAGATTTTGTGCGTAACCATATTCTTGATAAAAAGGACGCCATGTCCAAGGTGCATTTGCTCCGCCTGCTTGCAAGGTTATCCACCTCGATTTTGGAGGAGCACAGCAGGATAGCCGTTGCCATAAATGATCTGGCCGCGCTGGGCCTGTTTGATAAGGATTCAGTTGATGCGGATTCCCGGAAAAACATCCGTCTTATAAGCTTGATTGATCAGGATGCGTCTGTGCGCGAGAATTTGGCCAAGGCGAGGAGGTCCTTAACCGCCTCCGGATTGATGACTGAAAAGCTCTTGAATGGGGATGAGATCGATGGGATCATCAGGGGTATTTATCCGGGTATAACTTCAGGCAATGCAAGCTTGGTTGTGAGAGCGGCTCTAGATAAGAAAGCCATGACCGAGGAAGATGTTGCTCAAGTTTATAGGAGGGTTATCAGGGGCGAAAGGCCGGCTTCTACGCGCGGGCCGCAGCCTGTGGCGCCGCAGGCAAAGAGGGCAAATATAGAGTGGACTAAGGAAACATTTCGCGCGGAGTATGAAGCCGCGATTTTGCGTCTTCAGAGTAAAGGCGAGACGGTAACTCGCAATAGCCTAAGAGGAGAGATGGGGTTCGAGAATTACTTCACATTCTTAAACGCATGCAAGAAGTATGATGTTGTTTTGAGCCGTGATCCCAGGGTGGCAAGAGAGCCCAGCGGCCCTCGTATGCCTAATCGGGAATACCCCCGGGTTAGTGACGATCAGTTGTTTATCAGCCCGGCCGTCTCCGCAAAGCTTGAGGCAAAGGCGGCAGCCCGCTCCGGCAGCCGCAAGAAGATTGGAAATCAGCCGAGCGGCGAGCTTTCTCTTGATGAGGAGCAGAAACTTTTGGCTCACATAACCCTCAACGGTTATAAGCAGACGGCCGAGTACACGGAAGATGAGAACCTTTGCACTGTGGTGGATTATTTTGAAGCTTCTGAAACGAATGATTACGCGGATAAGCTATTTAGCGCCAAAGGCATCGCCGACGCCTACAGCTTCAAGCGCAAGGACGCGGACGGTTATTACGTTTTCCTGCGCAGGGACAGGGATGACTTGCCGGGCGATTACGAGCTGAGGAAAGAGCACGAGTTCAGAGAGATCGACGTCTTTAAAAAGCTTGATGGCGGCGTGGTCAGCCCGGAGTTTCTTGCGGGAAGCAGGCGCAGGTCAGCTCACATCATAACGTGGAGCTGGGATGTGATCCGGGAGAAACAGGTGGATGCCAGGGGTGTCCCGACGGATGACAGCCCCGTGTTCAGGTTCATACTTAGACAGATCGAAGCCAGGGACACGGCCGGGCTTGAGGAGCTCAAGAATGAATACGAATCCCCGATCTCCAGGAAGGAGCATGAAGGGTTAAGAAGGGCGTATGGCGATTTTACAGAACGCGAATTAGAGATAATCGCCGCCTTTGAAAAGAAGGTGTATGAGCGGGTAAAGGAGGAGATAGCCAAAAGAGAAGGCGCTAGCAAGTCTTCGCCAATGCCTGTGGCAACAGCCGATGAATCTCCGGACAGGCTTATGGTTACGGATATGGTTACCCTGCTGAATCCGAAGGAGCTCGGTATAATCGCAAAATATTATCCGCAACTTCCTGATTCTGTTTCCGGGCCCAGATTTTATGACAGTACCCCCGAAAGGGTCGCCTATGACCTGGTCTGGGCGGAAAATTCCGCGGGGCTTGAGCTGCCCAAGTTCTTTGAATTAAAGAAAGTGATCGACCGGGGAGGCGGCATAGAGCGCATCGAGAAGAGAATGGCGGAGTGGGCTCCGGCCAAGTCCAGGAAGGATAGTGTCTGGAGTGATTGCCCGGAGGATGTCGATTTGAACACGCCTGAATCCCGCAAGCAGCTTGGAATCGGAATAGATGAGCCGTTATCCCTTAAGGGCAAAGGCGTGTATGTCGATAGAGACGGCAGGATCTCTGTTTTTGACGATTTTATTACTTTCGCCATAGTCAAGCCTGACGGATACGCAAGGCGGGATGAGATCATCAAGGATCTTGCTGAAGCCGGTTTTGAAGTCGTCTATCGCAGCGACCAGGAGCATTCAGTCGATAAACCGCTTGTCCGTAAGCATTATGCGGCGTTAAGCCGCAGGGATTTTTTTGACGCGCTCGTATATTTTATGGCCTTGGGGCCGAGGTCGGTCCTCGTTCTTAAGGGTAAAGGCGATACCACTGCCTGGGAGGCGTTGAGGCGGGCGGCCGGAGATACTGATGGTACCAAGCCCGGGACGATAAGAAATCAATATGGGACAGTAAAGGATGACCCGGTTTACGATGATAGCGGGAAGCCTATCGGCAAGGTCATTAAAAACAAGGTCCATGCCTCCGGCTCGCTCGCTGAAGTCGCGCGGGAGATAAATATTTGGACCGGGGCCAGGAATATGGAGGAGCTTTTATCTTTCGCCCGTCGGGGAGAACCTAAGCTGGCGATTCAAGACCAGCTCGATCTATTAGAGCTTGTTTCCGAATTAGGATACGAGAAGAAGCCCGGAGCTATCCTTGCCGGAACGTATGAGCCCAAATCTTACATGTCAGTATCCTATTTTCCGGGGGACAAGATTGACAAGTTCCTTAAAGAAAGACGATTTGACGGGGCCTGTAGCATAGAAACAGAGGGGCCGGATTATGTTTTCGTCCGCAGGGATGGGGATCATGACGATTATTTGGCCGCAAGCAAGCGTGAGCTGCTTAAGCTTAGCCGCAACCGCCAGCAGCGCGACGGATACATAGATAATCCGACCATAGGCGAGAATGGCAAATGGGGCGGGATGGAGGCAAACGATGTTTTAAGGAGAGGCCTTGCGGGGAAAAAGCCGGGCGCCGCGCCTTCCGCAATACGGCCCCTTGAGGAGTTGTCATGGAGCGATTCTGATGCGGATGAAGTGCTTACCTACTTCAGGGCGCTGCCTGCGCTTGCAGCAGTACCCGTGCATCCGGCTAAGGTCTCTATACAAGAGTTAAGATCTATAGCAGAAGAAAAGAGCGGGACTCCTTTGCAACTATTTAAAGATATCGCGATGCCTATGCTAGAATCTGGGAAAGGATTTCGTTCGAGCGCCGCATTAAGGCGCATCTCTAATGAGAAATTAAGGGGATTATGGTTTTCTTACCCCGGGCAGTTGGGGGAGATAGCTGCTGCAGCCGGAGAGATAGGCCAGGGGCAGGCGGGCAGGCGGGTAAAGATACGCGAATACGCCTCAAGCGGAGGCGAGTTTGCATATAGCATGGCGATGGTCTTGAAAGAAAGATTCCCGCAATATGAGCTTGACATAGAGGCGGCGGATATCGAAGAGCAGGACCCTGATTGGCTTAACTTTACCGATGAAGAGTTCATCCCGGAGGAGCTCGAACCTTTGCGGGATAAATATTTCGATGTAATTATACCCGACATATTCGGGCGCAAGATCCTCGCGTTAAAGCCGGAATTCAAGCATCTGGTGAAATTGCAAAGAAAAGATATAAAGGATCTAGGTTCCGAAGAAGGCGGGATCGATATCATGGTAGTCAACGGACTCTTAGGGGCTTACATAAAAGGCAAAGCATTGGAAGATGTCCTTGATTCGATATGCGCTAAATTATCGCCGGGAGGCAGGCTTTTTGTTGACAACAGGATCTTTGCGCGGAACGTGGATAGGGAGGAGTTCTTTAGGGCGGCCGAACTGCTCGTTGCATCCGGCAGGCTGATAAGGGTGGAGGAGAAATATGATTTAGGCATATACATGAAGCCTGTTTCCCCCGTAGAGCCGCTTCGCGGCCACGGGGCAGGTGCGCCTTCCGCCGTCGCGGGTGCCCCCGGAGGCATCGACTTTAGAAATCTACCCATCGTCACCCAGGCCATCAGCAATATACAGCTGACTTTACATCGGATGTCTTTAAGCAAAGCAAGAAGTATTGACCTGGACAAGGAGTGGCGGGATATCCAAAGCATGGTCAAGGCGAGGATCTCTCCCTCAGCAGAGAGGATCAAGGAGTACGTGCAGCTCATGGCGCTTAAAGGCGGGACAGAGGAGCAGAAGGAAGAGGTGATTTCTTGTATCGCCCAGATTTTACGTTTAGACGAAGAGGAGTGCTGCGCCAGCGACTCCGGATTCAAGGATATACTGGTGCTGCTTGAATCAGGGAGGTCAGCCGAAGAGCTCCAGGAGGTGTTTGTGCAAGCGGCGTAATTCAATAGTTTGCAGTTGGAGGGGGGGTCTAAAAAGAGGGACGGTTCCCGAGCTAATCGGGGAACTGTCCCTCTTTTGTGCTGGAAGGTGTCCCCTGGTTTTATGGCAGAAGTAGAATAAGACCGTCGCTAGAGACAAAATAAACCCGGCATTTTCGCCGGGTTTATTTTGTGCCGAAGAAGGGAGTTGAACCCTTACGAGCTTGCGCTCATCGGTTTTTGAGACCGACGTGTATGCCATTCCACCACTTCGGCGTATTTTATTCGTTGACGTAGCCTATTTTATATTCTAAAATAACAAAGGTCAATAGTTATTAACGGGGCCGTAGCGCAGTTGGGAGCGCGTTTGACTGGCAGTCAAAAGGTCGGGGGTTCAACTCCCCCCGGCTCCACCATTTAAAGCGGTGCACAACAGACCTACTAATGGAGGTTCAAGAAATGGCCAAGATCAAGATCCTCATAGTTGATGATGACCCGGATTTCCTTAAGCTCATGGAAGCAAGGATCTCCAGTTGGGGATATGATGTCTCCTTGGCCCGGAGCGAACCTCAGGCAATAGAACTCGTTAAAAAGGATAAGCCGGATATGGTCATACTGGATTATAGGCTTCCGGATAAGGACGGGGTCGCGGTACTGAAGGAGATCCGCATGATCGATGAAAAGATGCCTGTAGTTATGCTTACCGCGTATCCTCAGGAATCGACCCAGCAGGACGCCGGAAAGCTGGGCATCAGCGCGTTTGTCCCAAAACTGTCGTCGTTCCAGGATATGCACACATCCCTCAAGGCAGTGATCGATATGGTGTCCAAGCAACTTAAAAAGGAATAAACCATGTTTAATATTTTTTACATCGGCCTCAAAAGCAAGCTTGATTACATCCATTTTATTTACGGCGTAAACTTTATTATGCTTTCGGCGATGTGCTTCCTTGTACTATCCAAGGAGAAGAGGCATAAGCTCCCCTGGTTGTATCTGGGCATATTCGGCGTCGGTTATGGCCTTACCCAGTGGTTAGACCTGATTTTTAGTGGAATAGGGTTCAATCAGCTCTTCAGGATAATACACGCGGCTGTGATCATTTCTTCCTTTATGGCCTTGGTCATAAGCTGGCGTTTCATACTGCGCGAGCTGTCCAAAAATGCGGTCCACCGTTTTGCCTTTGAAGGCCTGCTTGTAGTTGCGTTTTTGGTGGGCCTGGAATACTCCCCTTCCGGCATAGGCCTGTTCTACCGGTATTTCTTCGGCTTCTTAAGCGGTTTATGCGCCGCGCTTTTTATTTTCATTCAGGAGTTAAGGAAGGAGAACCCCGATACATATTTTAAGATCGCGGAGAAGCGCCAGACCGAGGAGAAGATCAGTAAGCTGCTCGTCGGTATCGAGCAGAGCCCCGCGGCTGTCGTTATTACCGATATTAAGGGCAACATAGAATACGTCAACCCTAAATTTGTCCAGCTGACGGGCTATACCTTCAGGGAGGCTATTGGCAAAAATCCGCGCATTTTAAAAAGCGGGGAGCAGCCCCAGGCGTTTTACAAGGAGATGTGGGATTCGATCACCTCTGGTAAGGATTGGCACGGGGAGTTTCATAACAGGAAGAAGAACGGGGAGTTTTACTGGGAGTTTGCCTCCATATCGCCTGTGCGCAATAAGGACGGGGAGATCACTAATTATATCGCGGTAAAGGAGGATGTCACCGAGAGGAAGAATCTCGACCAGATGAAACAGGATTTCGTCAATACTGTCGCTCATGAGGTCAGGGCCCCTCTGGCAATAGTCAAGGAAGGGGTCTCGCAGTTGCTGGAAGGCCTTCACGGAGCGGTAAGCGATGAGCAGAAGAAATTCCTCTCCATGTCGGTTGAAAGCGTCAATAGGATATCCCGCATTGTGGAGGGGCTCCTGCGTATAGCCAAGATGGAGGCCAAGAAAGTTGAGATCAATAAGCAAACGTTTGACCTGGCGGCTCTTGCTACGGAAACAGCCAACGGCCTGAGCCTTTTTTTGTCCGATAAAGGCCTAGAGCTTAAATTAAATTTTTCTTCTCCAAGGCTCGAAGTCTTCGCGGACAAGGATCAAATTGCGGATCTCCTTGTGAACCTTATAAATAACGCATGCAAATTTACGGATAAGGGCTATATTGAGGTTTTTGTTGCGGATAGGGGAGCTATGGTGGAGTGCGGGGTGCGCGATACCGGCATTGGGATCGATAAGGATTCACTGCCGAAGCTGTTCTCTAAGTTTCAGCAGCTTGGGCAGGCGGGAGCCCAGAAGAAGGGCGTAGGCCTCGGCCTTGCCATCTGCAAGGGCATTGTTGAACTGCACGGCGGCAAGATCTGGGCGGAGAGCGAGCTGGGCAAAGGCACGAAGATAATCTTTACTCTGCCGAAGAAATAGGTTACGCCTGTTATTCGGGTGCACTTTTAAATTTTTACAGGGGACACTTTCCCAAGATAAGCTAATAAGCTTTGTTGAGGAAAATGTCCCCTGCTGTTTAGGCGAATGGCATTGACGCCCCTCGTCAAAGAGGGTATAATTTAACAATGATTTTGGGAATCCACGTCTCAGGAGTAAGCAATATCAGCGAAGCGCCTGCTTTGGCGCGCGGGTTAGGTTGCAACACCATGCAGATCTTCGCCAGAAGCCCCCAGCGCTGGCGCAAAGATTTAGTGGACAAGTTTGAATCCGGGCTCTTTGTTAAAGAAGTTCGCGCGGCCAAGATCGATCCGGTTTTTATCCATATATCGTATCTTATAAATCTTGCATCACCCGATCCGCGCCTTTACCGGGCTTCGATCGACGCTTATATTGAGGATATTCTTGAGGCCGAGGTGCTTGAGGCGGATTATATCGTGACCCACATGGGCAGCCATAAGGAGACCTCCGAAGCTGCCGGCATTGAAAGATTGACCCGGGCGCTGAATCGGATCATAGACAAGACGAAAAAATCAAAGGTCGGGATACTCCTGGAGAACACCTCCGGTTCCGGCTCATGGCTGGGATATAAATTCGAGCATCATAAAGAAATACTTAAAGGGATAAAAGACAAGCGGCGCGTCGGGCTTTGCCTGGACACCGCGCATGCGTTCCTTGCCGGCTATGACATAGCCTGCAAGGATGGCCTCGATGCTTTGGTTGAGGAGATCGATGATTGCGCGGGGCTTGAGCTTTTGAAGCTTATCCATTTAAACGACGCCAAAGGCAAGCTTGGCTCAAAAGCCGACCGGCACGACCATATCGGCAAAGGCGCAATCGGCATGGAGGGGATGAAGCGCATCGTCAATCATCCTAAGTTAAAGAGCGTGCCATTAATATTAGAGACGCCCAAAGAGCGCGAGGGCGATGACGCGAAGAACTTAAATACAGTAAGAAAACTGGCAGGTTTAAAGACAATATGATCTACAATTTCAAGGAAGTAGAAGCTAAATGGCAGGGGGTTTGGGAGAAGCAGAAGTCTTTTTCTGTAACCCATGATCCTAAGCGCAGGAAATATTATCTTCTGGAGATGTTTCCGTATCCTTCCGGAAAGATCCATATGGGCCATGTGCGTAATTACACCATTGGCGATGTGGCCAGCCGCTTTCGTTTGGCGCTAGGGTTTAACGTTATGCATCCCATGGGATTCGATGCATTCGGCCAGCCCGCTGAGAACGCCGCCATCAAGAATATGACCAAGCCCGATGCCTGGACCCGCAAGTGCATCGAATGGATGAAGGTGGAGCTCAAAAAAATGGGCTTTTCTTATGATTGGGAGAGGGAGCTTTCCACCTGTGATGCAAGTTACTATAAATGGAACCAGTGGATATTTCTTAAGATGTTCGAGCGGGGCCTGGCGTACAGGAAAGCCTCAAGCGTAAACTGGTGTCCTGCTTGTTCAACGACCCTGGCTAATGAGGAGGTTGTTGAGGGTGGATGCTGGAGGTGCCATACCAAGGTCGAGCAGAAGGACCTTGAGCAGTGGTATTTAAAAATAACTGATTATAAAGAGCGCCTTCTAGAGGACTTGAAGCAACTGAATGATTGGCCGGAGCGTGTCCTGGCAATGCAAGAGAACTGGATCGGCAAGAGCCAGGGCGTGGAGATCCATTTTAAACTTAAAGGTGCCGGCACGGTCATCCCGGTATTTACTACCCGCGTGGATACTATTTTCGGCGCGACCTATATAGTTTTAGCTCCGGAGCATCCTTTGGTAAAGGAACTTGTTAAAGGTAAACCTCAGGAAAAAGAAGCGCTTAAATTTATCGAGAAAGTGTCTAAGGAAAGTAAGGTGGTGCGCGCTTCCTCCGATGTAAAGAAGGAAGGAGTTTTTACCGGAGCCCATGCTATAAATCCTGTTAATAATGAAGAGGTTCCCATTTGGATTGCGGATTACGTTCTTATGGAATATGGCACGGGCGCTATTATGGCTGTCCCGACGCATGACCAGAGGGATTTTCTCTTTGCCAAAGAGCACAAACTTCCCATGCGCATTGTCATTCAGGGGCCATTTGATATCGTTTCAATGAATGAAGCGTATGAAGGTAACGGCCTCCAAGTAAATTCCGCTCAGTTCAACGGGCTGCCTAATGAGGAAGCTAAGTTAAAGATCGCCGAATGGATGCAAAATACTGGGATCGGCAAGATCCAGACCCATTGGCGCCTGCGCGACTGGCTCATCTCGCGCCAGCGTTATTGGGGCACGCCCATCCCTATGATCTACTGCGAAAAATGCGGAGTTGTCCCGGTGCCTTACGAAGCCTTGCCCGTTGAATTACCAAAAGATGCGCCTTTTACCGGAGAGGGGGGGAGTCCTTTAGGCAAGGTAAAGGACTTCGTAGAGGTTTCTTGTCCTAAATGCAAAAGTTCCGCCCGCCGCGAGACCGATACCATGGCGACTTTCTTTGATTCATCGTGGTATTTCCTGCGTTTCTGCTCGCCGAAATTCGAAGGAAATCCTTTTGATGAGAAGGAAGCCAAGTACTGGATGACCGTGGATCAGTATATCGGAGGGATAGAGCATGCCATCCTGCATCTTTTATATTCGCGTTTCTTCGCCAAATTCTTCCAGGATCTTGGGATGATCGATTCCCCTGAGCCGTTCAAGCGCCTCCTGACACAAGGCATGGTTTTAAAGGACGGGGAGGTCATGTCTAAATCCAAAGGCAATATCGTCGACCCCGATTCAATAATCAAGCATTATGGCGCGGACACCCTGCGCTTGTTCATTCTTTTTGCAGCACCCCCTGAGACCGAGCTTGAGTGGGATGACCGCGGAATAGAGGGGGCGTTCAAATTCTTAAACCGCGTCTGGCGCATCCATGAGAATCTTAAAAGTAAGGCTTCGGATGAATTGGTGCGCACGATGCACAAGACCATTAAGAAAGTTACCCAGGACTTTGAGGAGTTCAAATTCAATACCGCCATTGCCTCATTGATGGAGTTTACCAATGCCATATATCAAAGCGGTGCAGATATTGAAGCATTTTCAAGCCTCGTTAAGCTTTTGGCTCCCATCACCCCGCATTTTTCCGAAGAGCTCTGGCAGATCCTGGGCAATAAGGAGAGCATCATAAAAACTGAGTGGCCCAAGTTTGACCCCAAGATGCTCATTGAATCCAGCGTTACTATCGTCATCCAGGTAAACGGCAAGGTCCGCTCCAAGATGGACGTGCCTGCAGATATCACCGAGACAAAGCTTAAAGAGCTGGTACTTGCGGATGAGAAAGTTAAGCAGTGGACAGAGGCTAAACCGGTGCGCAATTTTATCCTGGTGCCCGGCAAGCTGGTCAACATTGTAGTTTAGCCAATAATATTTCGTTAGATTTTGCGCCTCCTTTCGTCTATTAAGATGGAAGGAGGTTTTTATGTTTGGACTGACTGTTCAGGAGCGTAAGGCTGTTGTTTTTTTGTTTGTGATCGCTTTGTCAGGAGGGGTTTTTGGCTTTGCGGCGGCGAGATTACCGGCTAGCCGCGCGGTATTAGCCGTACCTGATGACCTGGCCAGGGTGGATGTTAACTCGGCGCGCAAAGAACTTCTGATGCGCGTGCCGGGAGTGGGGAAGGGGCTGGCCAAAAAGATCATCTCCTACCGCGATTCCCGCTCGGGGCTTACTTCCCTTGAGCAGTTGAGGAATATCGATTCAATTACAGAGGCAAGATTTGAGAAAATTAAAGATTACCTGGTAGTCAGATAGGGGCAGCGGGTCCTGCCTGCCCCCAGGGAAACGAGTAATGAAACATATTTTATTCTGGATAGCAGTAATATTTTCTTCCGGCATTGCAGCGGTAGGGGCTGCTGACGCGCCGTTTGCGCTCTTGGTTTTGATCATTTTGTCGGCTTTGTTAGTTTGTTTATTTTCTTTGAAGCGCAGGATAATATTCGGCGCGTCATTGTGCTGCCTTGCGTTTTTTATGGGCGCGGCTGTTTATAAGAATTCGCAAATTCTGCCGCCCGATCACATTTCAAGGCGGGTATTTTCAGGCGATGACAGCATATATCTGGTCAAGGGCATTATTGCTGAAGAGCCGCAGATAAAAAGCAAGCGTGTATCATTTGTATTGAATGCTAGTTTGATCCAGGATGAAGAAGGGCAGCACAATTGCTCCGGGAAGCTGCAGGTTTCGGTCAAGGGCGGGAAGGATTTTTATTACGGAGATGAGGTGGCATTAAGGGGGAGGCTTTCACTTGTATCCGATAGAAACGAGTCATACCGCAGATATCTGGCCGGCCAAGGGGTCTATGCTGTTATGAAGGTGGAGCTAGATGAGGCGGCATTGAAGCTCGGCACCAATAAAGGCTTCTTTCTGAAACGGTTTGCGTTAGTCCTTAAAGAGAAGATGGGGGGCGTGATAGATGATTATCTGCCCAAAATATCCGCCGGCATATTAAAAGCGATGGTCCTGGGAGATAAAGCAGCTGTTGCTCCGGCGATTTACGATTCCATGATCAAAGCCGGCACCGTGCACATCCTGGTTGTCAGCGGCTTTAATGTCGGGATTGTGGCTTTTGTAGTGCTTCTATTACTAAGGGCTTTGAGGCTGCCTAAGGTTTTACGGCTGCTAACTGCAGCGTTGTGTCTGGCCGTTTATTGCCTTGCTACGGGTGCGTCAAATCCGGTGGTTCGCGCAACGGTCATGGCAATGGTTTTTATCCTTGCCGATATCCTGGAGAGGGAGGCGGATATTTATAATTCTTTGGGTATCGCCGCGCTGTTTATCCTGGCCCTCAATCCGGCTCAGCTGTTCGATGTCGGCTTCCAGCTTTCCTTTATTTCCGTATTGGCCATAGTTTACATCTACCCGAAACTTAAAAGCCTGTTCCGGCTGGAGGCGGTGAAAACGCGCTGGCTAAGGGGGGTTATCGAGGGGAGCCTGGTCTCTTTAGCCGCCTGGATCGGCACCGCCGGTTTTATTGTTTACTATTTCAGGATAATCTCCCCGGTTGCGGTCTTGGCCAACATCTTCATTGTGCCTCTTGCAGCTCTTATGACTTTAAGCGGATTTTGCATGGTTGTTGCCGCAGCGGTTTTCCCTCCTTTGGCGCAGATGATCGCGCCCGCTAACGAACTCTTGGCAGCGCTACTCTTACGGATCAATTTTATGCTGCTTAAGGTCCCCGGGGCATGTTTCTATATCTAATAGGCGGATACCCTCTATGTACTAATCTGTTTGACAAACCCCTCTGCCTGTGTTAAATTAATTGAATTATGAAACGTATCCTATTCATTTTTATCACGATATCGCTTTTATCGGCAACCCCGGCCTATCCTTTCTGGATCTGGACGCCTAAGACCGGAAAATGGGTAAATCCGAAGAATCTTCCCAAAGATACGCCGAAGGAGCAGTTTGAGTTTGCCAAGAGCTTCTACGATATCAAAAAATATGAAGAGGCCAAGTCCGAGCTCAAGAAGCTCCTCAAGGCTTACCCTAAGGCCTTCGAAGCCTCGGAAAGCCAGTATTACCTGGGCTTGATAGAGGAAGAGCAGGAAAACTTTTACGAGGCCTTCCTTGCGTATCAGAAGGTCATCGATAAATATCCGTTCTCCGAGAGGATCCAGGAGATAAACGAGCGCGAGTACAAGATCGGCGAGAAGTTCATGGGCGGCTTTAAGCGTAAGGCTCTGGGCGTGACCCTGCCGGTGGAAAACCCCTCCATAGAAATATTCACCAAGGTCGTTGAGAACTCTACGTACGGCCCGCTTGCGCCTCAGGCGCAGTATAAGCTGGGCCTGGTGTTAAAGGGGTTGATGCGCTACTATGAGGCGGAGGACGCCTTTAATAAGGTGATCTCCAACTATCCCACAAGCGAGTGGGCTGATGCGGCCAGGTTCCAGGTCGCCTCCTGCCGCGCGGCTTTATCCCGCGGCTTTGATTATGACCAGGGCGCCGCCGAAGAGGCAAAGCTTAAGTTTGAGGATTTTGTCAGGGACCATCCGGATGCCGTACTCTCCCGCGACGCCGAGAAGAATATCGAACAGTTACAGGAGAAGGAAGCGGAGAGCGGTTACAATATAGGCAAGTTCTACGAAAAACAGGGCGCTTTTGATGCAGCCAAGATCTATTATAATGATATAGTGCGGAGCCATCCGAACAGCCCCTGGGCCGCCAAGGCCGGGGAGCGGCTCGATATCCTGGAGAAGAAGAAATGAAAAGATTGCTGGTATTTTTAGGGGTTTTGTTTTTATTGGCGGGATGCGGCTACACGACACGCTCCGTGATAAAGGACCAATATAGCAGTATATATGTGGCGCCATTTGTCAATGCCGTGGATATGACGGATGAGGCATTCTCGGCCAATAAGTACCGGGTGTACAGGCCGGGCATCGAGACCGATGTGAGCAAAGCGGTCGTGAATAGATTCCTCATTGACGGCAACTTGAAGCCGGTAACACCGAGCCTGGCGGACCTCTCTTTAAAGGGCGAGGTTGTTGAATTCCGCAAAGACGCTTTAAGGTATGATGATAATGACGAGGTCACGGAGTATCGCGTCAATATCGTGGTGAACCTTACGCTTATGGATAGCAAAGAAAACCGCAAGCTTTGGCAGGAGAACAATTTTACAGGCGACACCACCTATTTTGCATCCGGCTCACAGGCCAAATCCGAGGCCGAAGCGTTAAATGACGCTATATCTGACCTGGCGCGCAGGATAGTCGAACGCACAGTTGAACAGTGGTAGCAAGCATATGGTCTATTTATTCCTCGGCCAAGACAGCCTTTCCAAGGATATCCAGCTTCGGCAGATCAAAGAGCAATCCCTCGCCAAGAATGTAGAGCAGTTCAATCTCGATACTATCTACGCCCGGGAACTTGACCTGAAGGGCCTTCAGGAGAAGTTCCTGCTGCTTCCTGTAAACAATCCCAAAAGGATGATCGTCATAAAAGATGCCCAGCTGTTAAAAGACGAATGCCGCCGGTTCATCATTGATTACGCCAAGGACCCGGATAACAGGCTGGATCTCGTTCTGGATGTCGATAAATATGACAAAAGGGATGGTTTTATAAATGAGCTCTCCCGTTACGCAAAGACTGTGCGTTTCAGGGAGGAGCCTAAGGTGGATGCGTTTGTATTAAGCCGGGCTATAGAGATGAATAAGCCTGACCAGGCGTTACGGTTATTGGCTCAACTCCTGAGGGATGGGGAGAGGCCTGAGAGGGTCCTTGGAGGATTGAGGTTTGCCTGGGAGAGGAGCGTCAGTTATCCCCAGGAGGCAAAGAGAAGGCTTAAGCTCCTTTTGGCCTGTGATATAGACATAAAGACAGGGAAGCTTAAGCCGGATTTTGCGCTTGAAAAACTGGTTATAGGCTTATGCGGGGCGGGAAAGCCTCTTCATTAAGCGGGATTTCTTGCGATCAGCGGTTTTTGAGTGGAGTATGTTCTTTTTTGCCGCTTTATCGAGTAAAGATATGGCCTTGATGAGCGTTGTCTTTGCCTCAGCTGTTTTCTTTGCGGTTAAAAGCGCCTCGAAACTCTTAAGCACTTTTTTAAGCTGTATCTTGATTCTTAGGTTGCGCAGATGCTTTTTCTTGTCCGCGCGGTTCTTTTTGAGGGATGTCCTTCTTCTAGGCATTTTATTCTCCTTAAGCTTAGCCCCGCGCAAAGGCGCGCGGGTTCAGGCTTAAATTTATCATAATTAAGGCGCTATGTCAACAGACAAATCCACCGGGCACCATTCACACAAGCATATTGCGGGAGCCGCCGGGGTCATCGGGTTAGGGACCCTTTCTTCGCGCATCCTGGGTTTTATCCGGGATGTGGTCATCGCCCGCCTGTTCGGCGTAGAGATTTACGCGCAGGCCTTTGTCATCGCCTTTAAGATACCGAACCTTTTCCGCGATTTCCTTGCCGAGGGGGCGACAAACGCCGCGTTCGTGCCGGTCTTCACCGAGTATCAGGCCAGGCATACAAAGGAGGAGTTTTGGGAGCTGGTAAATTGCATGCTCAACATCCTCCTGGTCATACTTTCCCTGGTCACCCTGGCCGGCATAATCTTGTCGCCAGTCATCGTGCGCCTTATCGCTCCGGGCTTTGTGGCCTCCCCGGAGAAACTTGACGCCACCGTAAGGCTTACCCGGATAATATTCCCTTACATACTTCTTATAAGCCTGGCCGCGTACGCCATGTCCGTTTTGAATTCGCTGAAGCATTTCGTTGTCCCCGCTTTTGCGCCATGCCTGTTAAATATATCCGTTATCGTTTGCGCTATCGTTTTGGGGGAGGGGACGAAGGGGCTTGCGGCAGGCGTGCTCGTGGGTGGCTTGCTGCAGCTTGCGGTGCAGGTGCCGGTCTTGTATAAGAAGGGTTTCAGGGTGGTTTTTCCTCTGCGCCTGCGGCATCCCCAGGCTAAGGCCATCGGCAAGCTGATCGCTCCCAGGATAATCAGTTCATCGATCTACCAGCTGAATAATTTCGTAGACTCCATATTCGGATCTCTCGCCTGGATCGTCGGGGAGGGCGGGGTGGCGGTCCTGTATTTTTCTTACCGGTTGATCCAATTCCCCCTGGGGATCTTCAGCTCTTCCCTTGCCCAGGCCATACTTCCGGCTTTATCCGAGCAGGCGCTGAATGATGACCGCTCCAAATTAAAAGACACGCTTGTTTTTGGCCTGCGCGCCGTATTTTTTGTCATGCTTCCTGCATCGGTGGCCTTTATGGTCCTTCCAGGGCCGATAGTTTCCATTCTTTTCGGAGGGGGGAAGTTCGGTCTTTACGCCGCGGATGCGACTGCAAGGGCCTTGTTTTTCTACAGCTTCGGGCTTTTTGCTTACGGTGCCACAAGGATATTGCAATCCTGTTTTTTTGCGCTCAAAGATACCGTTACCCCCACAAAGGTTTCATTTATCGCCCTTATCGTCAATGTCGTGTTAAACGCTGTTTTTATTTTTCCCATGGGCATTAGCGGGCTGGCCCTGGCTACTTCGATATCAGGGGTCAATACGTTCTTGATCCTTTTCTTTATCCTTAAGAAAAAGCTGGGCGGGTTTGACGCTGCTACGGTCTTTAGGTCTTTCCTGCGCACCTTGGCCGCAAGCGCCGGGATGGGGGTCGTTATTTATTTTCTTTCCTCAAGGATGCTTGTTTATGGGGCCACGGCCTGGATGAAGGCTTTTGGTTTGGGCGGCCTCATGGTTTCCGGCGCGGCTGCTTATATCATATTCTGCTTTCTCTTCAGGGTTTCTGAGATGGGCGCGCTCTGGAAATTAATAAAGGGGAAATTGGCATGGACCGCTGCGCCTTAAAGGCCAAAATATCCGGTTTGCCTCAGGCGCCGGGTGTGTATATCTTCAAGGATAAGTCCGGCAGGGCCATCTATATCGGCAAAGCAAAATCTTTAAAGAAGCGCGTGCAGTCATATTTCAGCCGTTTGCTTGATGCCAAGACGCAGGCGATGGTCGCCAGGATCGCAGGATTGGAGTACGCGCTCTGCCCTTCCGAGCGCCAGGCGCGCATCCTTGAGGCTGAGCTTGTAAGAAAAAAGCAGCCGCAGTACAACATCGAACTAAAAGACGATAAATCCTTTCCCTGGATCATGATCACGGCAGAGGATTTTCCGCAAGTACTGGTGTGCCGGCGCAAAGACAGCTTGAAGCCGGATGCCGCTTTGTATTTCGGGCCGTATACAAATGCGGCCGCCCTGCGTCAGGCGTTAAAGTCGGTGCGCAGGATCTTCGGATTCCGTTCATGCAGGAAGATGCCCGGATCCGCATGCCTTTATTACCGCTTGAAGCTTTGCCCGGCCCCATGCGTTGGGCGCATCAGCCGCCGGGGATATCAGGATATAATCAAAGAGGTCGGGCTTTTTCTTGAATCCCGCTACTCGGAACTTATTGAAAGGCTCGCGCAGAAGATGCGCCTTGCATCAGCTGCGAAGGATTTTGAGGAGGCGGCAAAGCTTCGCGACCAGATATCGGCTTTAAGCGCTATCACCAGCTCCGATGATCTGGCTTGTATAACTCAGTTAGAGGACTTAAAAAGATTGCTTGGCTTAAAGCTTTTGCCTCAGAGGATCGAAGCCTTTGATGTCTCCAATATATCAGGCCAGGAGGCATGCGGCTCAATGGTCAGCTTCCATAAGGGCCTGCCTGATAAAAATAACTACCGCCGCTTCCGCATTAAGAGCATTAGCGGGATCGACGATTACGGCATGATCAGTGAGGTTGTCCAGAGGCGGTATGCGCGGCTCTTGAAGGAGGGGCTTGTTTTTCCGGATCTTGTGCTTATCGACGGCGGACGCTCCCATCTAATGATTGCGCAAAAGGCGTTGGCGCGTTTAGGTTTGGATCTTCCCCTTGCCAGCATTGCCAAGGAGGAGGAGAATATTTATATAAAAGGAAAAGGAAATCCGGTAAAGTTAAGCGCGGATACCCCGGCTTTAAATCTGATCCGCAGGGTAAGGGATGAGGCGCACAGGTTTGCAGTGGCGTATCATCATATATTGAGAAGAAAGAGGGTCATAGGGAAGTGAGATCCGGGAATTTATCATTGTTCGCAAAGAAGGTATATCTGGCCGTGGCAAAGATCCCCTTCGGCGAGGTGCGCAGCTACAAATGGGTGGCTAGGCAGGCGGGCAGGCCCGGGGCTTGCCGAGCCGTAGGCCAGATCTTAAAGAGGAACCCTTGTCCGTTGATCATGCCCTGCCACCGGGTAGTAAAAAGCGATTCTAAACCCGGCGGGTATATCTTTGGAGAGAAGAATAAAAAGGAGCTCTTGGGGCTGGAGAGGGCGTTAAATTTATGCCTGAAAGCCGAAAAACGTGATATAATCAAAAATTGAAAAAGCAAGTTTTTGGCGCGCTTCATTTGGGGTGTAATCTTAAAGGGAGGTTTGAATGTCTATAAAGAAACTGCTTAAGCAGATGATCGATGTAAAGGCCTCTGACCTGTTTTATCGCGCAGGCGGGATCCCGCATTTCAGGGTGGACGGAAAGATCATCCCTGCCGGAAAGTTGAATCTGACCGTGGATGATGTTTTAGAAAGCGTCGATGAGCTGGCCACCCCCAAACAGAGGGAGGTCTTTAAGAACTCCATGGATGTGGATTTTGCCATTTACATCGAAGAGCTGGATCAGCGTTTCCGCATAAGCATATTCATGCAGAGGAATTACCCCGCTATTGTAATAAGGAATGTATGCCCTAAAGTCCCCCCCCTGGAAGAGCTGAACCTTCCTACGGAGGCGTTAAAGAAGCTGGCGCTTGAATCAAGGGGGCTGGTCCTTCTTACCGGGGCAACCGGAAGCGGAAAGTCTACGACCATCGCCAGCATGATCAACTATATAAACCATAACTGCTACAAGCATGTCTTGACCGTAGAGGAGCCGATCGAGTTCGTGTTCGAGGATAAAAACTGCGTGGTCAACCAAAGGGAGCTGGGCTTCGACGTTTCTTCCTATGACGTAGCGCTGCGCGCCTTTACCCTTCAGAGCCCCGATGTCATATTTATAGGTAATATCAGGGATAACAACACCATGTCAGCGGCGCTCACGGCTGCTGAGACCGGGGTCCTGGTCTTAAGTACGCTGCACACCATCAATGCCAGCCAAACTGTGGAGAGGGTGATCAATTTTTTCCCGCCCTACCAGCATCAGGAGATAAGAAACCAGGTGTCAAACCTGCTTAAGGGGGTCATCTCATTGAGGCTCGTGCCTTTAAAGAACGGTTCCGGGCGCATCCCCGCATTTGAGACGATGCTTTTGACGCCCACGATCAGCCGCCTGATCAGGGAGGGCAAGCTTTGGGAGATCCCGCAGTATATCGAAGAGGGCGCTGTCTACGGGATGCAGTCTTTTGCCCAGTCCCTTGTAAAGCTGGTCAAAGAGGGCAAGATAAGCGAAGAGGAAGCGGCTAATTTCTCGGATAATAAAGATGAGTTTTTATTGGCCCTCAGAGGAATAAAGAGGGTATAAAGGAGAGAGCATGTTAATTGATATAAGGTCAAAGCTTTCAAATATTAAAACCCGCCTGGATGCTTTAAGAGGTTATCTTTGACGTAGAAAACAAA
>Ga0315278_10000031_pt1 | contig 122442 bp, 118 predicted proteins | sample YL17G06_0_MG_FD_203880 | JGI IMG/M metagenome (GOLD analysis project Ga0315278, IMG submission 203880) | Sediment microbial communities from Yellowstone Lake, YNP, Wyoming, USA - YL17G06_0 | ecosystem: Environmental > Aquatic > Freshwater > Lake > Sediment | place: USA: Wyoming | collected... | reverse complement strand
GTACCGTTCATCCCAATCATAGATATAAGCATCAAATTTATAAAATTCAGCCGCTGTTTCCGTTCGGCAATTGTCTGCCAGGCGACGAGAACAGAGGTGAATACTACAATTCCGATTGAAAGAAGCATCACAAGGGTCAGGTTGTCTGTGTAAAGCCTTAACGCGAAGAAACGCCCCCAGAAGTCCGGCCTGTTCCAAAAACCCGCGGGATGAAACAAAATAACAATTGCTTGGCCGGCAGAGAGCAGCATAAGATACCACGACGCAGCTCGCTGCAGTTTGAGTTTGATTGGCAGATTCAGGATTATTATGCCAAGCAATGGTAATAACAAAAATAATGAAAGCATATTATTTTAAACCTTTTACTATAAGCCGAATCCCTTGAGCATCACGATCAGCACTATTATGCCGCCCATCAACGACCAGATAATATAGAGAGAATAATTACCGGTACTGAATCTTTTTATATAACCAGAGGCCGCGTAAGCGGCTCGAACGCAAATGTTTTCATAAAACCGGTCAATAACCCTGTCCGCTCGCCAGAGGATTTTTGAGATTTTATCAATTATTCTCAGGCCTGCATCATAAGGGTCAAAATATCTTTTTTCCGCTCTGTCATATATATTGCTTAAAAGAGGGGCACTGCGGATATGGTCCGAGGCTTTACTGCCGCCTCCCATTATTTGTGCGGCAAAGATGTGATGTAATAAGGCTCCGGCCAGTACTACAGCGGTAAGCACCATTAATGTTGTATTGGCCATAAGATTATGTTCCGGAAGTTTTTGTTCTCCGAGCACAGGCTCTAAAAAAGTGCCAAGCGGGAACCGATTATATACTCCGAAAACAACGCAGATTAAGGCAATAACTATCATCGGTATGAGCATAGGCCAGGGGGCCTCTCTGGTGTTTTCATTTGCCGGATCTCTTTTTCCCAGGAATGCGGAATGACCAAGCTTTAAAAACGAGGCCGCGGTAAAGAAAGAGCCAAGTACCGCTGCGAGGTAAAATATAGAACCTCTCTCCATCGCACTGGCATATACCATTTCCTTGGAGAAAAAGCCGTTAAAGGGCGGCACGCCGCTGATGGAAGCGGCTGTAATGAGAAAACAAACAAAGGTTACAGGCATTTTCGACCATAACCCGCCAAGCTTATATAGATTCGTAGTGCCGGTTTGTTTCTCAATAGAACCTGCGGTAAGAAACAAACAGCTTTTGTATAACGCATTATTAATCATATGAAACAATCCGCCTATAATCCCTATCGGCAGGCAGGTGCCAATCCCCAAAATCATATACCCGACCTGACTAATGGCGTGATATGAGAGCAGCTTTTTATAATCTTTTTGAACCAATGCCATCATTACTGCCAGCACAATGGTAATTGCGCCGATGCTCATAAGTAAGATGCTCAGCCACGAACCGGGCGTAAGCTTGAACATATCCAGAGTAATTCTGGCAAGCAGATAAATACCCAGCAGCTTTTCGAGGCAGGCCGGCAGAAATGCCATAAATGGAACCGAAGTATCGACCGCAGCGTCAGGAATCCAACTGTGAAAAGGCATTGAACCTGCTTTTGAAATTGCGCCAATCATCAGGAGTATAAAAGCTGTAGTTCCAAGTGCGTTCAAAGGCACGGTAATATTAGATATCGTTAGTGTTCCGGTCAGGTACCAGACGATTCCTATGCCTATCATCAGGCACAAATCAGAAACTCCAACGATGATAAATGCCTTGGTTGCGGTTTTAAAGGCTTCCTTGCCTCCTATGGCAATCAGTCCGAACAGGGACGCCAGCAGGCCTTCCCAGAAGAAAAGCAGCAGGACAAGATTATCGGCCAAAACAGCGCCGCTTGCCATCGCTGTAGTAATCAGAAAATAAGCATAGAACTGATTAAGATGGTTTTTGCCCCGCATAAATGAACAGCAGTAAAGAATAATCAAAAACGCGAAAGCAGTTATCGCCAAAAGTATGAATGAACTGAAATGATAGAGCCGAAGGATAAATTCTATCCCAAAGCCTGCCCAGGGGAGGGAATAAGTCAGGTCGTGTTTAAACAAAACAATCGCTATAATGAGGATTGAACCTGTCGCTATCAGCGAAACGGCTTCCCGCAGGCCGCTGACTTGCGGTCTTATTGCCAATATTAAAATTGCGGCAAGCAGAGGTATGATTACAGGTAATAATAGTATATTTTCGCTCATCGGCATATTCCCGGCAATTGCAGAACAGTTAATTGTAAAAAATGGGAGGGATAATAAATTAAAATACCGCCTGCCAATGAAAGTGCCGCCAGAAGAGCAACGCTAATTAACATTACGGCAGAGCCTTCCCTGACAGGCTGAGTTTTTGCCTGCCCCATAAATACAAGATTAAAAACTCTTAGAAGATATATGATTGTCATAACGGCACCGGCCAGAAAGATAAATGAAATCCACAGCCTGCCGCTTTGAGTTGCTGCCGTCATAACCATATATTTGCTGAAAAAACCTCCAAATGGCGGTATTCCCATCACAGAGAATGAACAAAGTAAAAATGATATTGCTGTAATCGGCATTGTTTTAATCAGGCCGCCGAGCTGTGTTATGTCTTTTGTTTTGCTGTTTTGCTCGACTATGCCGGCACAGAGAAATAATCCGCCCTTCGCTATGCCGTGCATCATAATATACAGTAAAGCTCCCACAACACCTATTTCGTTGCCGATAGCCAGTCCCAGGAAGATAAAGCTTATCTGGCTTACCGTACTATATGCGATAATTCGCTTCAGGTCTGTCTCAATCATAGCTGCTCCCGCCGAGACCAGAGCGCTGATACCTGCGATTACAGGTATGATGATATGCCAGTACTCAGCGATTATAAAATTGTCAGCGATAAACAATCTCGCGAAGACATAAACGCCGATTTTCACCAGTAGAGCCGCGTGGAGCAGGGCCGTAACAGGCGATGGCGCAACGCCCGCATCAGGAAGCCATGTATGCAGCGGAAGAGTTGCGGATTTGGAAAGTATGCCGGCAAGAATTAATATAACAGCTATATTGGATATATGAGTATTTTTTAATACCGCTAAATCAAACGAACCATTTTGCTGATAAATGCTGACAAACCCGAGCAGCATCAGTACCGAACCGAACATAGTCACCAGAAAAGCCTTGTCGGCCCGCAGTACATGCTGCTTTTCCCGGAAAAAACCGATTAACCGCCAACTGGTTATGGCCGTAATTTCCCAGAACATATACAGGAATATAAGATTGCCTGAAAAAACCAGTCCCATCATTGCGCCGAAAAACAGCACAACCATCAGGTAATATTCATTCTGGTTTTCGTAATGGCTGATATAACCGAAAGAATAAAATATAATTATTGCACTTATTGATGCTGATACCAAAGCCATAAATACCGCCAGGCCATCAGCGTAGAAGACTAAATTATTGAAGAGTGTAACCGTTGTTATTGTCTGGCCGGTATAAACTGCCGGTAAAATCGCAATTGTCAATACAAAGGATGCGAGCACAAAACCAAGCGCACAAAAGTTTCTTAGCCTGACTGACAGCCAGCTTATCAGAGGCAGGGTAATCGCCCCGATGGTTGGAACCAAAACGATAAGCAAAAGTATTAGTTGATTTTTCATATTTCCGATATCAGCGTTAGGTTAAATCCTTGTAATATTGTATCCTACCCTTTAATTTTCTGTCATAAGTTTTCTAAATCTTTTTTATCAGCAGTTGTAGTGTTATCTTGATACCACTAAGAATGTCTAAATCAGCAGACAGTGAAGAGAGAAAAGAGGGTGTAATTTGAGTTGTGTTGCCAAAACAAAAGGCAATGCCCTGCCACGGGCAATTGGTGAAACAAAATTTTCTTTTTTAAAGGTTTTTGCGTATGCTGAACCGCAGGTTATTGAGTTGATGCTTGTTTGTCCATTTATATCAGTACGCAGTGTAAGCACAGCGGATGTGTTAGTTTCGGGGTAAAATGCGGTATACCGGGCAGTTTCGGAACAGGGGTTTTGGTCTGTAATCGGCGCAGGATAATATACCCCCGTTACCCCGCAGTTTAGGGTAATAAGCACAAGCAAAAACATTTTTACAAAACGGTTTATAGTCCACATATCAATTAATATACACAGCACGAATTGTATAATTCAAAACTGTTATATGCAATACAATTTTGTAATGCGATTTATTCTTCTGCCGCAATGCTACTGGCGTAGACCCGTAGAAATTTACTTTATGGTCGCAAACAGTTTCTCAAGAAGGGCGTTTTTCCTGGTTTCGTGCAGCTTTTGCTGAGGGGTATGAGTTTCCTGGCCGAGCTTTTTTGTGGATTTTTCCAGAAGATATTCAAATTTCTCTCTGTTTGTATCCCAGCCGCAAACGGCGTCAGAGGCTATTATATTAACCACGTTCGAGATAACCATCGCAAAACCGCCGTCGATAAGAACAAGTTTTTTGTGATTGCTATCCGCCCGAGGTTCAACGGCAACTTCCATAATTCCCAGTCCCAGTTCACACAACATCGGCATATGATTATGCAGGACGCCTACACTGCCGTCGTGAGCGGTAAATGTAATGGCAGAAGTCCGGCTGTCCAGCAATTTGCCGGCCGGCGAAATAATAACACATCTGAAAAGATTTTTAACGTCTGCCATAAAAAATTATTTCTGTTTACCGGTCAGAACATCTGCCTTGCGCGCCGCATCTTCAACCGTACCTACGTACATAAATGCCTCTTCCGGCAATGTGTCCCATTTGCCTTCGCATATTTGCCTGCAACTTTCGACAGTATCGGCTGTTTCGACATATTTGCCTTCAAGGCCGGTGAACTGACGAGTTACCATGAAAGGCTGTGAGAAAAACCGCTCTAATTTTCTGGCACGGGCTACGATTGTCTGGTCCTGATGGCTCAGCTCGTCGGCGCCAAGTATGGCAATAATATCCTGAAGGTCGTGATACCGTTGCAAGTATTCGAGAACTGTTTGCGCCACGGAATAATGATTGTTTCCAACAACATTCTGGTCAAGGATGCGAGAAGAGCTTTCCAGCGGGTCAACGGCAGGGTAAATACCTTTCTGTGTGATAGCACGTTTCAGAACAACAAACGAGTCTAAGTGTGTAAACGTTGTCGCAGGCACCGGGTCGGTCAAATCGTCGGCAGGTACATATACAGCCTGTACAGAGGTAATTGAGCCCATGCGTGTGGAAGTAATACGTTCCTGAAGCTGCCCCATCTCGGTGGCGAGTGTCGGCTGATAACCTACTGCCGAAGGAATACGGCCCAGGAGAGTGGATACCTCCGAGCCGGCCTGTGAAAAGCGGAATATATTATCTATAAAGAGCAATGTATCGCCTGCCCCGCTTTCGGTAAAGTATTCTGCCTGCGTCATAGCAGTAAGGGCCACTCTTAACCTTGCGCCAGGCGGCTCATTCATCTGGCCGAATATCAGACAGGTATGGTTCAAAACGGTGTCGCCGCTATCGCCTATTTTAGCTCGCTGCATTTCCAGCCACAAGTCATTGCCTTCGCGAGTACGTTCTCCGACGCCGGCAAAGACAGAATAGCCGCCGTGTTTTGTGGCAATGCGTGCAATAAGTTCCTGAATGATGACTGTTTTGCCAACGCCAGCTCCGCCAAACAAGCCGGTCTTGCCGCCCCGGACGAACGGACACAGCAGGTCTATTACTTTTATACCTGTTTCAAACATTTCGGTTTTGGCTGTGAGTTCCGTCATTAGCGGCGGGTTGCGATGTATCGGCATTTTGACGGTAGTTTTAAGCGGGCCGAACCCGTCTATCGGTTCGCCGAGAAGATTCAATACTCTGCCAAGGGTTTCCTTTCCTACCGGCACCATCAGGGGAGAATCGGTATCGTAAACGTCCATACCCCGACACAGGCCGAATGTGCTGCCGAGAGCTATAGCACGTATTTTGCCGTCTCCCATGTGCTGCTGAACCTCGCCATATAATTTTCTGCCGTTATCGCAGGTTATCTCCAGTGCGTTGTGAATAGCAGGCATATCCTGTAATTCAAACCGAACATCAAAGACGCTGCCTATTACCTGAATGAGTTTTCCTTTTTTCATTGTAAAGCTCCGGTACCACTGATTATGTCCATCAATTCGCCTGTTATCTGGTTTTGTCTGGCGCAATTATAGTCATTTGTGAGTTTTTTTATCGTATCATCGGCGTTCTTTGTGGCGTTTCTCATTGCTATCATACGTGCCAGATGTTCACTTAACGCGGCATCGACAAGGCAGGATTCTATGGACGAGCGCACAATCGTTTTGGCAATAGCCTTAATAATTTCATCAGCAGGCGGAGAAAGATAAAAATCTTCAAAGGAAAGAGTCCATGGCCATATAACGGTAGAGCTGGTGGTCAGGTCAGTTATAAGTTCGGTCAGCGGCAGAATGGTCAACGTCTGTGCCTGCTGACTCGATGCGGAATAATATTGCATATATACGATGCTGAAAGAATCAATTTGGCCGGCAATGTACTGTTCGATAAACTCACCTGCAATTTCATCAAGCTGAGTCGTATTAATTGCCTTGTCAATATTGCGGTATATCTTTTTAAGCTTTATCTGGCGATAGTTAAGGGCACTCAACAGCCTGCTCTGTGTGGCATAAATATCCAGTGTTTTTCCGGACTGGGCCGCTGTTTCGATATGAATATTAACGAGGGCGGATATGTGGCTGTTATAAGCACCGCACAGGCCGCGGGATGAACCGACAACGAGAATGGCAGAATGGCCGGAATTGTTTTCCTTCAGTAAAGGATGTTCCAGGGGTTTCTGCGGTGTAACGAGAAGATAGCCGATTTGTGCAAGCGCATCGTGATATTCAACGACAGTGTTCCTTTTCTTTTGATAAGCCTTGTATCTGGCGGTTGAAACCATTTCCATTGTTCGCGTTATCCGCTGAACATTGTCCGCCGCCTTGCGTCGCTGTAATATTTGTCGAATACCGGCCATTAAACTGTGCGCCTCATATTTATTTATTTACTTCTTTAAAGGTTTTTATCGCAGAAGCAAGTTTTCCGGCCAGTTCATCTGTTAGTTTCTGCGTCTTATTGATTTCGTCGATATATTCAGCATGTTCCTTTGTGAGCCACTGGAGAAAGGAATAAGCAAATTTATTAATCTTTTCAACGGCAATGTCGTCAAGCAGGCCGCTGGAGCCGATAAAAATCGTAATTACTTCTTCGCCGACACTGAGAGGGGAAAACTGCGGCTGTTTAAGCAGCTCCACCATACGGCTTCCTCTGTCAAGCTGTTTCTGTGTTGTCAAATCAAGTTCTGTGCCGAGGCGGGCGAAATTTACTAATTCATTGTACGCCGCAAGGTCGAGCCTTAGCTTTGCGGCTACTTTTTTCATTGCCTCGACCTGGGCGTCTCCGCCTACTCGGCTAACGCTTACGCCGACATCCACGGCAGGTCTTATGCCCGACAGGAAAAGGTCTCTTTTGAGATATATCTGACCATCAGTGATTGAGATGACATTAGTAGGAATATACGCAGCAATTTGTTCTTCGAGCGTTTCCACTATTGGCAGGGCGGTTAACGAGCCGCCGCCCATCTGTTCTGAAAGACTTGCGCTGCGTTCGAGCAAACGGCTGTGGAGATAAAATATATCGCCTGGGTAGGCTTCTCTGCCGGGCGGCCGCCGCAAAAGCAGACTAAGCTGGCGATACGCAACAGCGTGTTTGCTCAGGTCATCATAAACACAGAGCACATCACGATGGTGTTCATACATAAAGTATTCCCCCAGGGTGCAGCCGGCGTAAGGAGCGATGTACTGCATAGATGCGCTGTCGGCTGCCGGAGCCAGAATTACGGTTGTATATGCCATAGCACCATGTTTGCGCAGGGTTTCCACTACCTCGGCAACGGTTGATTCCTTCTGGCCGATGGCGACGTAGATGCAAATTACATCCTTGTCGTGCTGATTTATAATTGCGTCGAGCGCTATGGCTGTTTTACCGGTTTTTCGGTCGCCTATTATCAATTCGCGCTGTCCGCGGCCTATGGGAATCATTGCGTCTATGCTTTTAAGCCCTGTCTGAAGCGGTTTTTTAACCGGGCGCCGCTGGGCTATGCCGGGGGCATCGCATTCTATGAATCGACGCGACGTCGTCTTTACGGCAGGTCCTCCGTCAAGAGGCTCACATAACGGATTGACTACCCTTGAAAGCAATTCATAACCGACAGGTATGGAAAGCAGCTGTCCTGTCAGGCTGACATCCGAACCTGCTTTTATCTTTGTGTAATCACCGTAGATTACGGCGCCGATGGAGTCTTCTTCGAGATTAAATACCTCGCCTCTAATATCGTTTTCAAACAACAGCATCTCGCCAACCTTGGCGTTATACAGGCCGTAAATACGGGCAATGCCGTCGCCTATTTCCACCACTCGCCCGACAGTAGAAACATCGAGCTTGTCTTTATACTGGGCTATTTCCTGCCTGAGAATATTGCTTATTTCAGTTATATTAAGTTTCATAAACACTTTCCTGATGACTGCCGCGGTTTATTATTGTCTCAACAGCGCCTCGCAACCGTCTCCTGACGGAGTTATCAATTATCATATCGTTATAACGAATAATTATTCCGCCCATTATCAGCGGGTCAACCAATATCTTCAGAATTATTTTATTACTGGCGATTATTTCGGACAATAATGTTTCGAGAGCTTGTATTTTATCCTGCACCATAGGCTGTGAAACCGTAATTTGTATATCAAGGTAATTATGATGTTTTTTATACAGCCCGATATATTCCGTTATAATCTGCGGCAGTAATACCATCCGATTGTGATGTATTGCCGCTGCCAGGAAATTAACCGTTAAATCATTCAATCTGCCGCTAAAAACCTTGAGCATTAACGTCAGTTTTTGCTCGGATGAAAAAAAAGGCGATACCATAACACCCAGAAATTGCTCGCCGGTCTTTGCCAAATCGTCAAGTACGTCCATATCATTTTTGACCGGCTCAACCGTTTGCTGTTCCAGGGCAAGCTCAAAAAGTGTCCGGGAATATATCTCCGTTATACGGCAGGCTGTATCGAAAGACGTCATTTTTGCGTTCCTGAAGACTGCTGTTGTCGAAGATTGGTAATAGCTTCTTCAATAAGTCTTTTATCATCGTCTGTCGTAATCGAACGGCCGAGCACTTCTTTATTAATTGCCAGGAGTATATCGCCGAGCTGCTGCCATAACTGCTGTACGGCCAGATGCTGCGCCGCATTAATTTCCGACAGCGCCCTGTCTTTCATCACCATCGCTTCTTTGCCGGTTTTTTCTATAATATCCTTTTCCATCTGGTTTGCACGGTTCGTTGCTTTTTCGATGATTTCCATACTCTGTTTTTTATATTCATCGAGCAGCTTTTCTGCTTTCAGCCGGGCATTTTCTGCGGAATCCAACTGATTTTTTATCTGGTCTTCCCGTGCCTGCAGAGTTTTCAGCAGAGGTTTCCATGCCACCTTGCTCAGTACAACCAGCAGCAATACAAAGGCAGTTACCGCCCATATCGCGTCGCCCAGAGTTCCGCTAAAAATACCTTCCTGCTCAGACGGAGTCCGGCTCTCCGAAGCAAAGGCGACGGCGGCAACGAAAAAGATTATTATTAAAATTGATACGGTTCTTTTTTGCATTGCAGGGTTTTATCGCGACCAGAAAAGAGCCATAAAGCAAACCAGCAGGGCGAAAAATGTAACACCCTCAATCAAAGCGGCGGCAATGAGCATTGTTGTGAATATGCGGTCTCCGGCCTCCGGCTGGCGTGCCAGCGATTCGACGGCCTTGCTGCCGATCCAGCCTATGCCGAAACCTGCGCCGATAATCACCAGACCGCAACTTAATGCTATTCCAAAAATTCCCAGATCACTGCCGGCAGCGAACGCCAGCGTCATACCAGTTAATCCTTCCATAATATTAAATCTCCAAAAATTAATGTTCCTGTGATACAGAAAAACTTATATAAACAGTAGAAAGAAACGCAAATATATATGCCTGTAAAAACGCTACAAACAGTTCAAGAAAAGATATTGCCACTATCGCTGTAACCGATACAAAGGCTACACCGTAGTTCTTAAAGATAAGAATCAATCCGAGCAATGCCGCCAGTAATGTATGGCCGGCCAGCATATTGGCAAAAAGCCTTACGGCCAGCGCAAATGGTCTTACGAAGCTGCCTATAACTTCCAGAAAATAGACAAAAGGCACCAGCAGCAGCGGTACTTTTGGAGCGAAATTGGCGATGTAATGCCACAAGCCCTGTTTTCTTATACCGGCGATGTGAACTGTAAAAAACGTAATGATTGCAAGGCCGCCGGTAATCCAGATGTTGGCTGTAGCATCGCCGCTCAAATGATTGGGCTTGCCGGATACGAGATATATAATCATATCCAGAGGAATCATAGCAAGCAGATTCAGGCTTAGCACGAAGAAGAATATCGTCCAGATAAAACAAATAAACTGGTCGGTATGTTCGCCCAGAACGGGACGTGCCATCTGTTCACGCAGGTAAACACAAATCATTTCTATAAGATTTTGAATACCTTTCGGAATAATTTTTGGAGAACGCAGCGACGCAAAAAGCAGCACCACCAATATCACAGTTGCCAATGTAATCATAAACATATGATTGCTGACAACAATTTTGTGGGCGCCTACAGAAAAAGTAAACAACGGTGCCGCTGAAACCGCTTTGAGCGGATTGAATTCACCTAAAACACAACTGTCTAATTTTACGAAACTCAGGGTCTTCACCTATTTATGACTCGTATTTTTTATCTGTTTAAAAACCAGATACAACATTCCAATAAAACTTACAAAAAAACCTGCCAGCAGAAGAAAAGGACTTGTGTCGAGGGCCGCATCCAGCTTATAGCCGATATAACAAAAAATTGCTGCAGCCACTCCAAATTCAATCCCAAAACTTAGCCATTTAATCTGGTTTGCGTTATTTTTTTTATCTTCAGAGGGTTGGTCGGGCATTTTTACCTGAACTTTTCGAGAGATTTCGTAATTGTACCCCTAATCAGTGTACGATTTATCGAAATTACCGGGGAATCATTATACTGTCGGCATTTTGAAGGGCAAGGGATTTTTCTTCAAAAAGGACAGGGTTTGGCGGGATTGAAAAACTCCGGGCCGTATGCTGAAATTTCGAATCATTTGCTCCCTAATAAAAATTTTCAAAAAAAATCCCGCTATTAGATGGTTTTAATAGCGGGATATCATAATTTTACATTTTTAGTTTTTATTTTTAATTTCTGTTATTGTCTCCGTTCGTCGATTCCCACACTATCATACCCGGCTCGTATGGGTCTGCAAGGTCTTTTGCTCCCGGCATAACTCGCACGGCGAATCCGCATTTCCCGCTGCGGGTGCACTTGATAGTTCCGGTGAACACGCACGAATTTTGTTTGGTTTTTTCAGCCGAACCGGCCATTTGTTTAACACTGCCGCGGTTTATATTGCCCCACGAATCGACTGCTCCGTGGTATATCTGGACAGCTACATCGTCCGGGCTTAGTCCGCCCAGTCCGATGGTTGCGGTTATTTCAAGTTCACATCCTACTTCGAGATGCGAAGCGTTGCCGTTGAGAGACATTGCCGTTTTGCCGTTTTTGACTTGTACATCTACATCTTCGATTTTTATATTTTTCCATTCTTCTTTCAGGCGGTTTTTCAAAGTAGCTATTGTTTTTACTTTTTCCATATTTGAGGAAGCGAAATTTTCCCATCTTTCCGCTGCCGGTTTATAGAATCTGTTGGTATATTCAGCTACCATTCTGTGAGTATTGAATCGCGGCACTATCCATTTTATCGAATTTTTCATCCTATTAATCCACGCTCTTGGCAGGTTGTCGGATGAATGAGTATAGAATAGCGGCACGATTTCATTTTCGAATAGGTTGAATATCGCTTCCGATTCGACTTTATCCTGGTATTCATAATCGTCGTAGGTTTCTCCTGCTCCGATTACCCATCCGGAATTCAGGGCGTATCCTTCCACCCACCAGCCGTCTAAAGTGCTTACATTAAGCGCACCGTTAAGCGCCGCCTTCATTCCGCTTGTTCCCGATGCCTCCATAGGGACTCGCGGGTTGTTGAGCCAAATGTCGACGCCCTGGACCATATAACGGGCGATGTCAATGTTGTAATCCTCAAGGAAAACCAGTCTTTTCCTGACGTCATTTCTGGTAGCAAAATGGATGAGCTGACGGATAATCTCTTTGCCCTGCTCGTCATTAGGATGAGCCTTGCCGGCGAAGATTATCTGAACAGGCTTCTCAGTCCTGTTCAAAAGCTTCACAAGTCTATCAGCATCCTTCAACAAAAGATTGCCCCTCTTGTAAGTCGCAAACCTTCTTGCGAATCCTATCGTCAATGCCTCTGGGTCAAGAACCTGCTCGGCCCAGCCCAGTTCGGTATGATATGTACCTCGCCGCTGCATTTGTTTTTTTATCTGCTTGCGCACAAAGCTGATGAGATTCTCTCTGCATCTCTGATGTATGCGCCATAATTCCTCGTCTGGAATCTGGTCAACGTTCTGCCAAATCGATTCCTCAGCAATCTCCTCAGCCCAGTTAAAGCCCAAATACCTTTCATAAAGCTGATTAAGGTCCGATGAAATAAAACTCTTGGCGTGTATGCCGTTGGTAATTGACTGAATTGGAACTTCCTCAACCGGCAGCCTGGGCCAAAGCTCAGCCCACATCGCGCGTGAAACGCCGCCGTGAAGCTTGCTGACGCCATTGCGCCAGGTACTCAATTTCAAAGCGAGCACCGGCATCTTAAAAGTTTCACTGTCCTTGGACGGGTCAAGTCTGCCTAGCGCAAGAAATTCATTTTTGTTAAGTCCGAGCTTCGGAAAATAAACACCAAAATATTTATTCATCATCTCCGGACTGAATTCGTCATTGCCCGCCTTTACCGGCGTGTGAATTGTAAAAATATTACAGGCTTTTGTCGCTTCCAGGGCCTGTTCAAAGTTCAGACTTCTGGTATTGCAAAGATGTCTTATTCTCTCCAGCGCCATAAAAGCGGCGTGGCCTTCGTTCATATGACAAACTGACGGCTCAAGTCCCATCGCCAGAAGCGCCTTGAAGCCGCCAATGCCTATAAGTATCTCCTGCTGGATTCTCATTTCCGAATTGCCGGCGTACAAGGCAGAAGTTAAAAGCCTGTCCTGTTCGGAATTGGCGGGAACATTCGTATCAAGCAGAAACAGCTTCACTCTTCCGACTGTAACTTTCCAGATTTGAACGGCTACCTGCCTTTGTGGAAAGGCCAGCTTAATGGTCAGCGGATTATCGCTTTTCTTACGGACAAGCTCGGCGGGCATATTGTAAAAGTCATTGTCCTCGTAACGCTCCTGCTGCCAGCCATCGGCGTTAAGATACTGCCTGAAATATCCTTTCTGATACATCAAGCCCACGCCGAAAAGAGGCAGCCCCAAATCGGATGCGCTCTTTAAATGGTCTCCTGCGAGAATACCCAAACCGCCGGCATAAACCGGCAGCGATTCGTGAATTCCAAACTCAAGACTGAAATACGCGATGACAGGCTTGTGCTGATTAGTCCAAATCCTGTCAAACCAGCCTGGCGAAGTCGAATAGTGATTCAGCTTTTCCTGAGCCTGCTTGAGTTGATATACAAAACCCTGCATTCCCGCAAGGTCGTTTAGTCTGTTCTGATTTACGGTACCGAGAAGCTTTACCGGATTGTGGCCGCACTGCTCCCATTTTTCAGGGTCAATCTGCCGGAACAATTCAATAAATTCCGGATTCCAGGACCAAAACATATTGTGCGCAATAGTTCTAAGACCCATCAAGGCTTCAGGCAACGACGGTAACACCGTGAAATTACGTATTTTTTGCATATCGTTCCTTATTTTCTTATGTTCATCTATCGTCATTTTCAGGGAATTGCTTAATTGCGGATTAGAAAAGCCTTTCAGGTTATCGGACCTGTGCAAAGATGGTATTGCTGCGTGTTTTGCCGGGGAATCGCCCCCCAGGTAAATTGGGGTTGCGGCTGTGAACCTCCGGCAAGACCGGAGGCTTTAGGATTTGTTTTTATTTATTCTGCTTCTTTTTCGCTAATCAGATTGTAAAGTTCATCGGCGGAAGCGGCATTTTGCAGTTTGTTTTTGAATTCCTCATCCAGCATTAATCTGCTGATTCTGGCAAGTGCCTGAATGTGCGGACCTGTCCTATCCATCGGAGAAGCTAAAAGCACAACTATGTAAACAGGCTTTGAATCGATGCTCTGAAAATCAATGCCGTCACGTGAAATGCCCATCGCCATTACCAGCTCTTTAACGCCTTTGCATTTTCCGTGAGGTATGGCGATGCCGGAGCCGATGCCGGTGCTTCTTGTACTTTCCCTGCTCCTTACCGCCTGGAGCACTTCGTTTTTGTCGGTAAGTAATTTTGCAGCGTTGAGCAGCTCGACAAGCTCCTTTATTGCGGAGTCCTTGTCTTTTCCGCTCAGCGGAACCTTTACACAGGCCGGTTGAAGAATCTGAGTTAATACCATATTCTAAAATCTCATTCCATCGAAAATACTAAAGAAGGGTTTTAAAAATCATTGGAATAGAAAATTCTATAAGTTTTTGGTTAAAAAGGCAATACTTTAATTGTACTTATGTACTTATAATTGTTTTTAACATAACACCCTTAAAATTAAAGGCTTATGATTGGTGTTATAGTATCAGCATACAGTCGCCGTAGGAATAAAAACGGTATTTTTTCTTTATAGCGTGGTTGTAGGCGGCAAGGATTGTCTCTAATCCCGCGAATGCCCCGACCAGGGCAAGCAGGGTAGATTTGGGCAGGTGAAAGTTCGTGATTAAACAATCGGTAATCTTAAACTCAAAACCGGGGGTGATGAACAGCTTTGTTTGTCCTTTTGACGGCATTACTTTTCTGCCTTGCGCGACAGTTTCGAGAGTTCTGACGGATGTCGTGCCGACGGCAAAAATTTTTCCGCCGGCCTGAATTGCTTTGTTGATAATGTCTGCGTTTTGGTCGTCGATGAAATATTGTTCGCTGTGAATTTCGTGCTCTTCGAGAGTTTCGGTTTTTACGGGAAGGAAAGTGCCCTGGCCGACGTGAAGTGTAATCTGTGCGATGGATATTCCTTTTGCCTTGATTTGCTCGAGAAGCCCAGGCGTGAAGTGCAGCCCTGCGGTCGGGGCGGCGATGGCGCCGTTATTGCGGGCGTAAACGGTCTGATAGCGATTATTGTCGAGTTCATATTCAGATGCCGGCTGCGGCCTTTTTATATAAGGCGGCAGGGGGGCAAAACCGATACTGTCTAAAATATTTTCGGCGTCGGGCTGACAGTCTGGCTTGAGGAGCCATTGGCCGGCCCCAAGCTTAGTGTCGATGACGACAGGGCAGTATTGTTTTTTATCCCTGTCGAGCAGGAATATAATTTGGCCTTCTTTTACGCGTGATGAATTTTTCAGCATTACTTTCCATTTGTTATCCTGTACTGCCAGGAAAAGACCTTCGATTTGAGCACCGGTTTTCTTTTGAGCGAAGAACCTTGCGGGGATGACTTTTGTATTGTTTATGACAAGGCAATCGCCTTTTTGCATAAAATCGCAGATTTTAGAGAAACTGCTGTCTCGCAGAGAACCATCGGCACGGTTCAGGACGAGCATTCTGCTGTCGCTGCGGTTTTGGGCCGGCTTTTGAGCGATTAGCTCCGGTGGCAGATAGTAATTTAGTTTTTCGATTTCCATAACAGTAAATTATCAGACCTTTGGGGAAATGACAAAAAAATTATCCTGTTTTGTTTTTAATAATAAACGTTTTTTCAGTGAATGTTTTTTAGAAAGAAAACCGCAGGTGATTAAATCCGATAAAAAGAGCAGTGATAAAGGTTAATTCAGGATAGAAGACAAATGGATATGGAAAGAACAATTGAACGGCTTGCAAGTTCCATTTCGTCGCTCGGCAGGAGCGAGGTAGAAAAAAGACTCAAAAATTTCAAGGGCAGTTTCAGGCTCGACTTCACTGATGAGTATCTCGGCAGCCTGACAATTGACCGGCTAAGACATATGCTTTTCGCGGCAATAACTGCGAAATTCAAAAAGAAGAGCAACTAAGTAATAACCCCCAATTTTCTTGCAGAAAATTTTCAGCAGAGTATAATTCATTTAAAATATAATGGAAGCATACCGCATCTGGTAGAAAAATTGAGAAATTGCAAGAAAAGGTAAGGGGCGAACTATGGAACAATATTGGCATAAGGATATCCCTGAAATTACCAGAAGGCTCTCGACGGATATGGACAAAGGACTCCTATCGGAGCAGATTGAAGAAAAGCAAAATCAGTATGGTCTTAATCAACTCAAAGAACAAAAAGGTACTTCTGCCTTTACAATTTTTTTGGAACAATTTCATAACTTCATTATCTGGGTTCTGATAGGAGCAGCCCTTGTTAGCGGCCTTTTGCGGGAATGGGTCGATGCCTTTGCCATTATCGGTATTGTTATTTTAAATGCAATTCTCGGTTTTATTCAGGAATACCGCGCCGAAAAATCATTAGCCGCATTAAAAAAATTATCAAGCCCAACTTCAAAAGTTATCCGCAACGGCCAACATCAGGTTATTCCTTCTTCCCAATTAGTGCCCGGCGACATCATCGAACTTGAAGCCGGCGACAATGTACCCGCCGATAGCCGGGTCGCCTGGCTTACTTCAAACTTCAGCGTTGCCGAGGCAAGCCTTACAGGAGAATCAACACCTGTTTTAAAAACCACCTCCGCCCTTGAAGAGGAAGAAATTCCTTTGGCAGACAGGGCGAATATGGTTTATCTGGGCACATCCGTTGTTTTGGGAAAAGCAAAAGCTGTCGTTGTCGAAATTGGTATGAATACCGAGCTTGGCAAAATTGCCGGTATGATTCAGGAGATTGGCAAGGAAACCACGCCTTTACAGAAAAAATTAGAAGATTTCGGGAAATGGATTGTTTATCTTTGTTTTGTTCTGGTAGGCATAGTATTTCTTCTCGAATGGATTCGAGGCGGAAAAATAATCGATGTTTTTCTGACTTCAGTCAGCCTGGCTGTCGCTGCTATTCCTGAAGGACTTCCTGCTGTGGTAACTATTGCTTTGGCCCTGGGCGTTCAGAGAATGGTCGCTCGCCACGCGATTATTCGCAAACTTCCTTCCGTTGAGGCATTAGGCTGCGCTACGGTTATATGTTCCGACAAAACAGGCACCCTTACCAAAAATGAAATGACCGTGCAGGCGATTTATGCCGGCGGAAATGTTTTTCAGGTCGCAGGCATCGGTTACGCGCCAAAAGGTGAATTTCTCCTTAACAATAACCAGGTTAATCCCAACGATTATCCGGATTTAATTAATGTCCTCTCTGTCGGCGTTCTCTGTAATGGCGCCCAGCTTGTTGAGGATAAGGGCAATTATAAGATTGTCGGCGACCCTACGGAAGGTTCGCTTTTAACCGCGGCGGCCAAAACAGGCATTTTGAAAAAGGCCAAAGAAAAAGAATTTTCTTTTATCGATGAGATTCCTTTTGATTCAAATCGCAAGAAGATGACTATAATCCGGCGGAACAATGGAAAAATAATTGCTTTTGTCAAAGGAGCTCCTGATGTAATGCTTCAGGACTGCGACACAATTGAAAAGAATAATCAGATATCCCAATTAACAAATGCTGATAAAGAGGAAATTTTCAAAATAAATAATAACCTGACCAGTTCGGCAATGAGAGTTTTAGCGGTTGCTTACAGGGAATTGAAAAGCGGCTATCAAAAAGGAGCCGATTCTGAATCCATTGAGAAGAATCTTACTTTTGCAGGTTTGATTGCTATGATTGACCCTCCTCGCATAGAGGTCAAAAAAGCGGTAGAAGAATGTAAGCAGGCCGGCATTAAAACCGTAATGATTACAGGCGACCATAAAAACACCGCCGTAGCTATCGCAAAGGAATTGGGAATTTTCGATAAGGATTCCATTGCTCTGACCGGCGAAGAATTGGACAAAATAAGCGACAGTGAACTATCCGATAAAATAGAGCATATACCGGTATATGCTCGTGTCGCCCCGGAACATAAATTAAGGATTGTCCGCGCATGGAGAGGCCGTGGTGAAATTGCGGTTATGACCGGCGACGGTGTTAACGATGCTCCTGCCGTTAAGGAAGCGGATATCGGCGTTGCGATGGGAATTACCGGAACGGATGTTACAAAAGAAGTTTCCGATATGATTATCACCGACGACAATTTCGCATCGATTGTAGCGGCCGTGGAAGAGGGTAGAGGTATATATGATAATATCAGGAAGTTTATTCATTATCTTTTATCCTGCAACGCCGGCGAAATACTCGTAATGTTCGTATCCTCTCTTATAGGCTGGCCCGTACCGTTGCTGCCCATACATATACTTTGGGTTAATCTGGTAACGGATGGTTTTCCAGCTTTGGCTTTGGGAGTTGACCCCGTTGACTCGAATATTATGAAGCGGCCGCCTCGTCCGACGAATGAAGCGGTGATAACGATGCGAGGAGCGTTTTCGATGTTGACCCAGGGCGCTTTTATAGCAGTGTGCAGTCTTTTGGCCTTTTGTTTTGTTTTGTTTATTGAGAAAGAAGATCTCCCCAGAGCCAGGACTGCCGCGTTTATTGTGTTATCGTGCAGCCAGTTGTTCCACTCTTTTAATTGCCGGAGTACGACCGAATCATTATTTAAAATAGGAGTTTTTACAAATAAAAAACTGGTGCTTGCGTTTTGCGTATCCTTTCTATTACAAATGGTGGTCGTCTATGTCCCGTTTTTGCAGAAAGTATTTAAGACGACTCCTTTGGGGTTAGCTGATTGGATTTTGGTAATTACAATTTCCTCATTCCCTCTGTGGGCAATGGAATTGGTAAAAAAAATAAATAAATTTGTTCCTGAACGGGTGAATACAAATGGTTAAGAATCAGCAAAGAATTGAACAGATTGCGGGATTAGCTCTAATTTTGCGCAATAAAAAAGGCTCAGAAAGCCTGAGCCTTGCTGAAGCAAAACCCTTAGTAAATATATAGAACTATTGGGTTATAAAAAAAACATTTCGCTTCAGCGAAACCAAAACCATATATAAGAAAAAAAGAGCATTACTACGCCATATATTATAACCCCTAATCCAGTTTTTGCAAAGGGTTTTTTAACATTTTTTTAAAATTTTATAACTTCCTTATTGCAAAGGAGTTACGACCAAAACAACTCCTTTTTCAAGCCTGTTTTGGAACTTCGCTTACCCTTAAAGGCAGCGAAGCCTGTAACTGACCATCGACAGCAAGGTCGATTTGATACCGTCCATATTGCTTAAATTCCAGGCCTTGGATATTGAGAATAAGGTTAGTGGCCGAGGAATCAAAGTTGGGGCCGGTTCGCACGGATATGCTGCCTTCGAGTTTGGGGGCTATATTTTTGCCGTCCTCGTCGATTATCTGGATTTTAACGGAATGGTTGCCTTCTTCTATTCTATCAAAACGGATTCTTGCCGCTATTGAGCAGGCAGGATGTTTTACGGGTAATTGCCTGACCCATATATTATCAAAAGCCCCTAAAATATTCAATTTTCCCTGTTGTTCAGTCGCGGCATCGCATAACAAAAAAGCCTCGATTTCCATTTTATCTCCTTTGACTAAAAAAGACAGGGGAATTGTAACGCAGAATGCCTGAAAAAAGCAAAGAGAAAAACTAAAACATACTGGTATAAATACAAAACGCAGTTATAATTTCTACTATGGCAGAGGTAAAACAACGACTTATCACGTTATTATTGGGAAAAGTTTCGAAGGAACTTACCGGCGAAGTATTCAATCCTGCAATTATCAAAAGCTCTCCTGTGTATTATAAGGCCGCAGTGCCGAAACAGGTAATCGTCGGGCAGGAAAATTATACCATCGGAGGGAAAAACGTAACATATCACCTTCGCGGCTATCAGCCTGATGTGCTGCTTATCCAAACAACAATAGAAGTAGAAGATATATTTCATAAGGGCGTATTCGCTCTGGAAAAACAATCTTACGAACATTCATACCGCATCCTCGAAAAATATGGCGGCGATTTACTGTTCAGTGAAGAATATTCGGTCTTTGCCGTTACCAATTACGAGGGAGCGCCGGAACAGTTTCTCGATAACAGGGACATCATCGCATCGCTTCTGAAATCCGAGGAACTGCTGGAGCTCGACCCGCAGGAAATACAATACACACTGAGCAGCAGGATAAAATACGGCAATAATGATTTGTCGATAATCGACTGGGATGGAGCGTTTCTTTTCGACCCGAACGGCGATATCGAAGAAGATATGGAACTGCTGACGCTTGCGAATCTGCAGCTTCTGCGATGCCGAATTCTCGACCATCAAATAGACGGCAGATTAGCAAGGATGGCGGAGCTGGTGCGTAATATGCCGGTCGGCGGGAGCCTGCGCAGCGGAGATTTGGCGCAAAAAATGAAGGAAACTATGGAAATCCGAATGATTTCCATTTCGGAACTGCAGCGGCTTGAACGCGATATAAAACTTATCGGCGACTGGTACTCGGCACGGTTTTATGAGCTGGCTGCGGGGAAATTTAAAATCGACGAGTGGAGAAAGACCATCCGCAGCAAACTCGAATCGTTAGAGGATACTTATTCGCTGGTCGTGGAAAATTTCACAGTCTCAGCAAAACACCGCGCCGAGTGGATACAAATTATTGCATTTTTTGTTCTGCAAATAGGCTGGTTAATTTTGATTGTTATGGAACTTATACACTTTACCAAACAGCCGTAGTTGTCAGGCAGAGGAGTAGATATGCTTGCAAAACTGCATAGTGTTACGCTTGAGGGAATCGAAGGAATAATCTGCGAAGAATGTCGTATCTATCTATCTGTCTATCTTGCTTTTGGATTCGAGTGTTTCGATTATCTGATTTAATTTCTGGAGTCCTTCTTTTTTGCCGTATTTTTGCATTAAAGACATTGCATTTTTGGCGGAAACAATTGCTTCATCGTCCCTTCCCTGTAATTCTAAAGATCGGATAAGATTTATGTGCATATTCAGGTCTGTTGGGTCTAAATCAAGGGCTTTGGAGAAATATAGGGAAGCTTCTTTGAAATTTCCTGTTTCCGCTAAAATGTTTCCCACTTTTACGATTGTCGATAATTTTGGTTTAGAAGCTAATTCCTGACGATACCCTTCAATTGCTAATTTATAATATTGAAGAGACTCTTCTGTTTTCCCAAGTTGTTTTAAGACCATACCCAAGCCATCATATATATCGGTTAAGTTCTCTTTGAAGTCAGTAGTTTGATTGTAAACGATAGCTTTTTTTAATGTCCCTGCAGCGTCCTGGGATTTTCCCTGGGTAAATTTTATCAAAGCTATTTTGTTATAAGCCATGACGGACGTTGTAGGGTCGATTTCGATAATTTCTTCGTACTCCGAAATTGCTTCTTCAAACTTTTGTTTTTCTTTTAATTCCTCCGCTTTTTCAAGTTTCTTGCCTATCAGGTAAATTTTGGCGGTCGCATTAACTGTGGGAGCAAGCAGATTTTCTACGGGGGCATAATCATCGTTTAGAATTTTTCCTTTGGTTTTATTTCTGAGAGTTTGTAACTCATTTTCGTTTAAAATCCGGAAATCCAATTCAGGACGATATTGTGTGATATATTTTTCGACATCAAGTTTTATTTTAGATGCAATAAGGACGAAATTCCCTCCTCTTGATTTCGGTCCTTTAGACAATACAGCATAGACGTGTTGAAATGTTTGTTCGAGAGTGCATAGACAGTTTCCTACGAAAAGTCCGCTATCATAGACATCTATAATATTTGCCATATAAACCCCATTGCCGGTTAAGATATTGTATATCTTATCGTTGAATTCCTTGGTTACCAGCTGATAGGGTACGGAACAGTCACTAAAGGCGTCTTCATATATAAAATCATATTTAGGAGCTTTTATTCCATACCGTTCTTTTTGAATAAGTTTATCGACGTAATTGCGGGCATCCATTTGGATGGTATTAATTGAAGTATTTTGGGGAAGTCCGAAAGCTGCCATAGCAGCTTTAGTTACGCCCGAGTCTATTTCGGCTACATCATTATGGCTTGCCGGCCAATAATGTTCGATATATCGCGGAAAGATATATCCTCCTCCGCCAATGTGTAAAACCGACAATGCTTTTTTGTTGTCACTAAGACCATGTGTTACGGCTGCAAATATTATAGGGTAGTCTTGCAGATTATATTTATCATCCATTAAAATTGTGCTGTGCAGGGTTTTATCTTCTATGAACACTCTTTTATCTGATTTTTGGGACACCTGTTTCACGGCAACATAGGAATAAGCTGTTTCATCCTCATAAAGAATATTAGGATCGCATTTCTCCCTCAAGAAAAAAGCTGAGCCGATTTTTTGCGTTCCTTCTGCCGGTGTTATTCCCATAACCAGTGCGCACAAAAACACTGTCATCCAGATATAAGCGGGCCAAAGACGCACCCAATAGAGGATTCCCATTATGAGTAATACTGCGCCGATACTCCAGACGATAGCTATAGTTCCCATTGTCGGAATCAAATAAAAACCTGCTGCGAAAGTTCCTAAAATACTTCCGGCGGCACCCCATGCATAAATATTACCAATGGTCCTGCCTGTTGGGAGCCCTCTATCAATCGCCATTTTGGCAACGACCGGACTTATAGTGCCGAGCAGCAGCGACGGCACTAAAAATACCAGGGCCACATGACCGAACACTCTTATCGGCCAGTTGAACTTCCAGAGCCATAGCCATTCGCCAACCAGATTATTTAGGATTACCACAGATACACAAGCAGCCGATGAAAGAATAAAGATGACGGACAAGGCTTTTCTTGCTTTGAATTTGTCTGCTATTCGTCCGCCTGAATAATTACCGATGGTTATACCTGCCAGCACTACGCCTATAACAGCAGTCCATGTATATAAGGAGGAGCCTAAATGTCTTGCTATCAGCCTGCTTGCCACTAACTCAAGAATCATAATGCAGGCACTTGAGATAAATACTGTGGCAGCAGGGATAAGGATTGGGAAAAAACCTTTGGATTCGTTCATATTTACCCTTTCCAGATTTTTTACCTGTGAAGATAGAGAATATATCAAACCGTTCTGTTGCTGACAAGTGGATTTTATTAGTAGTCAAAATATGCTATTACTTCGGAGTTATCGCCTGATTAGTCAAGTTTGATAGTTTTAGTGGCAGACTCAGGCTTATATATCCAGCCATCCGTGGTTAATAAAACCCGACAAAATTTTATTGGCAAACGCATTCGATTTTCTATACTATATGGGCCAAAGGATTATAATAAGAAAAAGATATGCTTGCAAAACTGCATAGTGTTACGCTTGAAGGAATCGAAGGGATAATCTGCGAAGTTGAAGTGCATATAAAACGCAGCGGGTTTGAGAAATCGCTCATAGTGGGTTTGCCGGATATGGCTGTGAAGGAAAGCATCGAACGGGTTCAATCGGCGATAACAAATTCAGGCTATACATACCCAAAGACCAAAAGCGTAATAAATCTTGCGCCTGCCGACGTCAAAAAAGTCGGGCCTGGATTCGATTTGCCGATTGCACTGGGAATTCTGCTTGGCACCAAAGCGATTGAAAGTTCCGTTGTAAAGGATTTTGTTATTATCGGCGAGCTTGCGCTTGACGGCAGAGTTCGGCCGGTCAACGGCGTACTGAGTATGGCGATGGCGGCACAGGCAGGGGGCTTTAAAAGTATGATTGTACCTTTGGAAAATGTCCGCGAAGCCGCGGTTGTAGAAGATATTGAGGTTTTCGGCATCGGCTCGCTGTCGCAGGCAGCCTCGTTTCTCGCAGGGAAAGTAGCGTTGGAATCTGCTTATGTTGACATTGACCAGATTCTCAAACAAGCGGGAGTTTATGATGTTGATTTTGCCGATGTCAAAGGGCAGGAGACGGTCAAACGTGCACTGACAATCGCCGCCGCAGGCGGGCATAATATTCTGATGCTCGGCCCGCCGGGAGCGGGAAAAACAATGCTTGCTCAAAGACTCGCTACTATTCTTCCGCCGCTTGGGTTGACCGAATCGCTGGAAACGACAAGGATTTATTCCACCATTGGCCTGCTCGACGGCAAGGCATTGATGGCTACAAGACCTGTTCGAACACCGCATCATACAGCAACGGGTGCGGCACTCGTCGGCGGCGGAACTAACCCGCGATGCGGCGAATTATCGCTTGCGCATAACGGAATTTTATTTCTCGATGAGTTTGCCGAATTTCCAAGGCACGTTTTGGAAATGATTCGTCAGCCTTTGGAAGAAAAAAAGGTTACTGTCTCGCGCGCGAAAGGCTCAATTACATTCCCGGCCAATTTTATGCTCGTCGCCGCGACAAATCCCTGTCCGTGCGGCTATTTCGGCTCGGCACAGAAAAGATGCAAATGCACGCCGAACCAGATTGAGCGGTATATGGCAAGAATTTCAGGGCCGATGCTCGACAGAATTGATATTCATATTGATGTGCCAAGCGTTACATTCAGCAAACTCCGCTCGAAAGAGAATAGTTATGATTCAGCGACAATACGGGCGGAAGTAATGGCCGCAAGAGAAATCCAGAAACAAAGGTTCGGCGAAAAAAAGACGACCACAAATGCTACGATGACGCACAGGCAGGTGAGTAAATACTGCGAACTTGATACGCCTGCGGAAATGGTTTTGAAAAACGCAATGACTGAATTCGGCCTCTCGGCAAGGGCACACGATAAAATCTGCAAAACAGCAAGAACCATCGCTGATTTAACGGGCGAGGAAAATATCAGCGCCGAACACATCGCAGAGGCGGTCAGTTATAGGAAGCTTGACAGGAGTCTGTAAAAAAATAAAAATGAAATGGAAAAAAGATTATGGCATCATTAAATGCAGCTTCACTCATTGCTCCATGTGGAATAAATTGCGGTGTTTGCCGGGCGTATTTAAGAGAAAATAACAAATGTCCCGGGTGCAGGGGCTCGGATATTGGCAAGCCGATAACCCGCACTGGATGCAAAATCAAAATCTGCAAAGTTTTTAAAAATAAAAAGGCAAAGTTTTGTTTTCAGTGCAATGATTTTCCCTGCGATAAATTGAAGCATTTGGATAAAAGATATAGAACGAAGTATAATATGAGCATGATTGAAAATCTTGGAAATATTGAAAAATCTGGTATTAGAAAATTTTTACTAAACGAAAAAACAAGATGGATATGTTCCAATTGCGGAGGGACTATTTGTGTTCATAAAGGTTTTTGCTGTAACTGCGGGAAAAGGAAATATCAGCGCTGAACATATCGCAGAAGCGGTAAGCTATCGCAAACTCGACAGGAGTTTGTGAAACTTACCATTTTTTGAAGATTACAAAAACCGCGAGGATTATTAATACAAATCCGGCTGCATAGTTCCATTTCATCGGTTCACGCAAATAAAGTATCGAAAATGCCGAAAAAACGACCAGTGTAATTACTTCCTGAATGGTTTTTAACTGCGCAGCGGTAAAAACGTAACTGCCGATTCTGTTGGCGGGAACCTGAAAGCAATATTCGAAAAAGGCTATCAGCCAGCTTATTAGAATTACCCATACAAGAGGCTTATCCTTGAATTTCAAATGTCCATACCATGCGAAAGTCATAAAAATATTTGAAATCGTCAGAAGAAGAATTGTTTTCATAGATACTCCATATAGAAAAGGATCGGCTTTACTTGAGGTTGAGAAATTGCTGAATACCGTGGCGTATCAGCATAACGGCGATAGCGCCTAAAAGCAGACTCATTACTTTCGACAGTGCCTTTGAGCCGGCATCGCCAAGGAATGTTATCAAAAGCTGCGACTGCCTGAAAACAGCGGAGGCAATCAAAATATTCAGAAGTATCGAGATAATCGTGGCGGGCAAACCATATTGCGATTCCAGAACCAGCGAAGTAGTCAAAACGGCCGGGCCGACTATCAGCGGGATGCCGAGCGGGACCGAGCCGAGATTCTCCGCGGGAATCCGTCTTGTCTTTGTCGGATTGATTATATCTGTTATCGAAATGCAAAATAGAATCGCGCCGCCGGCAATCATAAAATCGGCGATTGTTATGCCGAGGAACCGGAAAATGAGTCTGCCGAGCAATACAAAAACAACAGCGACAACCGAAGCCGTCCATATAGACTGAATTACAACTCGATTTTTTTCCTTTGCGGAAAGACCTTCGGTAAGACTGACAAATATCGGCAAAACGCCAAAGGCGTCAACTGCGACAAACAACGGTATGAAGGAAAGCAGAATATTTTTTATCATTCTTTTCCTCCGCTTGCAAAATCTGAAGGGCCGATTTTTTCACGCTGATAAATCGATTCTTTTTCTCTTTTGAATTTAAGGCCTCTGCCGGTACGAATCTGATGCTCTTCCGTCAGGAATTCGACATGCTGCAGAAGGGCCCAGGCGGTATTCTGCCAGCTCATCTGATAGCCCCTCTGATGAGCCTGCTTTTCCATGTGCAGTCTTGAAATCTGGTTAAAAACAAGATAATCCAGGGCTTCGGCAATCTGTTCGATGCCGGGTTCGCCGGAGTCTATAAGAATTCCCCTGGCGTGTCTGCCCATGACAAGACCGGGCGGACATTGTTTATTGGAGTATATAAGCTCAAGAGCGTAGCGGAACTTTGTCGCTATCGCAATTCTGCCTGAACCTAACGTGTCGGCCAAAATACCGCTGGAAATCTGCTGCATATTGAGATACGGCAAAAGCATAATATTCGAGGCTCCGTACAATTCCAGCAGCGTCTTTTCCTCGATGAAAGTATCGAGAAACACAACGTCAAATTTATTGAATTCAACATTCTGCAGAGAATCCACTTTGCACCATCTGACGTTTGCCTGTTCAAGGGCCTGATTGAGCGTTTGCTGGTAATTCCGGTATCCTTCGCCGCCGCCTGATTTGACCAGTTCCGGATGACACTGGCCGGCTACCAGATAGACAATAGAATTTCGCTGCTGCGGTGTGCAGGATTCGTTAAGAAATCTGCTGAATCCTCTTATGCCGAACTGAATGCCTTTGTCCGGAGACAGCAATCCGATAGTTGTTACAAGGAAATGGTTCTTCAGGCCGAATCTTTCCTTTATATCGAGCCGGTCGAACTGTGAGGGATGATGCATTCTTATGCCGTGGTCAATATGTTTTATTTTGTCGCGTGTAATGCCGTAAATGGGAGATTCGAGAATGTGGATTGCGCTTTCGGTTGTAACGATAAGACTTTGGCAGTAACGCGCAAGGTCTTGTATTACTTGTTTCTGGTGTGCGTCAGGGTTATCCAGAACGGTGTGCAGATAGGCAAGCGTTGTAATGCCTTTTTCTGTGAAAGTTTTTGCCATATTGACGTAGTTTATACCTTCGCCGTCTTTTCCGTTATCGTCGGGGTCGAGGCCGTATTCGTGCTGAAGAAGCACGATGGTTCTATTAGAGCTTTCCTTTGCGCGGGCAACGATGTCATTTGCGGTATCCCGCCATGATTGCGGGCTGTGCTGTTTGATAATCAAATCCACAGGAATGTGATAAGGCAGATTATCCTTGTCAATCGCAGCTATCCTTATATAGCCAACCTCGCCGGTAAAATGCTCAAGGGCGTTTGCAAGGTCTCTGCTGAATGTCGCAATGCCGCATCTTCGCGGCAGATACGTACTGACTATTCTGATATTATACGGCATAATTTATCCTTCTTATTTCATCAAATAACGGTGTTTTTCTGTGTTCAACGCAATGAGCGGCGTAAAGATACATTGCTGCCGACCAGGTTTGCCAATCTTCGCCGCAGGGAGCGCCGTCCTGCGCTCTGTGCCATTCGTTAAAGCCGAAATCGACAACGGCTGCTCTGCTGTGCTGTATTAAATGCGTAAGAGCGATTAATTTTTCCTCCGCAAGTCTATATCTGCCCGCAGCGACCAGGGCAGATATATAAAAACCGCAGACAAAAGGCCAGATTCCGCCGTTGTGATATTCGCCCGGCTTATTGTATTTTTCATAGCGGCCCATCCAATCAGGGTCGCCCGGCCTGATATACGGGAAAAAGCACGGCGGCAGGTCCACCGCGAGGTTTTCGGTCGCCTTTATATTTTTGCACTCTGTTTCAATCCAGATGACAATCTCTTTAGCCCTTGTTTTCGAGGCTATGCCGGTCAGAATCGCAAGGCTGTTGCCGAGAAGATCGAACCGCTCACTCTTGTGAACTTTGTACGACCACAGCGCATAATAAGGTTTGTATTTCAGAACGAGACCTTCGTGGACGTGCCGCTGCTGATGTTCTCTCATCACAGTAAATCTGCCCATTGCTTCCTGAAGTTCGTTTGCCTTTTCATTTAGGCCGAAGAGCCTTAGATAAGTATAAACGATTGTATTGACATAGAGCCCGTATCCGAGCACCCATTGTTCATCGCGCCAATCGCTTGTCGGAAGCTGTGCGACGATTATGCGGTCTGAAGGGCTCTGATATTCCATCCATGTGAGCGCTTTTTGAGCAGCTTCTTCGAGAAAAGGTTCGTCGCCGGTGGCTTTGCGGTATAAACCGACGGCCATCAGAAACAGCGGAGTAGCATCGCTTGAGCCGCGGTCCTCTTTATCGTGTACCAGCGATGGAATATGACCGAGCCGGGTTTGGTTCTGGGCAAGTTTTTCAAGTACGCGTTTGAGAGTCTTTAAAAGTTTTTCTTCTCCCGATACGAGAACGCCCAGCGAAGAAATCATCAAATCGCGTGTATAAGGCTCAGGATAGCCCCAGCCGGCTGTTCGGGGCAGACCGCGACACGGACCGTGGTTGTTGTGCAGTAGAACTTTCAATGCCGCTTCTTTGGCCGCGGATATCAGCTTTTGGTCTTTTCTTTCCATTATTTAATGCCGAGCCTTTTAGAAACGATATTTACGAATTTTTTAGCTACGACCCTGTAATCGAAATTTTCAACAACTCTTTTGCGTCCGTTTTCGCCCATAGTTTTGCAGAGCTTTGGATTGTTCATAAGCTCCAGTAAATATTTCGCGATGTCAGGCACGCTTGCGCGGTAGTCTACAACCCGCGGCTCTTCAAACACAATCTTCGTATTCGGCTCATAGCCGGATTCACGGCCGAGAATAATTTCTTTGAGAACTATTTCCTTGCCGATATCGGCAAGAAATGCCGTTTTACCCTGAATCATTGTATCGAGAAGCCCCATAGCGTTAATGCCGATGACAGGTTTGCCGCAGGCGTTGGCCTCGACCTGAATCATTCCGAAACCTTCCAGCCGGCTTGGCGCCGCGTAAATATCGCACGAAGCCAGAAGATAAGGCATAAAGGTTCTCGAAATCTTATTAGTAGTATAAACAATTTTTTTCTCAATGCCAAGACTTGTCGCAAGCTGAAAATCCAGCTGATTTTGCTGCTCTGTCCGCGGCTGCGGCCAGACTTTGCAGACATATTTCCAGTCCGGAACCTTTTTGTCGATAGCGGCAAGTGCCTGCATTACTTCCTGAGCGCCTTTTGAAGCGGCATCGCCGCCGGCGGTGAGTATCATAAGCTGGTCGTCGGCGACTCCCAGTGAATGGCGGATACAGGCGACCTTTGAGTCGTTTTTGTCGCGGGGACAGAATGAATCCGTATCGCAGCCGACAGGCAGAACCTCAATATTTTTGCCGCTCAGGCCGTCACGAATATAAACCTTTTTTACCCATTCGGATGTTACAAGTATCAGGGGTAAATCTTCGAGGATTTTCTTATAATTGGCCAGATAGCCGTCGGCGACGAGCCAGGGAACAACTCTTACGCCGCGCTGCTGCGGATGAATGACGAGGTCCGGGCAGTGTCCCCAGTAGCCGATGCCTATGGCAACGTCCGGCTTGAACCAGTGGAAGTACCATTCCTTTTCCTGTGTCGATTCGGAATTTACCGGATAGACGTCAACGCCTATTTCCTTTAAGCCCTTGTAAAGCAAATCGCCCTGTGTCGCCAGTCCGCCCGGCGACGGAGGATAATCGTAAAGAACAAGTACTTTCATTTTTCAATATCCTTTGATGTTTTAAGCTGAAATGCTTCGATATTAGAAGCAGCGGTTGCTTCGAAACTATCGAGCGAAAAACCATAGCTGTTAATTATAATGTCTTTTTTCTTTTGCCAAATGTTTTTCGGCAAATTAATCACAATATCAGCATCTTTTCGGGGCCGCGGCAGATATTTTTTCCCGCCATCTTCATACGCAAAGAGCAAAAGCTGCTTTGCCTTTAATTTGCCCTGGCTCCAGAGACTAAAAACGGCCTGTGAAATTTCTTCATGGCGCAAGTGGCGGGTGTATTCGCCTTTAGGATTATGAGTCATAATAACATCAAAACTTCTTTCCGGCAGGGTATTTAAGATTGTCCGCTGAATATCGGATTGTTCGAGGGGTTTCTGGTTGGGGCCGTCGTCAAGGTCGGCCATAAAGCCTTTGGCGTTTAGTATATTCATAACCTTAAAAAATTTTGGAGCTCTGTCCGGGTCGGATTTTCTGCACAACGTTATTATTGTCCAGTTAATTTCTGGATGTATCAGTATAGTACCGCCTGCCCATAGAGTTTCATCGTCCGGATGAGCGACAATTACCGCTCCGGTTTGTATCTCGGCAAAGGCATCTTTTTTGAAGTATGAATCCAAAATCGCTCTTTTAAGAATAAATTTAACGGTTTAAGACTACTTATAATTTCGTTTTTGTCAATCGCCGGCTTTGGGTTTGACTGCCGCGGGCCTTTGCCGGACCGATAAAATAGCCGTTTATTGAGTAAAAAACGACTTTTATTATTGCAACGGCGGTTATAGTTATTTTTGTTAATCTCTCCTTAATGACTGCCGATAAAAAGGATATGATGAAACCCGGAATAAAGGAGATTTGAGATGGGAATTCAGGATTGGTCTGAGAATGTGATACTGGTTGATATTGCATCGGAGCCGGATATGTGCGATGAGCTTAAGACCATAACGGATATGGTCCGTCATCGTAAAAACTGCAGCGTGGTAATAGATTTTTCAGAAGCGGATATTGTAACGTCTTCCAGCCTTGCCCAACTGCTCAGGCTTCAAAAGATTCTTGACGACAACAATCAGCAATTTGTCCTTTGCGGCACAAGTCCAAAGACCAGGGGCATTTTCGCGATTACCGGTCTGGATAAAGTCTTCGAATTTGTCGAGGACAGATTTATCGCCCTTGCCGGTCTGCAATTGACTTCATAGGTCCGCGGTTGACATCTATGGCACAAAATGCTAATATCACGCCTCGGTATCAAAAGCCGCAGCAAGCGTAACAGGAAGTATTTATGGACAAGCAAATTGTGCAGCGAATTGAAAAAGCACTTCAATATAATTTTTCCGACTATACTCTTCTGCAAAAAGCCCTTACTCATTCTTCGGCCGCCTCCGGCAAGCTCGACAGCAATGAAAGGCTCGAATTTCTCGGTGATTCCGTTCTCGGGCTGATCATCTGCCAGGCTCTTTTCGAGAGGTTCCCCGGCTATCTTGAAGGAGACCTTACAAAAATAAAGAGCAAACTTGTTTCCCGCAAGACCTGCTCGCTTCTTGCCAACCAGCTGGATATCGACGGCTTGCTTAATGTAGGGCCGGGTATGGAAAAAAGCAGGTCGCTGAAAGGCTCAGTCGCGGCCGGTACCCTCGAAGCTTTAATAGCGGCAGTATATATCGATGGAGGTTTTGCCTCGGCAAAGGATTTCATCATGAGGATTTTCCGTCCGCTTATCGAACAGGCCGATGCGGACGAACATCAGGAAAATTTCAAATCGCTTCTTCAGCAGTACGCCCAGCAGCATCTTGACAGTACAGTTACTTATGAGATTCTTGATGAAAAAGGCCCCGACCATAACAAATGCTTCGAAAGCGCCGTTGTCATAGACAAAAAGAGATATCCAAGCGCCTGGGGCAATACAAAAAAAGAAGCACAGCAGAATGCCGCTTATAACGCACTGGCCGAACTGGGCGTAATCAAACAAAAAAAAGAGGAAGTCTAATACCGAAGGAAGGGATTAGACACAGACAGCATTTCAAGCCTTATTGTAAGACACGATTTCTTCAGGGTTTTTCCGTATTTTATCCGGCGTTTTTTCATCAGCGGACAAACCAGCGGAAATTATAAGCTCTAATCTTTTATTCTTTGGGATGCCGAGTATTTTCTTAACTTTTTTCTCGTTAAACCAGCCAAGTATGCACGTTCCAATACCTTGCTCAGCGGCCGCAAGGCAGAAATGCTCTGCCGCGATACCTATATCCATAAGACTGAAGTTCTTTCTCTTGACTATGCTTCCAATCTTTGCGAGTAATTTTTGACGCTGAGAAACGATTAAAATAAGAACAGGTGCTTTGAACGCGAAATGATTAACGTCTAATATGCCTTCGAACGCAGCCCTGGCGACATCGGCTTTGAGTCCGGATTCATCGACTACGATAAATTTCCATGGCTGAGAGTTACAGGCCGACGGTGCAAGTCTGGCGGCCTCAATGCACCTGGCAATATTTTCACGAGGAATGGGGGTTTGGCTGTAGTTTCTTACGCTGTATCTTTTATTTGCCAATTCTAAAAAATTCATAATTTCCATCCTGTTCTGTCGCTATACAGCCGTTTTTTCTGCTGGAAGTCAATTGAAGAAATATTTCTTTTTGCGGCTCGAGGACTGGCATAGCTGCATAAATCAACCGTTGTTAATGCCGAAGGAGGGAATTGAACCCTCACCCTCTTGCGAGGACAGGATTTTGAATCCTGCGCGTCTGCCAGTTCCGCCACTTCGGCAAATCTTAAGGCAACCTCTAAAAATGTCATTGCGAGGAGTCTCGCCTTTGGCGGACGACGAAGCAATCTCAGTTATTGCTTCAGAAATGAGACTGCTTCGCTTCGCTCGCAGTGACAAATCGAATTTTTAGAGGTACCCTTAAATTTTAAAGGTCTAATTATTTATTATAATTCAGGACGTTTGTCAATTCAGTAATCAAGGAATACGATATTTTCCGGTATCGCGACAACGTCTTTTTTGTCAGGGCCGAGAATGGCCTTAATTTCGCTGCTGTGCCTGCCGGCTATTTTTCTTAATTCGTCACTGCTAAAATTGGTAACCATTTTTGCGATTGTATTAAGCATTACAACATCGCCGATATCAAAATTCCCGCTTACAGCTTTAATACCCTTCGGCAATAAAGATTTTTTCTTCTTTATCGCCTCGACCGCGCCGTCGTCTATCGTAATTGTTCCTTTTGCCGCACTATTTAACAGCCACCGCAGGCGATTGCTCAATTTCCTTTTAGGCATAAATACTGTGCCGATATCCTCGCCGGCGATGATTTTTGTTATGACATTTTTTGTCCTGCCGTTGCCAAGAACGATTCGGCAACCCGCGTTAGCGGCGATTTTCGCGGCTTCGAGTTTGCTCTTCATACCGCCCGTGGCAAACGCACTGCCTTTGCTGCCTGCGATTTTCAAAATCTCATCAGTGATTTCATAAACGACTTTTATGGGTTTGGCGTCGTCGAATTTCCGCGGGTCCTTGTCGTAAAGGGCATCGATATCGCTCATTATTATCAATACATCGGCATCGAGCTTGCTTGCGACAAGTGCGCTTAATTTATCGTTATCGCCGAATGCTGTGCCGATTTCATCGGTCGCTACGCAGTCGTTTTCATTAAGGATAGGCACAACGCCGAGCTTTAAAAGTGTTTCGATAGAATTTTTCAGGTTTAGATAGGTCTGACGATTATCAAGCACTTCCGCCGTTAAAAGCACCTGTGCGCATGTAAGGCCGAATTTGTCAAACGCCTTTCTGTACTCTGTCATAAGCAAAGGCTGACCTACCGCGGCACAGGCCTGACGCATTTGTACTCCGGTAACCGCTTCGGTTATTTTTAGTTGACCTGCGCCCATTCCGATTGCGCCGGAAGTTATAATGACAACTTCTCTGCCGCCTTTGGCAAGCTCATTAACCTGCCGGGCGATAGAACGAATAAACAGACTGTCAACGGCTCCGTTTTTACTCAGCGTGTTTGTGCCGATTTTTATCGCTATTCGTTTTGAATCTTTAAAATTTCGCATTATAAGTGAAAATCTTTCTTCAGTTTTTTGTGCGTAAATTGTTTCCCGTCAGGGCCGGAGTAATCAGCGACGACTTGTCCGCTGCCGAGAAGTTTCCATTTGTGTATGACCAGTCCTTCAAGTCCGACAGGGCCGCGAGCGTGAATTTTATTTGTGCTTATCCCGACTTCGGCGCCAAGTCCGTAACGGTACCCGTCGCTGAATCTTGTGCTGGCGTTTAAAAAGACATTTGCCGAGTCAACAAGCTGCAAAAATTCCGCGGCGAGAGTTCGGCTTTGTGTAATAATCGCGTCCGTATGATGCGAGCCGTAAGTATTTATGTGGTCTATAGCCTCGTCAATCGAGTCAACCGTTTTTATCGAAAGAATTTCGGCAAGATATTCGGTTGCCCAGTCTTTTTCATCGGCGGTTTTTATATCTATTATTTTTCTCGTTTTTTCACAGCCGCGAAGCTCAACGCCTTTTGCTTCAAGAGCTTCTTTTACCATAGGCAAAAATCTTTGGGCGACATCCTTATGAACCAGCAGCGTTTCCGCTGAATTACAAACAGCGGCATACTGCGTTTTGGCGTCAACGGTTATTTTAACTGCCATTTCGACATCGGCCTGGCCGTCAACATAAACATGGCAGATACCGTCCGCATGGCCCAGTACCGGTATATTTGTATTGTCCATAATGTAGCGGACAAACTGGTTTGAGCCTCTTGGAATCAGCAGGTCGATGAATTTGTCCAGTGCCAGTATTGCCTGAACATCGGCACGGGTCTGTAAAAGCTGAATCCAGTTTTCAGGTATTCCTGCTTTTACGCTTGCATCGCGTATGATTTCGTAAAGGATTTGATTTGTATTTGCCGCTTCTATGCCGCCTTTTAAAATTGCCGCGTTGCCGCTTTTCAAACACAGCGTTGAAATCTGCACCAAAGCGTCAGGCCTTGATTCGAAAATAATGCCGATTACGCCGATAGGGCAGCTTACCTTATAAATATCAAGGCCTTTGTCCATCTGCATTGCGTAAAGCGTTTTTCCGGTAGGGTCGTCCAGTTCTATAAGATTTTCAATCCCGCTGCATACGTCGTTGATTTTGTTTTCGTCGAATTTGAGTCTTTTAAGCAGGGCAGTGGATATTTTATCATTCTCCGCCTTGTCCATATCCTGCTTGTTTGCTTTTGTGATAACTGCGGCGTTCTGTTTCAGAGCGGCGGCGATGGATTTAAGGGCGCTGTTTTTCTTTTCGGTACTTACCGCCGACAGTCGGATAGACGCCTTTTTAGCTGATTGTGCAAGTATTGTTAAATCCATATCTTAAATCCTTCCTGACCTCAATTCTCAGGTTAAAAAAGACATTTTAACAATCATTTGTGAATTCGCCAGTGATTTTGGGCCAATAGCACGAAAACTGTTTATGTTTGACAATTTCAGGGGTCATCGGCTAAAATACCGGCCAGATAAGACTTATATATACCGACCCAATATCGGTTATTTAAGCGGGCGTAGCTTAGTGGTAAAGCTCCAGCCTTCCAAGCTGGTCATGTGAGTTCGATTCTCATCGCCCGCTTTTTATATAAGCACTTCTGTTAAATTGGGTAAAATGCAAAAACTTTACCGTGCAATCTACAACCGTGCAATCTACAGTCCTATAAAAAAATTTAATGATTTTTTCAAAAAAATTCTTTTGTTTATTGACATAGTGGGGGCAGGTGGTAATAATTGGGTCGTAATGGTAATTAAGTGGGAAAGGTTCCATGCTTTTACTAACAGGTGAATACGAGAGCACGGTGGATGAAAAGGGAAGGGTTTTCATCTCCAACAAGCTCCGCAGTCAGATAGATTGCCACGAGCACGGCAGCAGTTTTTATCTTGCCGCCGGTCCTAACGGCGTGTTGTGCCTTTATCCTGAAAAATATTTTCAACAAATTGCCCTTGCCGAGTCGCCAGGGACGGTGGCCCCCGATGAAGCAGTCGTATTTGAAAGAATGAATTTCGCTTTGGCCAGCAAGGTAGAGTTGGATCGGCAGGGCAGGTTGTTAATCAGTGAAAAAATCAGAAAGCGAGCCAACCTGCAGAACAATCTTACGCTTATAGGCGTTCGGGACCATATAGAGTTCTGGAACGCAGACGACTGGGAGAAATATATTTCAGACCATTCGGCCCAGTTCCAGCAGCAGACAATGCAGGCAAGACAGGCGGTGCTTGTGAAACAGGGAAAAGAAATATAACTTTAATGCTTTAAGGAGAGAGCGAATGTACACGGATATCGATCATTGCAAAGTTGTTACGGAAAGCCTGACAGGCCAAAGACCCGCGGACGAGCAAACCTTTACCTCAATAAATCTTCTGGCCGAAAGGCTCCAGGCTGTTCGCAAGATACATCGCCGGCTGGTGGACGTGGAATTTTCACCGCAGGTGCAGGCTCTTGTAGAGCAGGAATCGCTGCTTGCCATAAGTTAAGTCGGTTTTAATTTGAACCTGTCTATGATAGCAGGAGTGAAAAGTGAATAATACGCCGGCTGAGCACAAACCTGTACTTGCCCAGCAGATTCGGACCGAGCTGAAACTGAAAAGCAATGCCGTGGTTGTTGACGCTACTATCGGTTTCGCAGGGCACAGCAAAATATTCGCCGAGTCTCTTGGCCCGGATGCGGTGCTTATTGGTCTTGATGTTGACCAGAAATGCCTTGAAGCCGCTCGGCAGAATTTAGGCGATTTGCCGTGTAAGGTTCTGCTGATTCGGGAAAATTTTGCTGAAATTGCCGATTGTCTGCATCAAAACGGCATTGAAGGCGCCGATTTGATATTTGCCGACCTGGGCGTTTGCTCCGGTCAGCTTGCGGATATCGACAGGGGTTTGAGTTTTGGCCATGATATGAAACTTGATATGCGGCTGGATGACAGACTGGATGTTACCGCCGCTGATATTGTCAACAGCAGGGATGAAAGGGAATTGGCTGACCTGATATTTAATTTTGGGCAGGAACGGGCGTCACGGAAGATTGCCCGTTCCATCGTTCATTACCGCAAGGCGGCGAAGATTAAAACAACTACGGGGCTGGTTGACGTTATTTGCCGAGCCCTTGGCTGCAGCCCGACATCGAGAAGAAGCAGGATTCATCCGGCAACCAAGACATTTCAGGCACTTCGAATTGCGGTCAATAATGAGCTTGACAATCTTGAGAAATTTCTGGATGCTATTCCATTGCTGCTGAACAAAGACGGCAAAGCGGCCGTTATAAGTTTTCACAGCCTTGAAGACAGGATAGTAAAAAATAATTTCCGGCAGAACAAAGCCGCGGGAATTTATGATATAATTACGAAAAAGCCGTTAACGGCACTGCGGTCGGAAGTATTTGAAAATCCGCGTTCGAGAAGCGCTAAATTAAGAATAGCTGCTAAATTGTAATATTTAAAAAAGGAGTTTTAACAATGACAACCGATGCAAAGATTGGATTGCTTTTAGCGTTGGTATTTATTGTAGCTATTACTTTTGTTATTAACGGCCTGCCCGATTTTCTCAGCAGCAAGGACAAGACCCCCGACACCGCCAGCTATATCAATCACTACAACAAAGCTGACGAGCCGGGTATTGTTGACAGGACCAGCAGGGACGCCGCGACGGCTATGAACAAAAAGATTATTTCTTCTATTACGGTACCGTCCGTGGCTGAAGCGAACACTCAGTCCGCGCAGAATTATCAGGCGATTCTTCCTGCGGCCAGCGAGGTTGTAAAGAGTACCTCGGCAAATACTCCCCCGCAGCAAACTGCCGTGATTGATATTCCGGCAGTTCCCGCCGTATCGAACCAGCCTGTCGGTAAAACTTCTAAAACTATTTACGAAGTAAGCGATGGCGATAGTCTGGCGGGTATTGCGCAAAAATTTTACGGCCCGCAGGCGGGACAGAAACTTGTCAATATCCGAAAAATCTATGAGGCAAACAAAAAAACACTCAAATCAATGGATGATCTCCAGATTGGTCAAAAACTGGTTATTCCTTCGCTGAACGAAAAGGAAAAGGCGCTTTTGCAGACGGGCCTGTTTGAAAAAGTTGAAAAAGAAGGAACTCCTGCCGCCGCTTCTGCCAGTCCTTCTGCCCAGGTAAAATCTTCGGCATCGCAGCAATACGTTATAAAGGAGAATGACAGCCTCTGGCAAATCGCCGCCAAGTATCTCGGCGACGGCAGCAGATACGAGGAAATAATAGAATTGAATAAGTCTATCGACCCCGACAATCTCATTGTCGGCACAAAAATAACATTACCTGCCAAGTGATTAATTTGACTTCATATCGTTACATTTTTGTTGTTCTTGTTGTTTTCTTTGTTTCGCTGGCCGCGGTTTATCTCCGCCGGACGGAGAATTGCGAATTTTATAAATTCAGGAGCAGTCAGGTCAAAACAGCGAGATTGAAACAGCAACTCTGGCAAAAACAGCTGCAGCTCGAAAACTATATCAGTCCGGCCTCGATATCCAATGTTGTCAAAGACGAAATTAATAAGCGAAACTAATATGACCTGTGCCTTGCCTGACATTATATGCGCAAAAAAATAGCTTTCATCCTGCTTTCACTGATAGGCGTCGGTTTCATCGGCGTCGCGGTTCGATGTTTCTATCTTCAGTATTATAAAAATGATTATTTCCAGCAGGCTTCATTCAAGGCTCAGCGTTCGAATTTTACAGAACAGCCCAAACGGGGGGCGATACTCGATTGCCGCGGCAGGATTCTTGCCGCCAGCTACGTTTCCGATACTATTTTTGCCGAGCCGCGTGCGATTGCCGATATCAAACAAACCGCTCAGACACTGGCCGATATAATCGGTTCATCAGGTCCAATCGAAATCAGCAAAGCTATTCTGACAACCAGAAACGAAGGCTATGCCCCGATAATTACAGATATTAAACTTACCAATGTGCAGCGAAAACAGATACAGGCTTTGGATGGCATCGGCATTGAAAGCCGCTGGAAAAGATACTATCCGCTTGGCGGCGCAGCGGTGCACGCCGTCGGCTTTATCGGTACTGACGGTCAGGGATTGTCCGGTCTTGAGCTTCAATACGACAAAATTCTCAAAGGCACTTTCGGCAGCAGCACGTTTTTTTCAGATGCCGCCAGAAGACCTGTAAAACTGAAAAGCTTCGGCGGCTTTGCGCAGGACGGCTGCGATGTTGTCCTGACGCTGGATTCAGCTATTCAGGAAATTACATATTCAGCTCTTAAAAAGCAGGTAAGCGAATATCAGGCCGAGTCCGGCGTCGCTATGGTGATAGACCCGTGCAGCGGAGCCATACTGGCGATGGTGTCGCTGCCGGATTTCGACCCATCGACCCTGAAAGGCGCCGATGAAAAAAGTCTTGGCAATCATATTCTTTCGGACCCGTTCGAGCCCGGCAGTATTATCAAGCCGGTCATCGCCGCCTGGGCGATTGAAACAGATTCAATCAATCCGAACGATATAATCTTTTGTGAAAACGGCAGCTACAGCGGCAAGGGCTTCGGAACAATCGGAGAATATCGCAACGGTTATGGAAATCTTACAATCAGCGGGATTCTCGCTCATTCGAGCAATATCGGAATGGCGAAAATCGGTCAGAAGATGGGCGCCGCCAAACTTCACGAAGGTCTCAGGCTTTTTGGCTTTGGCCGAAAAGCAGGCATCGACCTGCCCGGCGAGGACAGCGGCGTTGTCTGGCCTCTTAAATTCTGGACAGGCTACAGTATTGCCCGCGTGCCTTTCGGCCATGAATTTTCCACTACTTCAATGCAAATGGTCTGTGCCTATTGCGTCCTGGCCAATCACGGCAGACCGATAAAGCCTCATCTGGTAAAGGCAGTTGTGAACGGCCAGGGAAATAAAATAAAAATGCAGGAACCCTCTCAGACTGCCAGTTTCGTTATAAGCGAAAAAACCGCAAGATGGATTATCGAAAAAGCGCTTGTGGATGTAGTGAAAGAAGGCACGGCCAAAAATGCCGCCATTGAGAACCGGCAGGTCTGGGGCAAAACTGGCACTGCAAATATCGCCGTTCGCAACAAAGGCGGCTACGATGAGGAAAATTACGTTTCTTCCTTTATCGGCGGTTCGCCCGCCAAAGAGCCGGCGGTAGTTGTTCTCGTCTCGATTCGCAAACCGAACAGAAGTCTTGGCAAAGGCTATACCGGCGGGGCGGTTGCCGTACCTGCCGCAAAAGAAATCCTCGAAAAAACACTGATATACCTGAAGATATAAATCCGAAATTCGAATATCAAAATCCGAAACAACATCAAATGCCTAAAATCCAAATGTTCAAAACAAACTTGTTTCGGTTATTTTATATTTTGGTGATTTTAATTTGTTTCGAATTTCTGGTTTCGTGCTTCGGATTTTGTTCTTATCTAAGATGTCCTGTTTCAATACATTGACTGACGATGTCTCTGGCGATTGGCCCCGCGTCGCTTGAGCCGTGCTGACCGCCTTCGACGACTACCGCAAATGCGATTGTATTTCCATGATTATCTTTTGCGAAGCCGGCAAACCATGCATGATATGGTCTTTCCGTTGAGCCGGTTTTGCCGAACACTTTTACTCCTTTTTCCTCAAAACCGCTGCCTGCGAACTGTGAAATTGCCGTGCCGCCGGATTCGTTGACTACCGCGTGCATACCATCATAAATTGTAGCGATAATCTCGCTGCTTAAATTAAGGCTGTATCCTGCGTCGGCAGGCTCTGTTGCGATGATGCGGGATTTTTTGAAAAATCCGCCTCGCGCAATTGCCGCGAATGCGTTTACCACCTGCAGCGGCGTAGCGCGAAAACTGCCCTGGCCGATTCCAAAAAATCTTCTCTCCGCCGGGTCAATCGGCGGCAGGCTCTCTGTCTTCGGTCTTGAGCTGGATATAATTCCCGCCGATTGCGGAAATTTTCTGGCCGGAGAATTCCTGAACGAATCAACTATTGCGGGGTCTCTCATTTCCAGTGCGTCTGTGCCGAATCCGAATTCATAAAGCCATTTCTGCAATATCTCCGGCTCGATACGGGCGGCAAGATGTGAAAAATAAATATTACAGCTTCCCTTTAACGCATTGCGTGCTTTATTGCCGCCTTCGGAAGCCCACGGCTCGTCATGTCCGTAGCCCAGAGATTTGAAAATCCAGCAGTTCGGCCAGCCTGCCGGTGCCGCCGCGGAAGGGCAGGATATAATTGTATCGGCCGTTATTTTCTTTTCCGCCATAGCAGTGGCCATGATTATCGGTTTTGCCGACGAGCCGGGCGGATAAGCTTCGGTTAAAACGCGGTTGAGCAGAGGCTGATTTTTATCGGCGCGCAGTTTTGAATAGTCGCTTCTTACGTTGTTAAGGTCGAAATCAGGTATCGATGCCGTCGCGAGAATATCTGTCGAATTTACATCTACGACAACGATGCCTATCGCCTTGCCGAAAGTCGGATTCAGGTTGGGATTATTTAACAGGTCTTCCAGTTTTTGCTGAAGCTCGATATCTATGGTTAGTTTTACGTTGTTGCCGAACTGTCTTTCCGTTCTGCTGACAATCTGGTTATCGATATCATAAACTATTCTGCCTGATTTGCCTTTGAGGTACGGCTCGCAAACCCATTCTATGCCCGCAAAGCCGGTTAAATCGCCCGGAGAATAATTATTCGGCTCTTCGTCGGCGGAGTTCCACGGTTTGACCCACCCGATAAGTTGGCAGGCGGAATTTTTATACGGATAAATTCGCCTGCTCCCCGGCATGACCTGGATGCCGGCGGTATCTATGAATTTAAGCTGCGCGGCGAGGACTTCGTCGTCGTTTTCAAGCTGGTACAGCGGCTGCGGCTGATGCATTTCAGCTATATCGACTTCCGATGCCAAAAGCAATCTTTCGTTGGCGTCGGGTACCGCTGTTTCGAATTCCTGATTCGGATATTTCCGTTTTCCCGCCAGGTAAATCCGCAATTGCCAGATTGAATCGTTAATCTGCCGGTTAATCTGTTCGCTTATCTGCGAAGGCTCGCAGTTTTTAAACTCGGCGCATTTGTAGATTATTTCGTTTAACCCGTTATAGTCCTGCTGATATTTTTCCTTTATTTTTTGTCTCTCGGAATCATCCGAACATTTCAGCGACTGTACAATCCAGAACCGTTCATCGGCCAGACGCGCGAAACGATAATCGATGCAAAGCGTAAAGCGTGCCTCGTCGGTCGCCAGTACTTTGTCGTTCCTGTCGAGAATTTCGCCGCGAAGGGCGGTCAACGGCGTACTTTTGCCGGTTCTGATTTTCTCGAGCTGATTTTGCCATGCGGAATTCGGATTAAGCTGAATATAGGCCAGCCGTAAGATGCATACCGCCGCAAACAGAACACAAAAAAACGCAAGTATTTTTAACCGATTATTGGACATCTTTCCGCTATCGTTCTTCCGGCCTTATACCGAACCGATGGACGCCTACGCCGAGCCATTTGCCTGTTGCTGTAACGGGCCATTTAATGAGGAACCAGAAAATAGCCGAATAAATCGAAGCCGCGAAGACTTCGAATAAACCGCCTGTCTCCGCCGCTGAAACCTTTAATTTTGTCAGTATGGCCGCAATCAGATATGTTAAAATCCCCGCGGCGAAAATAGCAAGCGCCTGCTGACTGGTCTTTTTCACAAGAATTATCTTTTTGATATGAGCCAGTGCCGTGCCGATAATTCCGAAACTGATAAAATGCGGACCGATTAATGCGCCTGTAACATCTGCGGCAAAACCCAGCGAGAAAGAACAGATAATCACATCGTAACGGTCGCAGCTTATCGCGAAATAAACCAGCAGTATTAAAAGCAGGTCAGGTTTTATATGCAGGTCCGTAAGCGAAATTGTGTTCAGAAATGCGCTTGCCTGAATCACCGCGGCGGTTACAACTATAAGTGCGAATCTAAACCATTTCATTTCTTACTCCGGCACCTTCAATACAATTACTGCTACGTCGGTTATATTATTAAGATTGTACGCCGGTTCGACGGTAATATCCCAGACGACAGGATTTTTCTCGCCCGCGGCGCATTTCGATATTCGTCCGATGATGCGCATCGACCGCAGGAATCCGGTCTTCTCGGCGGCGTAAACATTAAAACCGGCCTTGACTTTATATTTCTGAGGAATATTCAATATCATCGCGCCTTTTTTATCGTTGCCCTGCATTGTGCCGTTGAAATATGTGTTGATATCAGGCGCCGAAATCTTGATTGGCAGTTTGCAGGCAGAACTTGTAATAAGTCGAATGCTCGAAATATCGGCGGAAGCCTGTTCGACCAGGCCGATTACCGCGTTATCGCCCAGGACATACTGGCCGGCCTTGAGACCGTCGGTGGAACCGCGGTTTATGATGAACTCGTGTTCTTTTCTGCTGACGATTTTTGCCAGTACCAGACCGGTTGACGGGTCAGGTTCGGTCAATCGGACTTTGCCGAGCTCTTCAATTTGTTTTTTCTGCTCATAAAGTTCTGTCTGCAAATTAGAGTAGGCTACCCATAGTCTGTTATATTCTTGTCTTTCTACGAAGTCCGGCGATGAGCTTTTCGGCTGATGTTGAGATGCCGCCGGTGAGCCCATATTCAAAAAATAACCAAAAATATCTATGAATGCGAAATTCAAACGTGATGTTGCGCTTTGAGGCAGAAGCAGAAATATGCATCCGAGCAAAAAGAGGCTGATGAAAAGTGTTAGTTTTGAAGGTTTGAATTTTGCACGTGCCATCGGCTTATGAAGATTTTAATCCGCCGCAGGCGGATTCCACAATTTTAAATTTTAAATTTTTAATTTTAAATTTTCACTCCCATCCGCCGCTGTGGTCCATCGTATCTTTCCATATTTCCAGGTTCTCGAGATAAACGCTGGTTCCTCTTGCTACGCAGGTAAGAGGCTCTTCGACACGTATTACTTTCAGGCCTGTTGCGTTGGCGAGAACTTTATCCATTTCCCGCAGCAGTGAACCGCCGCCGCAAAGATGCATTCCGTTTTCGATTAGGTCCGCCGCCAGTTCAGGCTCGGCCTTTTCCAGTGTTTTTGTTACCGCTTCTATAATGCCGGCGATAGGTTCTTTCAGGGCTTCGCGGATTTCCTCGCTTGTTATGACAATCTTGCGGGGCAGGCCGGATATCGTATCTCTGCCGGCGATTTCCATAGTAAGTTCTTCTGCCAGCGGTGCCGCCGAACCAAGCTGAATTTTCACCTGCTCTGCCCGTGGTTCACCGATGAGAAGATTATATGTCCGTTTGAGATGAATGATTATCGCCTCGTCCATATCGTCGCCGCCGATTCGCACCGATTCGCACGAGCTTATGTCGGCAAGACTCATTATGGCGACTTCCGTTGTACCGCCGCCTATGTCGATAATCATTGACGCTGTCGGCTCCGTAATCGGCAGGCCTGCTCCAATACCGGCGGCCATTGGCTCATCGACAAGGAAAACTTTTCTGGCGCCGGCTCTTTCGGCGCTGTCTATTACTGCTCGTCTCTCGACCGCTGTTATGCCGCTTGGTACTGCGATGACTACACGGGGCTTTATTAACCATCCGCTGCGGCCGTGAACCTTGCGGATAAAATAGCTTAGCATTGCTTCGGTTATTTCAAAATCGCTTATTACGCCGTCTTTGAGAGGACGGATTGCGGAAATGCTGCCCGGCGTTTTGCCGAGCATTTCTCGCGCGACAAGACCTACAGCTTCCCCGTTGTTCAAAACGATATTTGTACCTTTGCGGACGGCTACTACGCTGGGCTCATTAAGTACTATACCTTCGTTACGGACACAGACCAGAGTATTGCAGGTTCCCAGGTCGATACCCATATCCATGCTGAACCAGCCAAGTATCGGGTCAAGAAACACGCTAAAATCCTTTCAAAAAAATACAGAGACCTTAGTTTAAGGTCCTGTTTCCGTTGTCCATTAACGAAAAACTTCCACAATTTTCAAGATAGTTTCGTAATCGAGCCAGCATCTATATGTAATATAACCGGCGGCAGCGGCAACAACACCGCATGCCAGACCCAGTAAGGCTGTGTAAAGATTGCTTGCGGGCTTTACTTTGCCTGTTGTCTGTAATTCGCTCATTTCTATTCCTGTTATATCGAATAATGACTTATTTTTTTACCATGCTGTAGAAGCGATATCGTTGACCTGCGGCTGCTGCTGTACTAATTGCAGCGTTCCTGCAGAGACTTCCGCGTCTACTTCTGTTATTTTTATATCGCAGATAAAGGTATCGTTTCGTGTAACGTGGAATACCATACCCTTTTCCACGCCGTCAGCGGTTCCTATCGAAAGTGTTATGAGACTTCCTTCGATTGCCGTAACCTTGCCCTGAATAGTAGCGCCGGGGGATGTCTCAGTTGCCTTACTTGCCGAGTCTGGTACAGTGGTTATCGGCTCGGCGGATTCCGCTGTCGGCATTTGGCCGGCGAGCTGATTTTCCAGTTTTGTCTTTTCCTCAAGCAGTCTCTTTTTTTCCGAATTTAAGGACCCAAGCTGAACCATCTTTTCTTCGAGACTCGCCGTTATTTCGTTGAGATTTTTGCTTAGCTTAATTCCGTCCGACCGTGCGGAGTCAAGTTCTTCTCGCGTTTTTTTCAGGGACTCTTCCATTCCGCCGACTGTCCCCTCGAATTTCAATGCCGCCGCTGCGAGGGTCTTGACTTTTTCGTTAAGTTCGCTTTCGGAGCGTTTGGCGTCTTTCAAATCCTGTTCGGTTTTTATCTTATCGGATTTCAGTCTTGCTATCTCTGCGTCGAGCTTGTCGGAAAGCTCATTCATCTGTCGTTTTTTCTCTTCGAGTTGCTGTTCGAAGCTTTTGTTTTTTTCCTGTGTGGCGGCCAGTTCGGTTTTTAATTCTTCGTAAGCTTGTCTATAATTTGTAGCTGTACCGACATAGATTACGACGCTGCTGCACAGATAAACAGATAATAATGACAGCAATACTATTAAAATTTTCGTAAGAGTACTCAAATTTTGCTCCTTTCGCTGCTGGTTGTCAGGCTGATTACATTTAGACAATACTGCCCGAAAGCTTCAAGATTCATCCGCCTCTGGCGGATTGTATCATAAGACTTGAGCTGATTTTACGGGTTGATAGCGTTAAGGTCAAGTTATTTTTACCTTTACTCCGTACCTATTTAGCAGGCGGTTAAGCCCCCATCTTTTCAGGTATTCGCATAATACAAACAGTTGCCCAGCTTATGAAAACCGTTCAATGGCCTATAGCAAGGATAAAAATGCTTTCCGCCGCTGCAAGTTGAACCGAGGGCGATTCGTTTTTAAGCAATTTCGGCAGATGAGCTATTAACGGCTCTGAGCCTATTTGCCCTATAGCAAGTGCGGCCAGGACATTACGGCGATTCATTATCGGTTTTTCGACCTGTTCGGGATTGTTTAAGTACTCCTGAACAACTATTTGGCCGCTATTGTCGCCAAGCATTCCAAGCTGCTCAGCGGCGGCCAATCTTACTTCCGGCGATTCGTCATCGAGAAGCGTGATAATGGCGTTGGCACCCTTAACGCCGCCAAAGGCGCCCATGGCGTGTATTCCCATATATCTCTTGTCCGCATAAACACTTATGAGCATTGTCCATATTTTTTTGTAAATTTTGTCATCCGGCTCAATCCGTGCAATCGCCTCGGTGGCGTTAAGCGCTACGGCATCTGATGAATCCAGGTTGTCTTTGAGTTTGTGAAGTATCGGCAGAGAATGTTTGCTTTTCAGTTTCCCAAGCAGCATAGCGACATTAGCCTTTACCGTCTGGTCAACTGAACCGGCCGAATCCTCTATCGGATTGAGATACTTTATATCGCCTCCTATTTTGTAAAGCGCATAAGCCGCTGCTACCGCTACGTTTAAATCTGGGTCCTTCAATAACTGCTTAAGCTTTGCCTCGCTTGGGCCATATTGCATATCACCCATAGCAACAACTGCGGAAAAACGTACAGATATGGCAGGGTCGTCCAAAAGAACGACAACATTTTCCATCAGTTCTGTTTTTTTGCCCTCGGAAATGACCTCAACAGCGTTGGCCCTGATTCCTGCATTCGGACTTTTCAGACTATTTAATACAATTTTTTCAGCCTCAGGAACAAGACTCTTTACGGTCTCCGACCCGCTGCAATAATTTGTTGTTATTAAAAGACTTATAATAAAAATAGTATTTAATTTATTCATTGTTACTTTCTGCTTTTATCTTTCTGTTTTCTATTAGTTTATATATCGACACAACAGCGGATTATACCCCAAAGATAGTTGAAAGTTATGCTAAAAAACACCTCAAAAGATAAGGCCCGTAAAACAAAAAAGGCCGGCGAAAAACCGGCCTTTTTTATATGTAAACACAAAAACATTGTTATTCCGAATTTTTTATGCTCTCGATAAATTTTTGCCAATCGTTGGCATCAATGGAATTCCCTATATCTTCATCCGTTTGCCACAAATCATCAAGCCAATTCAGAGCCTCGTTTACATCGAATGGTTCGACTTCGCTTACCACAGGCACCTCTTCAACGTATTCGACAGATTCTGTTGCGGATTCGGTCGACAGAGATTCGGTTATCATTTGTTCTGGTTGTGTTTCAAAAAAATCCCCTGCGCTAACGCTTGGGCTCTGAGACGGCATCAGCATCATCATTTGCATTTGGCCGTCGCCTTCAAAAGGCGTATCTGCGAAATATGCGCCGTCGCCGCCAATACCTTCCCAATCATCCGGCGTCAGCCAGTACCGGCAGAAAATTTCCAAATCCTTAAAATTAATCACATTGTCATTATAAAAATCGCAGTAATCATTGTAGCCGGTTTGACCTTGTGAAGTTTTCCAAGGCTGGGCAAAGACTGCAAAATCAAGGAAATCAACAAAACCATCCTGCGATAAATCATACGGATTAAATTCATCGGCGCCAATATCAACCCTTGCTGCATTATTCCTGTCGCCATCCATTACTCTGTCTTCACCATCAATATCGATTTCATTTGGCTCTGTGATATAATTAGGATTTCCTTTATCGATGCAATATATCGAGGCGGTAGTCAAATGATAATCATTCAATTGCGGATTTTGGCCGATAATATTTCCAATACCACCGCCTGCGTATCCGCTCTGGAGACAGTTATAATTTACTTTATTAGATGAACCGTTAATTCCGCCGGAAGTATTATCCCAAATAATATTGCTGTTGATATTTGGGTCTGCGTAGTTGGTGATGCCATAGCCCTTATTTTCAACTATCGTATTGTTGCTGACTTCGGAAGATTGTGATAAATATATTCCGCTATTGTGATTTTTCAAACAATTATTATAAATTAAATTATTTCTTATTACTGCATTACCGCCGTCAATTTCTATACCATAACTATTGTTGTCAGATATAATGTTGTTGGCAATATTAGCCTGTGGTGACCCACCGATAATAATGCCGGTATCATTATTACTGTTTATAATACAGTTTTTCACAATTGCCTGTACAGAAGAAGCGCTGGCATTAATTCCATGTCCGCTGTTATCGATAATATTGCAGTTTTGTACCGTAACTTTTCTGCCCTCTGCCAAAATAGCCGTGCCGCTATTATTAGCTATGATACTGTTTGTGATTTTCAATTCAACTTTGTAAAGCGATCGTATTCCTTGTAATTTATTAGAATTTATAGTACACCTGTCTATTGATACGCTCATAACGGAAGGATAAAAAATGCTATATGTACTGCAATATAGTCCTGGCTTCTGATTATCTTCAATTATACAGTTAATAATGGAAACAAAGCAGTTTACGTCAGAAGCATAGCATTTGAGGCCGTAATAGTTGTTATTTTTTATGATACAGTTGGCAATTGTCGTTGATACGTTGTTGCAATAAATTGCGCTGGGATTATTATATTGTCGTCCTTTTTTCACAGTAAAACCATCAAGTCTTGCGTTATTGGCGGCAGTTATAATAATGTCTATATCGCTTGTTCCATCATTATTCACGTCACCTGACAAGGTTGATGTGTTATTTGAATCTGCAAGGTTTCTTTGGTCGATATTGCTTTCTCCGCCTTGAAAATGGCCGTACATATCAATGCCCGGAATCATTTGAAAAGTGGCGGTATTCTCAGAGGGGCTGTTTGTCGGACTGTAGTTTCCATCGGCAACCCAAATCTGCTCTGCGCAAATGTGTTCGTTATTTCTAACGGCAGCAAGAGCCGTCTGTAAATTATTGTATGCAGTTTCCCATGTTCCGCCGTTTCCGTCCGCAGGAGCATCTTTATCGACATAAACTACTTTGTCAACGCAGCAAATATTCGTATCTTCCGTTGCGGTTCTGATAAGTCTGCTGCCACTGTACATTCGGACTGTATTTTCGATAGATTCACCTTGAGGGGCATCGTTTGCGACTTTGACGGTCAAAGTAAACCCGCCATTTTGGCAAGGGTCGATGTCATTCAAGTTCCATGTAACTGTGTGGTTGGGTTCGGACCAAACGCCATCGCCTGTACAGGAATTGAAGTCGCAATATTCAGGAAGGGTATCGACAATTTTAATATCATTGATTTCGCAGGGGATTGAATAATTGACGTCGTATGTTATTTCGCTTTCCCAAATTCCTTCGATTGAAGGAATAATACAATCTTCGATTTCTTCTGTTTTTGTTTTTGAAAGCGTAATATTTTCGCAGCCCGGCGGCAACTGTGCACTAATTCGGGCAATCGTAACGTTGGCATCCCCATTGCCACCAAGTTCGAAAGATACAAAGTCTGAACCAGAGCCAATGGTAAATGTGTTATGAAATGAATATCCCCAATTGGACATAAGTTGCGGAGTTAATCCGTCATAGACACCGCTTGTCAGTCCTTCTGATGTAAATTCGGTAACGGTTTCACTACCACCTACTTGCGCGGAAACGCCCCATTCGGCAGGAAGATAAGGAAAGCCATCGGTACAACCAAGTGTAATCAGGCCTGTGCCACCGCCTTGAAGAACATAGTCAATTGACTGAATTAACATTTTCTCGGCAGCTTCCCGATATTTAGAAGGATTAGCAGTATGAAAATCCAAGTCATGGCCGGTTAGAATAACTCTGCCGGTTATGCCTGCCAATAGAATGTTTGGGTCAAGTCCGGTAGCGTCGCCTTGATTATTCCATCCGACAATTAGAATATCGTGCGTTGCCAAATCGTTTGGCGTAACCGGATTGCTGGGACCTCTGATTTCGCTCTGGGTAAGATCACGGCCAAGAATTTTTAGCATCGCAGCACGGATACTACGTTCCCATTGAGCTTCACTGTCATAAACCAAGAAAGTATAATCATTGGGGTCAAAGGGCAAATCTGCAAAAACAGGTAAACTAAAAAATGACATAAAAAACATTGCCAGCCCAATTATGAAAAAACATACAGGCTGAAATTTGTTTGCGTTATACATAAAACCTCCTGCTTGAAAAATTACTTTGTGATTTTTATGATTCTAAATAGACAAAATGTGCCTATCCTCGTTTAATTAAGTAAAATTATTTGTTGAGCATTATCGCCTGTGTCTTAAGAAGAACATGCCAGTAATCATCAGGGCACCTGTTAATGGCTCGGGAATCAGAACAGCTTGCGTAACTGTACCATAAATGGCGAGAGTGCTGTTGCCATATGGAAGCCCACCGCATCCGATAGAAAAAGTACCACCACCCCAGGCACTAATAATCGGTGCGGAAGTTGGCAATGCAACCGAAGAAAGTGCGGTGTGCCTATTATCATAGAGATCCCAGCCTATGGAATTTACGCTTAGTCCGGTAGATAGCGAAACATTCTGCTCGCTGTGGACTATGTAACGATCGTATGTTTGTAATGAATAGTCGTTGAAAATCAAAATTCCAAATTGACCAACATGATTCACTGCTGTTTTGAACTCAAACCCTCCCAAAGATATGTTGAATCCGTAGGGTGAATTATGGATATAGCTCCCTAAACCGCTTCGTGAGCTTGAATTGATAGTTGCGGAATCGTAAGTATAGATTCCGGTAAAGGTAACATCCTCATGTATGGTTTCCTGATACAGATAAGCATCTGATCCCCCTACGTCCGTAACCACACCACTTATTTCAATTGTGATAGGTGTAGCTTTTGCTAGTCCTCCACAAAACAACAAAGCAACCGATATTCTTAAAATAAACTTTCTTCTCTTTTTCATAACTTCTTTCTCCTTAAAAAATCTCATCCTTGCTTCCTTTTATTCTATCATTTCCTGACGTATAAAGTCAAGTACAAAAAACCTTGTATTTAGCGTAAAACACTGTTTTCTACCCGTTTCCGAGCTGGCCGGTGTTATTCATTGCCCATAACTCAGAAAATCTCGTATCATTAGGAATTGTAGAAAGCAGTTTAATTTTATAATTCGGCTCGACATAAAGAAACTCAGATTTATTTTTCAAATTTAATAAAGCATCTTTGACTTTTACATTTTCGGGCAATTTTACGAGCGTCAGACCCTGTACCCTTTTGTAGGAGCGATTAACTTCGCCTGCGTTAAGTGAAGAAAGGATTTGATTGTGTTCCTGTTTGGTTCGCTGAAGTCCCGCAACTTTTGGAGCAAATCTAATAAGCAGTTCACCTTCCTTGTAAGGCAAATTGGAATCTGAAGCTGCGATACTGTTTGAAACTAACAAGAGACCGATAATAACGATATAAAGATAGCTTATTTTAGTAAACATAAAGAGTATCCTCCTCAGGAAAAATGTTTTTAAAAAATTACATTAACCTCGTTTTTTTAGAATCGTAATTATGCCGAGACCAAGCAAAAGCACACTTGCCGGTTCGGGAACAGGTTCAACATAAGTTCTAAAGCCGTAATCGGCAACCTGGTTAATCCACCATCTGTCAGGATGATAATATATAGGCCCTTCAGGACCATATACCCATCCTGCCGGTTGGAACGTCAAGGCCATGCCGCCTAAATAGTCCGGCAGTGAGCCCATTCTGTTTGTGCCAAACCATGCCACATCGCCGCCGGTATCATCCTTGTGCATAACAATAGCGAGTTCATCACCTTCAGATACGCTTACGCCAAGTCCGGGCAAATTGATTGGAACAAAAGCAGGGCCAGTTCCGCCGGGGCTGGAACTTGGCAGTAACGCGACAGGCACAGATACACTCGTCAGTACAGTCGAAGGATTAACAACATCACCATACGCAACCCCTGACCGAATTTCGACAATAAGATTTCCGACTGGAGGATTAAGTTGCGATACATATACCTCTATCGCGGTTAACCGACCAGTAATACCAACAGTGAAAGTTTGGGCTATAAGAGCGCCCTCATTGAACTGAGAAAAAAAATCCATTGGCAACCCAAGCTGCTGGTCCAATACAGCCTGGGAATCGCTATAGAAAACCACTAACAATAAAACAACCAACACACTTAAAATAATCTTTCTTCTCTTTTTCATAACTTCTTTCTCCTTACAAAAATTCTTCTCTGTCTGTGCTTCTGCATCCACTGCCTCATCAGCGGTCTCCTTCGACAAGACTTCGACTGATTTCTCAGTCGAGTCGCTCAGGACAAGTTGCATAACAATTATACCAAATTTACCATAGAAATTGTCAAAAATAACCCATTTTTTATTGCACACATTTACCATTATGGCAGACAGACAAAAGACTTGCAATTAAACAAACTATCAAACATATTGCGCAGCTTATCGCCAATAATTGCCCATATTTACTAAAGGCTGTAACTCTTTTATCTATGGAAATCTCATCGGCGAACCAGCCGCTTTGGCCGGTCCTTTGAACAGCCTGTTTATTAAGCGTTCCGGCAGAGAAATTATCCTTAATATTTCCAGCCGAGTCTATCAGGCAGCTGATACCCGTATTTGCACAGCGAATTACAGACAAACGATTTTCAATCGCGCGAAATACACAAATCGCCATACGCTGACTCAGTTCGACACTGGCCGTAATCCTGTCGCCGTTTTTCCTTACAAACCAGCCGTCGTTGCTTATGTTTACGAGCCAATCGAGCCTTTTGTTCCCATTTTCATCGAGCGCAAGTTTCCTTGCAACCTGCGGTATCGTATCCTCAAAGCAAATCATTACGCCAAACTGGTAATTTTTATTTTGTACCGGCATTTTGAAAATCGTGTATTCGTTTCCCTCGTCCAGCGTATAGTCGTAATCGTAAGGCGAAAGCAGCATCAGGAGTTTGAAAAGAAAAGGCAGCTGCTTTTTCAAAGGCATATATTCGCCGAATGGAACCAGATGCGTCTTGTTGTAATACTGACGCGGGCCGAGCTGGTTCGGCTCGTATAAAAACGCCGAGTTATATTTTGTTTTAAATTTTATTTTCTCGCCCGCAACATAAGCATCTCCGCCAAAGGCGCCGATGAGAATATTAACGCCTTCGTTGGCGTGCCGCGAAAGGGCGTTATGACATACCTGCGCGATGTCGTCCTCGGCGACCAGTGCCAGCAGGCTGTCGCCCATCGAGGTTTCGACCATCGTCTCCGGCCAGATGATAAGCGAAGGCCTGGCCTCCAGTAAGCAGGCCCTGCTGTTGGTAAGCAGGTTCAGGAAAGTTTCCTTTGATGAATCGGTATCTTCGCCCGCCACGACCGGCACATTCGATTGTATTACGCCGACTTTCGGGCCGGGCTGGATAAATCTGCCGGTTTGGTCGATTCTGTATTGGCCGTAAAGTAACGTCGCGCTTATAACGCAAACCGTCAAAACAATACCAATGATATTACTATTTTTTAGCCACGAAGGCACAAAGACACTAAGTTTTTTAAAATATATATTGTTTATTTTTTGTGCCTTGGTGTCCCGCCTCAGCGGGTAAACTTTGTGGCTATTTTTCAAATCAATGATTATTTCCGCGATTAGGCCGTTTGCCATCGCGATGATGAAACTTATCCCCGCAGTGCCGAAAATATCTGCAATCTGAATAAGAGGAAGATTTCTGAACTGGCTGTGCGCCAAAAACCGCCAGCTGAACAGCCAGCCGCGAAGCGCCTCTTCGCCGACGATAAGTATCGGCAGTGAGAACCATATCGGGATTTTCCGCCGCACACAATACCGCAGGGCGATAACGACGAGCGGCCAGTAAACTGCCAGATAAAGACACACTACAATCCAGCCGGGAATCGTTATAGGCACGAGCCAGTAAAGATTGCCGAGCCAGTATAAAAGCCCTGCGATGTACGCGACAAGAAGAACAACAGAGTTTTTTCCATCTACGAGAGAGCCGATTACAAACGGCACAAGCGCAATCCACGCCAGATATGAAAGATTAAACGGCGCACCAATTATCGTCAGCAGAACGACTGATATTGCAAAGCAAACGATAAAGGGCATGTTTTTTTTATTCACAAATTCACACAGATAATTAATAAATACGAAATTCGAATATCGAAATCCTAAACAAATCCGAATTACCAAAATCTAAAATTACCAAAACGGAGTTGTTTTGAACATTTGTTTTTTTAGATATTCGATATTGTTTCTAATTTCTGATTTCGTGCTTCGGATTTTCTCACTTTCTTTTTTCGCAGCCTGCAAAGTCTTTGATAATCGACATCACCTGCCCGGCGTCGTATTTTTTGCCGTTGTTCACCCCGCACCTTTCTTTTTCATTCTTTTTTGAATATTTAGAAGGTGCGGGATTCATTCGTATTGCAAATTGTTTTGTAAAGATTTCCAGCAGTTTATTATTTTCGACAAGCTGGGCGATACCAAGTCCTGTTTCGACGAATAATCTTTTTATTTCAGTCAGTTCCATCGGATTGAAATACAGATTCGATTTGGTTTGTTTTTTTATATTGGCGATTCTGTCTATGGTATTTTTTACATAACTTTGCGAAATATCGATTCCGCAATAGTTTCTGCCGTATTGAGCGGCGACGACAGCGGTAGTGCCCGAGCCGATGAAAGGGTCGAGAACGCAGTCGCCTGCGTTTGAGCTTGCCGCGATTATTCTCGCCAGCAATAGTTCGGGCATCTGGCAGGGATGCCAGAGCTGTCGTTCCTTGAACGTGCCGCAGACCCTTGAAAAGCTGTCCCATACATCGTCAGGCGTTTTGCCGACGGAATTGGCTCGCTTATCGTTATAGATAAGCTGCCTGTCGGAAGGGCACCTGATTGCGTAATCGTTGAACGTAAATTGTTTTTTGTCTTTGACGAAATAGAATATATGGGTATGGGAGCGTGCGAATTTATTTTTCGTCTGCTGGCCGAAGGTGTAGTGCCAGATAATCCAGTTTCGGCAAAATAGTTTAAGTTCATCTTCGGCTATTATTTTTACATAAGAGGCGTAATCGTCTCCGATAGCGATATAAAACGAGCCGGTTGGTTTGAGGATATTATTGCAGGCCGTCATCCATTGTCTTGTCCAGTCGATATAGTGTTCTTTTTCTTTCTTGTCGTGGTATTTATCGTATTTGTAGCCGATGTTGAAAGGGGGGTCTGCGAAAATAAGGTCGGCAAACGGTTCTTTGACTCCGTTTAGTATCTCTATACAGTCGCCGGCTACGATTTTATTGATAAGTTCATTCATCCCCTTATTTTAGCGCCAGCGGCTGACTTTGCAAGCAGGATATTTAGTCTGAAAATAGTTTTGACAAAAAGATGGAAATTGTAGAGAATATAGAAAGTAAAAAGGTGTTGATATGAATACGCAGAAAAAAATTGAATATTGGATGGATACCGCACATTATGACTTGGTCAGCGCAAAAGCTATGCTGGACAAGAAGAGATATTTATATGTTGGCTTTTTGTGCCATCAGGTAGTTGAAAAGACGCTTAAGGCATATTTCTGGCACAGTCAAAAAAAAGAACCGCCTTATATTCATAACCTGCTTGTCCTTTCGGAAAAAAGCGGTCTTGAAAAGAAAGCAGATGAGAGTCATTTTTCGCTTTTCAATGAGCTTATGCCTCTTAATATTCAGGCTCGTTATCCGGAGGATAAACAGCTTTTGTTAAAATCTTTAAATAGTAAAAAATGTGCAGAATTATATAAAAGCACAAAAGGATTTTACACGTGGACAAAAAAATTATTAAAATAGCCCAGCTTTATGCCCAAAAAGTCAGGGATTATATGCCGGTCGATATGGTTATTCTTTATGGTTCTCATGCAAAAGGCACAGCCCAAAAGTCCAGTGATATTGATATCGCGGTGGTGGTGGATAAGTTCAAAGGTGATTATCTGCAGGTAAGTGCAGATTTATTTGGTCTTGTCCGTGATGTAAATATACGGATAGAACCTGTTTTACTTTGCAATTCAATGGACAAAAGCGGATTTCTCGAAAGCGTTGTCAAGCACGGCAAAATTGTTTATAAAGCCATCGCGTAACATACGCGAATCTTTTATTTCCGCCTGCGGCCAAGCAAAGCCAATTAATCATCATTTGGTCGTGGCCAAGGTTGAGGCGGAGGTACTTTGGCCGGAATATGACGAGGAGGCGAACAAGGTTCTCCGGGTGATTTTCTTTCGGGTATCGGTACTGGTCTTGGTTCCGGTTTAGGTGGAGGTACCGGCTTACTTGGTCTTGGAGTTTGATCAGTCATTATATTGCCTCATATTAAAGAACTAAAAAGTTAATAAATTTTTTTGATCGAGTATATTATATTGGCGGAAGATAAAAGGAATCTTCAGGAAGCTCTCTATTTACTTGCTCAAAACACTCTTTTTGTAGTTTAGTATCAGTTACCTCAATTGGCTCTAATGGTATTATTTTATCAACCTGTCCTACTATAATTTGGAAATTACTTACCATTACTTGGGAATATTCGTTTAGGCGTCTAATATTATTCCCTAGTTGCTCCAACTGAGAATCAAGTGTTCGATATTGTGTGACTATATCTTGCAGGTTGGCTACTTTGTCCGACAATTTTAGAAGAGGTTTAGCTATACATAAGGAAGCTGTGATAACAGTTAACCCTTGCCAGATAACCCTACCATGTACATTTTGCCAAATGGGCAAAACGGCAACCGCTGAACCAGATGCGGTTACTAGAGTAAAATATTCTAACACTGAATTAATTCTGCGGATTTTGACTAATTTCTTAGACCAATATTTGACGTTCAACCTACAATCTCTCTGAAGGTCGTACACTTCCCACACAGGATGCTCTCTCTTTTTTTTAAACATTTTTCAATCTCTAGCTTATTTTGATATTCTACATTATACCCTCAGTTTTTCAAGAAATACTGCACAATTTCTGTCTGCAAGATATTGGTTAATTATTTGGTAAATGTAAAAATACGCATTTTTTTCATTTTTTCCTTGCTTTTTGTTAAAAATATGGTATAATACAGCCATAGTTAGGCAAAAACTTAACAAAATCTTATGCCTAACTATGGAAATCCGAAATTCTAAATCCTAAGCACTAAACAAATTCAAAATCTCAATTACCAAATGCTCAAAATAGTTTGGAACATTTAAGTTTTGGTAATTCGGGTTTGTTTCGAGTTTCGATATTCGAATTTCGTATTTTTTTCTATATTTCGTGCTTCGGATTTAATCGTAAAAATCTACAATCTTCAATCTTAAATCTTAAATTATGCCCAAACTTTATCTACCCATTCCGCCAATACCATATTATCTGCCTGCGTTTATTATGCGCATCGGCCTGTGGATTCTGCTGCGCTATCGCAAAAAACGCTACGGCCATGAATTCAGGCGAATTAAGCTTATACAGAGCAGTCCCTCCGGGATAAAGACGGCCAAGGCACGCTTTACAATTGTTGACGCGGATGACTATGAAAAACTAAATTGCTATAATTGGCAGTGCTTAACGAGCAGAAGTACGTTTTATGCAGTGCGGCTTCGATTGAATAATGAAAAAGCAAAGATTATGCGTATGCACAGAGAAATAATGCAGGCACCGAAAGGAATGGTTGTTGACCATATTGACCACGATGGGTTGAATAACTGCAAATCAAATTTAAGGATTGCAACTCCTTCTGAAAACCGCAGAAACAGCAGGAAGGCGAAGGGCACAAGTTCAAAATTCAAAGGGGTATGCTGGCATAAAAGTAATAAGAAATGGAATGCCGGGATACAGATAAATGGCCGGCGAAAACATCTCGGTTCTTTTGATAACGAAACAGAAGCTGCAAAAACATACGATGAAGCGGTAAAAAAATATCATGGAGAGTTTGCGGTGCTGAATTTTGAAGAAATCGGCCACCAAGACACAAAGTCACCAAAAAGGGCGATATAATTGAAAATTTAGGGTATTAGTGCCTTTGTGGCCATCTTATAGCCTTGAAAAATGTGCTTGCATAGGGGATTGTAATGCGTATAATTGGCTTAAAATCGCGGGTGTAGCTCAGTGGTAGAGCGTCACGTTGCCAACGTGAATGTCGTGAGTTCGAGCCTCATCACCCGCTTTTAAAATATCAGTGAGCTACCGGCTAAATAAATAGCCAGGCGCTGGTCGCTGGTATGTCATAAGGCCGATTAAGGGCTTCAGGACATATATACGACCTGAAGCTTTTTTGTTTTTATGACACTGATTAACACGGTATTTAAAAAGTTAAGACACGGATTAACATCCGCCGTCGCCAAAGGCTATGGCGGGACAGGCAGATTTACACTGTAAATAAAATATATTATCTCTGTGTTCTCTGTGTTCTCTGTGGCTAAAATATCTTGAATTACTCTATGGCAATTTTTTAGGAATCCAAAAATGGCAAAAGAAAAAGACACAACCCAGGAACAGGCCGAAACTAAAATCGAAATTAAGAATATAGTAAATATCGCTGATGCAGGTCCGTGCAAAAAGAAAATCAGCGTTGAGATACCCGCCGAGAAAATCACAAAGGTTCTCGATGAGCAGTACGACCAGTTCAGGCGCGACGCTCTTGTGCCGGGCTTTAGAAAAGGAAGGGCACCGCGAAGGCTGCTCGAAAAACGGTTCGGCAAAGATGTAACAGAACAGGTAAAGCTTAAACTCCTTGCCGAGGCGAGCGAGTCCGCGATAAAGGACAATAATCTCGAATCGCTCGGCGAGCCGACTATCGAACATGAAAAAATCGAACTGCCCGCCACCGGCCCGATGAAATTCGAATTTGAAATCGAAGTAAGGCCCGCAATCGAACTGCCGGGTCTGGAAGGCATTCCGGTCGAAAAGCCCAAACTCGAAGTTACAAAAGATTCGATTGATAACGAAATACTCGAGCTTCAGAAGAGGCTCGGAACATGGAAACCGAAAGACGGCAAAATCGCCGTTGACGACCAGATTATCGCTGATGTCGTTTTAAAACCCGAGGGCGGTGAGACGGAGAAAATCACAAATTCGGAAATTCACGTCCATCCACGCGGCTTTGTCGGCAAAGTGGTTGTCGAAGATTTGGATAAACTTCTTGTTGGCGCAAAATCAGGCGATGTAAAGACCACAACCGCAGAAGTGCCCGTGACGTTCTTCGACGAAAAGTACCGCGGCAAAAAAGTCGAAGTCGAAATTAAAATCAGCGATGCAAAACAGCTTATCCCAATTGAGCTGAATGAGGATTTCTTCAAGAGAATAGGCATAGCCGGCGAAGAAGAGCTTAGAACTACGCTGCGTCAGAGAAATGAAAAAAATCTCGAAAGACAGGCCCGCGATGCGATGCGTCAGGAAGTCAGAAATTATCTGAACGAAAAGGTAAGTTTCGATTTGCCGATGGACATCGTCGCCGACCAGTCAAAGAACATCCTGCAGAGACAATATACGAGATTACTGCTTCAGGGCTTAAAGGCCGAAGATGTTCAAAAGCAGATGGAAGAATTAAAAGCCGTAAGCCAGGAGCAGGCACAGGAGCAGCTCAGGGCCTTCTTTGTAATGGATACGGTAGCCAGGAAGCTCGGCATTGAAGCGACCGAAGAGGAAATCAACGGCTATATCGCACAGGCCGCGATGTACAGACAGGTTCGGCCGGAAAAGCTGCGCGAGCAGATGTCGCGCGACGGCTCGCTTACCGAAGCGGCGATGGAAATCAGGGAAATCAAGTGCCTCGACAAGATTCTCGAATCGGCAAAAATTTCAGAAGTCGCACCGGAAAAATTAGCAGCCAAACACGAAAAGGCCGAACATAAACATGAACATGCAAAAAAACCGGCCCCAAAGAAAGAAGCCGAGAAAAAAGAAGAAAAGCACGAACCGAAAAAAGCTGAAAAGAAAACCGAAAAAGCGGAACCCAAAAAAGCCGAAAAAAAGGAAGAGCCTAAAAAGGCTGAAAGACCGGTTCGCAAACCGCCAATAAAGAAAAAATAAAGGGTCATTCCCGTGAAAACGGGAATCCATAAATTCTAAAAGAAAAGCCCGCCGGCTTATCCGGCGGGCTTTTTTTTGTTTAATATGTGGGAAATAATCTTAAGGACCGATAAAAAACACGCAGACCCCACACCAATTCATTATACCGTAGTGATATAGGAGCAAACCCCGCCGCAACGGCCTGCGGGGCAAGTAGTAAATTGGTGCGGGACAGGCAGGTATTTATGTATTCTCACAATATTCTCATAATCACTTTTATAGCATTGCATCGTCTTTGGCACGGATGTGCCTGGCCGACTGTCATAACGGCAGACGGTGTAACTGCAAAACTCTTTTATTAAGGAGAAACAAATGGTAAAGAAAAACTGGATTGTGATTTTATGTTGTGTTGCTATTGCTGCGATTCTGTGCACGGTAACATATGCCGAAAAAGGCGAAAAGAAATGCTCGCTGCCGGCGGCGATTGAAGCGGCGGTAAAGGCGCTTTTCCCAAATGGAACGATTAGTGAAAGCAAACAGGAAGAAGAAGAGATAAAGGCATACAAAGTCGAGGTAAAAGACGGCAATAGTGAAACTGATGTAAAGGTTGCCGAAGACGGGACAGTTATAGAGGTCGAATCAGAGGCGACCATAGATACTGTGCCGGCGGCGGTTGCTGCGGTCATCAAGGCGCAAAACGCAGAAGTGAAAGAAGTTTCCAAAGAGGTCAAATACGCAAAGGTGCAGGTGATTAAACTCGATACGCCCGTAACCACCTATTCAGCGGATATTACCAAAGACGGTAAGAAAATCGAGATTGAAATTGCCGCTGATGGTAAAATAATAGAGCAGGAAACAAAGAAATGCGACAAGGACAAAGACGGCGATGATGGAAAAGACGACGACAAAGACAATGACAAAGACAAAGATAAAGACAAAGACTAATTTTGAAGTTTTTTAGCTATTCAGACGCTGTCGGTATATAATCGGCAGCGTCTTTCTTTTGGATTATCATAATGCGAATATTACTGGTAGAAGATTACTTGCCACTCCAAAAGTCTCTGGCAAAAGGACTGCGGGAGGCCGATTTTGCCGTTGATGTTACAGGCGACGGGCAGGAAGGCCTGTGGTATGCGATGTCAAACGATTATGACGTAATAATCCTCGATATAATGCTTCCGAAACTGGACGGTCTGGGCATTTTAAAACAACTCAGGGCAAAAAATAAAAATACTCACGTACTTATTCTTACGGCCAAAGACACGGTCGAGGACCGGATAAAGGGGCTTGATACAGGCGCTGACGATTATCTTGTTAAGCCTTTCGCATTTGCCGAGCTTTTGGCGAGGATTCAGGCATTGATGCGGCGAAAATATGAGCATAAAAGTCCGGAGATAAAGATAGGTGATTTGCGAATAGACACTGTCGCCAAGAGAGTTTGGCGAGACAGCGAAGAAATTATTCTTACATCACGCGAGTATATGCTGCTTGAATATCTTGCCAGACGCGAAGGCGAAGTTGTTTCGCGCATGGATATATGGGATCATATTTACGAATTCAAATCGGAAGCGTCGAGTAATGTCGTAGATGTTTATGTCGGCTATCTGCGGAAGAAAATCGAAAAGAAGGGAAAGCCTGCGATTCTTCAGACAGTTCGCGGGCAGGGCTATATTTTAGGAACATAAATAGATGTGGTCGCTTAAGTCGAGATTGATGTACGGTATGATTAGCGGTATGACGGCGCTGCTGATAGGGTTTAACCTTATTGTTTATCATATAATCAGTCATGAACTGTTCAGCCAGTTTGATGCATCGCTTAAATCGGCGGCAAATCTGATATCAGCTTCTGTGGAACAGGACGATAAAGAAAATAAGTTTGATTTCGAGTTTAATATTGAAAGGATGCCGGAATTTGCCGGCGGCAAAAAATCGGCCTATTACGAACTTTGGAGCAGCGACGGTGTCCCGATTAGAAAATCACCATCTCTCGGCAACGATGATATTGTCAGGTTCGCCTCTGCGGATAAAACCCGTTCTTTCAAGTCATTTGTTATGAAAAACGGCCGGCCTGTCCGAGCCATTGCAATAAGTTTCCAGCCGCACATAGAAAACGATTCAAATGCAGCGGATATGCCGCATTCACTTGTTCTGGTAGTGGCACGGGATACCGGGGAATTGCTGGAGCAGCTGCGATTTTTGAAATATCTTCTGTCGATTGCTTCAGCAGGTATTCTTGGACTTGCTTATGCTGTTGCGGGGATTGTGGTAAGGCGGGGACTTGCGCCGCTTGGAACTGTTGCCGAGCAGATTGATAGTATCAGCGAGGATAATCTTAAAAGCCGAATCGCGGGAGAGGATTTACCTGACGAGATTGTACCGATACAAAGAAAACTGAATAATTTGCTGGAACGGCTGCAAGCCTCATTCGAACGCGAAAGGATATTCAACGCGAATGTGGCGCACGAACTGAGAACGCCTCTGGCCGGTATGCGGTCGATTATTGACGTGGCGCTTACGCGATATCGCGATTCGGAAGAATACCGCTGTGCATTGTCCGAGTCTCTTTCGGTAGTCAATAATATGGAGGAAATGGTTTCAAGACTGCTAATGCTGGCCAGAAATGAAAGCGGACAAACGGCACTTACCAAAGAACAGATAAAATTAGCACCGATGGTTGACAAATGCTGGGAGGCTTTTGCCGGCAAGGCTGCTGAGGCGGAAATAGTTTTTGCCAATCGCATCGACGCAAATCTTGTATGCAAATCAGACGCGGCGGGACTATCGATGATATTTTCAAATCTTCTTAATAATGCCGCTGAATATACAAACCGCGGCGGCAGGATAGAGGCAGCGGCTCAGAAAACCGAACACGGCATTGAAATAATTTTCGAGAATACCGGTAATCAGCTTACTCAGCAGCAGACCCAAATGGTATTCGACTGTTTCTGGCAGGGCGATGCGTCGCGGAGCAGTACGGGGGTTCATTTTGGTCTTGGCCTGTCGCTGGTCAGGCAGATGGTTGAACTGCTGGGCGGAAAAATCCGGGCCGAGGTTTCAAACGATTTGTTCAGCATACATATATACCTGCCGCTTATTTAAGCAATGTTGCAGGCTATTGATTGGTAAAGCATATTCTGTGTTGACAGTGATTGAAGGATATTGAATAATGCTTAAGGATACCTCTAATAATTCATTTTGGCGGCAGAGCGAATCTTTTTGTCGCCGGTCTGCGTCAGGCAAAAGCCGCTTTATCTACGGATAAAGCTGATTTGTCTTCCTTGCCGGCGAGCAAAAATCTTCTACTTGCTGCTCAAAAGCAATTATTAGAGCTACCCTTAAAAATCGACCCTCGTAAAGGAAAGTTAAACCAAAAAATAGCCGATAAAGGCTTAAAGAACTCGACTTTAAGGAACGAATGATGTTTGAGACTCAAAAAGGTCTGATAAAAACAATAGAACCGAGGCTTCAGGTTCAGCAGAGTTATCAGCGGACTCGTGAGATGACGCTTGATGATATGCTTTTGGAGAATCGGATTATATTTATGATTGGCGAGATATCTTATGGTTTGGCAGCTACGGTGATTATGAAGATGTTGTATCTCGACAATCAGAAGCGAGGGACTGAGATAAGTCTTTACGTAAATTCGCCGGGCGGCAGTGTAGACGATACGATGGCGATTTACGATACGATGCGGTTTATAAGTTCGCCGGTTGCGACATATTGTATCGGCCGAGCCGAATCTGGCGGCGCGATAGTCCTCGCCGCCGGCGCCAAGGGCCGCCGTCACGCATTACCTCACGCAAAAATCATGCTCCATCAGCCATGGGGCGGAGTGACGGGACAGGCGGCGGATATACAGATTCAGGCGGAAGAAATAATCAAGTCTAAAAAAATGATAAACGAAATACTGTCGCAAATAACAGGACAGCCAATGGAGAAAATCGCCGCCGAAACTGAGAGAGACCGATATATGACCGCAGAAGAGGCGAAACAATACGGCCTAATCGATGAAGTACTGCTCGAAGCAGAAGAACCAAAAGAGAAAGATAAAATAAAGAGAAAGCCATAGAGACTCTAATGTGACCTGGCGGCTATAAGAAAAAGGAAAAGAAATAATGCTTAATCAAAATTTAGTACCGATAGTAATAGAAAAGACCGGCAGAGGCGAACGAGCCTATGACATCTACTCACGGCTGCTGAAAGACAGAATAATTTTCCTTGGCGGGCAGGTCGATGACGAATCGGCAAACCTTGTAGTTGCACAAATGCTGTTCCTGAGCAACGAAGACTCCAAAAGCGATATCAATTTCTATATTAATTCGCCCGGCGGGTCAATCACCGCGGGACTTGCCGTATATGACACAATGCAATTTCTAAGATGCCAGGTAGCGACATACTGCATAGGACAAGCCGCAAGTATGGGCGCGATACTGTTCACGGCAGGGGCAAAAGGAAAAAGATTTATGCTCAATAACAGCCGAGTCCTGCTGCATCAGCCGCTGATAAGCGGCGAGATGGTAGGGCCGGCAACAGACCTCCATATCCAGGCCAAAGAAATCCTGCGAATGCGCAGCAGAATTTACGAGATACTGTCACGCCATACAGGAAAGTCAGTGGAAAAACTTACGGCTGACTGCGATAGAAACCTGTGGCTTGAAGCGGCAGAAGCAATCGAGTACGGACTGGCTGACGAGATTCTTCAAAAAGCACCGCAGCCGTTAGAAAGAGCAAAAGAAGAATAATTAGCCACAAAGACGTCAAGACACTATTTAATCACTGATTGCGCAGATTCTGTTGATTTATTATTCACCATCTGCCCGACTTAAATGGCAAAGACTAACCATAAAAATATTCCTGTTGAGTTCGGAAAGAAAGAGAGATAGAATTTCAGCATATCCGCCGGAGGCGGGTAACCATCGTGGAAGCCACAACAGAGAATAAAAAATCAAATATAAAGGATTGAATGAAGAAAGGGGCAAAAGATGGATAATAAAAAATTCAAATCGAAAAAACAGATTCTGTCGGTGTTTTTAATTCTTTCGGGGGCACTTATCATTCTGCCGTTGTTGGCTGGCTGCGAGCGTAAAGAAAAAATTACCGGCGCTTCAGAAGGCGAAAAAATAGTACAATTAAAAGCCGGTGATACTGCACCGGCGTTCGAATTGTTAGAACAAGACTCGAAAACGGTCAAGCTGTCCGATTTCGCGGGTAAGAAAGTACTCGTTTATTTTTATCCCAAGGCCGAGACGCCGGGATGCACCGCGCAGGCGTGCAGCGTGCGGGATTCAGCCGAGCCGCTTAAAAAAGCAGGTATCGTTGCGCTGGGCATTAGTCCGGATAAACCTGACGCCCAGAAAAAATTCAATGAACACCACAATTTAGGATTTCGACTTCTAAGCGACCCGGACCATAAGACGGCCCAAGCATACGGAGTCTGGGGAAAGTCAATCTTCGGCATAACCCGTTCATCATTCCTGATAGATGAACAAGGCAAAATCATCGGAGCCTGGTATAGTGTCAGTCCCACTGATACGGTACCCAAAGCGATGGAGACGCTGAAAAAATAGCAGCAAAAGAAAATTAAAAACAGGTCCCCTATTTATTAATTCGGAAGTGAACAATGTATGAACATCATTCTAAGCCGTTACTGCCGATAAGGCAGTTTGTTTATCGTTTTATCCGGCACGCATTGCTTGCGCTGGCTGTTATCTCAGTGGCGCTGGGGATAGGCATAATCGGCTACCATCGTTTTAACGGACTTTCATGGATTGATTCTTTTCTCAACGCCTCGATGATTCTTGGGGGCATGGGGCCGGTTAATGAACTGTATTCTCCAGCGGCTAAGTTATTTGCCGGTTTCTATGCGCTTTTTGCAGGACTTGTATTCATAGTCTTTGCGGGCATCCTTATATTGCCATTTGCACACCGTTTTCTGCATATTATCCATTTAGACAGCGACGACGATGCACATAGCCACTAAGGCGCGAAGACACGAAAAGAAAGAATACAGTCCTATGGACTCCTTACGGAGAACTCAGAACACAGGAGACGGAATAGAAAAACGCCGCCCCGAGTGGCGGCGGCTAAATGAAACGTGGATTCCCGATACAGGTCGGGAATGACCCCGATGAGATAAGTCTCGCCTGCGGGCGGACATCTCACGGGGCAGGCAACCCCTGGTAAAACCGGGGGCTAAATAATTTTAATATACCCCGCGCTAACGCTTAGGGCTCTGAACGCCCAAAAATAAACATTTAATTTATTTAAGAGTTTTGATATTATAGCCGGAAGTAAAAACAACGACGATTTCTATCAGGAGTATTTTTTATGATTTCGGCTGAAACGAAAAGTTTTAAAAACAGTCTTTATCTGCTTTTAATTATTTCCTTTCTATCGTGCGGTTGCTTTGCGAAACAGGCTATCGGTAACGGAGCAGGGGATTTTGTTTTCGAATACAAAATCGCCGGCCAGGTTAAAAAAATTCCGGTATATTACCACTGTCCCAGTGGGCTGACGCCGCTATCCCGAGTTGTTTTTGTTATGCATGGGGCCGGCCGAAGCGGTAAGGGATACCGTGATGAATGGCAAAAATACGCTAACACATATAACTTCATTGTGCTGTGTCCGGAATTTTCCGAAGCTGAATTTGGCGGCTGGGGAAAATATAACGGCGGCAATATCTACGACTATGACCAGAAGAAGTACACCGAACGGGCGGACTGGACATTTAATGTTATTGAAGGCTTATTTGATTTCGTTAAACAGGAAAAAGAATTAAAGGCGGAGGCTTACTGCATATTCGGACATTCGGCAGGGGCGCAATTCGTACAAAGAATGGTACTGTTTATGCCGGAGGCGAGATTCTCACTGGCAATCGCTAACGGAGCGGGCAATTATACAGAACCTGTTTTCGATAAAGTATTCAGCGACGGGCTTAGAGGCACCTGTGTTACGGAAGAATCTCTTAGAAAATCGTTCGATAAAGAGATGATACTGCTTATGGGCGCCAAAGACCTGATGTCCAAAACGATGCCGAAAGAGGGTCAATTTCATGAATACGACAGGGTGTGGAAAGCCAGGATTTTCTATCAAACGGTCAAAAACGAATTTCTAAAACGCCAGCTAACCTTGAAGTGGCATCTTAGAATGGTTCCGAACGCCGACCATAACAACCCTATATACGCGGAAATAGGCAGCAGAATGGCCGCCAGGTCAAAAATATTCTTTAAGAATCCCAATGTCAAAGACCCGAACAGTATGGCCGATGCCAATGATTCCGAGCAGACGGATAGTAATACAACTCCTGAAGCAAAATAATGTCGACCGAAGGGATTTGTTTGCGGCAGAGACGGCCGGCTGATAAAATGACAGGAAGCATGGACGCAAAAAAGTTTCTAAAGAGATGGCGATTTACGTTGATACTGCTGGGTGCAGTGGCAGCAGGCGTTTTACTGGGGTATTTCCTCGGGCCGAAAGCCAAAATATTAAAACCCTTCGGCGATGTGTTTTTAAATCTGCTTTTCACCGCTGTTGTGCCGTTAATATTCTTTTCCCTGTCGTCGGCGATAGCGGCAAGTACCAACATCAAACGTCTTGGCCGAATAGTTAGTATAATGCTCGTCGTGTTTATAATCACCGGCATAATATCATCGTGTCTGATGGTGTTTGCGGTGAAAGTTTTTAATCCGGCAAAAGGGTTAACACTACAGCTTGCCCAGCCGGCGGCGCAGGAATCAGATGGCTTTGCGGAAAAAGTAGTCAATACTATAACTGTAAGCGATTTCTCCGGTCTGCTGAACCGTAAAAATATTCTCGCCCTGATAGTTTTTTCTATGCTGACGGGTTTTGCGTCACAGGCGGCGGGCAATAAGGGAAAATCATTTCGGGAATTTTTAGTCAGCGGGTCAGAAGTGATGGGGCAGCTAATAAAATTGATAATGCTCTATGCCCCGATTGGTCTTGGTGCGTATTTCGCATACCTGGTCGGCGAGTTTGGGCCGCAAATTATAGGTTCATACGCGCGGGTGGTCGGGCTGTATTATCCATTGGCAATTTTGTATTTCATATTCGGATTTTCTATTTACGCATTTATCGGCGGTGGCAGCAAAGGCGTAAAAGATTTCTGGACGTATATTCCTCCGGCGGCACTGACGGCTTTTGGAACGGGAAGCAGTTTGGCTGCGCTGCCGGCGAATCTTGAAGCTGCCGAGCGAATCGGTGTGCCGGAAGATGTGCGCGAAATCGTACTTCCGCTTGGGGCGACGATTCATATGGACGGTTCGTGTTTGGCGGCAATTATGAAAATCGCGGTGCTGTTTACACTATACGGCAGGGATTTTTCGTCAGTGGAAACTTTGGCCGGTGCAGTCGGTGTCGCGATTCTTTGCGGGGTCGTAATGAGCGGCATACCAGGCGGAGGTTTTCTCGGCGAAACGCTGATTGTATCACTTTATGGGTTCGGGCCGGAAGCTCTTGGCATTATATCGATGATTGGCACTGTCGTTGATTCGCCTGCGACGATGATTAACTCCTGCGGCGATACCGCGGCGGCAATGATTGTAAACCGCCTGCTGACAGGCAAAAAGGCCGGTGGACAACATAAAAGTTGACAATTTTGAAACACGGATTTACACTGACTTGTACATTAGACACGGACTAACACGGATAAAAGGAAAATAAAAATGGCAAAGAAAACATATAAAGAAAATCAAAAATCAAAATTAAAAGCTAAAAATTACTTATTCTGTCTTCTGTCTGCTGTGTTCTGTGTTCTGCTTTTGGCCGGATGCGAAGAAAAGAAACAGATAAAGACGGCTAATGAGAAGCCCGGGATTTTAGGTCAAAAAGCTCCTGCAGACAGCAACTCGCCAAAGAAGCTGTCGGCTGAAGTCAAGCAGCTCAAAGAACAACTTGAGACTTTGATGGGAATCAATAAGCAGGCGAGAATCGAAGCGCTGTCAACGATATCGGCAATCGAACTTACCAGCAGATGCGGGCTGTATGACAAAAACAAAGATAAGAAAAAAGAAACACTGGTTGTTTACCTTAAACCCATCGACGATATGGGCGACTGCATAAAAGCGGCCGGTGCGGTCGAGATACAACTGTGGAACCTGAACACAGAACCCAACGAGGCGCTTTTAAGTAAATGGAATATTGAGCCGAAAGAACTTAAGAAAAGCTGGTCAGGCTCACTGCTGACAAGCTATTATAAACTGCAATTCGATGTAAATTCCGTTTTAACCGGAAAGAAAAACGAAAAAGAACTTACGGTAAAGGCGCAGTTTACAGACTACCTGACAGGAAAAATCCTTAAGGCGCAAAGGGTTATAAATAATAAATAAAATTACGTGAAGCGGTTAGAGAAAAAAGTTGTGAGAAAGAAGGTCTTCAAGATAATTTTTGTAATTATGGTTTTGTGTATTGTCGGTATAGCAAATATTTCATCCGCTACGATAATCACAATTGACATTGAGGTTTTGGCGAATAGCGTTAGCGAGTATAAGCTGCTCCAAAGCAAAGTTCACATTGTCGGCATTTATACCTATGATATGCTTACGCCAGAAACCCCTATATCGTTTATAGGTACATATTCTTACTATAATGTTCAGTGCGGAGCGGCATTGAATATCGACGAGTCAGTTTTTTTTGACGATATCAATAATACAGATTTTGTTCAGCTTTCCAGCGGGGTAGAAGTCGATGATATTATTTGGCAGCCTGATAATTATGACAATGCCGCATTATCAGGTACGACTCTGCCGACAACGATTCCGGTTCTATCCGACTGGGATTGCAATGATCTGATTATAGAGGAGGGGAATGCCCCACTGTTTTTTGAATACATTTTAGATTAACGCTGGAACAGTTCCCCAGGCAGTAGAGGGGATAAAAAAACAAAACACACTTGCAATATGGTGATTTTACGCTAAAATAATGTAGAGTAATAATTTAACCGAAATATCAAAATTAAAGGAGAAAAACAGGATGAACACGAAATTGTTTTTAGTTGTTAGTTTGTTAGCAGCTATTCTGCTCATTTATCCGGCTCAAATCCGGGCGGCGGATGCCAACGCGACTGTTGCAAAAGATGTTAATTCAACTGCCGTCAAGGATGTTAATTCTGCAGAGGCGCTTAAGTCTATCGAGCTTCCCAAGCCGCAGATGGAAGGCGGCAAGCCGTTGATGACGGCGCTGAAAGAGAGAAAGACTTCGCGCGAGTTCAGCAGTGAAAAACTGCCAATGCAGGTTCTTTCAAATATGCTCTGGGCGGCAGATGGAATTAACCGGCCGGATGGAAAACGAACCGCACCATCGGCGATGCACAAGTATGGAATTGATATTTACGTTGCTATGGCTGAAGGGCTTTACCTCTATGACGCCAAGGCAAACACGCTTGTCGGCGTTCTGGCAAGCGATGTACGCGAGGCGACGGGAAAACAGCCGTTTGTAAAAGATGTACCCGTTAACCTTGTTTATGTAGCTGACTATGCGAAAATGGCCGGTATGCCCGATGATGCGAGTGATTTCTTTGCGGCTACCGATACGGGTTTTATCAGCCAGAATGTTTACCTTTTCTGCGCCAGCGAAGGATTAGCAACCGTAGTTCGCGGATATCTTGACAAGCCTGCCTGCCAGGCGGCGATGAAACTGCGAAGCGACCAGAAGGTAATCCTTGCGCAGAGTGTCGGATATCCGAAAAAATAGTAACAAACTTAATTTCAGCGACGAGTGGATAGATAACGTGGTATAGTTTGACAAATCAGGGTGTGGCCTGATTTGTCAAACGTTATATAACAAATAAGGCAACCTCTAAAAATGTCATTGCGAGGAGCAAAGTGACGAAGCAATCTCAGTTATTGCCTTAAAAACGAGACTGCTTCGCTTCGCTCGCAGTGACAAACTGAATTTTTAGAGGTTGCCATAAGTAAAGGAGAAAAAACATGGGACGAAAACTTGCCTTGTTTTTCGATGGTACGTGGAGTAGTTATGGCGATGAGACTAATGTGTCGCGTCTTTTCGAGTTGACCAAATCGATTCGCCAATTTCGCGGCCAAAACAGTTTGCTGGGCAAGAAACTTGTTGAAGGCAAATCCGGCGAGGATGAGAATGTCGAGCAAATCAAGTATTATCATAAGGGCGTAGGTGTAAACTGGGGCGAGAAACTCCTGGGAGGGGCATTCGGCCGTGGTCTTTCCCGGAATATCAAAGACGGATACCTGTGGCTTGCCAGTCACTACCGGCAGGGCGATGAGATTTATATTTTCGGCTTCAGCAGAGGCGCGTACACTGCGCGAAGCCTGGCAGGGCTTATACGCAAGTGCGGGATTCCGAAAACGGCATTTGAAGCTCTTGCCCAGGAGGCGTATCATATCTACCGGGAGAAAAAATGGGATCCTGACGGGCGAGAGGCGAAGGCATTTTGGGAAACATTTTCCTGGCCGGACAGACGAATAAAATTTCTTGGCGTGTGGGATACTGTAGGCGCACTGGGAATTCCTATCCGTGGCATGCTATTCAGCAGCGATTATTATAACTGGCACGATACGGAACTTAGCCGAATGGTAGAAAACGCCTATCACGCACTGGCTCTGGATGAGCATAGGCATGATTACGCGGCTACGATGTGGTCGAATAACAAAAAACCGTTGCCGAAGCAGAAAGTTGAACAGAGATGGTTTCCGGGTGCGCATGCGGATGTCGGCGGCGGATACAAGGGCGGGAAACTTTATCAAATTCCGCTTCAATGGATGCAGCAAAAAGCCGAAGAATGCGGACTGCAGTTCAAAGAGCAGGTTGTTATAGAACCTGACGCGTATCTGGACAAGATTCATAATTCGCTCAATGATTTTATATTTGGGATTTACGCGAAGTTGAAATGTCTTTATCCGTGCTACTATCGACCTTTGAAATTCGGCGTAAACGAGACGATAGATGATTCGGTATGGAACCGAATGGAATCACCTAATGGATATGACGAAACCGGAAAGAAATATAGCCCACCTGCTCTTATAAAGGTACACCCTAATAAAACGAGCGAGGATATTCACCCGGCAGAACAGGTTTAATTTCGTTCAGCTTGAGAAAATTTCGTCTGAAAGGTCCTGGCCTATCTGTTTCTGGTAATAATTCTCCATTGCCTTTCGGCCATCGGTTTGGAATTTCTCCATCGAGTTGAAAATTCCTGTTTTCGCAAAGAAGAGAATCGCTATACAGGCGGCTGTATTGGCGAGCGAGCCTTTCAGGGGCGATAATCTTTCCAAAAATTTCAGTTCCGGCCGGGCGATTCTGAGTTTTCCGGCTTCGGCTGTGCCGCGGACAGAATGAGCAAGAGTGTCTATGGTCTGCATATTCGCATTCTTCAATAAATCGAGATTGTGCGGGCGGGACTTGAGAAGCGACATCGCAAGATAAACCCTGCCGACGGAAGCGAACCGCTTCTGGCATTTAGGACAGTTGACAATATGATTCTGAACCCAGGCTGCATCGAAGCTTAAATAACTGCCGATGATTTTGTTCAGCCGGCCCCTGACGTCTCTGCAATTTGTTGTATTTTTATTTTTCATATTTTTATTCTTCTTTTTTATTCATCCATACTGCCAATAATTGTATCGCCCTGTGCCTGTATACCCTGGCGGTACCTTCTGTTAGTCCGAGTATTTTAGCGACCTGCGCATAAGGAAGTTCGGCCAGGTCGTGTAAAGTAACGACATCCTGCAGCTGTTCGGGCAATTTAGTAATGTTGCTGCGAAGCTGCTGCTGTAAATAATTCGAATCCAAATCGTTTGCCGATGTTTCAGTTGGCTGATTGGCGGCGATTTTGGGAAGATTCTTTTTTTCAATGAGCCGGCGTCTTAAAATCGAGATTGCCGTGTTGGAAGCTGAACGAAAAATGTAAGCCTTGACGTTGCGGGGCCTGATGCCGTTTGCATAATGAGCGAGATGTAAAAATGTGTCCTGATACGCATCGCAGACGTCCTGCTCGTTGCCGAGGATTCGCCATAACATCGTTACAATCTGGTCGCCGAAAGAGTGCATCGCAGAGAGCACCCACTTCTGAGATGTACTCAGCGATTCGGGAACCGCGAAGTCCCACAACAATCTATAGCTTTGAGCTTTGCTTAACATCGATAATCTCACTAATTGAGACGCCTCAGATAACCTTATGTTAACAAAATTTCGAAAAAATTCAAAAAAGTATTATTTTTAGATAACATTTTTGTTCTGGGTACGTCTTATCCTGTGGAAAGAGATTGCTTCGACCGCCTCCGGCGGCTCGCAATGACACTAATATGAGCCAAAAAAGCATAAATAAAGAGTCTAAAGGTCGGGAAAATAAAGCGCAGGATGTTGTATCGCTGGTTGACGGTTTTCTCAAAGGGGCGGTAGATGCAGGGGCAAGCGATGTTCATTTCGAGCCAACTGAAAAAGAATTAATAGTCAAATACCGGCTTGACGGAGTTCTTAAACAGGTCGAAACATTACCAAAAATACTTTCCGAAAATGTCATCGCAAGATTAAAAGTACTGGGCAATCTTCTGACCTACCGCAACGATATACCACAGGAAGGCAGAATTGAAATAGACGGGCATAACGAGGGCGTAATCGACGAGAGACTGGCCGTGTTTCCAACAATACACGGACAAAGAGCAGTAGTAAGAATTTTTTATCAGTATAAGAACCTGACGGAATTAGAACATCTTGGCTTCTCAAAAGCCGTACTGGAGACACTTAAAAAAATCGCTTTCAAAAATCAGGGACTGCTCCTCCTGACCGGGCCGGCAGGAAGCGGGAAAAGCACGACACTGGCATCGCTATTGCGATTTATCCTGAAAAATTTTACCGGCAAAAGCATTGTGGCGCTCGAAGACCCGGTGGAAATGAGAGTAGAAGGAGTTACCCAGGTTCAGATTACGCCGCACGGCGAAATGACTTTCCCGACAGCTCTGCGGTCGCTGCTCAGGCAAGACCCGCAGGTTTTGATGATTGGCGAAATACGCGACGCTGAAACCGCGGAAATCGCAATCGAAGCCGCTCTTACAGGACATTTCCTTATGAGCACAATGCACAGCGGGACACCCGCGGCAGGTTTCCTGCGACTGCTCGAAATGGGAATCGAACCCTACCAGATAACCTCAAGCGTAACGGCAATTTTAAACCAGAGACTTGTTCGCAAACTGTGCGATAAATGCAAAAAACAAAATCAAAAAAATTCATTTTACGAATCAGCCGGCTGTGAAAACTGCCTGAATACCGGCTACAAAGGCAGGGCGTTGATTTCAGAGATTGTCGAGCTTGACAGCGAACTTAGAAAAGCAATCGCACAAAAGACCGACATTGAAAAACTCGAAACGATACTTAAAGACAAGGGACATACGAATATGCTGACCGACGGCAAAAGATTAGTCAGCCAGGGCGTTACTACTGTCGATGAGCTGAACAGAGTCTGCGGAATAATTGAGTGACGGGAGATAAAAAATGGCGATATTCGAATATAACGCACTGACCGCGACGGACAGATTGATGAAGGGAGCTATCGAGGCCTCTTCGCCGCAGGAAGCGGCCAAGCTTCTGGCCGAGATGAAGCTTAATGTTAATTTTCTCGAAAAGGCCAAATATGCAGGACCCAAAACGGCCATCAGCAGAGATGAATTCCTGCTGTTCAATCAACAGCTTGCGTCAATTACAAAAGCTGGCATTCCTCTGGAAAGAGGACTGAGAGAGCTTTCGGCGGATATCGGCTCAAAGAAGATGCGAAAGCTTGTTAACGATATCGCAGATGAGCTTGAAAGCGGAGAAAGTATCGAAAAGGCATTCGAAAAAAGACAAAAATATTTTCCGCCTCTTTACGGCAGGATTTTAAAGGCGGGAGTTGAGACCGGCAGACTGAGCCAGATGCTTACAAATCTTAACCGGCATATCGAAATGTCGAATCAGACCAGGAAAATTGTCTTCGAGGCTATGGCTTATCCGGCAGTTATTTTCGTAATGGCCGCAGCCATAATCAGTTTTCTCTTTATAGTGGTTGTTCCGCAGTTTACCAATGTTCTGAAAGAAATGACAGGCGGCGACCTTCCGGAACTGACACTGCTGGTATTCTCAATGGCGAGAAATATTATACCATTCTGGGCAGGAGTTGGCGTAATAATCGGCGGTTTAATAATTTTTAATATGCTGCTTTCCGCGACATCGGCAGGCAGGAGATTTAAAGAGTCTCTTTTGCTGAATATTCCAATAATCGGCAGACTGCATCACAGCAGTATATTGGCAAAAATGGCCGAGTCGATGGCTGCGATAATTGCGGCGGGAGCGGATATGCCCAACTGCCTGAGGTTAAGCGCGGAGGCATCGGGGAGCGAAAAACTTATTTATGAAACCGAATTTTTAGCCGAGCAGGTGGAAAGCGGGGCCAATATTATGCAGGCAGGACAATTCTGCAGAATGATACCGAAACTTTTTCTCTACTCGATTCAGTTAGGCTCACAGCGTAATGAGCTTGAGGATAATCTATACAGTCTCGGTCAGATGTATGCCGAGCAGGTGAGATGCAGCCAGGCAAGATTACAGGCGACTTTATTGCCTGCGATGCTGATTTTTGTAGGCGGAACTGTAGGTATAGTAATACTGGCGATTTTCCTGCCGATGGTAAAGGTCATTACGTCTTTGATGTGAGATGAAAATGTTATTGGCGATAACTGTATTTGTTCTGGTATTATATATTTTTCTCGGATTCAAAACTCCGCGATTTGCCATTATTACTCTGCCTGTTATTGTGCCTTTTCTTTTTATATGGTTTGCGAGCAGCGAGTTGTTGGCACCTGCGATAGTGTCATTATGTATTTTTCCGGCCACGCTGACAGCCATACTCTTTATGCGGCATGAAACTGATATTGTTCCCTGGCCGAAAAGATGGGCCAAGGCAATAATAATAGTGCTCATTATCATATTTCTGTTGAGGGGATTTTTCTGGATATCATCTCCGTTAGGAAGTATATGCTTTGGCTTTCTGGGACTTCTGTTTGGTTACTGTATCGGATTAACTGCTACCCAGCGAAACGCTACAGTTGCGTTTGCAATATCCACTATTGGGGCGAGCATCAGGCAGAATCTGCCTTTAGCGATGGCGTTGCAATCGGCGTCGGAAGATATCAAATATCAGCATTCGCAGGTTTTACGGCAGATTTCCAAATGGCTGGTTCAGGGATATTCTCTAAGCGAATCAATCAAGAGAGGATTTAGAAAATGTCCTGCCAGAATTATAGCCCTGATAGCGGCGGGTGAAAAGACAGGACAAGTACCGCAGGTTTTGCAGTCGATAGAAAAAGACCTGCTGGAAAAGGCGACAGACAACACAAGGGTAAGGCCGATATATCCTGCCTCTTATTTTATTATAGTGTTAATCGCTCTGTCATTAACTACGCTTGGACTTATGGTAGGAGTGATACCAAAATTCAGTACCGTTCTTAAGGATATGATGGGCGGCGAGCTGCCCAAATCCACAAAAATTCTTATTGTTATTTCTGATTATATGTGTTTCAGGTATGGCTGGTTAATAGTCGTTGGAATTATATTTTTGGCTGCCATTATTTATATTCAAGCAAGGTTTAGCTCCCGCAGGCCTGAAAAGCCGCTGCTGCTTTCGCGTCTCGGCGATTTTATAAAATGGCGTCTGCCGATTCTGCACTGGTTTGAGAATAATTATTCGACTTTGCAGGTTGTTGAGGTTTTGAGGATATCTCTTAACGCAGGGGTTGCAATAAACGAAGCAATCAGAAATACAATTGACCTTGATGTGAACGGCTGTTTTAGAAAACGGCTGAAGAAATGGCTTAAAAAAGTTGAGGCAGGGGATAATGTCGCCGGCGCCGCGAGAGAATGCGGGCTTGCAAATTCGCTAAGCTGGGCGTTTGAACAACAATCAAATCCGGAAAATACGCTGCCCGTACTGGAAATGCTCGAAAGCGTCTATCGCTCCAATTACAGCTACAGGGTCAATCTTGCCAGATTCATATTATTGCCGTGCACGACAATATGCCTGGGAGCGATGGTTGGATTTGTTACTTACTCAATTTTTTCGGCGGTGGTGGCAGTTATTTATCAATGTGCGAGTTTAGTATGAGCAGGAAAAGATATAACGGTTTTTTGCTGACGGAAATGATAGTCACTTTGACTGTTTTAGGCATTATCCTGACCTGTATGGCATTGGCGATGAAGACTTTTAAAGACTTCAACCAATATCAATTAGTCAGACAGAGGTGCATCGCAGCGGCACAGGGGCAGCTCGACAGTATTGCCGTTACAGGAAAACCGATAGGCGAAGAGGACATCAAAAGATTGTGGCCTAAAATGAAAATAGAAATCGAACAAACAGACGGCTCAGGCCAATGGGAAGGGCTGAAACTAATCAGAGTAAAGGCCACAGCGAAAGATATGCGTAAGGCTATTTCCGTTGAACTGGCGAGATACTTTGCGCCGCGAGGAGAAATCCAATAATGAAAAAAGGCTATTCAATAATAGAAATGCTGACGGTACTGGCGATTCTTGCGGTTATAAGCCTGCCGCTTTCCAGATTATCAAAGCTTATTCTGTATGATATACCGAAATCCCTGAAATTAGTTGAGTGCAATACGAGTATGCTTAATGTTTTGACGTATATGAGAAAAGATATCAATTCAGCAATAGGTTTTCCAGAGTCTATCGCTAAATATACAGCAAGCGACAAATGCCTTTTAATCGAACAGCAGAATAAAGTTATCTGTTATCTTGCCGAGCAGGGGAAAATATCAAGAATTGTAATTGATAAAGGAGGGGAAATTACCTGGCAGATTCCAGACGGTAAAATCGAATGGCAGGTATGGCGAAAAAATAATGCCGGTTACGCGGTGGAAATCAAAAAATATGCAGAGTTGAAAAGCTATAATCATATAGAAAAGAAAATGGAAAACTCTTACCTGTATTTCGCAGGCGTTTATTCGGAGGCGATAAATTGAAAAAGGGTTTTGTTATGCTGACTGTTATTATGATGCTCTTTTTCATAGGCACGATGCTGTTTGTCCTGACCGGCGTATCAAATAAAATTACATTCCAGACCAACCGGGCATACCTTGAGGCGGTCCGGCAGAACCTGATTTCAAGCGGATTGTCTTTCGCAAAACATAATATCGAAAAAGAAAATGTAAAAAACATCGAGCTCGATATTGCCGGTTTAGGTATAAGAAACGCGCAATTAATCGTCACAATTGAAAAAATCACAAATAAACAGGCCCAGGTCAATGTCAGTACATCCTGCGGCTTTGGCAGCCAGAGGCTGGAAGATAATAAAAAATATTACGTCGTGCCGGACAAAAAATAAGCGGGTCTATTTCCGCTTTTTCGGCTCTGCGAACTGCCGGAAGTATTTTATACATACGTCACGCCAAAGCTGGGCGTTTTCCTGCTGCTCTTTGAGGCGTTTACTGACGTCTTCGTATCGCTGCGGGTCTATTTTGCCATCCAGAGTATTCCAGATGTCCTGCATTTTAGTTACATATTCAACGCCGGTATCGTAGCGGTGCCGGATTTCATCCCAGAGCGTTCGGCCGGATTGCATACGATAATCCCAGGGGACGTGATGGAACCAAAGCAGAAACTCTTCAGGACAGGTTTCTATTTTGTCAAACTGCTGGCGCAGGGGACTTTGATACTGGCTGACGGCATTGCTGCCGGCGCTGCTGCGGTCGAAGCCTATGCCATTGACATCGGCGCGGTGATAATAAACGGAATTCCAGTCCGGCCGTCTTGCTTTGTTGAAGGCAGGTTCAGGTCCATAGTGATGACCTTCCTTCATAATGTGATGCAGTCCCAGCGGTGTCATATAATCGACGCAGGCCTGCCATGAGCCGAGCATCATAGTTTTAATTGCGTCAATAACGGCCGGGTCGTTGGACCATGTCATTGCGGCCCATTCGTCGCAGATGGCTTCGGCACTTAACTGGTAATCCCACGCGAGGCGTCCAAAGGCATACCAGTTTGCCTGCGCGAAGTGGTGGCCGCACCAGTTGCGGTCCGAGCCGGTATTGGTTATGCCTATTATGGCTGATGACGTGTGGCCGTCCAATGAACCGTCGATAACCTTAGCGACGGTTGAGCCTGCTCCTTTGGCGTAAGTATCCGAGTTTAGTATCTCCTTCCACATAGGAGCCAGGTAAACCAGATGAACGGACTGGCCGAGGTATTCCTGCGTGATTTGCAGTTCGAGAGCCAGCGGCGTTTTCGGCATCGCGCCGAAAAGAGGATGGAACGGCTCCCGCGGCTGGAAGTCGATAGGGCCGTTTTTAACTTCCACAAAAACATTAGGACTAAAGTTGCCGTCAAGGGGCACAAATTCCTTATAGGCACATTTGAACCTGTCGGCATCAATCGTCGTGTCATAGACGAAAGCCCGCCAAAGTACTGTTCCGCCATGCGGTTTTAAGACCTTGGCGAGCATATTGGCGCCATCCTCGTGACTTGCACCGTAGTCCTGCGGGCCGGGCTGCCCTTCGGAATTTGCCTTAATCTGGAATCCGCCAAAATCCGGTATCATACTGTAAATTTCATCAGCCTTTTTCTTCCACCATAGGGACACTTTCGGATCCCGCGGGTTGCTTGTTTTCAGGCCGTCAAGCTGCATAGGAGCGCTGAAAACAGCAGTCAGATATATTCGAATGCCGTACGGCCGGAATATATCGGCCAGCGCCGCTGTCTTGGCTATGTATTCGGCAGTCAAACTTTTAGCCTGGGCGTTAACGTTGTTCAGGATAGTGCCGTTGATGCCAATCGACGCACAAGCCCGCGCATAGTCGCGATATCGCGGGTCGATTTTCGCCGGCAGGCTATCCCACTTCCAGAGCGAACGTCCCGCATAGCCGCGTTCGATTGAGCCATCGACGTTGTCCCAGTGGCTGAGCAGCCGATGTCGAATCCGCGGGCAACTCAGAACATCGAGATTTGAAATATCCTGATGAGTCTGAAGTATTCTTAGAAAATGGAACATACCTGTCAGAACGGCGGTGTCTTTGTTGGCGGTGATTAAGATATATTTATTTTCGCCGGATTGATGAAGGCGAATTAGGAATCCTTCATCGCCAAGACTTTTGCGGTCGGCTTCCGATATATCTATATTTATTCCTTTTAGATTACCGACTGTCCCTAATACTATTGCATTGCCGGCGGGTTTATTTAATTCAATCGGGATTGCCTGGTCGAGCATCGTTGGCAGGGCCCGCTTGAGCTCACTTTTGATAATATCAAATGTTGGGCCTTTGCCGAGAATTGCCGCGCCGCCGATTGTTCGGCGGTATTGCGATAATAAATTCGGGTCGTCCACTTTTCGGTATTGCAGCCACAACTCGTATCCATCATTACGTTTGTTTGTCATAGTCTCTTTCTTTTCTTTGCTATGGTTCCGGTCGTATGACTTCAACGCGGCCGGGTAATCATTGTCATTTTTCGCGGCCGATACGTCAAGGACGATAAACCACCCCATAAACAGGCATAAACAAATCCATCCAGCCGTAATCATAATTGTCTGTGTATTCAGCTTGTTTAGCCGCATTTTTATGTTCTTTCCTGCAACTGACGTAAGTATAGGACAGGAATAGAGTTTTGACAAGTCTTATTTGGCGGAATTAGACTTGCATTGTTTGGAAAAAACTATATAATACCGTGCTTTAGATTTTAAGGTGAAAAAGATGAAGAAAGACATACATCCGAAATATCAGGTCGCAAAGGTCAAATGCGGCTGCGGCAATACGTTTGAGACCCGCAGTACGGCAAAGGAAATCCATGCGGACATATGCTCATTGTGCCATCCGTTCTATACCGGCAAGCAGAAGTTTCTTGATACAGCCGGCAGAATTGAACGTTTCCAGAAGAAATACGGCCAAAGCTATATGGACAAGGCGCAGAAAGACGACAAAGCACCGAAGAACAAGGAAAAGTAGCTTATTTTAGTTGACAACTTACGCTGTTGGACTTAATCAAACAGATTATGTTCCGGCAGCGTAATTTTTTTTATAGATATTGAACGTATCTAAAACCGAAAAATATGAGCTCGGCACATAATATAAACTGGCAGAAGTGGATTGAACGCTACGACAGAATGCAGCAAAGATATCTTGTCAAACGCAGCGAAAGATTCGACGTAATCGCAAGATTAATAAAAGCCGTATGTCCAAGTCCCAATCTCATAGTTGACCTGGGCTGCGGAACCGGAAGCCTGACCATCAGGCTGCTTGAAGAATTCGATTCGGCAAAGATTTTTGCGGTCGATTTGGACCCGGCCGTTTTGCTTCTGGCTGAACATAGGTTGAAGAATTTTAAGAATAGGGTTCAGATTGTGCGGTCGGATATGACCAAAATGGACTGGAATCAATGTATCGGCGCTGACGCCGTGGTTTCGGCGACGGCCCTGCACTGGCTCAGACCACAGGACATTGAGACGGTTTATTGTCAGATTCATAAAATTTTGCGTAATGGCGGCATCTTTTTAAACGCTGACCATGCAGGCAGTTCTAATAACCTGATTCAGCGGAATTGGGAATTTAATAGAGAACAAATGCGAGCGCAGGAACAAACGCAGTCGGCAGATGACTGGGATGGTTTTTGGCAGCAATTCTTTTCCGAGTTAGGCGATGATGTCCGAATCGAACGCCAGGAAGCTCTCGGCCAATGGCAGGGGACAGAAGATGGAATGCCTTTGCAGCGGCATTTCCAAAAGCTCGAACAGTGCGGTTTTGAAAATATCGATTGCTTCTGGCGATGTGATTGCGATGCGATTTATGGAGCAGTTAAAAAGTAAGACAGGTTTAAATTATGAGTGATACAAATACAGCAGTAATAAAAAAACTCGATGAGCTTGACGGCAGATTCAGTGAGCTTGAAAAGCAGCTTCACGACCCCGCTGTGAATATGGATTCGACAAAGGTCATCGCTATTTCCAAAGAGCAGGGCAAACTCAGGTCTGTTGTAACAAAATATCGCGAATACAAAAAACTGCTCACCGAAGCCGAACAGACAGAGACGATTTTAAACGACGCCGGGGCGGACGAGGAATTCAAACAGCTTGCCACAGAAGATTTGGCCAGACTGAAGGAAAAGAAAGAGGCGATTTTCGAACAGATAAAAGATTCCCTTGTTATGTCTGACGATGCGTCGGTAGGCTCGGTCATAGTGGAAATACGGGCCGGCACCGGCGGCGATGAGGCTGCGCTGTTCGCGCGCGATTTATATAATATGTACATTCACTACGTGGATAAGCAAAAGTGGAAAATCGAGCTTATGGATTTCAGCACAAGCGAACTGGGCGGTTTCCGCGAGGTTATATTTAATGTAAAAGGCCCCGGCGTATGGGCGCAGCTGGGCTATGAAGGCGGAGGGCATCGCGTTCAGCGAGTGCCGGAAACCGAAACACAGGGCAGAGTGCATACTTCCGCGGTTACTGTCGCGGTTTTGCCTGAGCCGGAAGAAGTTGAGATGCATATAAATCCTGCCGATGTGGCTGAATACGTCAGCAGGGCCGGCGGACCGGGCGGGCAGGCTGTTAATAAAATAAACAGTGCGGTGAAACTCGAACATATTCCAACCGGCATAACGGTAAATATGCGCGAGGACAGAAGCCAGCATAAAAACAGGGCAAAGGCATGGCGGCTTATGCGAAGCAGAGTTTACGAACATTACAAGCGTATTGAAGATGCAAAACGCGAAAAGACCCGAAAGACAATGATAGGCTCCGGCGACCGCTCGGAAAAAATAAGGACATATAATTATCCGCAGAACCGCGTTACAGACCACAGAATAAACCTGTCGCTTTATAATCTCGACAAGATTATGGACGGCGCAATGGAAGACCTCATCGCGGGAATGATTGAATACGATAAAAAACTCAGACTTGAAAGTTTGTAATGACTGTTTCCACGGCTGAGGCTGTTTGTGTAAAGCGCTGCCGGCTGGTTTGTAAGGAAGTATCGACCAAAATCGAATTACAAAAGCTGGTACGGTATTTCGCAACTCTTGATAATCCCGCAATTCTCGGAGGAGTAAATCTGAATTCCGAAAGGAACCGCTACAGCTATTTTGCCGCGGAGCCTGTAGAGATTTTTGGATTTTCTACATCGGACAATAATCCATTTGAAAAACTGAAAACTGTTCTGAACAAGTATCGTCTCGATGCCGATATAACAGGGCCGGCGGGCGTTTTCACCGGCGGATGGATTGGGTTCTTCAGCTATGACCTTAACAGGTATATCGAGAATATCTCTCCCCCCGCAGATGATTTGAACCTGCCTTTAATCAGATTATGCTTCTATGACAAGGTTATATGCTTCGACCATCTGGAAAATTGTTTCCATCTTTTTGCGATTGAATTTTCCGAAGACGGGGAAGAAAAAATCACACATCTTGAAAATATTTTAAAACAGGCAGCGGATATTAAAGAAGAACCAGTTTTCAAACCCTGTGATAATTTTGATATCAGCGATTTTCGCTCTAATATAACAAAAGAATATTACCTTGACGCAATTGCAAAAACTAAAAAATATATTTATGACGGCGATGTCTATCAGATAAATTTTTCTCAGCGGTTCAGTGCAGAGTTTAATTGCCAGCCTTATAAACTATTCCTGTGGCAAAATAAATTCAATCCCAGTCCATATTCGGCGTATATTGACGCGGGCGATTACCAGATAGTAAGCGCATCGCCTGAATTATTTATAAATATAAATAACGGCACAATTACAACCTGCCCAATCAAAGGCACAAGGCCGAGGACGGGTGAGAAAGCTATCGATAAGAAAAATTACAATGAACTTATTGAAAACGTCAAAGAAAAAGCAGAACTCGATATGATAATCGACCTTGAGCGGAACGATTTGGGCAGAATTTGCCGGGCCGGCTCAATCAAGGTTGTAAAAAGACGCGATATAGAAACCTTTGCGACGGTTTTTCACTCGGTTTCGACGATAGAGGGACGGCTTAAACAGGATATTGATTTTACCGATTGCCTTAAAGCGATTTTCCCCGGCGGGTCGATTACCGGCGCGCCGAAAATCAGCGCAATGAATATAATAAACGCACTTGAGCCGACGGCAAGGGGGCTTTATACAGGCTCTATCGGCTGGATAGATTTAAAAGGCAATGCGTGCTTGAATATCGCGATAAGAACAATTATCATAAAGGATAATATCGCTTTTGCCCAGACCGGCGGCGGAATCGTCGCCGACTCCGACCCGCAGGCAGAATGGAACGAAACGCTTATTAAGGCAAAGGCGCTGCTTACCGGAATAAGAGCAGTTGAAGGAAAATAATGGCACAGAAAGTATTTTTAAATAAAGAAATAATTGATTCATCGCAGGCTTCTGTAAGCTGTTCTGACGGCGGGTTTTTGTATGGGGCGGGACTGTTTGAAACGATGAGGGCTTCAAACGGAGTTGTCTTCGCGCTCGATAGCCATTTGGACAGACTTTTTACAAGTGCAGAGAAATTAAGAATAAATCTTCGGCGAGATAAAAAATTTATCGCTGACGCGATTTATCAGACATTAAACGCCAATGAACTAAAAGAAGCGAGAATCCGCCTGACCGCGACGAGCGGGGCGATAAATGCCGAACAGCCAGAACCGACTTTACTTGTTACGGCGGTAAATTTCGAGGCTTATCCGAAGGAATATTACGATAAGGGCATAATGGTCGTTTTAAACTCATACCGTCAAAATCCCGCAGATGTTTTAAGCGGCCATAAGACGACAAGTTATTTTTCAAGAATATCCGCTTTAGGGATTGCTCACCAGAGGCGCGCAGCCGAGGCGATATGGTTTACAGTTGACGGCAGGCTTGCCGAAGGATGTGTAAGCAATGTGTTTATTCTAAAGGATTCAGTTCTTTATACTCCTTCAGTCAAAGCAGGGATATTGCCGGGGATTGCGAGAAAAACGGTTTTGGAACTTGCATCCAAAAATTCGATAAAAGCAGAGGAGGCAGAACTTACTATTGATGACCTGCTCGTCGCCGATGAGGTTTTTATTACGAATGTTATAATGCAGGTCCTGCCGGTGATAGCGATTGAATCGCACAATGTCGGAAACGCAAAACCAGGAGCATTGACAAAAAGAATATCCTCTCTTTATATTGAGTACTTTAATAAAAAAGTGGGGGCGGTATAATTTAAGATTTAAAATTTAAGATTTAAAATTTGCGGAAATAAATATGAAAATTAAAGATGTTATAAAACAGATTGAGGTAATTGCGCCGCCGAAACTGGCGCAGAGCTGGGATAATACAGGGCTTCTTGTCGGCGACAGCAACGCGGCGGTTAAAAAAATCCTGCTGACGATTGATATAACAAATGATGTTGTCAAAGAAGCGAAACAGGCAGGCTGCAATTTTATAATCAGCTATCATCCTGTAATCTGGGACGGATTGAAAAGTGTCGCGAAAGATTCGGTTGTTTATGAGCTTGTGAAAAACGGCATCAGCGTTTATTCGATACACACGGCTCTTGACGCGGCTGTCGGCGGGGTAAATGACGGACTTGCGGAAATTGTCGGGATAAAAAATCCTGAGCCTGTCGGAGATTTTGTCGAAAACGGTAAGAATAATTACAAACTTATAGTTTTTGTTCCCGTCAAATCGCTTCAGAAAGTTGCTGACGCTGTTTTTAAAGCGGGGGCCGGGGCGATTGGAAATTACAGTCATTGCAGTTTCAGTACGGCAGGTCTTGGAACATTTTTCCCGCTCGAGGGAGCGAAACCGGCAATCGGGAAAAAAGGAGAGTTTGAAAATGTTGAAGAAATTAAATTCGAGTCGATAGTGCCCGCTGAAAAAATAGAGGATGTCATAAAAGCGATGAAGGCTGCGCATCCGTATGAGATGCCTGCGTTCGATGTTATAAAATTATATGAAACGGAAGACAAAATCGGGCTTGGCAGGATAGGGCTTCTCGAAAAACCTGCGCAGTTAAGCGAGATACTTAAAAAGATAAGGTCTGTTACCGGCGCCAAAGTCGCGGGAATTGTCGGGCCCAAAAAGCGGATAGTCAAAAAAGCGGCGGTTTGTGCCGGTTCATGCGGCAAACTGATAATGAACGTAATCGCTGAAAAGTGCGACCTTTATTTAACCGGCGAGATAAAGCATCATCAGGCTATCGCGGCCCAGGAAGCGGGCGTTACGGTTGTATGCCTGAGCCATACGGTTTCGGAAAGATTTATCCTTAAAAAAGTTGCAAAAGAACTACAAAAAAGTTTAAAACCTGTTAAAATCGTCGTCAGCAAAAAGGATAAGGACCCCTTTGAATGGACAAGGATATGAGCGAAGAATTTCAGGAAGAAACAGAATTGACAGATGTTGAAGATAATAGTTTAGCCGCTTCCGATACGGAAGCGAATACTTCCTCGCAGGATATAACCACTGAATCAGTGATTGAAGCGATACTTTTCGCTTCCGATGAGCCGTTGTCGGCGGATAGGCTTGTTAATATCGCGCAATTTAACGGCGGAGTAAAACAGGTTAAGAAATGTATCGAGACCCTCAATCAGCAGTATATCGAAACCAGCAGGGCGTTCAGGATAGAGGAAATTGCGGGCGGTTTTCAGATGATGACGCTGCCTGAATATAATAACTGGCTCAAAAACCTGCTGCGTCAGCGGGGGGAGAATAAGCTAAGTCCGGCGGCACTTGAAACGCTTGCCATTGTCGCATATAAACAGCCGATTATACGAGCCGATATAGAGTCGATTCGCGGCGTCGCCTGCGGCGAGATGGTTCGCTCCCTGATGTATAAAGGCCTTGTAAAGATTGTCGGCAAAGCGGAAATTCTCGGCAGGCCGCTTCTTTACGGCACGACAAAAAAATTCCTCGAAGTTTTCGGATTAAACGACTTAAAAGACCTGCCAAAGGCAGAAGAACTCAAACAGCCCGAACAATAATCTCCAAAACGACTCCTGACACCGTTTTTTTTCGTTGCGGTTGCCGAGCGGTTCAGATTATTGTGATTTATCTTCAAACCAGTTTTCAGCAAGGATAGCCCAATCGAGCATATTAACCTTGCCGTCAGGCTGAATATCCGCCCATTGGCAAAAGCTATTTCCGCTTGCGCAGTTCGTGTGCAGCCACCAGTCGGTAAGCTGGACAACATCGAACATATCAACTTTGCAATTTCCATCGATATCGCCCGCCGGACAATCATCAGTAATTATTTTGTTAATCCACGCCGCGTAAGAACTTACTCTGATTCCCCAGAAATTGTCAGGGTCGATGTTTTCTGTGTTAGGGTCGTCAAACCATGTTTGGTTTACTCTTTCAACAGAAGCGGACAGTGCGGCCAGTTTCCAGATACCATTTTGTTTGATAAACCATCCGCCGCCGGAATCATACATCGCGGGAGCAGCTTCATAATCTCTTCCATTCAGGTCGAAATCGGCGTCTAACGTGTCAGAATAATAAGAGCCGACGTATTGCGATACACCGGTGCCGTTTATAATATTCTGCCCCCACCTTAAAGTATTACAAGAGCCTGCCCATAAATATCCGTAGCCTTGCCCGTGCGAATAAAGAGTATTGCCTCTGTATTTGCCATATCCGCCGATGCAGATATTCTGATTAACCTCATTCCCGTCTGTATATGGCGGCGCATAGGCAAGATTGGGGTCGGAGTCATCGGCATTTTTGAGACGGATTAGACGAATATCAACAAGGCCGGTCGGGCCGCCTACCCACTGAGAATTATAAATACATTTATAGTTAATACCGTTGATATTTACTGTTGCCGGGCAGCTATTTTGGTGGCGGGTGGTAATAATCCATTTAGAGGAAACAACCGCAAACGAAGCGTTAGTATCCCATTTTCCAGCAACGGCATTTACGGGCCTGTCTGTCCACGTCAGTAAATTCGGCTCTCCGTCTGCGTGCAGAATCATACTTAGACCGGCAGTCGGCATTATCAGCAGTGCCAATATGCATAAGTGCATACAACAAAACGTGTTATGACCGCACCCAGACCCTTTCAGACACTTTCCTCCTTTTTATGTCCTATAAAAAATGATTTACTGGTTGGCATTTCCTTGCCGCTATCGTCTATGCCCCCTAAATTCATCATTTTATAAAATACCAAATAAATCTCGAAAAATCAAGATTTTCAGCTTTATCTCGCAGTTTTTTCAGCCAGATACTACGTAAAATAGCAAAAAAACAAATTTTCGCAGAAAATTGCTTAAAATTTAAAATATTTGTTGCTATAAAGGGTCAGCGAAGTTAATATTATACACAAGTATTGATTTGAGGTGCTTGCGTAATAGGCCGATTAAGGAATAGTTGAGATTTTATACAAATCCATCCGAAACATGTCATTAACATCATCTCTTATTTTGCAGCGTTTAATAAGATTATTTCAGGAAGATATAGTTTGCTAAAGGAAATTCGCTAAACAGATGCTACGAGTGTAGCATAATTTTTTTATTTTTTTAATTTGAGGGTTTTTCAGATGAACATTTATGTAGGTAATTTGTCAAGAGATGTAACAGAAGACCAGTTAAAGCAGGCTTTTGAGGCTTATGGTGAGGTTAAGACCGTGTCCATTATAAAGGACAAACTCACCGGAGAGCCAAGGGGATTCGGCTTTGTCGAAATGCCTTCCAAGGAGCAGGCAGCGGCTGCATTGCAGGAACTTGACGGCAAAGATCTTGGCGGCAGGGCACTGAAGGTCAATGAAGCTCACGATCGCGCCGACAAGGGCGGCGGCGGTGGCAGAGGCCCACGTCGCGGCGGTTTTGGCGGCGGCGGCGGCGGCGGTGGTTTTGGCGGCAGCAGAGGCGGCAGAGAAGGCGGTTATCGTTCTCCAAGGTAGTAATCTAAACCATAGCCTAATTTAATAGTTATCAGCAGCCCGTACTGTTTTTTTACGGTACGGGCTTCTGTAATTGTTCTTATCATTTACGGTAAGGCATTAGGGGTTTTCGTATATTTACTCGGAGATTCGCTGAAAACATTGGGATAAACAGGTTGACCGGTGTTTCTACAACATGACGTATCATGTTTTACGGGGTGCATAAAAATATTCCCAACTCCCCGAGTAGGACTCGAACCTACGACCTAGCGGTTAACAGCCGCTCGCTCTACCAATTGAGCTATCGGGGAATAGCTGCGAAAACAACGAATTTTCCAGATTTTAGCCGATTTGTCAAGCATAACTTGCGGCTAAAAAAGCTAAAAGCTGGACAAACTATAAATTTTAAGATACTATGCCTCCTTTTTCAGCGGGAATATGTATTTTATAGGCTTTTAATAAATGCAGTTGGATGGTTATAATATTATCTCATGGCTGTTGACAAACTTGAATTAGAAGGTTTTACGATAATAAAAAAGCTCGGCACGGGTGCCCGGACTACAATTTTTCTTGCGCGCGACGAGGAAACCGGCAATACCGTTGCTCTTAAACGGGCTGTATGTGAAAAACCTGAAGATACCCGAATATTCGAGCAGATGGCAAATGAATATAAAGTTTCACAGGCTGTCAATCATCCATACCTTCGTAAATGCAATAAGCTAATCAAAGTCCGCAAGGCTCTCAAAGTCAAAGAAGTATTTCTTTCGATGGATATGTTTGACGGAGAGACTCTTGAAAAGACAAAGGCTCTGAGTCTCGGCGATGTGCTTCTGGTGTTCCGTATGGTTGCCGACGGTCTTAACGCAATGCATCAGCAGGGCTATATCCATTGCGATATCAAGCCGAATAATATTATGATAAACGAATCCGGCGCAATCAAAATAATCGACCTCGGGCAGGGCTGCAAAATCGGCACAATAAAACCGAGAATACAGGGTACTCCTGATTATATCGCGCCGGAACAGGTGAAAAGAAAACACCTCAACCAGCGGACGGATATATTCAATCTCGGCGCGACGATGTACTGGGCCCTTACCGGCAAAAATGTTCCGACCATGATTCCGCAATCCAATGATATTTCAGCGATGCTCGGTCAGCGGAAATATCCCGCTCCGCATCAGGTGTATCGCAAGATACCGATAGGCGTTTCAAATCTTGTTATGGACTGCGTCAAAGAAGAACCTGAAAAACGGCCCGGCTCAATGGTTGATGTTATTTCAAGGCTTGACCTTCTGATACACAGTATTTTCGCGAAAAAAATGAGCGCTCAGTAATGACAGAAAAATTTATCAAACTGCTTGAAGCCGGTATCCTGGCAAATCAGCAGGATAAATACCGCAGGGCCAATGTGGCGGTTCTGCCGCAGAGCGGCGATGTGGTTGTCGCAGGCGATATTCACGGCCACAGGCGGAACTTCGAACGAATTATTTCTTATTCAAATCTTGAGGGAAATCCTGACAGGCATCTTATTCTGCAGGAAATCATACACGGCGGAACGGAAGACCAGCAGGGAGGATGTCTATCGTATGAAGTGCTGGCCGATGCCGTCAGGCTCAAAATAAATTATCCTGACAGGGTGCATTTGATTCTCGCCAATCACGATACCGCGTTCATAAACAACAGCGATGTTATGAAAGGCGGAAAGGAAATGAATGCCGCGATGCGGGCGGCGATGCAGCGGAGCTTCGGCAAAGATGTTAAAGCCGTGGAAAGTGCGATTGAACGTTTTCTTTTTTCGCAGCCGCTTGCTATCAGATGCCCGAACCGGATATGGATATCGCATTCCCTGCCTTCAGACAGAATGGTGGAAAACTTTGACTTTACGATATTTGACAGAAATTTGAAAATCAGCGATATCGTAAGGCCCAATTCAGCATATCTTCTGACCTGGGGCAGAGGGCAAAGCGATAAGACCCTCGAATTTCTTGCGCAAAAACTCGATGTTGATTTTTTTGTTCTTGGCCATCAGGTGCAGGAAAGCGGCTGGATGAGCAATAATAAAAATCTTATCATTATAGACTCACAGCACAATCACGGTCACCTGCTGCGATTTGACCTTGGTTCTCAATACACGATAGAGAAGTTAACCGAATCGCTTGTGCCGATTGCAAGTATTTACTAAAGGGCCGGCAGATATGATGTTTTTATACCTAATGGTTATAGCTTCAATTCTGACGCAGGCGGTGATTGTTTTCCTGGTTATCCGCAACTACATGTATGTCCTGAGAAAATTAAATAAAACCCGCACATCCTATTGTTCCAAAACCGCACTAATTATCCCCTGCAAAGGAATCGATACCGCTTTCGATAAAAATATCAGGTCTTTTTATGAGCTTGATTACAACGATTACGAAATAATATTTGTAACAGACAGTCCGGAAGATGCGGCTTATAAACGCCTGCTTGCTCTTAAAGAACAGTTTAAAGGCAAGACAAAGGCGTTTAACGTCAGGGTTCTTGTCGCAGGTTCGGCAAGCCAGGGCAGTCAGAAACTGCATAATCTGCTTTGTGCGTGCAGGAACGCCGACAAAGATGTTAAAGTTTTCGCATTCGCCGATTCTGACGCCTGTGTCGGCAGCAATTGGCTAAATGGGCTTGTCTATCCGCTTCGCAAGGAAAGACACGGCGTTTCAAGCGGTTACCGCTGGTTTGTTCCATTGAAAAATAATTTCGCGACAATAGCATTGTCCGTACTCAACGCCAAAGTCGCGCAGCTTCTTGGCGCAACGGCCTTCAATTATGCATGGGGCGGCTCAATGGCTGTGCGTGTGGATGTATTTAAAAAGCTCGGCATGGACAAAATATGGCAAAGAGCGGCAAGCGATGACCTGACTATAAGCATAGCGGCCAAGAAGGCCAGGCTCAAGGTTATCTTTACGCCAATATGCTTTGTGGCTTCTTATGAGCAGGTTGACTGGCCGAGTTTTATGGAATTTGCACGGCGGCAGTTTCTTATTACGCGAATAACAGCACCGGGAAAATGGTGGTTCGGCTTTCTCAGCGGGCTATATTCGGTTCTGTCCGTTTGGGGATTTGCGGGACTGGCTCTTTATTTATGGAGCAGAGGCTCTGAGAACTGGCATATTTTTTTATTAACGGCTTTGTTGTCGCTGGCTGGACAGTTTTTAAACGCTATTTTGCGGCAAAAGATGATTTTCAGGATTTTTTCCGCCGATTGGCAGCGGATGAAAATAGCGGCAATTGCCGATATTGCAGGAAATCTATTTTGGTCGTGGCTTATGCTCTTCTGTATCGTTTATTCATCTGTGGGCAGAACGATAAAGTGGCGGGGCGTACGGTATAAACTTAAAGGGCCGACAGAAGTCGTCAGACTTTAAGGTACCCTTAAGTTTTCAGGCCTGTTGCGGCTGATTGTTTTCGCCGCCGATGAGATAAACGCGATTTTTGCCGCTGCGTTTGGCCTCCAGAAGAGCCTTATCAGCCTGTTCGAAAAGTTCATTAGCGGTCGAACCGTCGCGCGGAAATGCGGCCAGGCCTCCGCTTATCGCTAAAATACCTTTGCCATACGCACCAAGCGCCGGAAGGTCAGTTTTGTTCAGTTCTCTCCTGAATCTTTCGCAGATGTTTATTACCTGCGTAGGATGTTCGCTTTCAGTACGTCTTCTTTCCGCTGTTTGACTGGAATCGAGGGCAACCGATTTGTCTGCCGGCAGATTCCAAAAGACAACGGCAAACTCATCTCCGCCGATTCTGCCTACAACGTCCTGTTTTCTGCAGCATTTCTGCATTAAAACAGCAGCCTGTTTGAGAATATTGTCTCCAACGGAATGGCCGTAAAGGTCATTGTATTGCTTGAAGTTGTCAATATCGAATATCAGCAGAGTCGCCTGCAAAGAGCGTTGTTTTATGTGTTCAATTATCTGACGAAGAAACTCTCTGACGAACCTTCTGTTTTTCACTCCTGTAAGTTCATCTTCCATTACCAGTTTTTCAAGAATTTCAATCCGCTCGAGCTGTTCTTTGGCGGGTTTGATGTCAGATACGCTGCTTTCTGATTGCTGCTGATTTTTCATAGAGAAAGCGACAGGACAGATATAGTAATCATCCAGCAGTTTTGTGCCATTGGACGACTGTGCCATCATTTCGGCAGCCAATGGTTCCTGCCACATTTGAGCCAGCAGGAAAATTTTCGATTTCGGGTTTGTCTGCCGAAGATTTTTAATCGCCGATGGCAGATTTTTATCGAAACTATCCGGCATTATCACTATGGCATCAAATTGATTTGCCGCGGCAATAGAAACAGCGTCAGGAATATTTTGGCTGCTGTGAAACTGTATTCCGGTGCAGCCTGATGTATCGACGATGGTTTTGTCGCCCCGGCCTATCAGCAGTACTTGTGCATCCTTATTTTTACCGTCTATTATTATCCTGCTTTGCATCATCGACTTATTATACTAAAAAGCCGATGGGAAGTCAAACTTGGCAAAACGGGCAAATTGTGGAAGCTGGATTTGTCACTTAGTTGGCAAAACGGAGAGTTTTTCACGGGCTTGTTCCGCGAAGATGCTGTTGGGATGGTCTTTAAGAAAACGTTCAAGACCGTCTTTTGCTTCGGCCAGGTATTTTTCCTTTTCTATACTGCTTAAATTATGTTCTTTCCAGATGGTCAGCTTAAGAGAAGCCTGTTCGAATTTTGCCTGGATTCCGCCGTCGGTTCCGGCGAAAGTTTTCGCGACTTCGCCAAGCCGCTGTGCTCTTAAAATCACATCTGAAATGAGCATAGTCTGAGCCAGGACGATGTTGTCCTTTAACGGACTTTTATCTCCTGCCTGTTCGAGCAGATTATCGAGCTGATTACTGTAAAAAATATCGTGCGGGTTGAGAATAATAAATTTAGCCAGCAAATCCCGGTCTTTGGCTTCGCTGCCGAGATTTTCACTGCCGATTAAATTTTGCAGATACTGAAGTTTTCTTTTTATTTTTTTTAGTTCGTAATCCGTAATAACAGTTGCCGCGGGTTTATGGAAAATCGCCTCAATTTCACTGGTAGAAACACCGGCAGTTTTCTCGGACTGTTTTTCAATCATTGAAAGACCTTGTTCTACCAATGTATTAGCGTATGTAAATTCTTCCATTCCCGTCAGATGAACAGCTCTTCGCCATCGCGCTTCGATAGATTCTGTGCTGTCAGGATATTCGGAATAGAGCCTGTGCCATATCGGAAGGTTTTCCCAATGAGGGTAGTCGTTGTAGAAATGCAGAATTTCCTTTTCGACAAGGATATTAAGTTCCGGCGAAAGTTCGCTCATCATGGCTTTATAGTAAAGCGCTATAGGCATCCGTTTAATCCTGACCCTGCTTTTAAGCAGTGCGTTGTGCAGAAACGCCGGCTTCCACCACTGTTTGGGAGGGCTGATAAATTTATCATATTGCCTCATAAGCTGGCGTTTTTCACCCTGATAGCCGAGATTCGCCGGCTCGTCAAACCATTCCGGCCAGCGGTCGAGCAGCAGCCTGTTCTGGATTTCCTTTTTCAACACCGCCCTTAACGCTATGGTTTCGACCGGATAAAAAGGCGATTGAAAATAGCTTCTGCTTTGCGGGCTTTTCAGCGTGCGGTCAAGAGCGTCTGAGATACTATTATCCTGAAATTCCTTTATGGTTTCGGGATTATTTTTGGCGATATAAAGCTGGTAATCAAGTTCAGAAAGACCGATTGTGTTCTGAAAGATTATTATCGCAGCGGCAAGAGTAAGAGCGCTTATACTCCATATCAGGCCGGGCCTGTAACGTGTGAAATGACCTATCACGATTGTAATAGCGGAAATCACCAGTGCCGTAACCACGCCGTCAAGCCATGGAGCATAAGATAATGCCCATTGAATGCTGTCAGCGTTTTTTACTCCGCCGAAGAAACCGAAATATATAAATACAGGTGAAATGCACATAACGACGGCAATGTATCTCGACCTGAATCGCAAAGGCCTTAGCGCCGCGGCGAAGGCTCCAATCAGGACAAAAATCGCCAGCCCCGGCAGGCCTGCTATGAAAGCCAGTACCAGCACAAACAGGATGCTGTATTTGAAACTCATAAGCTGCGAAGCGAGGATTGGCACCACGATAAAAATTCCGACAAGAAGCCCCATTACAAATATCTGGGCTGGATATTCAAAAATACTTAACGGCGACAGGACGAACTTCTCAAGGTAAAAAGGACCGGGAAATTCAGGACAGATAAGCTTGCCCGTCAGAAGCTTTGACCAGAAAACAGAGGCGACATAATACACACAAACCGCGAGAAAATAACAGCCGTTTACATTTGCATGACTGTAGTGCAAGGTAGGACCGGCGGTCATAAGCGATTTTGAGACTAATTTTTCAGTTTTGGGGATATCAATGTCAGGCATATCAACATTATAACCTGTATTTGTTCCAAGTAACAGGCAATTTATAGGCCATAATGGACTTAACAGGTCTGGATATGTGGAGTGAATTTTTGTAAAAAATCGGCTATTTAGACTGCTCTTATCATCTCTGTGATTTTCATCAGTCTGCTGATATTGTCGCGTTCCGCCTCGGCAAGTTTGTCGTAGATGAAGCGAATTGTCTGCTGCAGTTCAGGGATAACCACATGTTCAAGTACGTTTACCCGCCGGCGTGTTTTCTGGAGTTCATCGGCAAGGAGCTGAGCCTGTTTTTCCTTTTCAGCGAGTTCGAGCAGTTTGTCGAAGACTTTTTCCAGACCCTTAAGAGCAATGTCGAGTTCGCCGCTGGTTGTTGAAAAGCCATAGCTTATTATTTCGCCTTCGATTTCCTTGGTGAATTTCGGAACCTTTACGTTCATTATCGCGGCAAAACTTATTGCAAGGCTGAATTTCTTGGTAGGGACTTCCATCGCTGATTTTATATTTTCAGGCTCCATTGTGGCCCGCGCCATAACAAAACGTCTTGATGTCTCAACCAGTTCTTTTTCAACTTCATTTCTCAATGAGCCCAGCCGTTTGGATATTTGTATCAGCTGTCTTGAGATTTCGTCTCTTTTCTGGCTAAGCAGTCTGTGTCCTCTTACCGCAAGCGCAACGCGTCTGCGAAGTAAAAGCAGTTCCATTCTTGTTGCATTAGTGTTTGTCTGCATAGCCGGTTATTTTCTGAATTTCGACATATATTTCTTAAGGAACTCGACGCGAATTCGTTTCAGTTCGTTATCTTCGAACATACTCAACAGTTCCCAGCCGAGATTGAGAGTTTGTTCGATGGTTCTGTTCTCATAGTAGCCCTGGGAGATATATCGTTTTTCAAATTCGTTCGCAAAGGTCATATATTTTCTATCTTCGTCCGACAGGGCCGCTTCGCCGAGAATTGTCGCAAGCTCCTGACACTCTTTGCCGCGGGCATAAGCGGCATAAAGCTGATTATACAAATCGGCGTGGTCTTCACGAGTTTTGCCTTTGCCGATGCCCTTGTCCTTAAGTCTTGAAAGACTCGGCAGCACGTCAACCGGCGGGGCGATAGCTTTGCGATGCAGAGAACGCGAAAGAATTATCTGTCCCTCTGTGATATAGCCGGTCAAATCCGGCACGGGATGAGTTTTGTCATCTTCCGGCATTGTCAGAACCGGCACCATCGTTATCGAACCTTTTTTGTTTTTGATTCGGCCTGCCCGTTCGTAAATCGTCGCAAGGTCGGTATAAAGATAACCCGGATAACCTCGTCTGCCGGGAACTTCTTTTCTCGCGGCGCTAATCTGGCGAAGGGCTTCGCAGTAATTGGTCATATCGTTGAGAATAACAAGAACGTGCATATCCTTGTCGAACGCCAGATATTCCGCTGCTGTAAGGGCGACGCGCGGAGTTGCGATTCGTTCGATTGCAGGGTCGTTGGCAAGATTGATAAACATAACGGCTCTTTCAATCGCGCCTGTGCTCTGCAAATCATTAATGAAGAACTGTGCCGCTTCAAATGTAATTCCCATCGCGGCGAAAACGACGGCAAACTGTTCGCCTTTGCCGAGTACCGTTGCCTGTCTTGCCAGTTGTGCGGTCAATTCATCGTGAGGCAGACCGGAACCGCTGAATATGGGCAGCTTTTGGCCGCGAACAAGCGGATTTAAGCCGTCGATGGTTGATATGCCGGTCTGGATAAATTCGTTTGGATAGTCTCTGCTGTATGGATTAATGGGGTTGCCGTTGATGTTGAGACGTTTTTCAGCGATGATTTTGGCGCCGCCGTCTTTCGGTTCGCCGATACCGTTAAAAACCCTGCCGAGAATGTCCGGCGAGACGGCAAGCTGCTGAGGTCTGCCGAGCATCCTTACCGTAGCGGAATTTATGTCAATACCTTCGGTGCCTTCGAAGACCTGGACAAGTATTTTATCCCTGTCAACCTGAAGTATCTGGCCGTGACGGATTGAGCCGTCGCCGATTTCTATATCAACGATTTCGCCGTAACGGCCGCCATCGACCGATTCGACCAGTATCAAAGGGCCGCTTATACTTGTTACTGTCTGGTATTCCTTAAGCATTTTTCGCTCCTGTAAGTTGAGCCTTGAATTGTTCATCAATCTTGTTTCTTGTATTTATTATTGTTTCCATTTCTTTTTCCGGTACATACTTGGCTCGTGCGATGTCTTCCCGTACGGCAAGTTTGAAAATATCTTCTGTGTCGATGCCGCTACCGATAGCCTCAAGACCTTTTTTGTGGAAGTGAAGTATGGTCTTGAGCATTTCGAACTGTTTTTCCATCGAGGTATATGTATCTACTTCGTGGAAGGCGTTCTGATGCAGATAATCTTCACGGATGCTTTTCGAGGTTTGAAGCACCATTCTGTCTGCCGGACTTATCGCTTCAGAGCCGACAAGCCTTACGATTTCGACAAGACCTGATTCCTGCTCCAGCAGACTCATCGCCTCCTGAGTCAGAGACATCATTTCCTGTCCCCTTTCCTTATCCTTGAAACAGCTTGGCAGATATTGTTTGTAAAAAGAATAACTTGTCAGCCAGTCGATTGCGGGAAAATGTCTCTGGTAAGCGAGTTTGCCCATCAGCGACCAGAATACCTTTACAACGTGCAGCGTTGCCTGCACAACCGAATCGGACAAATCGCCGCCCGGCGGACTTACCGCTCCAATTATCGAAAGAGAAGCCTTCCTGTCGGGCTTTCCGAGACAATCGACGCTGCCTGACCGTTCGTAGAACGATGCGATTCTTGAGGCAAGATATGCGGGATAACCTTCTTCGGCGGGCATTTCTTCGAGCCTTGTCGAAATTTCACGCATCGCTTCAGCCCATCGGCTTGTGGAGTCTGCCATCAGGGCTACGGTATAACCCATATCGCGGAAATATTCGCCGATTGTTATACCTGTATAAACCGAAGCCTCTCTTGCGGCTACGGGCATATCGGAAGTGTTGGCGATAAGAACAGAACGTTCCATCAAAGGCCTGCCGCTGCGGGGGTCTTTCAATTCCGGAAATTCCATCAGCACATCGGTCATTTCATTGCCGCGTTCGCCGCAGCCGACATAAACAACGACGTCGGCGTCAACCCATTTTGAGAGCTGATGCTGCACAACGGTTTTTCCTGAACCGAAAGGTCCCGGTACGCAGGCTGTGCCGCCTCGGGCTATCGGGAAAAATGTATCTATAACTCGCTGGCCCGTCTGCAAAATAGAATTCGGGGCAAGTCTTTGTTTTACTGTCCGGCCCATACGTACGGGCCATTTCTGCATCATTTTAATTTCATATTTTTTCCCGTCACCGGCGGTAACTGTCGCGATTTTCTGCTCTACGGTGAAATCGCCTTCTTTGAGGCCTTCGATTTTTCCGCTTATTCCGGGCGGAATCATAATTTTGTGCAGCATAATAGGTGTTTCCTGGACCTCGCCGATTATATCTCCGCCGCCAACCTGAGCGCCATTTTCAACAACAGGTTTCAAATGCCATTTCTTTTCCCTGTTAAGGCCTGGCAACTGACTGCCGCGAAGGATATAATTTCCCTGTACCTTATAAAGCTCATTAAGCGGTCTTTGAATGCCGTCATAAATGCTTTCAATCAATCCGGGTCCGAGTTCGACGCTCAACGGTGCTCCGGTATCGACGACAGGTTCTCCGGGACCGACACTGATGGTGTCTTCGTAAACCTGGATACTTGCGGTTTCGCCTTTGAGTTCGACAATTTCGCCGATAAGGTTATGTTTGCTGACTCTCACAACGTCATACATTCTCGAACCGAGCATGCCTTTGGCCATTACGACCGGACCTGCAACTTTTACTATCGTTCCTGTTTTTGTCTCTGACATAATTTATCCTGTTTTAGAAAGAGTCTAAGTATTCTGTAATATATTTATTCCTGTAGCGTTTTTCAAAAGCCTCGACAGGTTTTCATTCGCGAAGCCCTTCGATTCGGTTGTGAATGGCACGACAACCACGCAAGGCACAGGCTTTGTAGCGAACCGGCCGAAAACTTCCTGTGCGGCTGCGGCCATATTCTCTGAAACGATGACAAGAACGTACTTGTCGTCGATAATCTTTTGGGCCGAGCGTACTATCTGCGCTGCCTTATCGTCGACGGAGAAACAATCCATGCCGAGCGCAGAATAAGGCATTACAAAATCAGCACTACCGAGTATTGCTACTTTTCCCTGCATAACTAAACACTAATCCTGTCCTGAATTACTTTCGGGTCTATCTGCGCCTTTTTGCAGGTAAGAACCATTCTTACCATTCTTATTTCCTGTTTTTTCAAAAGCAGGTACGCGATAATCGGCTGTGTACCTGCCGCTATATATCTGGTCGTTTTTAAAAAGCCGAGAAAATGATCGTCGCAGGCGGCTTCAAGTTTCAAAAATGATTTTTCCTTTTCGAGATAGTTAGCACCGGCTTCGATGAGATGATAATATGGCGTTGCGTAAAAATGGCCTGCCAGAGCCTCATATCCGATATCGAAGCATTGAATAAATCTTGATTTTTCGATGTATCCGCCCGGCAGGAAAGGGCGGCGTTCATCAAGGTTAAGAAATTTCAGCCTCATCATCGTCCGGATATTCGTCAAATCATTCTGCATCCTGAATAATTCAACGAGGAATATACTGCCGATTTCGCGGGCGCCTGTCAGCATAAATTCAGCTTCGGCCCTGTCTATTTCAAAATCTATATCCTGGATATTTTTATTGTTATAGTAGGCCAGTACCGCGTCTTCAACGCCTTGCTGCAGAAATTCCGGCAAACTGCTATAATCTTCCTGCTCGAAAGCGAGCTCAAACTGCTCCGGCTGTACGTTGCCCTGATACGAATAATCCGTTCCAAGCGGTTTTTCGGTAACAAGTCTTCTGATAGCCAGCCGCATATTGGCAAAATCGATTCTTGCGCGAAACAGCCTGATAATCCGCTGGTCATCTATTGACTGCTCGAATAATTTTCTTGTTTCCATCCTTCGGCTAACCAGTAATTGCTGAATTTCTTCCTGGGTCATTGAGGCTGAAACAGCGTAATCCGTGCCGGCGAGCATTTCGCAAAGCTCTTTTATATCTTTTGCATTTGCCAGTTCCGTAAAGAACTGCTGACTGAATAATTTGTCCTCAATCGCCCTTATCTGCGCAGAGGCGTACGTATATTGCCAGTCAGGTTCTCCGACAGGCGGATACAAACTGAAATAAAACCGCGGTTGTTCCAATCCAATCGTCATATTTTTTATCCGAACAATTGCCCGGCAAGTTTGCCTTCAAGCTGCTCAGCGGCAAATTCGAGCATCACATCAAGGGCGGCATTGACTCGCACCTTGCCCTGTCTTAGCATAAATCCCGCTTCGATATCGGCCCTGTCTGGGGCAAGACGAAGATTGCCTTTGCCTGCCAGCTTTTGATTGACACGGCGGACGAAATCTTCATTGATGCGTTTTTCTTTACTGCCGACTACTATTTCCTCACTGCCGGTTTTTACAGAAGCGATTATCAGGGGTTCCATTAAAGAAAGATATTCTGTATCGCCCAGGCCTTTGATTTTCTCAGCGGTTTTTTCAATTACCTGATTGAGAAGATTTCTTTTCGCTTCAGTCATCTGGCGGGCAGCAGCCATTCTCGCAGAAGCGAGAATTCTGTCTTTCTTTTCCTGTGATGCGGTAGAGCAGAGACTGTCAGTTTCCTGCCCGTATTTCGACAGTTCAGCTTCATCGGCGGCTCTGGCGGCTTTTGCTTTTTCGTCAGCCTGCGATTTTATTTTCTCAGCCTTTGCGGCAGCTTCGGCAAGTATTTTTTCTACAACCTGATTAGTATCCATAAATTTCCCGATAATTAATTATGCTGCTATTTTTATACCGAGTACAAGCAGCAGTGAAACCAAAAAGCCAAGGATTGCATAAAACTCAATCATAGCTGCATACAAAACGCCTGCCTTAACAGCCATTTCAGGTTTCTTGGCTGTCATCATAATGCCCGCTGCGCCGGCTTTACCCTGTTGGATACCGCTAATCCAGCACGATACCGCTACCGGCAGACACGCCGCCAATATTTCAAGGCCCTGAACCGGCGTAACCGCCAAGGGGTTGCCGCCGATAATTTGCAGCTTGACCATAACCATAATTGAGATAACAAAACCGTAAATACCCTGCGTACTTGGCAAAAGCACCATCAGCATCAATGAACCGTAACGTTCCGGTTTTTCACTCAAAACTCCATCGGCGGCCTTGCCTGCGATGCAAAGACCGGTAGCCGAGCCAATACCGGCCAGAAATGTCGCTACTGCTGCCCCTGTCAGTGCATAAGTTAATCCTAATTGTTCCAACATTGCTATTACCTCACTTTCCTTAAATTTTTATTCTTTGATCATTATATGTTTATATTCTTTTGTTAAAGGCCGAAAATCAGTTCCTCCGCCGGAAAAGAATTTCGGGAAGAATTCGATAAACTGGAGACGCATTGAATGGACAAACGCTCCAAGAAGCGAAAGCGCGACATTAAATGTATGACCTGCCACAAATAAAATCGCTGCGAGGAAAAATCCCACGTAAGGAACGTCCATCAGCATCTTGACTAAAACATTTATTGCCATTCCCAAACCGGCTCCGACCATTCCAAGTGCCATCAAACGGACGTAACTGAGTGTGTCGCCTACGAAAAATACGGCGCTGAATAACTGGAATGCCCCCATTCCAATCCTTGAGCCCCAGGCGCCTTCGCGAACCGCAGTCAGCAATATCATAATCGCGCAGATAATCGCGATTACGATGTACAGGTTCATCGGCCCTGCGGGAATGACTTTGCACTTTGTCAAACCGATAACTAAAAAATTGTTGTAGAAAACAAGCCAAACAAACTGGTCGCAGATTGCCGCGACAAAATTTTTCTGCATAAGATTGCGTGTCAACGCGATGCAGAAGCCGAACATCATCTGAAAATATCCAATTGCCAGTGTAAGAAGAATAAAATTTATTGGCTGCGACATCGGGTCAATCAGCAGAAACTTTTCACGAATGCCATTAAGAATGCTGTATGTTTTGCCCTGTGCCGGTATCAATGCTGTAATCGTATCCGCAAACCAGCTTCCTGTTATAAAACCGAAAAGTATTGTAGTGAAGCTGCAAATTAAAAAGAGCGTTATAACTTGCTTACCTGCCTGCATTTTTCGTCCAAGCCACCAAAACGCAACGGCAAGAATCAAGCCATATCCGACATCTGAAATGCACAACCCCAAAAATATTGCGAAGAAAGGAGCCAGAAATACTGTTGGGTCAACGCTCGTTGAATGCGGCATTCCGTAAAGCCTTGTTATTACCTCAAACGGCCTGAACAAAGGGTTATTGTCGATTTCAACCGGTATGTCCTCATCTTTTTTAATCGGCATTTCACTGATGCTTGAAGCATCGAAATGTTTGACGATTTTTTTCAGTTGGGCGTAATCGTGTTTTTTGACCCATCCTTCGAAAATCACAACCTGTTCACTTTGCGGCGAGGTACGCTGCGTTGTATGACGGCTCAGTATATTTCGGTAGTAGTCCGCAAGTATCTGCAAATCGATTATTTGCTCGCTTAATTTCTTCGCGTCATTTTTGGCGACGGTCAATTGGTTTTTTATATCGACGACTTTTTGCCGATTCTCTTTTATCAGTTCGGCTGCGACGCCTTTGATGCCGGTGAAATTTACCGCCTCGAATTCAAGTCCTCGCAGAACCTTATGGACATCCTGCAAATTCTCCTTAAAACAGGCAATTACACAGGCGGTAGAGTTGTTGTGTCGTCCGATGTGTTCGATAACAGCCAGCTCGCGAAGCTCTTTTCCCGCGGTGATTAAATTTTTCCCGGACAAAAAACCGGCTAAAACGGCTGTTGTCTGCAGGCTGTCGATTTCCTGAAGCGGCGTTGTCAGTTTTTCCCACGGCAGGAGATGCTGAATCTGCGCCGAAATATTTTCAGCTTCTAATTTCAGGCCGTCCATTTTTTTCTGCAATTGAAGACAGTGTTCGAGGCTGTGAAGGGCCTGATCGCTGCCGACAGTATTTACGAAACGACTTTGGTCGATAACGGCTCTTGGGGCAAGCGCCGCGGCAAGTCCGCCTTTTTTATTGGTATATTCATTGAGAAAAACGATGGCTTGTTCCAGTTTTTCCAGTCTTTCCTCTATCTGACGCGGACGCTCGGTTATACTTTGCAGCTGGGGCCATTGTTTGCTGACAAGCGCACGATTAGCGTCAAGCACTTCCATTATGCCTTGATGCTGAATTGCTTCAAGCAGCTCGCCGGCCTGGTCCTTGTAGCTGGCGATTATGATTTTTTTCATTTGCGATATGGCCATCGGGATATTCTATTCTAAATTATAGATTAACTTTGCTGCTTTATAAATTCAATTACCGTTTTTACCGCTGTCTCCATTTTTGCGCCGGCCTTTTGTTCAAGCTGCAGGCGTGTCTGTTCTGATTGTTTTTTTAACTGTTCAGCTCCGGCAAGGCCTTCCTTTTCGCCTTGCGACTGGGCCTTTGCGATAGCTTCTTTACGCTGCCGCTGAGCCTCTACGAACCGGTCGTTACGGTCTTTTTTTGCCTGCACTTCGGTTTCGGCAGCGTATTTTTGAGAGTCTTCAATCAGCTTTTTTGCCGTATTTTCAGCTTCTTTAATCTGTCTTATCAGTTCCATTTTTATACCATATATAGATTTGTATTATTTTGAATCCGAGCAGAAAAGATAAGTATAGATATTGTTGTATAAATTTCCAGAAAATTACCCCAGTTTCTTTGTAAGATTATGGGTATTTATTGGCAAAAACGGTCTTTCGTTAAAAAATACACTAATGTAGTTGTGTGTGGGCTGTTTTGACGGTTATTAGGCGATTTGTGTGATAATTTGAGGTTTTTTTAAAAAACGGCACCAGAATAGCAGTAATGTTTATACTTCTACGGACTGATACTCTGAAGCAAGGTGTGCTTCTCTCTGTTCACCCGGCTTGAAAGGCAGGGGCTGGGCGAATTGAATTGCGATTTTTTTCATAAAGGAACTTATGCTTTCGACCCTGCAGACAAAGCCGCTTCTTATATGGTTTTCAAGGTCGAAAGAATCATCCATGTCATAGCGGGGCACGCTGAATCGGGCTGTTATATATTGACCCTGATATGGAGAGTTGTCCGAGAAACAAGTAAAGGAAGCTCCGTCGCTGCTGATGTTAACCATCTGTCCCTGTGACAAAATATCGGTAAAATCTTCGGCAAACCAGACGGGCCAGTGATAATTAAGACGTTTCTCTCTTCGGCGTTCCATTGTATGTTCACTCATATTAGCAGTTCCATTTAATCGAATAGTTAGAGTTCGTCAAAAGACAAGCACGGGTTAACAAGATCAGTTATAAAAATGGCGACATTTTTTTAAAAAGTCGAAAAACTTTTTTAAAGCCATATTTTGTCGGGAGAAAAAATGTCGGAAAAACTGCAAAGGGTGCCGATGTCCGATAATCTTTGAAATTTATGTGCCGGAAAGATGAATTTATATCGATTTTACTTGACCCGAGGGGATGTTTTTTGTTATACTTAATGCAGAACGCTGGGTTTGGCGCAGATGCAAAAAAACTTTAAAGAACAAACTCCAGCAGGGGTGCCGGATGTTCCGACACTCCTTATTTTTGCGCCTGTTTTTAGAGGTATCCTTAAAGTTTGCTTACCATCTCGGCGAACATATTTCCCCTCTGGACAAAATTAACAAACATATCGTAACTTGCGCAGGCAGGACTTAATAAAACCACATCGCCGTCAATTGAAATTTCTTTTGCCTTGTTTACCGCTTCGGCGAGCGAACAGGCCCGATAAATCGGCGGAATTTTATCGGTCTTTCTGATTGACTGTTCAATTTTGTCCGCCGTTACGCCAATCAATATCAATGCTTTCAGCTTGCCGCTGATTTTTTTTGCCATATCGTCAAAGGGCAGTCCCTTGTCGTAGCCGCCGGCTATCAGAATTTTCGGTTCACTAAAGGCCTCTACTCCGACGACTGTACTTTCCGGCGTTGTAGCAATCGAATCATTGTAATATCTTACGCCGTTAACATTGCCGACAAGTTCGAGCCTGTGCGGCAGGGAAACAAAACTGCCGACGGCTTCGACTAAATCCTCATTTTTGAGCCCAAAATGATGGGCTATCGTTACCGCCGCGGCAAGATTTTCCCTGTTTGCATTGCCGGGCAGCTTAAAAACTTTGGTCAGTTTGCTGTCAAGTTTTTCTCTGTCAAATAAAACACAAATTCTGCCGGTTTTTTTATATTTTTCATACCATTGGCAGCATTTTTCATCGTAAACGTTTAACACGGCGACATCGCCGCTTTTTTGAAAACGCAAGATGTTTTCCTTGGCGCTGCAGTAATTTTCCATCGTCTTGTGTCTGTCGAGATGATTTGGGGCGATATTTGTAATACAGCCGATGAACGGCGATTTTTTTATTCGGGCAAGCTGCTCAAGCTGAAAACTCGATATCTCAAGAACGACAAGGTCATCTTTTTTAATCTGCTGAAGGGTTTCAAGTAGCGGCCGGTTGCCTATATTTCCACTAAGCCAGACGTTTCCGGTTTTTATGTTTTTCAAAAGATGTGCAGTCAGGGCGGTAGTTGTACTTTTTCCGTTTGAGCCGGTGATTGCGACAATTTTTGCGGGACACAACTGGAAGAATATTTCCATCTGCGATGTTATAAGTTTGTTTCCGCCTTTGGCGGCGTCGATATAAGGATTTGCTTCGTCAACTGCGGGATTAACGATAATAACATCCGAATCGGTAAAATTGGATATCTGGTGGCCGCCGATGTGAAACTCGATATTTTTAAAACTTCCGAGTTCTTTTATCGAATCCGCAAGTTTTTTTTCATCGCCCTTGTCGGTTACGATAACTTTTTTGGCGAATCTGGCGGCAAATTTCGCGGTATCGACCCCGCCTCCAAATACACCCAGTCCCATTACAACTACAGATTTATCTTTGATGAAGTCAATATTCATCCCGCACCTATTTGTACTGTTATACCGAAAATCCGGAATGTTTTAAAAACAAAAGTATCTTCAAATTTTTATTTGTCCGCACGGTACAAATAGGTGCGGGATTCATTATTTTTGCTGCGCTGCCTGCGCAAGCTCAATCTTGGCGTCAATTACAGCCTGCTCTATACATTTTTCCCAGTTCTCGCCGAACTGCTGAAAATATTTTTCGTTTTCATAAGCGTAAATTATAGACCTCGATGCGCTGATAAGAGCGCCGGTGCCGTCCGGTTTGCAGAATCGTACACAATCAGCGGCTGTCGCACCTTGTGAGCCGAAGCCCGGCACGAGAAACCATATATTTTTGTACTTTTCACGGAGAACCGTTGTCTGCTCGCCGCTGGTACCGCCAATGACCATACCAACATTACTGAAACCGCTGTTGCCGAATCTCTGTTTTTGATTTGCGATTTGGGCAACTACTTCGGCGAGTTTCTCATACATTTTTACTCCTGCCGCATCGGCAAAATCCTGAATAACTGCCGCCGATGAATTGCTTGCGCGAACCCAGACGAAAACGCCTTTTCCCTGGCTGTTTGCCATATCGGCGAACGGCAAAATACCGTCGGCCCCGGCAAAACCGTTTATGGTGATAGCGTCGGGCGCAAATACATCTTCCAGTCCTTTGAGTTCCGGATTCTGGAGGTGAGCTTGTGCATAGTTTTCCGCGGTATGTCCGATATCGCCTCGCTTGACGTCGCCGATTATTTCAAGGCCGAGTTCCTGCGCCTCGCTGATAAGCGAATAATAACATTCGATGCCTTCCCAAAGGTATTTTTCAAAATATGCGATGTTTATTTTCACGGCCGGCACAATCGGTGCGATAATTCTTAAAACTTTTGTGCTGAACGCAAATATAGCGTCAATCGCTGCGGCAGCGTCCTTTTCATCGTTCAGGCTTTTGGTTTGACGTATGGCGGCGGGTAATTTGCTGTAAACAGGGTCGAGACCTGCTATCAACGGGGTTTTCTTTGATTTGACAGCCTTGTAGAGCCGGTCTCCGAAATGACTTGCCATCCTGTTCCTTTCAGTTAATATACTATCTATTATGGTTTAATTTTATTTAGCAGGAAATACTATAAACATAAAATTTCCTTTGGCAAGAAGGTAATGAAAATTTATTTCAATTATGAAAGAGTAAAACAAGTCCTGAAAAATCCCAAAGCCAGAACAATTATTACTTTATCGGAATGGCTCCTGATTTTTTTGTTTCTGTTCTGGCTTATTGGACTTTTCAGTATTCCCAAACATTACAGAGAAGTTAAGCCTGTATCCGATGGGCAGGTAAGCCAATATCTTACCAATCACATACTTCCTGATATGCACAACAAATCGCAATACGACCAGCCATTTGATATTGTTTTTTCCGAGCAGGGCATTAATGATATTCTCATAAGACATATTGACGCTAACAGCCTGAAGGAATCGAATCTGTCGAACGTCAGTGTTACTTTTGAACGGAACAAAATATTACTGACAGGCAGAATTGTTTATCATGGATTTAATTTTATTGTGACAATTGTCTTAAAACCATACATAAACAAAGAAGGATATTTTCTGCCGGGGATATCGAAGGTACGGGTAGGCAAAAGCCGTATCCCATTTGCGGCCAAAGCAGTGAAAAGGAAAGTTCTTTATGGGCTTGCAGGCTTTTTTAAAGATCCCGATACTGCTAATTTTGCCGGAGTATTGTTCAGCAGCGACAGGATAGAACCGGTGTTTCCATTTAATCATCGGAAACTTCGAGTTGAAAAGATAACAATTCTGGACAAGGAGATGGTCATTAGTTTTCTACCTCAGCAGGACAATTAAGCACGATGGATACGAAGGAAAAAAGTTTAAAGCCGCAGTTTGAAATTACAGGCGAAGCTTTAATTGCAAGAGCGCCCGCGAAAATTAATCTTTCTCTTCTGGTTGCTGATAAAAGGCCTGATGGTTTCCATAATATAGAAACTCTGATGGCGAAAGTTACGCTTTACGACCAATTGCTTTTTGAAATCGGCAAAGCAGAAGGAATCGAACTTGTTTGTAATGGATTCTGGTCTCCGGCAGGAAAAGATAATCTTGTTTATAAAGCGTGCGACCTTTTTTACAAATCCATCGACAAAAAACCATCGGTTAAAATAACCCTTACAAAAAATATCCCGGCTGGCTCAGGTCTTGGCGGGGCCAGCAGTGATGCGGCAACGGTTCTTCTGGCTCTGAATAAACTGCACGGCCAAATAGTTAATGATGATGCACTTTATAAACTTTCAGGACAACTCGGGAGCGATGTGTCATTTTTTTTGAATGGGCCTTTAGCTGTTTGTAGTGGCAGGGGAGAGAAAGTGGTTAAAGTGGGCAAACCTCGCCCTTTTGCGGCAATTCTGGTCTTATCTGATATAAACGTTTCTACTAAAATGATTTATGAAAATTTTGACGTGGATTTACAGCTTTTTAAGTCTCTTAACGATGTCATAAAAGGCTATATTTCAAAAAACAAGATTGATTTAATACAAAAAATGTGCGCAAATATGCTTGCCAAAACGTGTTTTGCATTGAATAATGAATTAGCTCTGTTAAAGGTAAAAATTCAAGAGATTACAAAACTGCCGACTGCGCTCAGTGGTAGTGGTTCAGCCTTGTTCGTGGTTCTTGATGCTGGGCAATACCATAAAGCGGAAATATTACGGCGAGAAATTACAGATTCGCTTGACTGCAATTGTATTATAGTTTTCAACAACGAATGGTAGTTTTGTGAGGCGATTGTTATGGAGATTACTGAAGTCAGAGTAAAGTTGATTGCCAACAAGGACGAGAGGCTCAAGGCATTTTGTTCAATGACCCTCGATAACGATTTTGTCATTCGAGACGTCAAGGTTATCATGGGTACCAATGGCTATTTTGTTGCAATGCCTTCGAGGAAAATGAGCGACCATTGTCCTAAGTGCGGCGGGAAAAATCATCTCAGGGCAAGATTCTGCAACAACTGTGGTGCGTCATTGGGTGAGGATAGAGCAAAGAAGGATATGAAAGGCAGAATGAAATTACATGCCGATATAGCTCATCCAATCAATGCTTTGTGCAGGCAGACAATTCAGGACAAAATAGTCGAGGCTTTCGAGGCGGAACTCGAAAAGTCCAAGCTCCCCGGCTATAAGCCTGTTGAGTTTGACGAGCCGGATGATGATGTTCCTGACGATGTGGCCGAACATTCATAAGCCCCAATGATTTCTGCAGAGAGAGATTAAGTCGACCGTTGTTTAACGTGCCTTTGCGTTTTGAGAGGAGACAAGAGGTTACAGTTCTATTCCACCTTTATATAGCAGCTATTTGATTTTACATCGTTGAATCAATGGGGAGAAAGTAAAATACTTCAGGATTCAATAATAAGTTCTTCGAGTATTTTATCTACTGCGGCATCGAGTTTTTCATCGATTTCGTATTTGCCCATACAGATTTGTCTGCGAACAGTAGAAATCTTTTCAAGTCTGACTTCGGGCAGGTTGGATATTTTTTCAAGCAATTGGCCTATAGGTGTGCCGGCGCCTGCCTGGAGGAGTTCTTCCGCCTGCAGGTCATCAGCAGAATTTAATTTTTCTACTCTTATGTTGAGCGAGGATAGCCGGTCGTTCAATTTCTGAATTTTAATTTGTTCCATTGCAGTAAACCTTTCTTGTATGCCTTTTAGCCCGAAAAAAAATCCCTTTTTCCGGCTAAAACTCAAGGTTAGCAGGTTTTATCCCGCCGAGCCCCTATATGTTGTGCTCCCGCCATTCCCTTACGGCCTTCAATACTTTACTTCTAATACTGATATCGTCTGTATGAAAACTAAAACTTTAAAAAAGATTTGAACTTTTTTAAAGATGTTTAAGCACCTTTTTAAAGCGTTAAAACTGTTTTTTAGCCCTGTTAACGCAGTTTCCCAGGGTTGTTTATTTTGAAGGCAGTTTGTCTAATTTTGTGATTTAGGGCGGCAGGTGACATACAATATGTTGTGGTGGGGTGATTTTGAGCGAATTAATATAAGGCTGATTTTGTAAAAAAAATAGGCTTATTGCCTTAAAGAGCTTGACAAAATGGTTTTAAATATTAACTTTATACGCTTTCTGTATAATATAAGTTTCGGGGCCGTAGCTCAATTGGCTAGAGCATCGGACTGTCGATCCGAAGGTTGAGGGTTCGAACCCCTTCGGCCTCGCTTGAAAATCCGCTGTTGTCAAACGATGATAGCGGATTTTTTTTGGTTTGTTTTGATTCAACTGTTTGGTCTTAAAAATTAGCCATCTGGTATCAATTTTTATTCATAATCCCCCTTGACTTTTGAGCCATTATTTAGTAAATTGTTAAAAGATTAACGCTGTCAAAGAAATAACAATTACTGGCAGAGATTCAAGGTTATGACTCCTGAAAAGACGATTGAAAGAATAAGTGTGTATAGAAGGGTTGTAGGTGATTTGCTCGCTAAGGGCAAAACCTACGCTTTTTCACACGAAATAGCCAAATTGGCGGGCGTAAAAAGCTCGCAAATTCGGCATGATTTTATGTTTATTGGCACCAACGGAAGGGCAAATGCCGGCTATGACCTGCAGGAATTAAAAGGTCATATTGAAGATTTTTTGACTGGAGGCAAACCGGACAATTTCTGTATCGTAGGAGTCGGCAATCTCGGCAGGGCTATTTTGGCGTTCTTTCACGCAAGGCATAAAAATATTGTGATTAAAGCGGTGTTTGATAAAGACCCGGCACTGAAGGATAAGGTTATCCAGGGCTGCAGGTGCTACTCGATGGAAGATGCCAATGAAATAATCAGAAACGAAAATATCGAGATCGGTATTATTACAGTCCCGGCGGAGCAGGCCCAGGGGGTTGCTCAAATTCTTCTTGAGGCCGGCATTAAGGGCATAGTGAATTTCGCACCTGTGCTTTTGAAACTCAGGCAGGGAATAGTTGTCGAAAATGTAGATTTAACAATGTACCTCGAAAAAGCGGCGTTCTTTACGAGGAATATAAGTAAACTTTCGGAGGTTTAAGTGTCACAGATAAAAGCAGTTTTAGATAAATATCCGAACGCGAAAAGGGAAAGCCTTATTCCCATTCTGCAGGATATTCAGGAAGCGTGCGGGTACTTGTCCCGCGAAGTGGTTAACGAGGTTGCACGGTATATTGACCTGCCGCCGGCGAAAATTTATGGTGTGGCCACCTTTTACAACCAGTTCCGCTTTCAGCCTCTTGGAAAGTACCATGTCATGATTTGCCGTGGTACTGCCTGCCATGTCAAAGGGTCCAAGAGAGCCCTTGATATGGTGGTCAAGGCCCTGGGTGTCCAGCCGGGTCAAACCACGCGAGACGGTTTGTTCAGCCTCGGCGTTGTGGCTTGTATGGGTGCCTGCGGTTTGGCACCGGTCGTAAATATCAACGGTGAATTCTATGCTAAAGTAACCCCAAAGAAATTATCCGGCATCATTGCCGAAATCAGGGAGAAAGAGCTGGCTCATGCAAAAAGCTGAAAATACTGAAAAAAAAACCGGGACATATCAGTGCTGGCCTGACGCCGGACGACCTTCCAACGAATTGATAACCAAACTTCAATGCGGACCATTTAAAGGCGCACTGGCAAAAGGCCAGGAGGTATTTGACGAATTGGTCGATACCCTGCGTCGGGATAAACTGACTAAACCGGTGGTGTTTGTCGGAGCCGGAACCTGTGGTTTGGGCGCCGGAGCGGGAAAAACCCTCGGTGCTGTCCGCGAATATTGCAAGGCTAAAAATATTGACGTTGATATTGTGGAAGTCGGCTGCATCGGCTTCTGTTCGGAAGAGCCGATCGTCGATATCAAACTGCCGGGCAAGGCGCGAGTAAGTTTTGGAAACGTGGTCGCCGAGGACGTACCTCAACTTTTCGATAACGCCTGGAACGGCAAGTTTGCCCCGGACCATCTGCTCGGGCAGTTTCGCAGCGATTGCGACCAGGCATGGCAGGGCGTCCAGTATTTGGATGAACATCCCTTTATGAAACTGCAATGCCGCGTCGTGCTCGCAAGCAGCGGTATCATCGATCCAACCAATATTGACGAGTATATCGCACGGGGCGGATATTCCGCTATGGCCTTAACTCTCAAAAACAAAACCGCCAGGGAGTTATGCGATTTGGTCGAGTCCAGCGGACTGCGCGGACGCGGCGGCGGCGGTTTTCCGACCGGGAAAAAATGGAAATTTGCTCTGGGAGCAATAGCTGATCAGAAATATCTGGTCTGCAATGCCGACGAAGGCGACCCAGGCGCTTTTATGGACCGTGCTGTCGGCGAAAGTGACCCGCACCGGCTGATTGAAGGTATGATTATCGCTGCCTACGGTATCGGCGCGACCAAGGCTTACATTTATATTCGTGCCGAGTATCCTCTGGCTGTGCAGCGTCTCCAGAATGCGCTCAAACAGGCCCGTGCGTACGGCCTGCTGGGGCATAACATCCTCGATAGCGGCAACGACCTCGATATCGTTATCAAGATGGGTGCCGGCGCTTTTGTTTGCGGGGAAGAGACCGCTCTTTTGAACAGTATCGAAGGCAAACGCGGTATGCCTCGTCCCCGGCCGCCGTTCCCGGCGATTCAGGGTCTTTTCGGCAAACCGACAATTATCAACAACGTAGAGACGCTGGCTAATCTGCCTATGATTATCGAACGCGGAGCCGATTGGTTTAGCGCTATGGGAACCAAAACCAGCAAAGGAACTAAAGTATTTGCCTTGTCCGGTATGGTCAAACGCACCGGGCTGGTCGAAGTGCCGATGGGAACTACAATCAAACAAGTGGTCTATGATGTCGGCGGCGGAATTCCAAATCGCAAACGCTGCAAAGGTGTACAAATCGGCGGACCTTCCGGCGGCTGCATTCCCGATCATCTGCTGGATATCGAAATTGATTACGAGACAATCAAAACAGTCGGCGCGATTATGGGCTCCGGCGGTCTGGTTGTTCTCGATGAAAATACCTGTATGGTCGATTTGGCCAAATTCTTTATGGAATTCATACAGTCTGAAAGCTGCGGAAAATGTATTCCATGCCGCGAAGGAACCAGGCGAATGCTCGAGATTCTCGAAGCAATCACCCGTCCTCGCCGCAAGGAGGATAATACTGATGCACTAATGCGGTTCCAGGGTGTAGTTCAATTGCGTCAACTGGCCGAGACCATCAAGGCCACCTCTTTGTGCGGTTTGGGTCAGACTGCCCCAAATCCGGTGTTGAGCACCCTCAACTGGTTCCGCGACGAATATGAAGCGCATGTTTTTGACCGTCAGTGTCCTGCCGGAGCCTGCAAAGAACTGGTTGGAGCACCATGCCAGAATGGCTGTCCGGTAGGTACTGAAGTTTGGCGTTATGTAGCCCATATCTCCCGGAACGAATATGATGATGCTTATCGAGTCATACGGCAGGCCAATCCGCTGCCGTCTGTTTGTGCCCGCGTATGTCATCATCCCTGTGAGAATATCTGCCGTGCCGGGATTACCGGCGGTGAGCCGATTGCGGTTCGCTCTCTCAAACGATTCGTTGTGGAACAGGTAGACCCGAGCACATGGAAAGAGCCTATTAAACCGGCCGACAGCGGTTCTGCGAGAATCGCCATTATTGGCGCCGGCCCGACAGGTTTGAGCGCGGCGAATGCCCTGGCAATTGCCGGACATAAAGTAACTATTTTCGAGCGAGAAGCCAAAGCCGGCGGTATGCTGGTTGGCGCAATTCCAGCCTATCGTCTGCCGCGAGAACTCCTGCAGAAAGAAATTGACGCCTTGCTGAATCCCAATATCGAAATAAAATACAACGTCGCGCTGGGTCGCGACATTACCATCGATGGACTTTTGGCCGAAGGTTACAAAGCGGTTTTCCTGGCAATGGGTTCTCATCAGAGTCTTAAACTGAATCTGCCGGACGAGAATGTCGAAGGCGTTATCCCCGGCATACAGTTCCTCAAGGCCTACAATTTACAGAGCAAGGCTCTGGCAAAAGGCCGCGTCGGTGTCATCGGAGGCGGTAATTCCGCGATGGATGCCGCTCGCGTCGCGTTCCGTCAGAAAGATGCGAAAGGCGTTACTATGTTTTATCGGCGAACCCGCAATGAAATGCCCGCTTACGCCGAGGAAATAGAAGCCGGCCTTGATGAAGGTATTAAGATTGAAGAGTTGGTTGCTCCTGTGGCTGTCCTTTCGAAAAATGGCAAGCTTACCGGGATGCGGTTTATTCGCAATGAACTTGGACAACCGGACGCCAGCGGCCGTCGTAGTCCTGTCTCCATTCCTGGTTCGGAATTCGAGGTAGCTATGGATACTCTGATTGTGGCGATTAGCGAACAGCCTGATACCGAGGGTATTGCAAACCTGAAACTGACTAAATGGAGCACTTTGTCTATCAATGAAGAAACCTTAATCACCAGCCAGAAGGGCGTCTTCGCTGCCGGTGATGTGGTTACAGGTCCGGCGACAGTTATCGCAGCTTTGGCGGCCGGTAAGAAAGCCGCCGTTATGATAGACCGTTTCGTTCGCGGCCGTATTATGAAAGTTCTGCCAAAACTTCGGCTGCCTTCGGTTTATATCGAACCGATGCAAATGGATGAAGAAGAAGCGACGGAAACCAAACGGGTTGAAACACCACATTTGTCTGTCGAATGTCGTTGCGGCAACTTCAAAGAGGTCGAACAGAGTATCAGTGAAGAACAGGCCATCTGTGAAGCGCGTCGTTGTCTACGTTGTGATTTAGAGTTTACGCAACCTGAATAATATAACTCTATATAAAATAGAATGAGGTCTTAGATATGTTTAATATAGAAATTGATAATCGAAATGTACAAGCCAATGATGGCGAAACAATCCTAACGGTCTGTAAACGGGAAGGCATCCGGATTCCCACCCTGTGCTTTATCGAAGGGCTGGCACCCAGCGGTGCCTGCCGAATGTGCATCGTGGAAGTGGAGGGCTTTGGCGGCCTTATCCCGGCATGCTCCTATCCTGTTACGGCAGGTATGAAGGTGAAAACCTTAACACCAAGGGTTCTCAATGCCCGCAGGACTATTGTCGAACTGCTTCTGAGCGATCACCCCGATGATTGTCTCTATTGTCTGCGTAATGGACAGTGCGAACTGCAGAAGCTTGCCGGCGATATGGACGTGAAGCGGCTTTCCTTCAGCAAAGTGAAAACCAAACGTCCCACCGATGTCTCCAGTCCGTCGATTGTTCGCAATCCCGAGAAGTGCATTCTCTGCGGCAAGTGTGTTCGTGTATGCGAAGAAATTCAGGGTGTTTCAGCTATTGATTTTATCGGTCGCGGCTGCAAGGCTTTCGTGGGAACCGCTTTCGATAGCGGCCTGAATGTCTCGACCTGCGTCAATTGCGGCCAGTGTATTCTGGTCTGCCCCACCGGCGCTCTCACTGAACGGTCTTATGTCGATGAAGTCGCTGCCGCACTGGCCGATCCCGACAAGTATGTCGTTGTCCAGCACGCACCGTCGGTTTCTATAACTCTGGCCGAAGAATTCGGCGTCAAACCCGGTAAGGATGTAGACGGCCAGATGGTTACCGCCTTGCGAAGGATGGGTTTCAAGCGGGTATTTGATACCTCCTTTACCGCGGACCTGACCATTATGGAAGAAGGTTCCGAACTGGTACATAGGATTAAAACAGGCGGAGCTTTGCCGATGATGACGAGCTGTTCACCAGGATGGATTAAATTCGTCGAACAGTTTTATCCCGATATGCTCGAAAATGTCTCGACCTGCAAGAGTCCTCAGCAGATGATGGGCGCACTGATAAAGAGCTTTTTTGCCCAGCGAGAAAAGCTGGACCCGAGCAAAATAGTAAGTGTTTCGATAATGCCCTGCACAGCCAAGAAATTTGAGTGTCAACGCCCGGAAATGGCGGTCAATTATATCCCCGATGTGGATTATGTACTCACTACCCGTGAACTGGCCCAGCTTTTCCGCAGATATGGCCTTGAACTGGGCGCTATGACGCCGGATACAGCAGATACTCCGTTTGGCGAACGAACCAGTGCCGGTAAAATTTTCGGCGCCACCGGCGGAGTGATGGAAGCGGCGATTCGCAGCGCCTATTTTCTGCTTACCGGACAGGACTATCCGGAAGAGAAAATTCCTGCCATTCGCGGTCTCAAGGGACACAAGGAAGTCAAACTTCGCATCGGCGATCTGGAAGTTGGAGCGGCCGTGGTTAGCGGACTTGGTAATGCCCGTAAACTGCTCGATGAAATCCGTGCCGGGCGCAAAGATATCCATTTCATCGAGATTATGACCTGCCCCGGCGGCTGCATTTCCGGCGGCGGCCAGCCGATCGGTACTGATGCCGAAGCCGTGAAGGCACGTTTGCAGGCTCTCTACCTGATTGACCGGGACGACCGAGTTCGGGCGAGCCATCATAACGAATCCGTTGCCCGGCTGTACCGTGAATTCCTGGGCGAACCACTCGGCAAGGTAAGTCATCACCTGCTGCATACACATTACAAAAAACGCGATATTAAAGTATAAAATCTCTTGCGGAATACTAAGAATTAGGAGTGACTATGACCGTATTAAAAAAAGTTCTCGTTGTCGATGACGACCCGGATATCCTCGACCAGGTGGAGATTGTTCTCAAGGCCAATGGCTACGATGTAGCCACGGCGAACTCAGCCGCCAATGCCGAAGAATTTTTAATTTCCACCCAGCCCGATATGGTGATTTTGGACCTTATGATGGAACAGATGGATTCCGGATTTGTCTTGTGCTATCAAATCAAAAAATTGTATCCGAATGTGCCTATCATCATGCTGACGGCGGTTCGTTCCTCAACAGGGCTGAGCTTTGATGCAAAAAGCCCGGAGGCAAAATCCTGGATCAAGGCGGATTGTATTCTCGACAAACCTGTACGAGCCGAAGAGTTGTTGAACTCCGTGCGAAAATTGCTTCAGGTTTAAGGGCAAAAACAGTGAAAGAAATCCAGTTACAAGACGGGTGATTTTAAATGAGAGACAGCAGTAATAAACCTTTGGTAACAACGCTGGGCGAGCGATGCAGGATATGCTATACCTGCGTAAGGGAATGTCCAGCCAAGGCAATCAGGATTGCAAACGGGCAGGCAGAGGTTATCTCGGAAAGATGCATCGGATGCGGAAATTGCGTTCGTGTATGCAGTCAGAAAGCCAAGCAGATTCTGGATTCAAAACAGAAGGTTTATGAGTTGTTAAAATCGAACAGTAAAACAGCGGCGATACTGGCGCCGAGTTTTCCGGCGGAGTTTGTCGAATTCAAATGGGAGAAGCTTGTCGGAATGATTCGCAAGCTTGGTTTTGATTATGTTAATGAGGTAGGTTTCGGGGCAGACCTGATTGCGGACAGGTATCGCAATCTGATTGACGAAAGCGGGCCGAACTGCCGATATATTGCCACCAGTTGTCCGGCTATTATAGCATACGTCGAAAGATACCATCCTGACCTGGTTAAGAATCTTACGCCCATAGTTTCGCCTATGGTTGCGACGGCAAAAATACTACACCAAATATACGGTGATGATTTGAAAGTTGTTTTCATCGGGCCCTGTATCGCTAAAAAGGGAGAAATCGTAAGCGTTAATATGCGAAGCGAAGTGTCTGAGAGCCTGACATTCGTTGAACTTCGGGAGATGCTCGAAGCGGAACCGGGCAGCGAAGAAGCACAAGACAGTATGTTTGATGAGCCGCTTGCCGGAGTCGGCGCGATATTCCCAATCAGCAGAGGATTATTTCAGTCTGCCGGCATCGAGGAAGACCTGGTTAGCGGGAAAATTGTCGCGGTTGAGGGCGGCAATAGTTTTGTCGAGGCCTTCAAGGAATTCGAAAGCGGGGATATGAATGTTCGGCTACTGGAAGTGCTTGCGTGTAACGGCTGTATAATGGGGCCGGGCGTTTCGAACAAAAAGCCCCTGTTTAACAGGCGGGCATCTGTCAGCAGTTATGTTCAGGATAAGATGAGGAATTTCGACAGAGAAAAATGGGAGAAAAATGTAAAGCAGTTTGAAAATCTCGACCTTTCGAGAAAATTTTCCGCTTATGACCAGCGGATTAAGATAATACAAGAGGACGATCTTGAACATATTTTAACACGGATGGGCAAATACACAGCGGCCGATGAGCTTAATTGCGGAGCCTGCGGTTATAATACCTGCCGTGGGCACGCATTGGCGATATGGAAAGGACTGGCCGAAAGCGAGATGTGCCTGCCTTATTCGATTGAACAGCTTCATAAGACCATCGAGGATTTGGCGAATTCCAATAATCAGCTTGCAAGTACGCAGGAAGCCCTGATGCAGTCTGAAAAGCTTGCGAGTATGGGGCAGCTTGCCGCCGGTGTCGCCCATGAAATTAATAATCCGCTCGGCGTGGTTCTAATGTATGCGCATTTGCTGCTGGAAAAATACCGTGATGATGTGCTGCTGAAAGACGATTTGCGTTTAATTGCCGAACAGGCCGACAGATGCAAGAAGATTGTCGGCGGCCTGCTGAATTTCGCCAGGAAAAACAAGGCGATTCTGCAGCCGACGGATATTTATGAAATTATCGATAAGTCCATCCATGCTGTGCCAAACGAAAAAGGCGTCGAAATTATGGTTGAAAATACGCTTAAAGACAGAATCGCAGAACTTGACAGCGAACAGATAAGCCAGGTTTTCAGCAATCTGGTCGCTAACGCGATTGCGGCGACAGACAAAACAGGACTAATAACGATAACTATCGGCGGCGACAATAAAAATCTAAATATAAAGGTTATCGATTCCGGAATTGGTATCGCAAAAGAGAATATTTCCAAGATATTCGAGCCTTTCTTTACGACCAAACAGATAGGAGACGGCACCGGTCTCGGGCTGGCGGTGGCTTACGGTATAGTCAAGATGCACAGGGGCGATATAGAAGTCGAATCCAATGCCGACCCTAAAAAGGGTTCGACAGGAACGACTTTTACGGTCGTTTTGCCAAGAAAACAAACTAATGGATTTTAAAAATACAGGTAATAGAATTAAATAGACTTTTAGGGAATTAATTGTGGCAGAATTATTTAAGGTTCTTGTTGTTGACGATGAAGCCGGGATGCGGTCGGGAGTAGCCAGGGTTTTGAATGATTACAGCATTAATTTGCCTGAAACAAAATCTGAAGTGAGATTTGAAGTGATAGAAGCGGAAACCGCCGAAAGCGGGCTGGAAATAATAGAATCACAGCATCCGGATATTCTGTTTCTTGACCATAAACTGCCTGGAATGAGCGGCCTTGAACTTTTAGGCAAAATTGCGGAAAAGAAAATTGATGTGTTGACTGTGATGATTACGGCTTACGCTTCGCTGGAAGCAGCGGTTGAGGCGACGAAAAACGGCGCATACGATTTCCTTGCCAAGCCTTTCTCTCCTTCGGAACTTAAGCATATGGTTCGCAAAGCCGCGGGCAGAATTATTTACAAACGTCAGGCTAAAGATCTGGCCGAAGAAAAGAAAAGAGTTCGTTTCCAGTTTATTTCAGTACTTGCTCATGAGCTCAAGTCTCCGCTTGCGGCGATACAGGGTTATTTGAATATTGTCAATGACAGAGTTTTGGGCAATGAGCTTGGCGCTTATAATAATGTGATTAACAGAAGCCTGATTCGGCTCGAAGGAATGAAGAAACTGATATTTGACCTGCTGGATATGACTAGGATTGAGTCTGAGCAGAAAAAGCGTGACTTTACGGATGTTAACATTTGTGAACTTGCCAAAAAGTCGCTTGAGACCTGTATCTTGGCAGCGAAAGAGCGGAACATCGCCGTTAATCTTGAGGTTGAGAATGATGTAACGATGAAGGGCGACATTTTCGAGATTGAAGTTATATTGAGCAACCTGATAACAAATGCGATTAAATACAATAACGATAACGGAAAAGTTGATATTAACATCAGTACGAATGGAGAATGGATTATTATAAAAGTCAGCGATACCGGTATCGGGCTGAAAGAGGAAGAAATAAACAAACTATTTAAGGATTTTGTGAGGATAAAGAACGAGAAAACAAGAAATATCCTCGGAAGCGGTCTTGGACTTTCAACGGTTAAAAAACTTGCGGACCTATATAACGGGAAAGTAACCATTGAAAGCGAATTTTCCAAAGGCAGCACTTTTACTGTCGAACTTTTAAAGGATTCGCAGGAATTTTTGAAAGAAGAAAATGAATCCCGCACCTTTTAAATATTCAGTATGTTGCGTAAACTTGAGGTGTCGAAAAAATAACATCAAACAGGGAAAAGGTGCGGGATGAATCGTCAGGAAATAATATCCTGGTTAAAACAGAAAGAGCCATCTGAGCTTAAGAAACTGTGGGATTTCGCCGACCGAATCCGAAGAGAAAATGTCGGCGAGCAAATACATCTTAGAGGCTTGATTGAGTTTTCCAATATTTGCAGCAGGAAATGTTTCTATTGCGGCATAAACGCTGGCAACAGTAAATTGCAGCGTTACCAAATGGCTAAAGAAGAAATCCTCGAATGCGCCCAAACAGCCTGCAAACTCGGATATGGAACGGTTGTTCTCCAAAGCGGCGAGAATAAAGGGCTGGATATAGATTTCCTGGCGGACGTTGTAAGAGAAATTAAAAAAACAACCGGCCTTGCGATTACTTTGAGCGTTGGCCAGTGGGACAGGAGAGTTTATGAATTATGGAAACAGGCCGGAGCCGACAGATTCCTTCTGAGATTTGAAACCAGCGACGACCAATTATACAGAAGACTCCATCCGGACAGCAAAAATGGAGTTGCCGAAAGATTTGAAGCATTGAAGCTGCTAAAAGAACTTGGTTACGAAGTCGGCAGTGGGGTTATGATTGGCTTGCCCGGCCAAAGTTATGACAGTCTTGCTGATGATTTGTTTAAGTTTAAAGAGCTTGACCTTGATATGATAGGTACAGGTCCTTATCTTGTGCATCAAGACACTGAACTTGGTGAAAATATTCAAAAATATCTGCTTGATGCTGAAAATCAGGTTCCTGCAACTGAGGAAATGGGCTATAAAGTTTTCGCACTGGCCAGAATTTTGTGTCCGAACGCCAATATCCCTGCGACCACGGCCATCGCGACATTGAATCCTGAAAATGGTTATGAAAAGGCGCTTGCCTGCGGATGCAATGTGATTATGCCGAATATTACGCCAATGAAGTATCGGAAATTATATAATTTGTATCAGGGCAAGAACAGTTACGAGCTTTTTGATTTTGATATGAAGATTAAAGAAAGAATCAAAAAGATTTCTCGAATGGCCGGCAGCGGCAGGGGTGTATCGCCGAGGTTTTTAGCAAGGGCGGAAAGTGGGGCAAGGCTATGATAAAGGAAAAATCATTCAGCAGTACGGTAAAGGATTTCATAGATGACGATTATTTGCGCAGACTGATTGATGAAACAAAACCGGACAAAGAAGCGGTCAGAGCAATTATAGCGAAAAGTCTCAACAAGCAGGCGCTGACAGTCGAGGAAACGGCTATACTTTTGACGGCGGATAGTGAATTGACCGAAGAGATATTTACCGCCGCCCGGCAGTTAAAGAAAGAAGTTTACGGAAACAGGATTGTTCTGTTCGCTCCTCTTTATATAGGCAATAAGTGCATTAATGATTGTGAGTATTGTGCGTTCAGGTCTTCCAATAAAGAAGCAATCAGGCGAACGCTCAACAGCCGGGAAATTATTCAACAGGTGCAGGCTCTTGAAAAAGTCGGCCATAAAAGACTGATACTGGTTTTCGGGGAGCATAAAGATTACGATGCGGATTTCATAGCGGATTGTGTAGAAAAAGTTTACAGCG
>Ga0315278_10000030_pt1 | contig 125039 bp, 112 predicted proteins | sample YL17G06_0_MG_FD_203880 | JGI IMG/M metagenome (GOLD analysis project Ga0315278, IMG submission 203880) | Sediment microbial communities from Yellowstone Lake, YNP, Wyoming, USA - YL17G06_0 | ecosystem: Environmental > Aquatic > Freshwater > Lake > Sediment | place: USA: Wyoming | collected... | reverse complement strand
AGCTTTCCACAATACGTCATTTCCACAAAACAGGTATCTTTTTAATAAAAAAGAACAGGATATAAAATAACAAGAAGTTCCCAGAACTGACAGGAAAGCCGATCCTCAAATCTGGGGCGCGCGCTTACCTTCTTACCCTCTTACCCTCTTACCTTCTGTCTTTTTCAGCAAATCCTTTAATTCCTTTTCTAAGTCGTCGGTTGGGATGCCCATGGATTTCTTTGTATCGATGGCTTTTCGCCAGAGTTGGGCCTGGGCGTGGGGGTCGCCTTGTTTTCCCACCAATTCTCCCTGGTTCCACCAGCAAATGGCCAGCCCGGCGCGGTCGCCCAATTCCTCACAAATCTTTTCCTCCTTTTTGTGCAGGGTCATGGCCTCCTCCAGGCGACCCCAATCGGAAAGGATCAGCGCCTGGTTGCCATAGCATTCCGCTAAATTAATAAGCATACCTAATTGGTTAAAAATGTTCTCCTCTTTTCTGTGAAGATTCATTGCCTCTTCAAATTTCCCCTCTTTTCTGTATAGTACAGCTTGATTGTCATAGCAAATGGCCATCCCGGCGCGGTCGCCCAATTCATCACAAATTGTTTCCTGTTTTTTAAGCAGGGGCATGGACTCGTCAAGAAGGCCCTGATCGAAAAGTATCAGCGCCTGGTTGCCATAACACGCCGCCAGCCCGGCGCGGTCGCCCAATTCCTCTTTGATTTTCTCATTTTTCTTTTGCAGGGTCATGGCCTCCTCCAGGCGACCCCACGCTTGAAGGATCACCGCCTGGTTGCCATAGGTACGGGAAAGCCCGGCGCGGTCGCCCAATTCATCACATATGGCTTCCTCTTTCTGGTGCAGGGTCATGGCCTCCTCCAGCTTTCCCCAACCCTGTAATATTAAGGCCCGGTGACTGTAAACTACCTTTAAGGCCCACCTATCCCCGGGAAATAATCTCTCCACCGCTTCGGTTAAACGCAAATAAAAATGACCATAGCCGCGATAGGTACAAAAATCATATAAATCATAAAGCCAATCTTCCTTCAACCGCGTGTCTTTCCGCTCCACCGCCGCGGCAAACGCCTCTTCCAAATGGAAAACATACCGCTCTTTCACACTGAAATGCACATCCTCATCCGTAAAGATTTCATGCACTACATCGATAAAATGCTCCAAATACGGCAGGTCCCCCTGGGTTTCCTGTTTCCCCTGCAAACGCACCAAATCCCGCACCAACTGGTGCAACTCATAATACCGCTCCCCTTCTATTTCCCGACGCTCACACCAGGAATAGGTATACAGACGCTCGAATATTTCCATTATGTCAGAACCTTTTTGAAAAAAGGTTCCGACACCTCCAAAAACTTTTGATAGTTCAAACCTTTTTAAGAAATCCAGTGGGACCGGACCCGGACTGCAAACGGCCAGCAAAGCCAACACCGCTCTCAACTCCCCTGTCAACACCGACGCCGATAAATCAAACACCGTTTCAATAACCCGCGTGTCGCTCTCTACCTCCGCACAACCCCGCCGCAACAAATCCAACCGCTCATCACCCTTCAATTTATCCCGCAACTCCCCCGCCCAATAATGCGGCGTATATACCATTAATGAAATCGCCTGCCGCAGCGCAATAGGCAAATATCCCAAATCCCGCGCTATCTCCAGGTATATCCCCCTATCCTCCTCCCGGTACTCCTGACCCATCATCCGACAAAACAACGCCAGCGCCTCATCCTCTGAAAACTTCTCCAACGGGATTTCCTCCACCTGCAAACCCCTGCAATAATTCCGCAACTTACGATAAATATCCCGGTTGCGGGTAGTCACCAGGAAAGCCGCCAGGGTCTGCCGAGGAATCATGTACCGCAATTCCTCCCATCTCTCCACATTGTCCAACAAAATCAAACAGTTGCGGTTTTGCAAGAGGAATGCCACAACCTGCAATGCCGCTTCAGCGTCCGCGGGTTCCGTTAATTTAACTTCCAAACATGCCGCCAACGCCATGGCAAATGACATGGGCGTATGCTCATCGGCCCGGAACAAAGGCAGCACGCCGTCTTTAAATTTATCCCCAAACCGTTGGGCCGCTTCCAGGGCCAGGGCCGTCTTGCCGACGCCGCCAATGCCGTCGATGCTGTACAACCGCCCGGTAATGGCCTGCACTCCGCCTCCCTTTGCCGCCGCATCGAGATTGGCCGCCATGGTTGCCAGTTGCTTTTCCCGGCCCACAAAGGAACCCAGGCGCTGCCTGGAAACTTCCAATGGCTGTTCCAAAGGCTTCCCCGCCAGGAAAGCCAATATCTCCTCCATTTGCTCATAAGTCTTTACCCAGATGGTGCAAATACCCAGATCAGCCAGGCGGCGCTGCTCCCGGATTTTCTCCTTATCGTTGCCCGGCAGTTTCTTTACCGCAAAATGGCTGGGCATTTCGTCCTTCCAGGCCAGGTCCTTCAGGATCATGGTCAAACGGTCTTCCTCCAGTGAGCAGCCGATAAACAATACCGTGGCATTGGTAAATACCCGCCGCAAAAAAGAAGGCAAACCGGCCTGGATATCATACCACTGCTTATGACCATAGAGCTTTTGGTACTGGTCCGCGCTGAGCACAATGGACGTCATATCCCTGACGCAGCCGTGGATTTTCAATAAACTGTCCAGCTCATGCCGCTGCGTAAACAACCGTTCCAATTTGTCCTTCTCATTCCCGTAAGCCACATCCGTATGAACGCCGTGGGGTACGGTGGTCTCGATGAGCCTGTCGTAATTGGTAGTGATCTTTAAAAAAGGAAACGCCGCGTGCAGCAAATGATATTTTTTAACCTTATCCGGGGGCGCGGTCACATCCATGTGCTGTTTCATCTGTTCTTTAAACCCCGGGCCCGGGGATTTCGCTGCCAGGAAATTCGCCATCAGTTCCAGCCGGTTGGGCATGTTCGCATCATTGAACCGCTCAAACTCTGCGATCTCATCCGGCGAAAGCTCGGCATCCCTTTTCAGCGCCGCGAAATAGTTCTTTAAGAAATCTTCCCACCCGGCGCAGAAAGGTTTACTGAACCCGGCCCCAATAAAAGGAACCAGGATTTTCTTGTTATCCGCCAATTCCTGCAAATACTTACGATTTTTCCCGACAGCGAAAATATCATCCATGGAGTCACCTTTCATCTAACGTAATGATGCATTAACGCACTGCTTATTTAATACCCCAATATACAGGATTTATAAAAGGAAAGCAATACAGGGCGGGTGACAAATTACAAATTACAAATCACAAATTACAAACAAATCTCAAAAAGACAATGAACAAAAAAAACAAACAAAGACAAAAAGACAAAAAAAATCAGTGAAATCCGTGTAATCTGTGGACCTTTGTTTTTAATTCGTGTTAATTCGTGTAATTCGTGGGCTGTTTTTATTTTTCCTTTTTATTATCTCTAATAATCAGGTCCTCTGGGTGTTCCCGGTTCCAGCGTTCGATCATATCGTCCATTGATTTACCGATCATGTCGTGATTTTTCATGACGCCCCTGAATGCCCCACGCTTATTCAACTCGCTTTTCAGGTACACATCGGTTCGGTAATTAAGATCGAATTCCCCATCTTTATTGACCGTAGGTGAAAAAATCCCCAATCCTTCCAGTCGTACCGGGAAACCGGAAAGGGCATACTCCGTCAACACCTCCTTGAATTCATAAAGCATATTAAGTATAGCCCCGGTATTGAAACTCGTCCGCGCGGCAATGGCTCTCGCCAATATTGACATTTCCACCAATTGACCTTGCACCACGCGGGGTGTATATGCTCGAACCGCTTGAACTTCTTTCGCCATGTTTTACCTCCGGGCCCGGCGAAATGACATTCTCCAGGCCGCATTCTTACATCCGAACCAGGGAAATCCTTTTTCCCTTACTCAAAAAAAAATTATCCAGGCGGATATTATACCTTTAGACGGGTCAAGTGTCAATCTTTTAGGCAAGAAAAAAAATATTTAGGAAAGATAACTTTTTATTTTGCCTAAATAACGAATTATCTTGCCTAAATGAATAATTAACCTGCCAAGAAAACAAATTATCTTGACTAAATAATCAGTCTTTTAGGCAAAAAGATTCGCAATCGCGGGTGGTAAATTTTTTTCCCTGCCGTCTAACGATGTCTCTCCCGGCGGGAAATTTTTCTTTTAACTGTTATAAACTATTTTTCCCGGTCTGTCATTGGTTTTTCCAGCAGGTAATTGCCGAATTTGTGGTATAATAGTATCTATTATAAATCGCTGCGATAAAATTAAAATGATTGAAGATCACGGATACGGAAGCCGAATTTATGTCCGGAAACGAAAACGTTTCAATGCCTGGCCTTATTTACTCGTTATAGCTATTCTCACCGGTGCATGGTTTTTTTTCAAGCCCGCCAAGCCCCCCTTAATTCCCGGACCTGTTGGTTCTGAAACCATAAATAAACGGCAGGAATTGCGCAAAATTCGCCCCGCGAAAAAATCCCCGGAACCGGCGCAACCCACATACCCCGGCGCAGAAAACCCGGGAGATCGGCAGCAAACCGAAGTCACTCCACCACCCCGGAATCTCAAGGGCAAACTTGCCGACGCCCGCCAACTTTTTTTGAACCGTGATTATGAAAAAGCCCTGGCTTTGTATAAAGAATTTATCGATCAAGACCCGGAAGCCCCCCTCTATGCGGGACTCTGCTGTTACTGGCTGGAAGATTACAACAGCGCCTATCAATACCTGCAGCAAACATTGGATACTGACCGCCGTAATTTTCTCGCCAGGAAATTCATGGCCCTCACCTGTTATAGATTGGATGACCTGGCCAACTGTTTAACTTATGTGGAACTGGCCCTGTCCCAGGTAAGCGACCCCGAACTCCTGACCCTACAAAGCAAACTGAAACGGGAACAAAAGGTTATGGATGACTATGGCGATCGACAAAAAGTCCATTTCAAAGTCCAGTTCAGTAAAATGGAACATACCGGCGTTGAAAACACGGTGCTGGATATACTGGAAGAAGCTTATCGCACCATTGGCAGCGATTTCAATTATTATCCCCCCTCCTCGATTACCGTTATTCTTTACAACGAGCAAGGGTTTTTCGATGTGACGCGGGCGCCCGGTTGGGCAGGCGGGCTCTACGACGGTAAAATCCGCATCCCCATAAAAAACATCGAAGGCAAGGAAGAACTGTTGAAACGCATTCTATTCCACGAATTCACCCACGCCCTGGTAAGGTCGATTACACCCAGCTGCCCCGTGTGGCTCAACGAAGGATTGGCCGAGTATTTTTCCGAAGATGAAGAATTATTGAAATTGGGAAAACAAATTGGGCAACTTATACCCCTAAGACGCCTGGAAGGGGGCTTTCCCTCAGGCGATATCAGGGTGGTGGCGCTTGCTTATCTTGAAAGTTATACCGCGGTATCGGATTTGATCGAAAAACACGGCCTTTACCGTATCAAAGAATGTTTGGAGGCGCTAGGCAAGGGGGAGGGGCTGTCGGAATCCTTTAGAACGATCTTTGGCGTGACCTATGAAGAGTTCGCCGCCAAATGGGGAAAAGACTGATGGGGAAAATCACAAATTACAAACCACAAATCACAAACAATATACAAATTCAAAATTACAAGAGACAAACAAAAAAACAAACAACAAACAAAACAAATGGGGTATAATGGTACTGGATAAAGGTAAGATATATAATTTGGAAGAAAGGACGTTGGAGTTTGCAAAAGGAATTATTAGATTGTGTAAGAAGCTGCCGAAGGATGTGATTAACCTGAAATTGATCGACCAGGTGGTAAGGTCTTCCGGCTCAGTCGGAGCCAATTATAGAGAAGCCAATGAAGCCTCCAGCAAAAAAGACTTTGCATATAGGATCAAGGTTACCAGGAAGGAATGCAAAGAAACAACTTATTGGCTGGAACTTATAAAAGAGGCAAATCCTGACTTCAAAAAAGAAATCGATTTCAACCTGGAAGAATCCAGGGAACTCAGAAATATCTTCTCTTCAATTCTCAATAAAGCCATTGAAAATACGAAGAACTCGAAAAATTCATAATTTGTCTCTTGTTTTGTATTTTTTGTTTTTTGTCTTTTGTTTGTCTTTTGTCTTTTGTTTGTTTTTTGAAATTTGTTTGTAATTTGTGGTTTGTAATTTGTAATTTATTTAAAAAGAGGTTTGTATGTCTTTTCTCATTGAGGCTTTTAGTACATTAGCTCGCACCTATGGCCCCCAGGAAATCAAAGAAAAGGGCTCGCGCTTTATCGCTTACCTCTATCCCGTAGAAACAAAGGAAGCCGCGGATGCCGCCATCGTCGCCCTGCGCAAAAAATATTACGACGCAACCCATGTCTGCTTTGCTTACCGGCTGGGAAAAGGGGAGGAGCAGTATTTTCGCTGTAGTGACGACGGCGAACCCTCGGGCACGGCCGGCCTACCAATTTATAATGAAATAAAAAGCAAGGAGTATTTCAATGTATTGGCCGCAGTGGTCCGGTATTTTGGCGGCGTCAAACTGGGAACCGGCGGTTTAACCCGCGCCTATGGCCAGGCCGCCGCGAAAGTATTGAACATTTCCACCAGGGTCACCGTCCATATCAAACAAAAAATCTCGGTCTCCTTTCCCTTTCACTTTACCGGTGAAATCATGCAAATCGTCAACCGTTTTTCCCTGGATATCCTTAAACAGGAATATTCCGCCGACGGCATTCATATGCAGCTCGACGTTCCCGTGGGAAAAATAGCCGAGGTAACGAAACAGGTGGTGGAAAGAAGCAGTGGGAAAATCACCCCTACTATTGAAATGTCAAAATAATCGGTTAAGGATACGATAATGAATATGATCAGATCGAAAAACAGCGGCGGACCTTTTAGCGGGTGCGGCATCGTGGGCGCCCTTGCCCTGGGTAATCACGAAAAGAACGGCGTTTTAACCGGCATCGATTTCAACCGCATGGTGCATTCCTTGAGGCACCGCGGACCCGAAGCCCGGGGGACCTGGGAAAAAGACGGGGTTCTATTGGGCCACACCCGTTTGAGCATCCTGGACCTGAGCGAGCGGGGCAATCAACCCATGACCCGTGATCACCTGACCATCATATTAAATGGAGAAATATATAATTTCGCCGACATCAGGAGCATATTGGAACAGGATGGTATCCGGTTTACTTCGGGAACAGATACCGAGGTGGTCCTGCGCGCCTATCAGAAATGGGGAAGCGCTGCCCTGCATAAATTCAACGGCATGTTCGCTTTTGCCGCCTGGGATGATAAGAAAAAAATCCTCTTTGCGGCGCGGGATAGAATCGGGATTAAACCGTTCTATTACTATAAAGATGACCGGGTTTTCTTATTCGGTTCCGAAGTCCAGGCCCTGATGCATTCCGGCTGCATAGCCCCGGAAATCGATGAGGAAGCCCTACAGCGCGAGATATTAATCAACGCCTATTATCAGTATGACGCCGTCCGGACCATGGTGAAAGGGGTGTATTCCTTGCCCCCCGGACATTTTATGACTGTTCAACGCGGCGCCGTCGGCGGGAGCGGCGGGCATTTCAAAGTGGAAAAATATTGGGACTTACCTGAAACTAAAATCCAACATCAACCTGCCCCGGCGGAATTGGCCCGGGAATTAAGAGAACTATTGGAAGACAGCGTGAAACTGCGATTGGTAAGTGATGTTCCCGTGGCCGCTTTCCTTAGCGGCGGCATGGATTCCTCGGTAATAAATGTATTGGCCGGCCGGCTGTTGAAAGATTACCGGCTAACCGCCGTCACTGTTGCCTATGAAGGGGGCGGGAGAGATATTTATTCGGACTCGGAAGACCGTGACCTGGAATACAGCCGCATTGTGGCCGACACATTGAAAGAAAAGGTCGATCATCGCATTATCTATATGAACCCGGCGAATATTTCCATCGCGGCCATCGATGAGATTATCGACCTGGCCAGCTTTTCAGATGATGTAAGGTATCTCTCCGTAGCCGGTAATTACCGGGCCGTAAAAGACCAGGGATTTAAAGTAGTCTTAAACGGCCAGGGGGCGGATGAGATCATGGGCGGCTATGCCTCTTTGAAATTTATCATCGATTCCATGCTGGATGTCCAACAGCCGGAGCTGGATTTAATAAAAAATTCTTTTCCCTATATGTGCTTCCTGGATAAAAACATGTTGAATGAAGAACTATCGGCGCATATGGACGAAGTCTACGAAGAACTGCACCGGTACCTCCATCATTTCCCTGGGGATTTACTGGAAAAAACCCACCGTTATTTAATGAATACGGAGTTACAAAAAGTATTGAAGTTGGAAGATTTTCTCAGTATGCGTTCCAGCGTCGAATGCCGGCTGCCCTTTTTGGATTACCGCATCATCGAATGGGCGTTTAACATCCCCTTTCAAAAACATATCCGGGTCCGGGACCGGATGGGCAAACAACTGCTTCGTGAGGCGGTAAAAGACCTGTTACCCAAAGAAGTAATCGATCGGCCCAAACAGGCGTTCCCGGGACCGGACCGGCAGCGGACGGAAAAAATATTGTACAGCATCTATCAAGAGCACCGCGGCGAGATCGCCCGGTCCGAAATCCTGCGCAGGGTATTTAAGCGGGAAGTATTCGAATCCAAGACCGCTAAGTTTTCTACCCAAGAATTGTGGATAATTATTACTCTATGGCGTTGGGAAAAGAAACTGACGGCCTTTTCTTTTAATGAAGAAAATTAAAATTTGTAACCGATACTTAATAGGAAGGTTCTCCCGATCCCCAGGGCGCCCCGGTCCAGGAAGGCATTAAGCGTGGTGGTAGGATAGCGAATTTCTTCATCCAGGAGGTTCGAGCACCTGATATTAAGATAAAAACCGTTTATCAATAAATCCTCAATGCGAAGATTGGCGCCTAAGGTAAAATAGCCGTGCGTTTTTTCCCCGATTCGACTACCGGTGGTTTTGGCAAGACTTACTTTGGTCTCATCCCAGTATGTTTCCATGCCGTCCACATAATTCCCGGTAATGGCCATGGTAAAGTTCCCGGTGTGATAGTATGCTTTGACGTATCCCAGTAATTTGGGGGAATAAGCCACGGGAACATTTTTAAAGCCCTCTCTTTTATCTTTCGTCTTTTGATAAGTGAGGCTTAGTTCCATGCGCAAATACTCGATGGGTTCCGCATTGAGTGTTAATTCGAAGCCCTGGGTGACCATTTTACCTGCATTGCCTGAATATGACTTGTAATCCCTCTCCGGGGTCAATTCGACGATGCGGGTGATAAGATTTTCAAGCGTATTGTGGAAAATACTGGCATTTAAAGTGAAGGTCGCGGAAAATGAGGAAATATAATTCAATTCGAAGGTCTGGATATTTTCCGGGTTAAGATCATCCCGTTCCGGGTCCAGTGTGTTTTGTGTATTCTGGAAAAAAGATGGACGATTAATGGCTTTCCCGAAAAGGAACTTGAAAATATTGTGATCGTTTAAATAATAAATGGCGGCCAATCGGGGGATGATTTCTATTTTGTCGCGATTATAAATACCGCTCACATATACGGGCGGCTCGGCCCCAATGGTATGAGTACTCTCTAATTTATATTTCGGGGTTTGTTCCAGGCGTACGCCTGCCGTTAATCGTAAACGATCGAAGGGACTATAGGTAACCTGGGCGAACAGGGCCTGGGTAACGATATTGCCGGTATCGGCCAGGGATTTAAGGTTGTTCTCCAGGTCGGGATTGCCGTAAGAAGGAAGATCGTACATATCGCTGGCGTCCAATATCGCCCGGTAATAGATGCCGGTTTTTATATCCAGTGTCGGAGAAGGGTTGATGAAGGTATTCAATTCCACTTCGAATCCATTGGTCGCTAGTTGTTCGATCCCGTAAAAATCAGCGAATAGGGATTTATAGATATACGAATCCCGGCTCTGGGAATAACTGAATTTTCCTTCCACGGTCAATACATCCGATAGTGCTTTCCGATAGCCGAAGGATAGGTTTGCCATATTGCTGTGATCACGCGTCCCGTCCGAAGTGGAAGGTATGGCAAAATAAAATTCTTTTTTTACATCACAAAAGGACACGTTCAGGGAAAATTCTTTGAAGGTCCCTGAGAAATTAAGATATTTTTCATTATTTTCCAGCATTCCACCGGTTCTGCTGTCCACCGGCACGCCCAAAGAAGGCAGGATAGACGGGTCTGTCATCATTTCGGCCAGGGGTTTATCGAGACCGTGGGTATCGTACATTGAAGCATTAAAAACATAATTTATGTCGCCTTGTTTACCGGCAGTCCTTATGAAAAGTTTTTTTGTTTTTTCAGAGCCCGCCGAAGCGCCGGCAATATTCAAAGGTCCATCGGAATTATCATTGGTAAAAATATTAATAACCCCGTAAAAAGCGCCGTTGCCATAAACCACGGACATGGGGCCCCGGATTACTTCGATCCGGTCGATAGCTTCCACGGGAACAGCGATTTTATTCAAGGGGTAATTGGACCACATATCGTTCACCTGGTGAACCCCGTTTACCAATATAATAATATTGTCATTGGGAACCCCCGACCAGAAGCCCCTGACGCCCAAATTGGCGCCATATTCTCCATAGTCGTCGACTGCAAACAAACCGGGGATGTTTTCAATTATTTCCGTTAATGTCCGATAACCATACGCTTCGATTTCTTTCCTGGTTATCAGCACCACACTTGCCGGGATATCGCTGATTTTCTCGGGGGTCCGGTTGGCCGTGGTTACTTTGACATTCAGCAACTCCTTCAGGGACATTTTAAATAATTCGGCCGGTTTGGTTTCGGCCTCCGCTTCTTCCTGTGAAAGCAGGGGAATTTGAGAAAGCAATGAAAAAGCGGCTAACAAAGTTACCAACACCTGTGCTTGTTTTTTTCTCTTAAACATTATTCCTCCTTCAAGGGTTCCTGGTAAGTATAGAAATACCAAAGCGGAATGTCAAGAGGAAAAATGGGTTTTTAAAAAAAAATGTTTTCCAGGCCTGTATGTTTTCTAAATTTTTTGGCAAACAAAGAGGAATTCCGGTTTTTTTTCAGTAATGGGGCAGCCGTCATAATAACCCATTTCCTCGACTATTTTAAAACCATTGGCAACAAGAAGGTTTCTAACCTGGTCTTCAAAGAAATATTTCCAGGGCGACCGTTTGACCACCTTTTCACTCGCTCCGTCCGGCTTTGTGATACGGAATGTTTTTTGTGGGTAAATGATTTGTCGTACCGTATCGATCTCTTTTTTGATGTGGGTCCGTTGGATTTTGTCGCCTGTTTTGGGATCGTTGTTTTCCCAATCGAAAAATTCTTCGTCGCTTACCCATTCGCCCTCTTTCTCTTTATTGGGAATAAAGTTACCGATATCGATAATGAACAAACCGTTTCCCGCTAAATGGGAGTATACGCATTTCAAACAGGCGTTTTCCTTTTCTTCATCATACAGTAATTGAAACGACCGGCAAGGAAGAATAACCAGGGGGAATGCGCATTTCCGTTCCAATTGGAAATGACTCATATCTCCCTGCACCAGGTGAATTTTGTCGGCTGTTTCATTTGGAAAACCTGCCAATTTATTCCTGAACTGCTCCAGCATGTTTTCGGAATATTCCAGTCCCCAGACGTCATAGCCGGCCTCGGCCAGGGGAATGGTTATCCTTCCCGTACCGCAGGCCAGTTCCAGTATTGGGCCGCCTATCTTCGCAGCACGGCGAAGATAAAAAGGAATATCTGTTTTTAAAAATTTTCGGGGGTCAAGATCATAAAACCGGGCGTCATTCACGTAAAGATTTTTATCGGTTGACTCAGGCATTTTTCCTCCTCAACTATTATAGACAGGATGAATGTTTTGTCAAGCTTACCCGGGGAAAATACCCGATCTGTATTGACAAAGAGGAGAAGGACGTTTATAATATATATCATTTCAAATTGAGCCTTCGATTCAAGGATTACAATGAACCCGATACTCCTGGAAGATTTTTTTAAGTTGCGACCGAGAATGTTTGAGAAATACGAATATCCAGGGTCATTCAGGGATTTTGCCCAGGATATTGCGGATATTGCGGATATCGCCGGGGAAATAACACCTCGAAACCAGCAAGTAAATGTACGAGAAGGCATCTTGAACCAGGTGAGACGAGTAATGGCCGACCCCGGGGCGATATCGCTATCGCTGTCACCGGAACTGCTCGACCGGCAACTTTCCCGGTATCCGGTCATATCGTACGCCGACCACCATGGACTATTAAATTACAAGCTGCTCTACAATTCAAACCTCCTTTATGGCGAAATAATCAAAGAATTGAAAATGCCGTTTGCCGTGGCCCTGGCCGCCGGCAATGTGCCCCTGGATAATATGTCTTACCCCCGGGGTTTTTATTTTAAAAAGCGCAGATTCAATTTCTTCGGCGCAGAAGAATCCAGGTCGCCGGTGTTCCTGTTCGAAAAGAAGTTGACCGCCGATAGACGATTAGGGATAGGCAGTTTTATAACCGGGGAGGCCAGGGATACGTTAAGCGCCGAAGAAAAGAAGTTTCTCGATTATCTTTTCTTCGACTGCCTGGAGATCGAAAAAGCCGCCGGGCTTTATGACGCCTTCTCCGATCAAATCACATTCCTGAATTATAAACTATGGCAATACTATTTCGATAAAAGCCTTAGAGATACGATGCCCAGGCTCATCTATCTCCCATCCAACCCGCTGGTACTGGATATTCTTTGCCGGGAAATAATGAATAAAGATTCTCTTATTTCGTTAATCCTTTTCGATGCGGGTGTGAGGCGGGTATTTCTCAAGAATTTTTCCGGCACAGCCGGGTGTTGGGGCGAAAACTTCGGATCATACCTGTTCTGGGGCGTTAGCCAAAAGAAAAAATACAAACGTTTAATTCGGCTATCCGTGGCTGATTCCTCCAATTCATTGGTAGGAGAAGGCGAAAACTTCGGCCTGGCGCTGGAAAGGGAAACCCTGGTAACGGCGTTAAAGGCAAAGAAAATCTTACCTACCCTATTCTTTGATTACTTGATTATGACTTTCCTGGGGGGGTATCTGACCCTGGGAGGGTTTAACCAGTTGGATTATCTGCCGCAAATGCAGCGGGCCCATATTAAAAGCCTGCGGGAAATCGGCCTGGATGACCTGGCCGACCGGTTTTCGTCGCACGTTACCGATGGGTTGGTCTGCGGGATGATTCCCTGCGCATTTGACAGCGGCATCGATCTTATCTGGCATTACAATTCCCATAACGGTAAATTCAACGGCAACCTTGAACACGGATTGACCCGGGACGACCTTGACAGGGTACTGGATATGAAAGTGCGGGATATGATATTATCCGCGGTGGAGACCATGCTGGAAAATGTCTCGATATCGGTAAGAGAACAGGAGGGCAGTTCACAATGCATATAATGGAAAGCACGCCGGGTCCCCGAACGGTTATCGACGGGAAAGAGGTGGATTATTTTGCCGGCACCGGTTATTATTGTTTACAGGGGCATCCGGAAGTAATCGCGGCAGCGGTTGAGGCCGTAAAGAAATATGGTCTATCGAGCGGGACATCATCGTCCGGTTACGGCGCTACCCCCGTGTCGCTTGAACTGGAGGCCAACGCCGCCCGGTTCTTCGGGACGGAAAGCGTTATCTGCTATGCTTCGGGGTGTCTGGGAAATTCCATCTTATTGGAAGGGTTGGGGGATGATTACGACGCCATCTTTGCGGATAAGGAATCCCATTACTCCATTATGAACGCGGCCTACATGGTATATAAACCCGTGATTGTGTTTGAAGACAGGGACCCCGAGGACTTAAGGAAAAAGCTCAAGATGTACCTGGAACCGTCGCAGAGACCGGTGGTTATTTGCGACGGTATATTTCCCATATCCGGGCATATTTCTCCCATACCCCAATATGTGGAAGTCTTAAAAGAGATCGACGGGGCCATTATTTGCGTGGATGATGCGCATGCCACCGGGGTCATCGGTGAAAAGGGCCGCGGTACTTACGAATATTTCGGGCTTACGGGGGAGGGGTTGTATGCTTCCGGCACATTGGGTAAAGCGCTGGGCGCCCAGGGGGGGATCATCGCCGGGGATAAGGCCTTTATAAAAAAATTAAAAGAAAAATCCACCTTCCCCAATGCTTGCAGTTCCATTGCCATCCCGGCCGCGGCCGCCGCGGCAAAAGCACTGGACATTTTGTACCGGGACCTTGATTTAAGAAGGAAATTATGGGATAATGCCCTCTATGCTAAAAGCGGTTTCCGGGAACTCGGTTTTGCTATCGATGATTCCCCGGCGCCCATTATATGCCTTCATTCTTTAAAAAGCATCGACTTTCAAGCCCTTCAGCTTGAATTATATAAAAAAAACATCGCTGTGACATATCTTGCCGGCGGCGGGTATACCAGTGTTCCGCGCAGCGGGGCGCTGCGGATTTCTATTTTCTCATCCCATACCCACGAGCAAATCGATGGTTTGATCGAAGCGATTAGCCGTTTAATCTGAGTCCGCCGCCGGCAGGATTTTTTAACAGGATAGCGGACTATTATTATGAAAACGAAAGTACGAGTCAAAACGCACACATTTTTTAACCTGGGAACCCAGCGGGCTCTCTTTGAAAAAGTGGGGGGGTACATCAACAAAGAGTTTTACATCCTGGAATACATTAAAATCCTGCAAGCCAAATACAAATTAGACCGGGTTTACCGGTTCGACCTGGGTCAGAACAATGACGGCTGCGCCGTGGAAGTGGAAGAACGGTTTAAAGAGTTGGTGGAACAAAAAGATATTCGCCAATATATAAAGAATTACCCGGAATTTATCTGCCGCGATTTACGGCAAAAAATCGCCGATCTTCATCAAATTCAGCCGGACTGGGTGCTGCTCTCCGCCGGGCTTGAACAGATGATCAGTATGGTTGCTGCTTCTTTTCTTTCATTAAACGATCGTATCCTGGTCACTTCGCCCACCTTTTTCCTCTTCGAAGAATATTCCATTCGCAGGGGGGCGATCCCGATATATCTGCATCTAAGCGAAGAAGACGGTTTCAATTGGACCGATGACATTTTTTACGAATACCGGCAGGTGTTAAGGAAACTCCGCCCCAAGTTGGTCTGGATCGCAAACCCCAACAACCCCACCGGCGCCTCAATCCCGGACCACTTCATAAGAAGAATTATCGACGCCGCGGTTAATAACTATGCATTTGTCATCCTGGATGAAGCCTATGGAGAATATGTCGACCGGGAGGATAAGATTAATTCCGCCTCCTCATTCTTACATGAATATAAAAACCTAATCGTATTACGGACTTTTTCCAAGGCTTATGGACTGGCCAATTTAAGGGTCGGCTATGCCATGTGCAGTAATGAAGATATTTTAGGCGCATTGAAAATCCACCGGGTCAATTTCCCTATCACCCAATTTTCATACGATCTGGCCGGCGTTGCGCTGGATAATTCCGGTTACCTGGAAAGTGTCCGGCGCCGGGTCGCAAAACGGAAGGAATTTTTAACCGCCGAGTTTGATCGAATCCCCACTATTAAATATGTGAATACGGATACCAATATTATGATGCTGAAGCATTATAAATATTCCGGGCGCGTTTTTATTAATGCCCTGGAAAAAGAGGGGATTATTGTGGCCAAAGTACCGGGGGACAGCGATACCCTTAAAAACTATATTCGCACGACCCTGGGAACCGAAGAGGAAATAAAATACTTCGTGGAAGTTCTTAAGAAACTCAAAAAATAAAAGCGCTGGAACTACCCATCGTTTATCAAATGGAAAAGTTTGTTGGCCAGGGCAGCCAGGGTATACGGTTTTTGCATAAATCCCTTCACGCCCATTTTTAATATGGCTTCCACCCTGTCATCCTGCTTAAAGCCCGAAACCAACAGCACTTTGACATTTTTATCGATTTTAGCCAGTTCGATATAGGTTTGTTGTCCCGACATCCTGGGCATAACCATGTCCAGGAGAACCGCCTTGATCTCGTTTTTATATTTTTTAAAAACCTGGACCGCTTCCTCCCCGTTTTCAGCCATTTTTACAGTGTAACCACATTCGTTTAAGATGGACCCGGCTGTTTGGCGCATGACTTCTTCGTCATCCACCACCAGTATCAAACCTTCGCCCTGTGGAATTTCCACTTTCTTTTCAATTTCTTCTTCGAAGGCGGCGCCTTCAAAAATCGGCAGGTAAATATGAAACGTGGCGCCGATTCCTTCCTGGGAATAGACATTGATGAAACCGTTATGTTGTTTTATAATATTGTACACCATGGACAATCCAAGACCGGTGCCCCGCCCCTCTGCTTTGGTGGTAAAAAAGGGATCGAAGATTTTTGTCAATGTTTTGTGATCCATACCGACGCCGGTATCGCTGACCGATATATCCCAATAATCGGACTCCGCTGCTTCTTCGTGCAAACGTCGGAAGTATTTATCGGCCGCCACTTTTTTAAGAGAAATATTAAGCGTACCCCCGTACCTGTCGTTGTTTTTCCTCATAATGGTCATGGCATGAGAGGCATTGATGCATAAGTTTAATAATGATTGCTCCACCTGGGTGGGGTCCGCCAGGGTCATGGCTTTTCCCGGGAAGTACTCGGTTTTAATGGCGATGCTTTTATCGAACGTATTCTTGCAAATTTTTACAATGCTTTTAATGGTGGTATTCAGGTCAGTGGGAGTAACGGCAATTTCCTGTCTTCGCGTGAGGGAGAGGAGATGCTGTACCATGTCCGACGCCCGGCTGGCCGATTCTTCGATGGTATTGAAATACTTTTCGGTTTCCTGCCGGGTAATTTCCTTATTTTTCGAAATCTTATATTTAAATAATGAGATAGTCCCGATGATGCCGCCCAACACATTATTGAAATCATGGGCCAGTCCGCCGGCCAGGTTACCCACTGTTTCCATTTTCTGGGATTGACGGAGCAGCCTCTCTTTTAGTTCTATTTCAGTCACATTATTCAGCATAATGACATGCCTGGACTTCCCCAGGGCGCCGCGGTCTTTTAATGGGAAAATCGAGCCGTTGAAATAAAATATCTCATCTCTGAATTTAATCGGTTTTTTATAAAATTCCTGCCAGTTTTCTGCGTCGGAAATCTTGCCGATCGGTTCCTTGAGTTCGCTGAAATCCGGCAATAATTCCCACAAATTATTTCCCACTGCGGCTGCGGCTTCTATCCGGGTAAACCTGGCGGTGGCTTTGTTCCATTGGGTAATTTTCCCGTTTTCATCGATGGTTATTAGTAAGGAGGGCATGGATTCGATGACGCTGCTCAAAAAAAACTGGGCATTTTTGAGCTCGCCTTCCACCCGGTCCCGTTCGATATTCCGGTTTAAGACTTGCTCCATCAGGTTATTAAACGCATCGTATAACATCCCGATCTCGTCATTATTCATTTTTTGGACCCGGATGGCGTAATTCCCTTCCGCTGATATTTTTTTGGCCGCATCTACCAGGTTTAACACGGGTTTCGATATAATCCCCTGGAGCCCTTCGGCCAGTAAAACAGATAAAATAATGAGCACCAGGATAAGTACAATCATGAAATAAACCAGGTTTTTTATTTGTTCAGCCACTTCACCTGTAGATGCCCGTAAATAAAGCATACCTTTGTAATTTCCTTTAAAGAGGACGGGTTGGTAGACAACGATAAATTCTCCGCCGGATGCAATGGTTGGTTTTTGTTTGTCGGTGTGGTCGATGACCGGCGGTTGAACTTTATACGCTTCAGACCGGCTGTGGAGAACCACGGCATTATTTTTTTTATCGAACACATAAAAGTTTTTGATGGCGGATACCCCGTCCAAGGCGGATAGGGAATCGGCAATTTCAGCTTCAGTGCCGAAATCCAGGGCCCCCACCAGGTTATCGGCCGCGATCTGGGCCGCGGTGGCTAATTGGTTCCGCAGGGAATTCAAACGGGTGGTCTTCTCGAAGATGATAATACTGGTAAAGGCAATGGCCAGGATGAAAATTGTCACCAGCAGTATAATGCCGATCAGTTTATTCTTTATTTTAAGATTGCTGATACCTTCCATGTCATTCTTGTATTATTTTATCCGGGTATATCAAAATTTTTGAATCCAAAAGCAATGTATTTTTCCGGACAGCGGTAAGATTCACAATATAGTGCATCTTATTCTTTATAAAGAACATTTCCAGCATGACCCCTTTTTCCGCGTAACCCGGGGCGTCCGATACGGTTAGTATGGGCAGGTTATCGACAATTTCTAAAATTGTCTGCAATCGTTTCCCTGGGACCTCGGTAATATACAGCAGGTTACATTGTTCGATCTCTTTATCATCCGTAATAATGAGAATTTTTGCTTTTTTACCGGCGATTGTCCTGGTTTTGATAGTTTCAATCAGGTAAGAAGCAACATCGTTTTCCTCGAACGCCCCGATGATAAAAGGCACCCCCGGGGCGATCACTGAAGATTGGGCAGGCCATTTGCAATGCTCGCCGAAAATGCTGATAAACCGGGTTATTACCTGGTAATCCGGGAGGGCCGTCGGTTTTTGCTCACTTTGGTCTTCCTCTACCCCGGCGGGAGCTGTGGCGAAGGCATAATGCTCCGTGAAAAAAAACATTACGAAAACACTATAAAAAACGATAGCGAGTTTTGCATATTTCATAAGGTACATATTATATACCATTTTATATGAAATATACAAGGGCCAAATTGTTCCCGGTTGCAATATTTAAGTATTTGAAATATAATACTCCCTTAAATAGGAAATACGAAATATGAAAATAAAGGTATAGTAAGATGAAAAAGTTGGCGCCATTGTTCCTATCTCTCCTGTCTCTGCCGGGTTTCAGCAGGGTATGGGGACGAATAACCCGGCTCAGGCAGCCCCGGTTTCTTGTAAAACGGGTCATCGAATGGTATCGGCGGAAATACGGCATCGATATGACGGAATACGAAGGGGAGCCGGGGGATTACCCTTGCCTGGTGGATTTTTTTACCAGGAAACTGGACCCGGGCAAAAGACCACTGGTCCCGGATGAAAGCGCCCTGGTTTCCCCAGCGGATGGGATACTGTCCGGGATGGAAACGATTTTCGCAGACCGTACCGCACAGATAAAAGGTAAATATTATCCTATTTCCGGCCTGCTGAAAGAAGACATCGATTTTTCGCAAGGCTGGCACGTGGCCACAATCTATCTTTCCCCCGCCAATTACCACCGCTGCCACTACCCCCTGTCGGGAAACATCAGCCGTTATTTTCATACCGGGGGAAGACTTTTTCCCGTCAACCACCTGGGTTTGAATCATATCGATGCGCTTTTTGTGCGCAACGAACGGATTATTACCGAAATCGTAAAAAACGGCATGTCCTGCTATGTCGTCGCGGTGGGCGCCATGTTTGTGGGGTCTATTCGCATGGAATTTATCCCGGGACAAAAGAAAAAGATAAGAGACCGCTGGGAACCGGTGAACCTCGACATTCGGCAATTGGAAGAAATGGGCCGTTTTGAAATGGGTTCTACCATTGTCCTGGTACTGCCCCGCAAAATGGCCGAACCCAGCGAAAATGTAAAAGGAAAACCGGTTCGCGTGGGCCAGGCATTATTTAAGATGCTTTAATGATGAATACAGTTGACAGAATTTTTTTTCTTCAATATAATATGAGTTCATGAGGCGAAAATGAGTAAGAATGAAGAAAGAACTGAAAAGCGAGAGCGTGCACGCATTTTTTTTACCCTTGAAGAGGGTATCACCGCCACGGTCAGCTCCCAGGGAACTGCTGCCCAATCGATTCCAATCACAATTTTGAGTCTCAGTTCCGGGGGGTTGAGTTTCCTGGGCAACAGGTACAAATTACCGGGAATCGCCGAAGGGGAACAGTTGACACTTACCTCCATAAACTTTCCCCAGCCCTTAGGAACCATCGACAGTGTAAGGATTGTGGTTATTTATATCCTGGACTTTCACCATAATGTCCGCCTTTCCTTTGGCTGCGAATTCCAGGAAATTCCCGGTTCCCTGGCTGAAAAGATAGAGGAATTCGTGCAATTCCGCCTGAAAAATGTGCACCTGGACCTATGACCACATTTTCTCTTGACTTTTACTGCATTTTATTCTATAAATCTTGGTAAAATCTTACGATCTAAATATTCAAAGGAGGATAAATTTCGATGTACAATATCGGATCTTATGAGGAACGATTAAAAGACTTCAATTGGGGTATCTCGGAAGCGAAACTGGGATACCGAAAAGGCGACATCATCAACATCGGCGAGTATTGTTCCGACCGCATTTGCCGGCAGGGCAAGGCGGACAAATTGGCCCTGGTCTGGGAAGGACACAGCGGTGAGATTAAAAAGTATACGTTTAACGATATGCGGGTGCTGACCAATACCATTGCCCATTTCTTAAAAGGCCTGGGCGTTAATCCCGGCGACCGGGTCTGTCTCTTTATGGACAAAGTACCGGAGCTATATTTCGGTTTCCTGGGCATCGTAAAGATGGGGGCAATTGCGCAGCCGTTATTCTCGGCCTTCGGCGCCGATTCTTTGTTAACCCGCCTGGAAGATGCGCAGACCACAGCCATTATCACCCAGAAAAAACATGTGGGAAAAGTGAGGAAAATTTTAGAAGTGTTACCCTGTCTTAAACACGTCATCATCGTGGATGATGACGGGACCAAAGCGCCGCGGGAAAGGGAAATCGCTTTTTGTATGGATAAAGCGCCGCGGGTGGAAAATTTCGATATCTATCCCTCCACCGCCGAGACGCCTTCCGTGCTTCATTACACTTCCGGCACCACCGGCAAACCCAAAGGCGCCCAGCATGTCCATTATTCTCTGATTTCCCAGTTCATCACCGCCAATTGGGTGCTGGATTTGAAAGAAGATGATATTTATTGGTGTACCGCCGATCCCGGCTGGGTAACCGGCACTTCGTACGGTATTATCGGCCCCTGGGCCAACGGCGTGACCCAGTGCGTCCTGGATGTAGGTTTCAAAGCCGATACCTGGTATAAATTTATCCAGGACCGTCAAATCACTGTCTGGTACTCGGCCCCCACCGCCATCCGGTCCTTGATGAAAGAAGGCAAAGCAGCAGTGGATAAGTTTGATCTCCTCTGCCTCCGGCACCTTTGTTCCGTGGGTGAGCCGTTAAACGCCGAAGCAGTGCTCTGGTCCCAGGAAGCGTTTGGGAAAATGTTCCATGACACTTTCTGGCAGACCGAGACCGGCAGCATGGTAATCACCAATTACCCGGGCATGAAAATCAAACCGGGTTCCATGGGAAAACCTTTCCCTGGGGTCACGGCCACGGTGGTGGATATGAAAAACCACCAACCCATTACAAAAGCGGGCGTCGTAGGTCTAATCGCCCTTAAACCGGGGTGGCCTTCCATGTTCAGGACTTATTGGAATAACGAGGCGGTGTATAAAAGCAAATTCATAAACGGTTGGTATATTTGCGGCGACCGGGCCAGCATCGATGAGGATGGGTATTTCTGGTTCGTGGGCCGCGATGATGATGTTATCAATACCGGCGGCCACCTGGTGGGGCCCTTCGAGATCGAATCCGCCCTTCTGGAACATGAAGCGGTGGCGGAATCGGCCGTGGTGGGCAAGCCCGACCCGGTGAATATGGAAGTGGTTAAAGCGTTTATCGCCCTGAAACCGGGTTTTGAAGCTTCTCAAGAGTTGGATTTAAGCATCATGAATTTTATCCGTAAAAAACTGTCCCCGCTGGCCATGCCGCAGGAAATCGAGTTTGTAAAATCCCTGCCCAAAACCCGCAGTGGGAAAATCATGAGACGCTTATTAAGGGCCCAAGAATGGGGTGAGGAAATCGGAGACACCTCCACCCTGGAAAATGACGACTAATAATTTAAAAGGAGATAAAAATGTCTGATCTTAAAGATGTGATTTTAGAGTATGTACAGGACGAATACCTGGAAGAGGATGACGATATCGAGATTACCTTCAGCACCCCTTTGATTTCCGGCGGTATCGTGGATTCTTTTTCAATGGTTTCTTTGAAACGGTTCCTGGAAACAAGGTATAAAATCCAGATCCCGGATGCCAAAGCTACGCCTGAAGCGTTCGATTCCGTTAATAATATCGTGAAGCTGATGAAAGAGTTCGGCGTGGAATAAGGATAAGGAGGCAGCCATGGCATTTATCGATGCGCATCGTGAGATATTGAAGAAGGAATTGGAAGATATCCGGCAAGGGGGCATTTTTAAAGAGGAACGTATTATCTGTGCGCCCCAGGGTTCGGAAATCGAGGTGATTTTCCCGGTGGGTTCCAAAGAGAAAAGAGTGATTAATATGTGCGCCAACAATTATCTCGGTCTCTCTTCCCATCCTGAAGTGATAGAAGCCGCACGCAAGGGGCTTGATCACAGGGGTTACGGTATGTCGTCCGTTCGTTTTATTTGCGGCACCCAGGATATTCACAAGCAATTGGAAGCGAAGTTAACGGAGTTCCTGGGCACGGAAGATACGATTCTTTTCCCTTCCTGTATGGACGCTAATTGCGGCGTCTTTGAAGCGGTATTGAACGATCAGGATATTATGATTGCCGACCGTTTGGTGCATGCTTCTATCGTGGACGGCATGAGGTTGGCCAAAGCGGAGCAGGATACGTATAAGCATTCGGATATGGACCACCTGGAGAAAAAGTTGGAGCTGCATAAGGACCGGCGGTTGAGGTTGGTAATCACGGATGGTAATTTTTCCATGGACGGCGACCTGGCCAAACTGGACGAGATCGTGGCGCTGGCGGAAAAATACAACGCCCTGGTTTTTGTGGATGATTCTCACGCTTCCGGGTTTATCGGCAAGACAGGCCGGGGAACGCACGAGCATTGTGGGGTAATGGGAAAGATCGATATTATTACCACCACATTGGGTAAGGCCCTGGGCGGCGCTTCGGGCGGTTGTGTCTCGGGTCGAAGGGAGATCGTGGAAATGTGCCGGCAGAAGGCAAGGCCATATCTCTTTTCCAACACGATTGCGCCGGTGGTGGTAGAAGGGGCGCTGGCCGTGTTGAATCTCATTTCCGGGTCGACTGAGAGAAGGGATAAGTTGGAGAAGAATACGGAATTTTGGAGAAAGGGTTTAACTGAGGCGGGTTTTATTATTAAAGAGGGTGAGACGGCGATTGTGCCGGTCATGCTTTTTAATGCGAAGCTTTCCCAGGATTTTGCTAAGGACCTATTTGAAGAAGGAATTTATGCGGTGGGGTTCTTTTTCCCTGTCGTTCCGAAGGGTCAGGCCCGTATTCGTACGCAGCTTTCCGCGGCGCATGAGATTCATCACCTGGAAAAAGCGTTGGATGCTTTTACAAAAGTGGGGAAAAAGTACGAGATTCTCCACAAGACCAAACAGGAAATTATCGATCGTTACGGTCAGTAATTGTGTACAATAGAAAAAATTTTTGCGGGGGGTCCAGGGGGGCAGTTTTTTTAAAAAGCGCCCCCCTGGTCATCTTGCTTCTTTTTCTTCAACTTCATGCCGGTGAGTCTCCCATAAAAAGACAATTGTCTGTTTCCATCGACAATTGTTTAAAAAACAAGATTTATCGTAATGTAGATATAGGGATACAGTTATCCACCATCGATGGCGGGCAAGTGCTTTACCGGCGCAATGAAAAGACGCCTTACATTCCCGCGTCGGCCATAAAAATTTTCATTTCAGCCATCAGTCTCAGCAAATTCGGACCCGGTTATCGATTCCAGACCCCGATAATGACCGATGGGGCAGTGCTTAACAATACCTTAAAGGGCAATCTATATTTACAGGGTAGGGGAGACCCGTCGTTGTTGACCGGTTACCTGGAAGAGGCGGCCCGGCAATTGAAAACCTCCGGCATCGATGCGATAGAGGGAAACATTGTTTATGACGTTTCTTTTCTTGAGGAAGTATCGACGCGCTATCCGCCCAATGCGAGGCATTTTTATGCGCCGCCCGGGGCGATAACGGTTAATTCCAACTGGCTGGAACTGGACTTGCAGGAAGGGCCGCCCCCAAAATTGAAAACCATTCCCCAGACTTCTTACGCACGTTTGGATTATAAAATTAAAGTATCCAGGTCGCAGAATCCTGGCCGGCCGGCCATGACTTACCGGGAGATGCCGTGGGGGGACCAATATACGATTAATGGAACGGTAACCGAGTGGGACAAGAGGTATAAATATCTTTGTTTGTGTGTGTCGCGGCCCGGGCTTTTCGGCGCCACCCTGTTAAAAGAAGCATGCGAGAAAGCGGGTATCAAAGTAAAGGGCGATATCCTTAAAGGAAAAGTACCTGCGGGGGCGCAGGTTCTTTACGTCATTAAAACACCGCCGCTGGTGGAAGCGGTTGCCAATCTAAATCGCGAGAGTAACAATGTCGCAGCGGAATTGCTTAATGAAGACCTGGGGGCTTATTTCGATTCCGCGCCCGGGACCCAGGAGAAAGGGTTGGCCGTGATACGCGATTACATCGTGAATAAATTGGAATTTCCCGGGAGTAGTTTTGATTTTGTCGATGCCTGTGGGCTTTCGCCGGAGAATAGGATTAGCGCCGATCAGTTTACGCGGGCGCTAAATTATTTTTACCGGGAGTTGGGGATGGTGTATGTAGAGACATTGGCGCGCCAGGGGGTTGATGCTCATGCCATGAATCCGGCGCCGCCGGAAGGGGTGAGGGTATTTTGCAAGAGCGGTACGTTGTCCGCCAGTGGGGTTAATACGTTAGTGGGATATATTTTTGTAGATGGAACTAAAGAGGTTTTTTCCTTTGCAATTTTATGTAATCGTCGCGGCAAGGGTGGGCTGACGTATTCGGGCACTTATACCAATGCTTTTTTAGCGGCTATTTTTAAAGCGCTCTAATTGCCTTCGGCGACCAGGGGGCTCTTTTGAAAAACCGCCCCCTGGACCCCTGTAAAACTTTTAGTTACTTTCTACAGACCCCGTAAATAAGTTGCGATGCGACTGAGGCTGCCTGCGATAATGTCCAGTTCATTGGCCAGGTTGGTGGTGAATGGGCCCGGTTGAATGGGCAGGATGGGCACGGTTATAAGGGGCGGGGTTGGAGTGGTTATAATGGGCTCGGTGATTACGGTTGTAGGGGGCAGGGTTGGACTGGTCGGTAATGTAACAGTTGGAGTGGGCGTAACAGGGACCATTGTCCCTAAATCTGCCTTTTCAAGGAAGCATACCGGGGTGCTTTCTTTTGCAAAAGTGCCGACGCCGATGATTCTTTCAGTTGTTTGCAGCAAACTCAGGAATCCGCCTTTGGCTGGGTAGTAACCCAACTGGCCCCAGTTTTTGCCGTTGTCTTTGGAGATCACGGTTAGCATGTCCCCGCCGGTGCATATGATAAAATCATCGAAACAGGTTATGCCCATGATATTTGCCGCGTCGCCATAGACCGGTTTCAGGTCAAATACCTGTTCCCAGGTATTTCCGCCGTCTGTGCTTCTGCTGATGGCATGGGAGCCGGCAAAAAGAGTATTGGTTTTCTCGTTATATGCCAGGGCGCGGGCGCCGCCTGATTGGGTGTTCACCGGGCTCCAGGAAGCGCCGTCGGCGCTGCGGTATACCGCGGAGGGTGTGCCGGCATAGAAGCTACCTTTCAGGTAACCGATGGTGCGCAAGGCTTTTATTTTTTTATCCTGGTTATGCGTCCAGGTTGCGCCGCCGTCTTTGCTCACATGATAGCCTATTTCTTCATCCGCGGCGATAACCAGGTTGTTTTTACCGAAAGCCACCTTGAAAATCGATCTGTCGGAGCTTTTTTGTTGAACGATTGTCCAGGATAATCCATTGTCGGTGGACATCAAAATGACACGTCCCCGGCCTACAGCTACAAACCGTCCTTTGCCGTCCGTGGCCACGCCGAAAAGGTGGTACCAATCGCCAAGTCCGCTGTTAATGGCAGCCCAACTTTTGCCGCTATCCGGGCTGCGAAATATCTTGCCATTATCCCCGGTTAGTACGATAACGTTCCCTTGTCCAATAACGCCATCCCGTGTTACTGCCGGCCCGGGAATTAGACCCGTAAGCCAGGTTGATTCTTTTTTTTGATTCATGTTTCATCTCCTTTATTTTTTGCTATCGCCCCCGCTAAATCCTGCTTATTTACCCGGATTCTCTCGAGAGCTTTTTTTAATTATGCAAATTTTTATGCCCGTATTTTTTCACACGGGGAAAACAAAGTCAAGAATATTTTTTAAAAGCGTGCAATAACCCGCGAAACACGCGAAATACGCGAAAAAAAAAGAAAAAACGGTCCACAGATTACACGGATTACACGGATTACACGGATGTTTTTATCATCATGCCGCGATCTATTCTTGATAAGAAACTCCGCGCCCTGGGATTCAAGGAAAAGGATAACCTGCTGCTTTTTCCCCTTTGGTGCTTGAAATGTCAGGGGGTTTCCTGTAAAATTAAGATTCAAACAGGAAAACACGGTGACACGAGGAACGGAGGACAGTTTGGCGGAACAAGCAACGGCCAGGAAAAAGATTTTCATCAGTTACTCGAAGTATGATCAGGATATAACTCAAAAACTCTGTAATGAATTAGAAAAGGATGGTTGCGATTGCTGGATTTATACCAGGGACATTGCCGCGGGTGAGGATTTTACAGAAGCCATAGTTGACGCCATTAAACAGAGTGTTGGATTGATCCTGATGTTTTCAGAAAACGCCAACCGCTCCAAACATGTAAAACGCGAGGTTAATCTTGCGGTAAACAATGATATACCCATTGTTCCCTTACGAATTGAAAATGTGGAACTATCAAAGTCATTTGAATATTTAATCGGGATAAATCAGTGGTTAGATGTTTTCGAACCGCCTGTAGAAAAACATTTTCCTGCGATCATTTCGGCAGTATCGAAACTTGTTAAGGCAGACGAACAAATTATAGAACCCGCCCCTGAGAGGCAAGTCCCGAACATCGTTCTTAATCCCTTCGAGGATAATGTGGAATACATCAAAATCCCCGGTGGGACTTATAAGTTCTCAGTTACAGGAAAAATGGAAGCCGTTCCCGATCTCTATTTCTGTAAATACCTCGTAACCAATAAATGCTACCGCAAGTTTATTTCTTACCTGCAAGGGAACGATAAGGCCCTGGAAGAAACTCTTACATTGAAGTTGTTTGCTGAAAAATTGTTGGAGTTTGCCGGGACAATAAATGAATATTCCGATTACCTGGGGACTAATCCCCGTGAATGGGGGAAAAAACTCAGTTCCGGTTATGATGATGAGAAAAAATTTAATGGAGATGACCAACCCGTGGTGGGCGTCAGTTGGTATGCGGCCCGTGCGTATTGTATCTGGCTTTCCAGTTTGCAGCAGAAGGAAGGGCTATTCCGCTTGCCCACGGAAGTCGAATGGGAATGGGCCGCGGCTGGCAGGGAACCGGACGGTTCACTCCGGGAATATCCCTGGCCCAATAGCAAAGGCGAACCTACGCCGGAGTTGGCCAATTATGGAGAAAATGTCGGCGCTACTACACCGGTGGGCCGTTACCCGGAAGGGGCCACGCCCGAAGGGCTTATGGATATGGCCGGCAATGCCTGGGAATGGATGGAAAACCTGTATGATAAAGATAATGACGGCTCCCAACGGGTGTTGCGCGGCGGCAGTTGGTTCGGCAACGATAGGAGCTGCCGGGCGGCCTTCCGCAACCACGTCCTCCCCGTCTACCGTCGCCACAATGTCGGCTTTCGGCTTCTGAGGTTATTGTAACCCATTTCACCATTACCCTTTCCCACTTACCGCTGATAACGCTGATGATGCTGATTAAATACTTTTTAATTTTAATCTGTGGAATCTGCGACATCTGCGGCATCTGTGGTTCAGACATTCATCGATAGCGTTATTCGAAGAAGGAAGCAGTTTTCTAAAAAAAACTGGCCCCACAGAGCGTGGAAGTGAAAATAAAGATTCAGGGTCAGTTGCCAGGGTTTAGGGAAGAGCAGAAGTGGCCATAAGGGGAGATATCCGGACGAAAACGATTACTCAAGCATTTTTTTCTTCAAGTTTTCCCGTGAGGTATTTATGCAATATACTTCCGATTAGAGATTGGAAAGTCAAACCTTCAATATTAGCTTTTATCTTAAGGTCTCTCAGCTCTTTTTTAGTCAATTCTATCGTTACTTGTTCGCTTTTTTTTGATGATGCTTTGAAGATGCTGCTGTAACGTTTTTTTTCACCCCCAAGGTCTTTTACCGATTGCCACTCCCCTTTTTCAATCGACTCAATGAGTTCTTTTTCTTCTGCATCATAATAATTCATGATGATACCTTCTTTCATAATTCATATTATATGCGTAATGGCTTTTTTTTTCAACCTATCCTGTTTTTTCCTCCTTTACTCCGTGGGCCCTTTTTTCCTTTAATGCTTGAAATGTCAGGGCATTTCCTGTAAAATTAAGATTCAAACCGGAAAACACAGTGTCACGAGGAACGGAGGACAGTTTGGCGGAACAATCAACGGCCAGGAAAAAGATTTTCATCAGTCATTCGAGTCAGGATAAACCTATAGCAGAAGAACTCTGCCGGGAATTGGAAAAGAAAGGTTTTGGCTGTTGGTTTTTTAACAGGGACGTCAGCCCGGTTGAAAATTTTGCGGAAGCGATTGTCGATGCCATTAGCCAGAGTTTTGTATTATTGTTGTTGCTTTCTGAAAATGCCAATAAATCCCCACATGTGCTCAGTGAGGTTAGTCTTGCGTTTGATATTACTATACCGATCTTTCCGATAAAAATAGAAAATGTAAAGCTTTCAAAAGCCCTGAAATATTACATTGGGACGAAACCATGGTTGGATATCTATGACCGCCCATTAGAAAAACATTTTCCTGCAATCATTTCGGCGGTATCGAAACTTATTAAGGCAGACGAACAAATAAAGGATCCCACCCCTGTGACGCAAATCCCGGATGCCAAACGCAAACCCGGAGATTTTCTTTTACAACCCATCGTTCGTAATTTCTATGAGGATAATAAAGCTAAGGAACCCGCCACCGAAACACAAGTACCGGATACAAAATACAAACCCGGTCTTTTTCTTTTACAATCCGTCATTCGCAATCCCTTCGAGGATAATGTGGCGTACATTAAAATCCCCGGCGGGACTTATAAGTTCTCAGTTACAGGAAAAATGGAAACCGTTTCCGACCTCTATTTCTGCAAATATCTCGTAACCAATAAACGGTATCGCACTTTTATCTCTTACCTGGAAGGGAAAGAGAAGGAGCTGGAAGAAACCCTGCCTTTAAAGGAATTCAGTAGAAAGTTGACGGAGTTGGCAAAATCGATTGATGTGTTTTTAGGCTATCTGGGGACAAATCCCCGTGGATGGGGGAAAAAACTCCGTTCCGATTATGATGAAGATAAGCGCTTAAATGAAAATGATCAACCCGTGGTGGGCGTCAGTTGGTATGCGGCCCGTGCGTATTGTTCCTGGCTTTCCTGTTTGCAGCAGCAGGAGGGCCTATATCGCCTGCCCACGGAAAAGGAATGGGAATGGGCGGCGGCTGGCAGGGAACCGGATGGTTCACTGCGTAAATATCCCTGGGCAAAGAGTAAAGGCGAACCCAATCCTGAGTTGGCCAATTATGGAAATAATGTCGGCGCCACTACCCCCGTGGGCCGTTACCCGGAGGGGGCCATGCCCGAAGGACTTATGGATATGGCCGGCAATGCCTGGGAATGGATGGAAAATCCATTTACAGAAAATAAAATCGGCCGTGCCTTGCGCGGCGGCTCGTGGGACGATCGATCGGGCTATCTGCGTTGTGCCGCGCGCTACTTCGTTTATCCCCGGGACTACTGGTCCTTCAGCGGGTTTCGTGTCGTGTGTGAGTTCGCCCCCGGTCATGGATAAAGAATAAAATGATGAATGATGAATGATGAATGATGAAAAAAAAGAAGGCACGGGAATGATACGAGTTTAGGGGGAAAATCCGAAGCATCGTTTTTTTCTGCCATTGAATTTTGTTCCTATTTATGCTATCGTTAATACTATGATTGTGACTGTTGATACGAATGTGATATTTTCTGCCCTTTATAGCTGTCGCGGAGCCTCTCATCATATTCTGAAACTAATTCTTGATGAAAAAATAAAATTGGCACTTTCACCTCAGGTATATTTCGAATACCTTGAAATTCTCACCAACAAGGAAAATCTCGAAAAATTAGACCTTTCAATTGAAGAAGTCGAAGATATCCTGGATTTGATTGCGTTACTGGCAAAGAAATATTCAATTTATTTCCTACTCAGACCCAATTTAATCGATGAAGACGATAACATCATATTCGAGTGTGCTTTTGCCAGCAGCAGCGAATACTTAATTACCGGGAACGTTAAAGATTTTAAAAATGCCGAATTAAAAGGATTCGGATTTAAGATAATCACCCCTGGAGATTTTTATAAGTTATGGGAGTCTAAAAATGAGTAATATTCAAGTCTTGACCGTAAGAATTCCTTTGGAATTAAAAGAACGCCTGGAACAACAGGCAAAGTTCCAGAGAACATCGCTAAATCAATTGTCAAACTATTTATTGACCACTCAATTAACTCAATTGGAAACTCTCTCATTCCTTGAGAAAAAACTGGCCCGAAAACATATCCACGATCTAAAAAAGAAAGTTAAAAGTATTCTAAAAAAAATTCCTGATCGGGAAGTACCCAAATGGGATTTAATACAGGAATAACACTTTCGAGATATCACCCTCGGGGTATGGAATCCATTGGCCTGTAATCGATGAGGACTTATCCATTCCCGGCCTGTTAAAACTGTCCACTGCTCACCCTTCCTTCGAACAAAGAAAAAGCGCTTGAAAAAAACAGAGGCCCTACAATCGGAATATTCCCGGACCAGGCCAATTTGTCCCACTCTGCGTTTTATTTTTGAAATAACGGCCATAGTTTATTTCTCTGCGTCTCATCGCTGTTTCATAAATCCCTTTCCACCTGCTGAAATCGGCGCGGGTCTCATCATAAGCGTCGTATTCTTCTAACTCACCTGCCATAAGGGCTTTGTAAAAATCTTCGCTGAGGACGCCATACTTCTCTTCATAAAGAGTTAAGCGGCGTTCTATCAACTTCATTTCAATAATCAATTCGTAAATATCCAATGTTCACCTCATACTTAATTTTTCAAATTAATGATAATACGAATGCCCTGGCTTGTCAACTCTTTTTTCCTTTAATGCTTGAAATGTCAGGGGGTTTCCTGTAAAATTAAGATTCGAACCATATAGCACGGAGGAACGGAGGACAGTTTGGCGGAACAAGCAACAGCCAGGAAAAAGATTTTCATCAGTTACTCGAAGTATGATAAGGATATTGCCGAAAAACTCTGCCGGGAATTCGAGGATAATGGGGAATATATTAAAATCCCCGGTGGGACTTATAATTTCTCGGTTACAAAAAAGATGGAAACTGTTCCCGACATTTATTTCTGTAAATACCTCGTAACCAATAAACGTTACCGAAACTTTATTTCCTACCTGGAAGGGAAAGAGAAGGCCCTGGAAGAAATTTTGTCGTTAAAGGAATTCAGTGAAAAGTTGTTGGAGTTAGCAAAAGCGATTGAAGGGTTTTCCGACTACCTGGGGACAGATCCCGGTTCATGGCCGGAGAAATTCCGTTCCCGTTATGATGAAGATAAACATTTTAATGAAGATGATCAGCCCGTGGTTGGCGTCACCTGGTACGGAGCCCGGGCTTATTGTTCCTGGCTCATCTGTTTCCAGCAGGAAGGACGTTTTTACCGGCTGCCCACGGAAGTGGAATGGGAATGGGCGGCGGCCGGTAGGGAACCGGACGGTTCACTGCGGAAATACCCCTGGGCAAAGAGTAAAGGTGAGCCGAATCCAAACCTGGCCAATTATGGGGACAATATCGGTTCCACTACGCCAGTGGATCGTTACCCGGATGGGGCGACGCCCGAAGGGCTTATGGACATGGCCGGCAATGCCTGGGAGTGGATGGATAATTGGTATGATGAAGATAAAGATAATCGCGCCTTGCGCGGCGGTTCGTGGCGCCATCGGCCTGCCCTTCTGCTTTGTGCGGCTCGCCTTCGCGGTATTCCCCTGGACGGCTGGAGCAACGACGGGTTTCGTGTCGTGTGTGAGTTCGCCCCCAGTTTTGAAAACTTGAGAAGTTAAGAGGTTAAGAGGGTAAGAGGGTAAGAAAAAGCAGGGAAGCGAGGAAGCGAGGGAAATACAAGGATGAGGTAAAAAATTAGACTGCCCCATTGCCTCCCGCCTCCCCATGTATTTTAAGATTTTTCTTGAAAAATCATTGGATTTCTACTAAAATATGATTGTGATGCAAATGATAAATACGAGGAAAAGTAAACCTATTGCAAAAATTGTACCGCTGAAAAAAGGGAAAAGAACCCTTGGCAAAGAAAAAGGGAAAATATGGATGAGCGATGATTTCAATGACCCCTTGCCAGAGGATTTACTGTCAGAATTTTACCAATGATGAGAAGATAAAAGAATACCCTATAATAACAATCTGGTAAAGGTTCCTATAAACACCTCACATTGACTTCCGGGGGAGGGAACACACAACCTACCCTATTTTCCCCCTTTAATCCGTATAAACAGTGTAATCCGTTGACTCTTTTTTCCTTTAATGCTTGAAATGTCAGGGGATTTCCTGTAAAATTAAGATTCGAACCATATAGCACGGAGGAACGGAGGACAGTTTGGCGGAACAAGCAACGGCCAGGAAAAAGATTTTCATCAGTTACTCGAAGTATGATAAGGATATAACTCAAAAACTCTGCAATGAATTAGAAATGCATGGATGCGATTGCTGGATTTATACCAGGGATATTGCCCCGGGTGAAGATTTTACAGAAGCCATAGTTGACGCCATTAAACAGAGTGTTGGATTTATCCTGGTGTTTTCAGAAAACGCCAACCGCTCCAAACATGTAAAACGCGAGGTTAATCTTGCGGTAAACAATGATATACCGATCGTTCCTTTACGCATTGAAAATGTAGAACTATCAAAGTCATTTGAATATTTAATCGGGATCAATCAGTGGTTGGATGTTTTCGAACCGCCGGTAGAAAAACATTTCCCTGCCATTATTTCGGTGGTATCGAAACTTGTTAAGGTAGACGAACAACCAGAAAAACACTCTCCTGTGGCGCACATTCAAACACCGGTCCAAACTCTAAAACCTCTCTTACAACCGATCATTCGCAATCCCTATGAGGATAATGTGGAATACATTAAAATCCCCGGGGGGACTTATAAGTTTTCGGTTACAGGAAAAATGGAAACCGTTCCCTATCTCTATTTCTGTAAATACCTGGTGACCAATAAGCGGTATCGCAAGTTTATTTCTTACCTGGAAGGGAAAGAGAAGGCCCTGGAAGAAACTCTTACATTGAAGTTGTTTACTGAGAAATTGTTGGAATTTGCCGGGACAATAGAAGGATATTTCGATTTCCTGGGGACAAAGCCCCGTGAATGGGTGAAAAACTTCCGTTCCGAACAAGATGAAGATAAGCGTTTTAATGGCGATGATCAGCCCGTGGTGGGCGTCAATTGGTATGCGGCCCGTGCGTATTGTTTGTGGCAGTCCTTTTTGCAGCAGGAGGGGGCGCTATACCGTCTGCCCACGGAAGTGGAATGGGAATGGGCGGCGGCCGGCAGGGAACCGGAAAGAAAGCTTCGTAAATATCCCTGGGCAACGAGTAAAGGCGAACCGAATCCAAACCTGGCCAATTATGGGGGAAATGTCGGCGCCACCATACCGGTGGGCCGTTACCCGGAAGGGGCCACGCCCGAAGGGCTGATGGACATGGCCGGTAATGCCTGGGAGTGGATGGATAATTGGCATGATGAAGATAAAAAATACCGGGCTTTGCGCGGCGGCTCGTGGTACAATCGGTCGGTCAATCTGCGATGTGCGGCGCGCGGCCTCATTAATCCCCGGACCCGCTTGCACTATAGAGGGTTTCGTGTTGTGTGTGAGTTCGTCCCCGGTGAGGAGAAGCGAGGAAGCGAGGAAGCGAGGAAGAGCGGAAAAAACAAGGAAAAGTAAAATAGAATGGTGAAATGTGAGTGGTGAGTGTGTGATAAATTGTAAAAATTTTTAGATGTTTTTAGGTTGACATACGGAGATAAATGATTTACTATTATCCGGGATTGAGGTACTGTATATGATTATCGAAGGATTCATCTGGCTTCCCGAAATAGTCGATAAACTTGAAAATAAACATAGTGTATCGATATTTGAAGTCGAAAGCTTGATTGAAAGAAAAGCGCTCTTCCGCAAGATTGAGAATGGCCGTATCAGAGGCGAAAACCTCTATCGAGCTTTAGGACAAACCCTGTCAGGGAGATATCTTGCTGTGTTTTTTATCTATAAAATGACACGTGAAGCCTTAGTAATCTCAGCCCGCGATATGTCGGAACAAGAGAGGAAATTCTATGCAAAAAGAAAAAAATAAAAAAACAAAAAAACGTGACCCGCTGCCCGAATCATTTGCTTCGATTTCCGAGGCAGCAGCTTTCTGGGATACCCATGATTCTTCGGACTATGAAGATATGATGGAAGATGTGGATTTCGAAGTAAAATTAGAGCGCCGGGTTTTTTTAGTGCCCGTGCCTGAAACTTTGTTCGGCGTTATTCGGAAAAAAGCCAGGGCCCAAGGATTATCAACCGAAACAATGGTGAATTTATTGCTCCAGGAGCAGGCGCGATAATAATGGGGAAATTATATGACGTTCAAAAAATTGAATTTTCAAAACATGAAATGATATTAAAGGTGAATGACCACGAATTTACCTTCCCATTGGCAGACATTTCCAGGAAACTCTTAAACGCCTCACCATTAGAAAGAAACACATTCGAGATATCACCCTCCGGGTACGGAATCCATTGGCCTGTAATCGATGAGGATTTATCCATTCCCGGCCTGTTAAAACTGGCCACTGCTCACCCTTCTTTCGAACAAAGAAAAAGCGCTTGAAAAAAGCAGAGGCCCTACAATCGGAATATTTCCGGACCAGGCTAATTTGTCCCCCTCTGCGTTTTATTTTTGAAATAACGGCCATAGTTTATTTCTCTGCGTCTCATCGCTGTTTCATAAATCCCTTTCCACCTGCTGAAATCGGCGCGGGTCTCATCATAAGCGTCGTATTGTTCTAACTCACCTGCCATAAGGGCTTTGTAAAAATCTTCGCTGAGGACGCCATACTTCTCTTCATAAAGAATTAAGCGGCGTTCTATCAACTTCATTTCAATAATCAATTCATAAATATCCAATGTTCACCTCATACTTAATTTTTCAAATTAATGATAATACGAATGCCCAATCTTGTCAACATTATTCAAAAAAAATGCCCAGCCTGCTCCGAAGCGGGAAAAACAGAAATAAGGGGGCAGGGATCAAGATTCAGGGGTTAGGGTGAAAAATTTGCCTGATGAATGATGAAGAAAAAACAGGGGGTGAGAAGCCCGTCGACAAAAGGCGCAAAGCGCCGTTCGATTTTTAATTAGAGGAACTCTTCCCAAAATAAGATTTGATAAATCAAACCCGAATTCGGAAAACATTTATCAATAAAGGCTTTCCAGTGAGTTCCTTGGAAGAGCGGAAGCTTGTATAAATTCACTATTGACTTTGCGGTAATAATAGATTAAACTAAGCATAAATCGATCAGTAGGAGTTGAAAATGATACAGGTCAATACACATGACGTAAAGGCCAGTTTGTCTTATTTCTTAACAAAGGTGGAAAAAGAGCATACAAAGATAAAAATATTCAGACATGGTAAACCGATAGCGCTTTTGGTGCCATTAGAGCCCCTCACGAACCCCCTCAAGCAGCACCCGAAGTTAATGGGAGTAAAAATCCATGAGAATCCCATGGCACCCCTGGACGAAGATGAGTGGCCCTGGGATTTAAGATAACAAAATGTATTTACTGGATACCTGCACACTAATCTGGCTTGTCTCGCAACAGGCTTCATTAACCGAAAAAGTAAAAAAGATTTTGAAAAATAATGCCGGGAATTTATATATTTCCGCTATTTCAGCCTTTGAAATAGCCATAAAGACAGTTAAAGGCAAAATAGAATTGCCTTTAACTCCTGATGAATGGTTTCGAGAGGCAATCAGGCTTCATGGTATCGAGGAAATTCCCATTAATTCGGAAATTGCCGGTAAATCTGCCTTATTGCCCGGGATTCACAATGACCCTTGCGACAGGATCATTATTGCCACTGCAATCCTTGAAAATATGATTATTATTACCAAAGATGAACATTTTTCAAAATACCCCGGAATAAGAGTCGTATGGGAATAATGTCGGCGCCACCACGCCGGTGGCTCGTGGAGCCTTCCTTCTGGGTATCTGCGTTGTGCGGCGCGCGTCTACTTTGATCCCCGGTACTACTGGTACTACGGCGGGTTTCGTGTCGTGAGTGAGTTCGCCCCCAGTTTTGAAAGCTTGAGAAGTTAGGAGGGTAGGAAGGTAAGAAGGTGAGAAAAAAAGGAAGAGAGGAAGCGTCAGCACGAAAAAAGAGGAGCCGACAGGCAAAGATAGATTTTCATCTCTTGTTCAATAACCGGTAAACCTCTCCATCATTACGTTTACCTGAATAACTGCTTAGAAAGATCAAGTTTTAGCACCGACTGCATCCTTAATAAAAATCATCGACTCTTCTACGCCGATAAAACCTTCTTTTTCAGCTTGCTTTGCCTTTTCAATCCAAAAAGCGTCATCCCGTTGTGTTAATCGTTCGTATTCTTCATAAGAGAGGAGTACTGCTAAAGGGCGATGGGTTTTTTCTATAATGACAGGTTCAGTAACGGATTTCTGTAAATAACGACCCATCCTGTTCTTTAACTCAGTTGTATTTACGCTAATCATGGTTAACCTCTTTGCCGTTAAAATAGTGTTCTATAACAGGCAGAATTATTATAGTATATTCGGGTGGAGATTTCAATATGAGCTTACCAATAAAAAAAATCGAGAAACTTACGCTACTTAGGCATCGATTCGATTTAAAACAGTCTTAGCGCCGCGCGGCTTTGACACTGTTTGAACTTAAAACAGTCTTTCCGCCGCGCGGCGGAACCATTTTTCAAACCCAAAACGTCTTACCGCCGCGCGGCGCTGACATACTTCCGAATCCAAAGTGTCTCTCCGCCGCGCGGCGCTAACACTTTTCAAACTCAAAACGTCTCTCCGCCGCGCGGCGGAAACACTATCCGGAACCCAAAAGGTCTCTCCGCCGCGCGGCGGTAACACACTTTTGAAATCAAAATATACCCGATAAGTACATCGAAAACAGCAAATAATCCTACAAATTATCGATGAAGTAAATAGCGATCTTACAAAAAAATTTTTTTTTAAATTTTTTTGAAACAAATTATTTGTATTTATCGTACAATAAATCTTAAGTCATCATAAACATACTTAGGAGGTAAGTACGATGATAGATGAAAAAGAAGTAAACGCGGTGGAAAACACCGGCGACAATGCAACCGGGGATGAAAATGAAACCCCGGACGACGAAAAGAAACGAAAATCGGTTAAGACGTTCGATCTAAAATTGAACACCATGAAAAGCTCATTGCACATCTCCGTGAATGAACCGGAATTCCGGCAATTCATCGAGTTTTATGGGTATGACAGCGCCCGTATCCAGGTGGGATTGGGCAAAATCGACGCCACCTGGCTGGCAAGCAAAAAACAGGCGGATGAGAAGGCCAGGCAACACCAGGCCACCCTTGACGCGGATAAAAAAAGAGAAAAAGCCGATGCCACGTATATGCGCTGCATCGCTTCCGCCCGGCTGGCTTTCAAAGACAATCCAAAGGCCTTTGAACTGCTGAAGCTTAACGGGGACCGCCAGAGGACCTTCGGCGGCTGGGCCGGCCAGGCAACTCGTTTTTACGACAATGCCCTGGACTCCCAGGAATACCTGGCGGAACTTGTCAAATACAATGTGCCCCGCGAACTCCTGGAAACAGGAAAACAAGAAGTGCTGGAGGCAATGGCCGCCGACGAATACAAGATTAGCGCCAAAGGCGACGCCGAAAATGCGACCCAGTTGAAAAACGAAGCATACGACGATCTCATGGCGTGGATGAAAGATTTTTATAATATCGTGGAAATGGCTTATAAGAAAAATCCGCAGCTTAAAGAGAAAGTACGGATTGTGGTGCCTTATAATAGCTGAAAGGAATAATGCCTCCGCTGCCCGAATAAGCGATAAGCGATTCCACTCTGAAATACCTTCTATAGGGGCGCGGCGTGCGGCGCACGGCTCCCGCGCCCCTTTTTTTCATTTAAGAGCCTTTAACCTCTCAGGCCCCTTTACCAAATGGATTAACTTTAACCCGGTAAGTCTTCAATTCCGCCTGCCGGGCCCGGTCCTTTATACTACAAGCAACCTGCATGACTTTTACCGTTCTCTCCCACGCCATATCGGGGCTGAAACCGATGGCGGTCAGGTATTTCCCCAGCGCCGCCCCGGTATCGATATTGATGGAAATCAAATCTTTGAAATCCCCATCCAGGTAGTACAATTCCGAGTAATCTTCATAACCTGTCCGTGTGATCGGCTTCAAGAATTTGAAATAAGGCAGCCCGGATTCGGGTTTGAATTTACCCACGTTTTTATAGTAGTCCGGCAGCAATTCCGTGGGGGTATGCCCTTGAATCACAACATAATCCCCATACTTCTCCTTGGGCTCTTCACGCGACCAGAGGTTAAAGTTCTTCATGAAAATATTATTTTTCTGGACGTAATCATGGAACTGGTCATAAGTTTTAAGCGCCAGTTGCTCCTCCAGGCTCCTCGATGCATCCAGTCCCGCATGACTGAAGGCAAGTTTCATCGGGTTCGTTTCAAAGTCCAGCAACTCCACATGCGAATAAACCAGGTTGTTAAAAAAATCCATGTATTTCTTTTCAAACGTATAATCCCCGGGCTGGAACTCGCGGGAACCACTGTGATGAGACTCGACGGGATGCTGCTGCACTTTTTTATAGACTTCCGGGTCCGGGTTGAAAGAGAGTACCGTATCCTGGCCGCCATTGCCGTTGAACCACATATTTCCATATTCCTCGTAGAAATAGGACTTTTTGCAATAATGCAGCAGCAAATCTTCGTGGTTGCCGGCCAGGAAGACGGTTTCATATTCAAGATTCATCAAAAGGTCCAGGACCTCTTTGGACGATGGACCGTAATCGATGTAATCGCCTATAAAAATAATTTTCCGGATTTTTTCACCTCTCAGGACATCACGCTTGCGGAGTTCCGTGATAAGGCGTTTTAAAGGGTCATACGAGCCGTGTATATCGCCTACTACCCAGATTGTTTCTTGGTGCTCCATTTTCTTAACCTCCTATTTTAATTGTTTTATAAACCTTCCTGCCGGCTTCGTCCAATACCGATGATGAAGCTGGTTACTTTCTTATCTTCAGTCCCGTGATACTGCGGTTTACAGGGGGCCCCAACCGGCGTCCGGGTATCGAATATAACAAGATACCCCACGGAAGCGCCTTCCGACGCTAAATATTTCCCCGATACCTGGGTGATTCCTTCTTCCAGTATCACGGTTATATCGTCATAACGGTTTACTTTGGTCTCGATAATGTATTTCCGGCCTTTAAAGGTTAATAAAATATCCATTCTTCCCAATCCGCTGAGCACTTCATACCGGAGTTCGCCTTCTCCCTCTTTACTAAATGGGTAAAGCCAGGCGGTCAAAAGAAATTGGCCGGTCTTTTCATAGGGTTTATCCTCTTGATAAAATGCCCTGACGCCGATCTGGGCAATGTATTGGTTAAAATTCACCAATATCCGTTCTATATCCAGGCGGTTCCCGGGCAGCGTGTATTCCACTATTGAAATTTCCTGGAGCGCTTTCGCCTCCCTGAAGAAAGTTTTAATATACCTGGTACTATATATATTGTTGGCGACAACGGCATGGCCGTCTTTATTTTTTATAAGGCCATATTGCTCCAACCATGATTGATCTTCATCGTCGGGATAATACCCGATATGATCAAACACAATCTCTACAAATGTCTCTTTGTATAGTTTGGCTTTTTCGTAAAGGTTGTCGAAGTGGTCATTTTTCTCCGTCAGCAAAAGTTGAATGGCTTTCTCTACATCCTTTTCATCGATAGGTTCCGCGGTTTTGGGTTTGACGTTGACGGTTAAAATAGTACCCAACCGGTTGACCAGCCAGGGTTGGCCGCTTGTTTCCTCGTATACTTTTTTTACCGCATCTTCCGTAAAAGGCTGGTTGGTTTCTTCCGTATACTGCGCATAAAGCTCACGAACGTTATTTAGAGAAAATGGGGGCAGTTCCACATGATCGGCAATATTAAACGGGGATACCCCGCCCACAACGAGTTTGGTTATATTGCGAATGCCGATAAGCCCGACGGAATAAAGGGCTTTTTGCTTGACGCCTTTATATTCCAGGTATAAATCTCTTAATGCATACAGGAAATTTGCCAGATCACCGGGCGGGATGCCGTCAAATTCGTCGATGAAAACCACGATCTTTTTAAATTGGATAATCCGGTTCAGTTCTTCGAATAACTGGCTGAATGAGACATGATCGGAGAGATGAAACCCGTCTAAAAATTGCTTTACCGTTTCGGTCTTTTCGCATTGGACTTCTTCTAACCGGGTTATCAATTGCCTATGGAATTTCTCTTCCAGTAACGAATAGAACCGGGGGATGTCCAGGCTTTTATATTTCTGGAAACTTAATATAATGGCCACATAGGTTTTATCTTTGTGCAATTCAGCGCGAATTCCCTCGAGGAATGTTGTCTTCCCGCTCTGTCTTGGGGCAAACATGGAAAAATACCGGCCCCGGTCTACCATGGTTTTAATATCCTGGTTTTTAGTATTGGTAACATTTTCCAGGTGCACACAATATGCCGCTTCCGGGTATACGGTTCCTGAATCTTCAAAGAAACGTTTTGGCTGTTTATAGGCTTGATGGTTAATATCCGCTGTTTTTTCGTTCATGCTTTAATGATATTTCACGGGATAAGATTTGTCAAGGGTTTGAAAGAAAAAACGAAATGATGAATGATGAATGATGAATGATGAAAAAAAGACCGCCCACGAATGACACGAATTTACACGAATACGGGCTTGTAAATAATCCCATTTGAGGTATAATAGAACTTCATAGGAACCTGAATGGACAGCGATTTTAGAAATTCACTCTTTGGAATGTTCAGCAATGACCCGGGCCGCCATACCCTCAAAAAAAAGAACGTTGACTACGCCAGGGCCATCGCCAACGGCGCATTGGGCGTTACCGGCGAAAACTACTACTTCTTTATCTTCAAAGACCTCTTTGAAAAACAACCCACCTACGGCGGCATTTATTTCCTCTATTCCCCATTTAACTTTTCAACCCCCGTGCAAATGGGTTTCAAAGGTCCGGACTCCCTCCGCGAATTATGGAACTTCTACCTGGGAACGGCCGCTTTTTTTATAAAAAATAACTACCAGGATACCATGACGGTTTCCGAACCGTTCATGGAACTGCACCGGGAACTGCTGGAAATCGCGGAGAAACACTCCAGGGCAGTCGCGGAAAAAAAAGAGAAATTCCAACATATCGATTTCAACGCCCTGGCCCGGGAATTCCAGGCCATGGAAGTGGCCCCCAATATCCCGGTTAATAAAGTCGGGGATGCGACCCTCCCGGAGAAATTGAAGATTTTGAAACCCGAAGAAAAGAAAAAGACTCCCGGCGCCGCTCAATCGCAGGCCCGGTTGGGGCTCAGCCTGGTGTTGTCCAGGGAACGAGGACGAAAGTCCCGATTCCAACCGGTGATTATTCCCCTCAAAAAAGATGGCGCTGCCGGCGCATTAAAACCCGCGGTTCTTTCGCAAATGGACCTTTACGAATTCGACGAAGCCCCTGGAATTCTTAACGATTTCACCACTCATTTGCATGACCTGAGCCTAAAAAGAGAAAAAGACCCGGTTAAAATCGATATGATCAGCCAGGTCTATTTCGAAGCCCTGGCCAACCTCATGCTGGAACTGCCGGACGATGCCACCTTTTGCCAGATCAATAAAGCCGACGCCCCGTTTTTCCCTTTGAAGAAAATGAAATTCGCGCACCTGGACTTGTATTTCGCGCCCATGAGAACTTACGACATCATGCAATTCTACCCGGTGCTGACCGGGAGCGACGGCCGCGTGGTAGAAATTGGCGAGAACTTCGATATCATTATCGCCGGTAAAAACAAAGTTTATTTACTTTTTCCCGAAGGACCAGACCGGTACTGTTTCGCCGTGCCCATGGAACCGGCCAAATACGACCGCTGCTTTCGGTTTATGGGGGAAGTAAAAAAATTTCTAGTGGAAGATTTTAATCGTATCTTGGAAGCGATCCGGGAAGTGGCGTCCGATGCGTTGGAAATTCACCCGGAACCGCTTAAACTCCACATGATAAAGTATTATCCCACCCCGGTTTTAAAAATTTTCGAGGGGTCTACTTTCCTGAAAGAAGCGGGCCGGATCGAAGTGGAATTTGATTACGATTCCCGGTTCCGTCGGTTTTTAGCGGAAAACCCGGGGCTGCCCCTGGTGAATTATGAGAAAGACCATGAATTCGAAACCCTGTGCCTCTATTTATTAAAAACCGACCCCCTGCTGCACATGGAAGTCAAAAATGATTTCATGCACGGTACGAAAATGTTTTTTACCTTTAAGGACGGCGATGATTTCAAGTGGCTCATGGAAAACAGCCCCACATACATGGCAAAGGGGTTTCGCATCTACAGCGCCCGGCAGAAACAGTATATCGGCAAAACCGGCAGCAAGGTGCGGCTTCATATAACCCCCGGTATGCGCTGGTTGGAATTTAAACCCCTGCTGGAAAACGCGGTCACGGGCGAAACGTTTGAAATCGATTACGTGGATTACAACGCCAATTTCGTTACGGATAAGAACGGCATCCTGCACTTGATCGACAAAGAAGATATCGATAAACTATCCTGCCTGGCCCGCCTGGCCGAGCGGCATGGGGGTTTTTACCGCGTGCCTTCGGAGAATTATTTCCTGATTAATGTGCTGTACGACCGGCGCATGGATAGCATCCCGGCATTAAAAGAAAAACTCCTGTACGCGAAGCGCCTGGAGGGATTTAAACAGGTCCCCTACTATGAACCGGCGCTGTATTTTAACGGGAAATTGAGGATATACCAGGAGGCGGGCTTCCGATGGCTGCGGTTTCTCCATGAATATCGTTTTTCCGGCTGCCTGGCGGACGATATGGGGTTGGGCAAGACGGTGCAGACGCTGGCCTTGTTCCAGTCCCTGAAGGAACAAAATCAGTTGACAACATCGCTCCTGGTGATGCCGGTGTCGGCGGTTTCCAACTGGGAGGCGGAAATCGCCAGGTTCACGCCGGGTTTAACGTTTCATCGCCACCTGGGGGCGGGGAGGGGCAGGGAAATAGACGCCTGGACAAACCATGACCTGGTGATTACCAGTTACGCCACGCTGAGAAACGATGTCGAGATTTTCAGTAAATTCCCTTTCGATTATATCGTATTGGATGAATCGCAGAACATTAAAAATTTATCGTCCCAGGTAACGAAAGCGGTGAAATTGCTAAAAGGTGAACACCGCCTGGCGTTGAGCGGTACACCTATCGAGAACACCACCATGGAGTTGTGGTCGCTTTTCGATTTTTTGATGCCCGGTTTTTTGGGGACGCCCGATTGGTTTCGTACGGAATGGGCGCTCCGGGTGGAGAAGTACAAGGATGAGCAAAAGACGGAACTGCTCAAAAACATGATTTACCCGTTTATTTTACGCCGTAAAAAAGAAGAGGTGGAAAAGGACCTGCCTGAAAAGACCGAGATGGTGGAAAAGCTCGGCATGGAAGAGGAGCAGTTGAAGTTATATGTCAACACGGCGCAGTATTACAGCGAGCGGGTGTTGAAGGCCATCGACGAAAAGGGCGTGGAAGGTTCCGCGTTTGTGATTCTCGAGGGCATGCTTCGTTTGCGGCAGGTGTGTCTTTTCCCGCGGTTGGTGGACCCGGCATTTAAAGACATACCATCGATAAAGTTTGGCCGATTGATCGAAATGCTGGAAGACATTTTGTCGGAGGGGCACAAAGTACTGGTGTTTTCGCAGTTTGTAAAAGTACTGGAGATCATCCGGCTGCATTTTGACGCAGAGAATATCGATTATTCTTATATCGATGGTTCGCTTGACGCCAAAACGCGGGGGACGGAGGTGAAACAATTCCAGGAAGATGAAACGAAAAGAGTTTTTTTGCTAAGTTTAAAGGCCGGGGGGGTCGCCATTAACTTAACCGCGGCCGATTATGTGATCATCTTCGATCCCTGGTGGAACCCGGCGGTGGAAGCGCAGGCCATCGATCGTTCCCATCGCATCGGGCAAACCAAAAAGGTGTTTGTCTACCGCATGGTGGTCAAGGATACCATCGAAGAGAAGATGCTGGCGCTCCAGGAACAGAAGCGGGAGTTGGTGGATAAGTTAATCACATCGGAGAGCAAAGCATTTAAAGACCTTACCAGGGAAGATATTATAAAGTTGTTTCAATAATCCACTATCCCCATTTGGAGATTATTTGCAGTAATTCGTCTTTTTTCAAAGGTTTGGCGATATAGTCGGACATGCCGGCCTCCAGGCACATATCCCGGTCTTTTTTAAAGGCGCTGGCGGTCATGGCGATAATCGGGATTTTATCAAAGCCCGCTTTCCTGATGGCCCGCGTGGCGTCTAACCCGTTCATTTCCGGCATCTGGAGATCCATCAATACCAGGTCGTAAGAGTCGCCCAGCACTTTTTCCACGGCGGCTTTACCGTCGCCGACGATATCCATTTTATGCCCGGTGGTTTTTAACATGGCCGTTATTAATTTTTGATTGATGGGGTGATCTTCCGCCAGGAGAATAAGCAGCGGTTTTTTGGGGCGCTTACCGGCCGCGGCGGTTTTTCCATGCGCCGGCTTTTTTTTCGTCACAACGGGTGTGGCTAAGTCCGGCTGATCTTCCAGTTGCAACGGTAAAAGGATATGAAACGTCGAACCCTTACCCGGCGTGCTGGTTACGTCGATCGAGCCTTTCATCATTTCCACCAATTGCCGGGTGATGTAGAGGCCCAGGCCGGTGCCGGGGAATTTCCTGGTGTCCGAAGCGTCCACCTGGGTAAATTTATGAAAAATATTCTCCATGAACTCCCGGTTAATCCCGATGCCGGTATCTTCGACATCGATATGGAATTTCATAGTATTCTCAATGACCTCGCCGGTGTTCACCCGGATTTCAATTTTTCCTTCATGGGTGAATTTTAAAGCGTTTCCCACCAGGTTATAGATAATTTGCCGGATGCGGACTTCATCGCCCCTGACAAAGTAGGAGTCGGTAGGATTGAATTGAACCTGGAAATCCAGTTCTTTTTTATTGGCCAGTGGGGCAAAGATATGAATAATATTTTCCAGTGATTTTTTCAGATCGAAGGGTTCGGAGGCAAGAGAAAATTCGCCGGCCTCTATTTTCGAAATATCGAGAATATCGTTAATAATAACCCGCAGGGTCTCGCCGCTGACGGTTATGGTATCGACATAATCCTGTTGTTCCGGCGTCAGTGGGGTATGGGTCAGCATTTCGATCATACCCAGAACGCCGGTAAGGGGAGTGCGGATTTCATGACTCATATTGGCCAGGAATTCGCTTTTGCTTTTATTGGCTTTTTCCGCCAGGCGGGCGGATTCCACCAGTTTTTCCTGGGTATTTTTCAATATTTCTTCGGTGCGTTTCCGTTCGGCGATTTCGGCCCTTAATTTTTGGTTGATTTCTTCAAGGCTGGCAGTACGGTCCGCCACTTTTTGTTCCAGTTGGGCGTGGGAGCTTTCGATTTTTTCGGCCATTGTATTCATGGCCTGGGCCAGTTCTCCGATCTCATCTTGCCGGCGGCGGATATCCAGTTTCCTGGACAGGTCCCCTTCCGCCATGGCGGTGGCCAGGGCCGCCGCTTTTTGCAGCGGCTGCGTCACCGATCGGCTGATGATAATCTTCACCAGGATTAAGGAGAGGGATACCGCGAAAATAAACACCACCATATTCCAATACCGTTGGTTCCGGGTGGCGTCGCCGACATTCACCAACTGGCTTTTAAGATTGGTGGAAAAGGTATCGGTCAGTTTTATTAATTTTTCCCGCAGTTCAATTGTACGTTGGTTCAATAATGAGGCTTCTTTAGGGAACGTCGCATTTTCGATATCGGTCAGCATCCGGGTGTACAGGGAACCGGCCGCGGCGGTGAAATCTTTTAGTTCTTTCAGTAATTCCCGGAGGTGTTTTGTTTCGGCTTCATCATAGTCGATGAAGGCAAAGATGCTTTCAAGGGCATATTGCGAGTCGAAGGCCCTTTTTTGGGCTTCCTCTAAGGAGCTTTCTTCTCCCAGTACAACCGCTTCATTATACTTCCTGACTTGTTCATTAAACTCGGTCAGGGCCACTTTACTTTTCATGGCAGCGGGGAAAACCGATTCCGATACTCGCTGCAACCGGGATTCCGATTCACTGCCCAGGAAAAAACCGACTACCAAGGAGGCCAGGTAACTGAGGATCAGGATACTCAGGCTGAGCCAAACTTTCCTGGAGATACTGAAAGAATATTTATTTGTCTGAAATGTCATCGTTCTATCGGCGCCGTTGTTTTGCGTCGCCGGTTAATTATTAAAAGCTAAAGGTCATCTTGGCGGCCAACAAATGCCATTTCCTGGTAAATGCCGGGGCGCCGGCGTCGTCCAGGTTGTCCTGGATAAAGCATAAACCGGTCCCGTCCACCAGGTGTCCTTCCAGCTTAAAGGTCCAATGGTCGTTTAAATCCAAACGGAATGAGATGCAGGCGTCTTTTTGATAAGCGGAGAAAGGGGGGGGATAGGGGGTTCGGGTTCCGTCACGGTCGTCCCGGTCTTTATAGAATACCGAATAATAAACCCCGGTTTCGAACCGGTCGCTAAAGCGATAAGAGGCGCTTACGTAAAATCCCTCGAATTTCAACACCCGTTGAAAAGGACTTGCACCGGTTATGCGGGTGGTTTGCGTGAAATCCTGCCGGGAGTACTCGGCGGCCAGGACAAAATCTTTCCATGTATATTCCAGCGCATAAATGGACTTACTAAAATCGGGGCTTTCGGCGATCAAAGGGGTCCCGGTCCGGGCGATAATGATCTGATAAGGGGGATAAGGGATCGTGACGATTAAATCTTTTGTAAGAATGGCCGCTAACTTGAAATCGATATTTATCCCGGAGGTATGGAGGCGTAACCCTTGCAGGGGTGTTTCCCAGGTTACGGCCCAGCAGAATGCCCTTTTTACCTGGTATTTTTCAACCTTAAAAAAACCTACGCCCTCCACGCCTTTGGTGGTGCTGCTGTCTCTATCGATGTTCATGGTTCCGTACATGGCCTCGTAGGAAATATTTCCAAAGGCATGGAGAGGGGCTTCGCCGTAAACGCCGATTCCTTTCATGGCGATTAATGTATCGCGAAAGGTTTCGGAATAAATACTTTGCGGGAGTAAGACGAACGTACGGAGCATATCTATATCCCTGGTTTTGTTGTAAAACCCCATGGGGATTTTTATTTTGCCCAGGCGGATACCGAACCAATCTTGCCAGCGATAATCGGCGTACGCCCAGTCGAGAAATATCGTATCATTTCCCAGGTCGCCCAGGTCGAGGGCGGCGAATTGCATGCCTAATCTTAGTTTATCGGTTACCTGGGTGGAGAAATTGACGCCCAACTCGTTAAACTGGAACGTTCCATTTTTGGTATCTGCCAGGTAATTGTTGTGGTTACTGTACATAAACCCCTGGGAGATATAGCCGTGAATATCGATTGGAAATTTTTCTTCCGCCTGCAGCACGGCGCTAAAGGCAAAGCCTATGAATAAAACAAAAAATAGTTTACCTGATTTTTTCATGGTGAGTCTCCTTTGTCTTTTACTTTTCGTTGATGAGCATGATTCTCACCGGCCTATCGGTAGGAGCGGAGATATATCCCACCGCTCCACGGGTAGAGGCTACAAACTCGATGAGGCTTTCTTCATTTTGAAATGTTTTAGGGAGCATACCTTCACCTGTAAACACCTTTTGTCTCCAGTAGTTCTTGAATTGAGACGGGGTTTTTTTCACAAATTGTTCCAGGAATTCCTTGTGAACCTCCGAATCGTATAATGTGGCGATAATAATTTGCCCGCTGCCGTTCCACCGGGTTCTTTTACCCGTAAAGATATCCTGTATATCTTTATTTTTCAAACTGGAAATGTGGGTGTCCGGGTTGGAGATAATTAAGACCTCGGGGAAGATAAAGAGTGGGGTTAGGAAGAGAAAAAACCAGGGTAAAAACAATATTTTTCTCATGTCTATAATCCTCCTTTTTGGGAGTATGGAAGAAAATTTTTATTTTTCGTCATTGGTAAATGATAAAAAAAACAAAATACTTTGTCAATAGCCCTGGGGGTCAAATTTGCCTATTTCAATTCCCCTTGACAAGCAAATTATTTTTTTTTATTATCGGTGCATCGCAAATCCGTTCACCGATATTTTTTGCGCTGTCGTGTTTCCTCATTTGCTTATAAATAAATGATATCTAATGATGAACGACGAATGATGAATGATGAAGAAAAAAAGGAAGAGCGGTTGCGAGGTAGAGAAGAAGTGAAGTCCGTGTTCGTCCGCGGTTAAGTGTTTTTTCCGCTCTTCCTTGTTTTTTCTTCTCTTCTGCTTTTTTCCCGGGCCTATTTGCTTTACTCTTTAACTTTTGATAAAATAGGTGCGTAAACGGCATGGATGAGCATGATAAGGAGCCGAAAATGAAACGATTTTCTTCATATGGACCTATCGATACGGATGTACATTATTATGCACCCAGGAAAGAACTGATCGATAAGGCTTATACCCGGGTGGTGGGTGAAAACCCTGATAAAGGCGGCCATTATATCACTGTTTGGGCCCCCAGACAATGCGGCAAAAGCTGGATCATGATGGAAGTACTAAAAAAAATAGAACAATCGCAAGGGTTCCACGCCGTAAACGTTGACCTGGAACATCTTAAATCCGTTACGGATATACAACGAATCGTTTCCGCCATCACCCGGGATATTTCGCGAGAACTTCATCTAACCATACCCCCCATCGATACCCTGGAAGAATTCCAGGAGGTCTTTACCCGCGGCGTGCTGGAAAAACCCCTGGCGCTTATCCTGGACGAATTCGATGCCCTGGGGGAAGAAGCCATCAACGGCCTGGTAGGTGTATTTAGAAATATCTACATGCGCAGGAAAAAAGAACTGAGAAAACCGCAAAAGGACAGGTGGTATATGCTGCACGGCGTGGCCCTTATCGGGGTCCGAAGCGTCCTGGGCATCGAAAACGAAAAAGGCTCTCCTTTTAATGTACAACAAAGCTTACACATTCCCAATCTTACCTATGATGAGGTCAAGGAAATGTTCCTGTGTTATGAAAAAGAGAGCGGACAGGAAATAGAACCGTCGGTCATTGAAAAACTCTATAAGGAAACCGCGGGCCAACCGGGTCTAACCTGCTGGCTGGGCGAAATCCTCACCGAAGGGATTGAAAGTTACCTCAACGATACATCCAAACCCATCAGGCTTGCCGATTTTGAAAACATCTACCGGTTAGCTGTCAATATCCTTCCCAATAATAACATACTTAACATCATCAGCAAAGCTAAAACCAAACCTTACAGCAACACGGCAATAAACCTCTTTAAAACCGATAAACCGGTCAAATTCCGGTTTGATGATATGGAGATCAATTATCTCTACATGAACGGCGTGATCGAACCCGATACGATTACCGGGGATGACAGTTACGTTAAATTTGCTTCCCCTTTTGTTCAAAAGCGGTTATTCAATTATTTTTCCGGTGAAATTTTCAAGGAAATGGGTCAATTGGTGGATTCCTTCTTCCTGGTCAAGGAGGTCATCTTCCCGGACCATCTCGATATCCCCGGTATATTGAAACTCTATCAAACCTACCTGGAAAAAAATAAGACCTGGTTATTTAAAAACTGTCCCAGGCGCAGCGATATGCGTTTATATGAAGCGGTTTTCCATTTTAACTTATACGCCTACCTGGATGAATTACTGCGGGGCAAAAATATTCGCATCTTCCCGGAATTTCCCACGGGCAACGGTAAAATCGATCTTCACATCCAATACGATCAAATGACCTATGGAATCGAATTAAAAAGTTTCACGGACCTGGCCGGGTATCGCTCGGCCCTGGAACAAGCCGCCCGTTATGGAAGTCGGCTGGGACTCCGGGATATTTTCCTGGTCTCCTTCATCGAGACCATCGATGAAGAAAATAAGAAGAAATACGAAACTCCTTTTCAAGACCCGGAAGTCAGCGCGACGGTTCATCCTTTTTTTATTCAAACCGGTAGGCCATAACCCGGACGAGTTACCGATGCCTCTTCACCTTTGGGGGTTTGATGAATCAAACCCCTACCAAAAGGCGGCGTATCAAGGATTTTTTTCTTCGCGGCTACTTTTATGGCAGTCACCCTGAAAATGTTTATATAATGAAGGATTCGGAGAAAACTTACTGGATTTCTTTGGCAAGTAAAAAAAGTCTTACTAGATTTATTTGCCAAATAAAAATAGCCCAACTATTTTTACTTGACAAATAAGACATTTTTTTGACTGTCCCTTCTTTCCTCAATAATGTTTCAATGAAAAAAATAAGAAGTTTTCTGGCCCAGTCCCGCGGCGTGGACGCCCTTACTTGCCCCGGGTTACTAAAGGTATAATGCCTTCATATACCTACGGCAATTTTCCACCAAATCCGGTCCCATCTTGTGCAGCGCCCCACCAATGAGAAAGATAACATCCTTGCCGTAAGTCTCGACCATCTCCGGGATACGTTCCAGGCTCATGCCGCCTCCCGGCGCGGAAAACATGGGCTTTATATGATGCATGGGCGTATTTGCCCCATGAACGATGTTTATGCAATCTTCGCGACTGAAAGAAAAACGGCCGCCGTAATTGGGATAAATACTTGCATCGGCCCCGGCAAGGCGCGGCAATTGCCCGAAAATGACATGATGCGAGACCCCGGAATCACGGGAAGTAATAAAACTTCCCTGGAACGCGGGGTGACTGATTATAGGAAGCACGATGCGGACATCATCGGCCAAACTGCGCATGGTATCCAACCCCACCAACCCCGGGGCGACCATCAAACCGCCCGCCCCTTTCTCTTTGGCAAATAACGCTTTTGCCGTGATCTGATCGGCAGGAGCCGTGACGTGGGGAATATAAAGACATTTGCCGCCGGTTTCGCGGTTGGCTTTGGCCACGGCTTCGGCGCACCGCTCCACCCGTTCATAAAAAGGTGCAAAAGGCTGATCGGCTAGCCCATGATCGTCTTTTATCATATCCACGCCACCCAATGCAAACCGGTAAGCCAGGTCGGCCAGGTCTTTAACCGAAAGCCCCATGGGTTTAAGCGCCGAGCATAAGAGCGGACGTTCCGGGACGCCCAACAACTCCCGCAGTCCTTTAATACCATAGCGCGGGCCCATGAAGGGTTTTAATAGGCTTTCCGGCAGCTCCAGGCGCTCCACCCGCACCCCGGGTTTTAGACTGAAATTACCGAAAATGACATTAACCAATTGCGTCAACTCAAACCCGGTTATTTCCACTGCATAACTGATGACCGCTTCCCAAGCCTGCGCGGAACCCGGTTCCGCCGGTTGAAACGATTCGATCCTGCCCAGGATGTGTTCCCGGATATCCCCGCCCGTGACCAGGTCGTCGGGAAACTCGATGGTCTGCTCCACGCAAATCTCATGCGCTTTTTGTTGGGCTTCTTCCTTGCTGCCTACCAGGCGGTAGACGACGCGGAAACGTTCCCCGGAAAGATCGATGGAAACATTGAAACCGTTAGAATAAGTTGATGTCATTAAAGGGCCTCCGCTTTTGCTTCGCTGTGCACCGCATCCAGGCGGACGGCGGAGAGGTCGTTCTCGGCGATTCCCAATGGGTTGCCCAGGAGTTTCTCCACCGCCCCCACCACGGCCATGGCATCCAAACCGTACTCCCGCATTAAATAGGGACGGCTGGCGCCGTGGGCATATATATCCTTAACCCCCAGGCGGATTAATTTTTTACCTATTCCCGCCTCTGCCATGATTTCGGCCAGGGTAGAACCCAGACCGCCCATAATGGTATGGTTCTCCAGGCTGATAACGCCATATTTGGCCTGGCCGGCCGCTTCAAGCACGGCAGGGTCGCTGAAGGGTTTGAGCGTAGAAATATGCAGATGCTGGATGGAAACGCCGCGTTCCTGCAGTACTTGTGTGGCGCGCATGGCTTCCTCGGTGCAGACGCCGGAGGAAAAGAGGGTAATGTCGCCGCCGGCGCTTAATACGCGCGCCCGGTTCAATTGCATGGGCTGGGCCCGGTCAAAGAGCCGGGGGATTTCACCCCGCAGCATGCGAATGTACACGGGACCAGCAACGGCATGGGCCACATCCAGGACAGATTCCACTTCCGTGGCGTCCCCGGTTTCCAGGATGGTCATGTTGGGAAGGGTACGCATCAGGGCAATATCTTCCGTGGCCTGGTGCGTCGCCCCCCCCGGCGTGGTCAACCCGGGCAGAAACCCAAACATACGCACGGGCAAATTGGGATAAGCAATAGACATGGCCACTTGATCGAATGCCCGGCGATATATAAAGACGGCAAAGGTATGCACGAAAGGAAAGAACCCCTCCCGCGCCAAGCCCCCGGCAAAACTCATCATGTTCTGCTCGGCCATTCCCATAGAAAAAAATCGATCGGGATACGCGTCGCGGAAAAGATCCACCTCGGTGGAACCGGTCAAGTCGGCGGAAAGGACTACCACACCGGGCTTGTCTTTGGCCCATTCTACCAGGTTCGCCGCGTGTAATTTTTTTAATATTTCCATAGTAGATACCCCTCAAAGAGGCCTTCGGCGACCAGGGGGCTCTTTTGAAAAACCGCCCCCTGGACCCTGGCAAAACTTTTGGTCGAGAAAAGATTGATACCGCTGCCGCTCTTCCTCGTCTTTGAAACGAATGTAATGCAATTTGGGTTTCCGCTCCTCCAGGATTTCCATACCTTCGGAAGTGTTGGTATAAGCCAACACAAAAAATGGCCGACCATCGGGTTTTAACTCCGCCTGCGCCGCCAACGCTTCGATATCGTGTCCGTTTATACTGGACACTCGTGCGCCAAACGCTTCAAGCCTTGCTTGCAAAGGCTCGATGTTCATAACATCCGTCATTTTCCCGTCGCACTGCTGACCATTGACATCCGCATACACGACGACATTATCGATCCGGTGAAAGCAAAGGGCCTGGATGGTCTCCCAGGTCTGACCGGATTGGAACTCGCCGTCCGACATAAACACCCACTGTCGCCCGGTCTCGCCTTTTAAGCGTCGTCCCAGGGCAATGCCGGCCACCTGGCTCAGCCCCTGGCCCAGGGAACCGGAAGTGATCTCGTGACCGGGGGAATGTTCGGCGCCGATCATTTCAACTGTGCCGCCGTCTTTGTTGAACATTTCCAGGCCTTCGGGTGCCATGCGTCCGACTTCGACAAGGGTTGAATATAATACGATGGCGTACTGCACGCAGGATAGATAGAAACGGTCGAGGTGGGGGGCTTTGGGGCCGTTGTAAGCGACGCCGGTAACGTAATTGGGGTTATGGGGGCCGGGGACTCCTGTAAAGGGCGGCGGGATCATGGGGGCCCGGCTGGGGCCGAGGTTCATGATTTTGGTGTACAGTGCGGCGAAGATTTCAGCGGAGGAACAGGCCTGGCCGAGGTATCCGCCGTTGTTTTTAATGGTGAAATCCAGCGCCCGCCGACGGATGCCGGAAGCGACGTTACGAACTCTCTCTTGCCAATCGGTTGTTATCATGTTATTACCTAAACAAAAGTTTTGGGGGGTCCAGGGGCGGTTTTTCAAAAGAGCCCCTGGTTAACTTTTTGGGCCGCGGTTAAACCAGTACCAACTTCAAACTTATACCCACAAGCCGCGAGTCCTGTTTCCAAAGCGCCAACAGTCGCCAGAATATCCCCGGGTTTCACCGCGCCCATATGCCCGATACGGAAATAAGCGGCTTTTATATCAGGAAGCAACCCCCCGGCTAAAACTACACCCGCTTCTTTTACTTTCGCAAGCAATTGCGGACCCGAAACCCCTTCCGGGTAATAAGGCGCAGTCAGAGTCGCCGCCGCATGCGCCGGGTCAGTCGGAACCTGTTTCATACCCAACGCGCCGACAGCGGCGCGGAAGGCCTCGCCGGTTTTCATGTGCCGCGCAAACCGCTGTTCCATACCTTCCGCCAGGATTTGCCCCAGGCTCACATGAAGGGCCCAGATGTGATTGACCGGCGGGGTGCCGAAATAACTCGGTTTCCTGGCTTCATATGCTTCCATAATCGGCAGCCAATTACCCCAATCGGCGTAATAATTATAAACCGGGGTTTTCCGCGCACGCCAGGCGGCCATGGCCTTTGGCCCGGCCACTACCAGCGCCAACCCGGGCGGGACGCCGATGGCTTTCTGGGAAGCCGTTAATACCACATCGACGCCCCACTCTTCCTGGCGCAATTCCTCGCCGGCCACGGAACATACACCGTCCAGTATCGTAAGGACATTATATTCCTGTCCCAATTTACCAATGGGCCGGGGGTCAACGCGGACGGCGGTGGAAGTATCCACATGGGTAATGGTCATTAATTTATAGGAATTATTTTTCAACTCGGTTTCAATATCATCCGGGGGTACGATCCCGCCCAGGGGTGCGCGGAGGATTTTAACCTCGGCGCCGTAACGTTTCAGTATCTCCGCATAACGTTCGCCGAAATAGCCGGTGGAAATAACCAGCGCTTTATCGCCCGGTTCCACCAGGTTGGCGGCCGGGATATCCATGGCCAGTGTGCCTGTCCCGGAAACAATAAAAGGTTGACCGGACGGGCACAACCATACTTGCCGCATTTGTTCGAGACATTGCCCGAAAACTTCGATAAAATCCGGGGCCACGTGGCTGGTGGTGGGCGCGCCCAGCGCCGCCAGCACCGCCGGTTCAAATTCGATGGGACCGGGGATCATTAACAACGTGCGATCTTTCATAACTAACGTCCTCCACTTGTTATCTTTCGTCCACAGATTACACGGATTTACACTGATTTAAAAACCTAACACAAGTTTTTTTATTTAATCTGTGTTAATCAGTGTAATCAGTGGCCCTCTTTATTTATTATGCCGCCTTCCGCCAGGATGGTTTCCAGCAGTTTGCGGGTCTCATCCGGGAGAGGGAGCAGGGGTTGGCGTACGGGGCCGCCGTACATGCCCAGGATATCCATGGCCGCTTTTAAGCCGGGGACGCTCCAACGCGCCGTAACCGCGGCATTGACCGGGATCATGCGCGTTTGCAATTCGCGGGCTTCTTGAAGTTTTCCTTCTAAAAAGAAACGATGTATAGCGATACATTGGGAGGGGGCGATGTTTGCCAGGGCCAACACGCCGCCCACGGCGCCGACAGACAGGGCGGGCAAAAGAAACCCGGCCGAGCCGGCCAGGATCTGGAAATCCAGCCCTTCTTTTTGCACCTGGCGGTAAATGTCCCCGATCTTGACCACATTGCCGCTGGAATCTTTCACGCCGATGATATTGGGATGACGGGCCAGGGTAACGATGGGTTCCGCTTCAAGATCGACGTTGGTAGAAGCCGGCATGTTGTATACCAGGATAGGAATAGGGGAATTATCCGCAACAGCGCGGTAGTGTTGGACCAATGTCGCCGGCGTCATCTGGCTGCGGTAATACGAAGGGGTAATGATCAATGCCGCATCCGCGCCGATTTCAGCGGCCCTTCGGGTCAGGTCGATGGTCCCGGCGGTGGACTGGCAGCCGGTTCCGGCAATCATTAATTTATCCGCGGGAATGGCCGCCCGGGCGGTTTCCAGTACCCGCAGTTTTTCTTTTTCGCTCAGCATGACATACTCGCCGTTGGTGCCCAGCACCACAAACCCGCGCAAATCGAAACGGTTCAAGAAAGCCAGGTTGCTTTTTAATGCCTCAACCGCCACCTGTCCTTTCTCATCGAAAGGGGTGGGCAGCGGAGGATAAATGCCATCCAGGCGAAGAGTTTTTTGATTTGGTTCGGAATTTTTTTCTTTCATTGTAGGATTTTATAATAAACTCTTAGATATTGCAAGATTCAAAGAATGCCTCCGGCGGCCAGGCACCTTTTTATAAAAAGGTGCCTGGACCTCCAAAAATTTTTAATTTCAAAACATATTGACTTCATATGAAGTCTCTGTTACATTTCTAAACTGAAATACTATGTTTCGTAAAGAACATAAAATAAGGATACCAAAATGGAACAAACAATCGGAATTAGACGAGAAGACAAAAATGAATGGGAACGCAGGGTTCCCCTTACTCCCGCGGATGTTAAAGAGTTAAAGGAAAAGTTCGGCATTAAAACCATTATTCAACCTTCAAAGATACGGGTATTTAAAGACGAAGAATTTGCGGAAGCAGGGGCCGAGGTGAATGAAGACCTGGGCCGGGCCAGCGTCGTACTGGCGGTCAAGGAAATACCGTCTCATCTTTTCCTGGAAGGAAAAACCTATGTGTTCTTTTCCCATACCGTCAAAGGACAACACCACAACATGCCGATGCTCAAACGAATGATGGAATTGAAATGCAACCTCATCGATTACGAACGGGTGGTGAATGAAAAAAATCAACGCCTGATTTTCTTCGGTAGATATGCGGGCCTGGCCGGGATGGTGGATACCCTCCATGCGTTCGGCGAAAAACTAAAACTCCAGGGCCATGATACTCCCCTGGAAAAAATCAAATATGCCCATGAGTACGGGTCCCTGGAAGAAGCAAAAGAAGAAATCCGGAAGATAGGCAATGAAATCGATGAAAACGGTTTCGATCCGGAATTGGCGCCGCTGGTATTCGGGTTTGCCGGGTACGGGAACGTCTCCAGGGGCGCACAGGAAATCTTCGATCTCCTGCCCCATAAAGTGATTTCAGCCAACATTTTAAACGAAATGTATGAAAACTTTTCAGGGGATAACTTCAACTTCTATAAGATAATATTTAGCGAAGATGACATGGTAAAGCCCATAACAGGTCAATTCGAGCTGCAGGATTACTTTCACCACCCGGAGAAATATGTATCCCAATTCGAGAACTACCTCCCCTACCTGAATGTCCTGGTTAACGGCATCTACTGGACCGAGGCTTACCCACGCTTGGTGACAAAGGCATACCTTAAAAATGAGACTGTATTGAAATCAAATCTCCCTTTGAAAGTGATCGGCGATATAAGCTGCGATATCGACGGCTCCGTCGAAATCACCTACAAAGCCACCAAACCGGACAATCCTACCTTTACTTATTTCGCCCGGGACGACCGGTTCGAAGATGGCACGCAGCGGAACGGCGTCACGGTAATGGCCGTTGATAACCTGCCCTGCGAATTTTCCAGGGAATCTTCCATGGAGTTCTCAGGGGTATTGAAACCGTTTGTAAGGGATATGATGGCCGCGGATTTTAACGGCAAGTTTGAGGATGTGAAACTGCCGTTTCCATTGAAAACAGCCATGATTTTGCATAAAGGTACTCTAACAAACGATTATTCGTACATGAATGAATTTATAAAATAGGAGGCTTTATGAAGAATAACAAAATTTTGATCCTGGGCGCCGGCCTGGTCAGCAAACCCGGCGTTACCTATTTATTAGAGAATAAGAATTTGAAAGTTACGGTTGCTTCCAGGACTGTAAGCAAAGCCGAAGCCCTGGTGAAAGGTTTCGATAACGGGATCGCCCGCCAGGTGGACGTGGAAAACGCGGAAGAACTGGAAAAATTGGTCAAGGAAAACGATATTATGATCAGTTTGCTCCCCTGGGTTCATCACCTGAAGGTGGCGGACTTATGTATTAAGAATAATAAACATATGGCCACTACCTCGTATGTCAGCGAGGGTATGAGAAAACTGGATGCAGACGCGAAGAGCAAAGGGTTATTGTTCTTAAATGAAATGGGCGTGGATCCGGGAATCGATCATATGTCTGCGATGAAAATCATCGATGAGGTTTACCACGAGGGAGGCAAAGTCATTCATTTTTATTCTTACTGCGGCGGTTTGCCCGCGCCGAAAGATAATGACAATCCTTACGGGTATAAATTTTCCTGGAGTCCCAAAGGCGTCGTCCTGGCGTCGAGAAATTCGGCGCGTTTCCTGGAAAATGGGAAAGTCGTGGAAATCGAAGGTAAGAACTTGTTCTTGAATAAGCGGATCGAAGAAGTCGAAGGTCTGGGTTCTTTGGAAGTATATCCCAATCGGGATTCGATCCCGTATAAGGAGCTTTATGGTTTAAAAGATGCTGAGACCGTCATGAGGGGTACTTACCGGTATATCGGGTGGTGCGATACGTTAAAAAAGATCGTGGACCTGGGCCTGGTGGATGATACCCCGCTGCCGAACTTAAAGGGAAAGACCTATAAGCAAATGATGGCAGACCTGGTGGGCGCCGGTGAGAAAGATGATGTGATGGCCGCCGCTGCCGCGAAAGCCGGTCTGGCAAAGGATTCGGAAGTGATGGGACGGCTGGAGTGGCTGGGGCTTTTCAGCGATGAGAAGGTCCCGGATTTCGACAATCGCCTGGATATCCTGGGCCAGCGCATGCAAGACAAATTGTATTATAAAGATGGCGAAGTCGATATGCTGCTGCTGCGTCATAAATTCGTAGTCGAGAACAAGGATGGCTCCAGGGATTTTATTACGTCCACCATGATCGACTACGGTATCCCGCACGGCGATTCTTCCATGGCCCGGACGGTCAGCCTGCCCCTGGCGATTGGTGTGAATATGATGGCTGAAGGCAAAATCAACCTGACGGGTGTGCAAATCCCCACCATAAAAGAAATTTATGAACCGGTCCTCCATGAATTGGCGCGGTTGAACATAAAAATGATAGAAAAACGAGTCCCGTTAAAGGATTAAATCCGAAGCACGAAACACGAAATTCGAAACAAATTCAAATGAAAAAAAATGCAAATGACCAAAACAAAAACCGTCGCCCCTGGCGACAGGTTGCGTTTGTTTCGAATTTTGAACCTTTGTATTTTGGATTTGTTTCGGATTTCGGATTTCGAATTTCGTGCTTTCTTAATTAAGGGATCAGCATATCGTGGAAGAAGAAAGAATTTCCATCGGGCCGGGCGGCGAGCGCGCCGCGGCCCGATACCTTGAGAAACACGGTTACGAAATCCTGGAAAGAAATTTCCGTGTCCTGGGCAGTGAAGTGGACTTGATTGCCCAAAAGGATGAGACCCTCTGTTTCGTGGAAGTGAAAACCCGCGGCACGGATGATTACGGGTTGCCGGAAGAATTTGTAGATGAGCGCAAGCGCCGGAAAATCATCCGCGCCGCAAAGGTTTATACGGGCCAGAAGAAGTACGAAGATTTCTTTGTGAGATTCGATATTGTCTCGGTTCTTCGGAAAGGCGGCGTCGTTGAGATCAACCATATCACCCACGCTTTCCAGGAGGATTAATAAAAGTTTTGGGAAGTCCGGGAACCCTTTTTCAAAAGGGTTCCTGGCCGCCGGAGGCCCCGTGGTGCAGGGGGCGGGGGCTCTTAGACCGAAATTTTAGCTATTGCATCCGGGAGAAAAAAATCATATCATATACGATGACAAAAAAATGGTGTTGGCTTTTGATGGTATCCCTGCTGGTGGCATCGGCGCCGGCGGCGGCGGCTGAAAATCCCGGCGACCCCGGCGACCCCGGCGAAAAAAAAGTGAAAACTATTTCCCTGGCCCTGGTTATCCCGGGCATCCGGCAAATCAAAAATAAGCAATATTTCAAAGGTTCTCTTTTCCTGGCCGCATTTGTGGGTTCTGCCGCGGCCGCGTTTTACTATAACAAAAAAGGAAACGATTGGTACGCCAAATACCTGGCCTCCACCAATGTCGAAGAAATCGTCCTGTCCCGGAAGAATACGGAAACGAATCTAAAAAAGCGAAACCTCTTCCTGGTCGGTGTATTTTCCGTGTGGCTGCTTCACATCATCGACCTGAAATTTTTTAAGCCGGGAAAAAGCGGCGTTAAAAGTACTGTGGGTAAAAATGAAATCGATATCGGCGTTTATTACACTTTTTAGTATTATTATCCTGGCAATAGTAACTTCTTGCAAGGATATCGCCTTTAACAATCCGCTGGACCCCAATGCGTCAAAGGAGGTATTAAAGATCATCCGGGTCATCGAGACCCAATTGGGGGGCCGCGGCGATGCGGCGTTCGACGGCGAAAAATTCTGGAAGATCGATCTCTACGGCGGCCTGACGGCCCTGGACCGCGAGTCGGGAACCATAATCCGGTCATTTTTCGCTGTACCCGGCGCCGGGGTTAGCTTTTTCAGGAATGTTATCTACCTGTGCAACGGCCAGGGCGAGAATATCCTGTACACGGTGGACCCGCTGTCCGGCGATATCCTGGACCGCATTTCCACGCGGGATATTTACCCGGGATATTTGGCCGCTTCGGAAGCCGACGACCGGTTGATTATTTATGATGTCCGGTCCGCGGGGATTTTCCGGTACGACCCGGAAACAGGCGCCTCCGCCCGGTTATTTGCGGCGTCAGGCATGTCCGTGGGCGGCATCGAGGTTTACAAGGGCGGATTGTTGGTTACGGATATGAATACCGACGCTATTTATTTATTTGCCATGAACGGCGCCGTGATAAATGTGTTCCTGTCGCCCGCCCCGGGTATCGGCGGCGTGGCCGTGGACAGCAGCGATTATATTTACCTTTTTATGATGGATGGAAAAATATATAAAGTTTCTCTTCCTTAATTTGCTCCCGGTATTCATGGCGCTTTCGCTGGGCGCGGCGGACTCCCTGGACTTCAAAGGCGACTACTTTCTCTTCAGCGATGATAAAAATTATATTTTCGGCGGTGGGAACATTTTGTTAAAGACCGGGAAGTTGTCGGTGAAAGCCGATGTACTTTATATGAATGTAACGGAGTTTACCGGCGTCCTCTACGGCGCGGTGCGGGTAACAACGGATGAGGATAAAAAGGAGAAAAAAGAAGAGCAATACGACGCGGTGTTTTTTAAGGGCCTGCCGCCCCAGTGGCTGATGGTCTCTTACGGCAAGGAAATGTCCGCCAAAGGGGAGCAAACGCTTAAATCGCTTTATTTGAATTTTGAAAAGAAAACCCCGGAAGCCTTGAAGGATTCTGCGCTTTATTTTGAGTTCAGGGAGTTTCGCATCGATAAGAATAAAAAAATCCGGGCCAAAATCGTTATTCCTTACATGATGGGCCTGCCCACGGTGCCGCTGAAAAAGTTTACCGTGAACCGCGGGGAGTGGGCGGAAAAAACCATGCTGGCGTTTAATAATATTAATTATTCCGGCCTGGATGGGTTGTCCCTGGCTTTCCTGTTACGCATGAGGCAAAAATGGATCAAAGGGGATTACGATATTAAATTGTATGAACGGCAGTTGCTTAAATTGGACGGCGCCAAACGGGGCGTGCTGTTTTCAGGTAAAAGCATGCTCTTTATCAATAAAAAGGAATTCCTGGACACTACCACCCTGTTGAATTCCGGGGATCGGTCCTTTAACCTGCGCCTGAACCTGCGCAAGGATTTTAAAATCTTCAGTTACGCACTCTCCCAGAACATCAGCGGCCGGGAAAATCAGCCCACTTTCCTGGAATTGTCATCGGATGTAACCATCACAAAACTGAAAATAATGATGCCCACGTTCAATTTTACCCATGACCTCAAGCGAAGCTATTCTTACCGCATGTCCACGCCGTTGACCCTGTGGAAAAAATTGAACTTGAACGTCAGTTGGCAGCGGAAAATTCTCAAAGAAAATTACCGGGCGGATACCTCGGATTTTGCCACATCCTTGAATTTTAATTCGTCGTTGTTTATGCTGTCTTCCAATTACAATTTTTCCAGGAACCTGGTGGAGGCTACGACCCGGAAGAACTTCGCCGTCAATCTCAACTTGAAACCGCTGCTGTTCCTGGAGGATAATGTCTCCATAAACCTTTCTACCTTTTACATGTTTTCCGCGCTGCCTTTGGGCAACCAGGTGCAGGAGCGGACGTCGCCGGGGGTGAATGTAAGGATCGATTCCGTGGGTATTGCCATACCACTGGGGTTTGAACTGCTGCCTTCCTTTACTTTTAATCATTTGTGGGATGATCTCCAGGAGAATTTCACGGATTTTAATTATGCCTTCGCACTGCAAAAAAGGATCGGGGTATTTAAAGGTTCCGTGGCCTACACCCTGGCTTCGCGTTACCGGGCCAAGAATTTCTGGATCGAGGGCAATAACCGGCAAAATATTAACCTGGATTTCGAGCTTAAAAATGAGGCGGATTATTCTTTACTGCTGCGTTTTTATTTCAATAACAGCCTGGCGCTGGAGAATATATCCTTTACCGGGAAGGTGAATCTTCCTTTCGATCTGTCTTTATCGTCTTTTTTGCTTTACTACAGTATGGAGGAGAAATTCCAGACCGTGGAAGTGTTTATCGAAAAAGTGTTTAAGAATAAAATAAGGCTCCAGGGAGGTTACTCATTAGCGTTAAAACGGTTTTTCGTAAAGTTCTTGACCATGTGATTTTTGCCACCAAGGCACCAAGACACCAAGGTTTTTTTTATAATAAACCCCTTGGTGTACCTTTGTGCCTTTGTGCCTTGGTGGCCGTTTTGTTGAGTCTCTCCGCTGCCGGGTGCGGTGTGAAGACGGAATATTTACCGCAGGTAAGTTACCCCTATGTAGCTGAGATAGATTTCGTAAAGGAAGTGAAAAACGTCGATGGCAAGGCAAAGAAAAAACGGTTTAAAGACGACCGGGTAACGGCCCCTTTTTATTTCTTGTTGAAAGTAAAGGAAATCGAAAACAGCGGGACCATTGCCGTGCGTTTTTATGAGACCGTTGAAACGGGGCAAGTCAGTGATGCAGCGAAACCCGAAGGGGTAATGGGGCGTCAGGTGCAGGAGAGGGTGTTTCAATTCGGTCAGCCGGGGAAGTATTATGAATATATAATCTTTTTTGACCGGGTAGAAGGTTTCAGCCCGGGGAAGTACCGGTACGGCGTCTTTTATAATGAAAAATTGATTTATGAGAATTATTTGGATGTAAATCCGTCTAAAGAGATATTTCAATTCCATACGCCTCTTCCCGTCTATCGGCCCAACGCTTGTTACAGCTTCAACAAGTAGAAGCCAATTCCGTAACGTATCATGCACCACCACATCCGGCATTTTGGCGGATGGTTCGATAACCATTCCAAGACGTTTTAAATATTCTGCTTCCATATACAAAAATTTGCTCTCTGCATCACCAATATAAACAATAAAAGCTCCTGGTGTAAAACGCGAACAAAATTCTTCGATGATCAGCTTGATTAAGGGATTTTGCCCACCGGGGGATAATGTCACGATTCGTCTACTTTATAGGCCAGTATGAGGGCGCTGATTTGTTCATCATCCTTTGAGTTTTGAATTAGCATCCGCGAGCTTTCCAGGAAATATCCGTGGGTATAGTTTTTTTTCATCATGTTTGTCTCCTTTTATATTTAATGTATATTATATTTTTGCCCTTATTACCCGGTCGGCAAAGGGCATTACTTCTTTCAAAAGTTTTCTCAGTGCTTCCAAAAGTCTCCTTACCCCCCAGGAAAGTCTCCTCACCTCTCAGGAATGTTTCCTCTTCACTTAGGAATGTTTCCTCACCCCTCAGGAAAGTCTCCTCATCCCTCAGGAAAGTTTCCTCACCGCTCAGGAAAGTCTCCTTACCTCTCAGGAAAGTCTCCTCACCGCTCAGGAAAGTCTCCCCACCCTTCAGGAAAGTCTCCTCACCGCTCAGGAAAGTCTCCCCACCCATCAGGAAAGTCTCCCCACCCCTCAGGAAAGTTTCCTCACCGCTCAGGAAAGTCTCCTTACCTCTCAGGAAAGTCTCCTCACCGCTCAGGAAAGTCTCCCCACCCTTCAGGAAAGTCTCCTCACCGCTCAGGAAAGTCTCCCCACCCTTCAGGAAAGTCTCCCCACCCCTCTGGAAAGTTTCCTCACCACTCAGGAAAGTCTCCCCACCCCTCAGGAAAGTCTCCTCACCGCTCAGGAAAGTTTCCCCACCCCTCAGGAAAGTCTCCCCACCGCTCAAAACTCTTTCCCAACCACTCAAAAGAGTCTCCCCACCGCGGCCACTAATTTGGTTTAGATTTAATATACCTAATTGTACCCTTTTCCTCCAGCCCGGTGCATTTTTTAAAGTGACCTCATGTTGGCCCTGTTCCGTAAAGGTGATTATTGGCTTAAGAATTAATATTAGTGAAGCTGGTGGGACATTTTCCAGCGTCCTCTCACTTTGAAGAATTTTGAAAAAAATCTGTCGGAAAATTAATGGGGTGATTTTTCCAGGAAAACTTTGACTGTCCCGAATGTCACTAAGATAAGCCTACATGGTTGAATAATGTGCCTTTTTCAAAATCATCAAGTGATCAAATTAGCAAAATGAACCCGATGACATTGGCAAGAGGTTATCCAAAAGGTATTACGCAGGGCACAATTTGGTAGGGAACTGGCATCGCCTGTTCCTTCAATGCCAATTGGGGAACAGGCAATGCCAGTTCGCGACGATCTACAATTTTAATATCAAGACATTCATGACTTCTCGGATAGCCTCCGAATGGGACAATCTTCCGGCCCCCGTTAGTGTGTCAATTATCCATTGGCCTGAAAAACCTCATAAATCCAGAATATAGCCTTAACTTAGTGACATTCTTGACTGTCCCCAACCCATTTTGACAATCTCATCGTATCCCGGTTTAATGGCGTACTGCTTACTTAGAATTTTAAGATCATGGAGAAAAGGAGGTATCCAGGTATTGAAATATCCGAGCTTCATAATACGTTCAAGTAATGACATTGCCTCAGCGCTTTTTCCAATACAAAAATAATACAATGCCTCACAACTTCTTAAATTTGTAGATTCCCAGGATATATCACTATCATCGATCCATCCGGCAAATTCTTCAGCCCTTTTCATCCGGTCTTTATTGCGAAGCGAAATTCGGATAATGTTTCTTAAATCGTAACCGTCGGAATCGATCGCTTTTTTGTCGGCATAATGGTCTTCCAGTTCTTTCAACAGGGTTTCAACCGGCTTCCCCAACGCCTCATAACATTGCAATTTCAGGAACAGGATATTGATTTTATTAAATTCTTTTTTTTCAAGATATTCCACTTCCCGGATGGACTCTTCGTAACATGCGGTTCCAAATAAATTTTGAGCCAGCATAAACGTAGATTGCATTTGAAACTCTTCATTTCCATAATACTTGAAGTTGCGCCATATTTCCCTGGCTTTATCGAAATCCCCTATAATATCGTAACAATTAGCAATTTGAAAGAGAAGTTTATGACTATCGCTATTTTTTTCGAAAGTATTTTCAATAATTTTTCTCGCCTGTTCGGGGTCGCCCAGATGTTCAGTCCACAGGCGAACACGCATTTCCAGTATATAACTCATATAGAATTTACCGGTTTTTTTCTCCAGTGAATCAAGTTCTTTAAGCGCTTCTTTATAATGTCCCGTGTGTATTAGGACACGTATCATTTCCTGGTGCAGTCCAATATTTTCTTTTTGTTCCATCGATTTCTTTTTCAATAATTCCAGCGCCGTTGCGGTCTTCTCCAACCGACTGAGCAATTTCGCAACCCTGGTAATGGCCAATGTTAAATCGGTTGAAGGAACAACCGTCATATATTTTTGGGCATATTCCAGGGCTTTTGTCCAGTCACGTTTCCTGACGAACATACTTGATAAATTGAAATAAGATAATGACGTTTTGTTAAAGATAGGTTTTTTCAATACCTCTATGGCGAAATCGATGGCCTCCACATTTTCTCTAAATTTGTCCAATACATTGGCTATTACCTCACGCGCCTCGGTAGAAACACATTGACGAGCCCCGGTTTCAAGTATTTCGGCGGCCTCTTGAAATCGTTTATGATGCAGGTAAAATGCTCCAAGGTTGATGTAATGGATATACCATTTTGATTTTTCCTGGATATCTTTTTTAAGAAGCGCTTCGTAGTTTCCTACAGATGAAATCCCCAATTTTATAGACATTGTTGCAATGCTATCGATTGCGAACAGGCGATCCCACGGGGCAACTTCGATTCGTTTTTTTAAATATTCGATGCCCGATTGTATATCTTCTCTTAAATAACAATACAATGCAAGTTTCCATAGGAGCCGCTCATCATCCTCATACGTTTCAAGCGCTTTCTTTAATTGGGTGACGGCGCGATCTTTGCTGTTTTCGATGTGGTCCCAGTAGATGGCTGAAATTAACAAGTGCAGTGAAATCGCTTCTTCCTTTGTCGAATATTCTAATGCTTTCGAATATTGTTTTACGGCCTCCTCCCACTGTTGATTGCTTTCTAAAAACTTTCCAAAATGCACAATTAAATTTCCAAGCCCTTTCGCAGCTTTTGAGAAATGATTGATCTCATCTTTAAAGATATTGATGGCTTCATCCGTTCGACCCCACAATTTTAATAATTCTGCACGGCCCGATGCCGATTCTCCGGCAATTACCGGGTCACTTTCGGCAATCTCTTTGATGATTTTGAAATAATTAAATAAATCGGTATAGTCATCGTATAACGATGCATCGTTAAGCCTTGCGTAGATTGTTCTTCTCTCTTCGTCGGACCCCTTGAAAAATCTTGCTTTTTCAAGGAAACCGATATACAAACTTTTTCCACGTTTTTTTAAAATTTCCGAATACAGGAGTGCTGTTTTAATTGTTCGAGTCTCATCTTTTCCCTTATCGCACTTTTGTTCAATATTTAATGCCCTCTCCAATATATCCTGGGCAGTAATCATATTATCGGTTTCAATGCAAATGCGCCCATATAGTCTAAGGAATTCGATATCTTCTGAAAATTCGGGACGACTTGCTACAGGGCCGATTAACCTCAACGCCTGTTGATAATCTTTATTTTCAATGAGCGATCTGGCAGTGGAAATTTTTTTTATAGGATCATCGGGATTAAGTTCGATAATTTTTTGGGCAATGGCCTTGTACTGCACATCCAGGATATTGGCAACCCCTTTGCCGATTAATGGCGCATCCCGGACCGCCAGGTACGGGTGGTAATGCAGCGCAAGATCGATGAGCAATCTATCCTGGGGAAGCCCGAAATTAGTTAATCTTTCTTTAAGTTCCCGGTAAGCTGCCTCAACCAACTCATCGCTTCCCACGGGAATAAGAGATGGGATCAGGTATGCATAATCGGCGAATTTCGTCTCTTTTAATCTCTCAAGCACATCCAGGGTTCCCTCGATGTTTTGCTTATTTAAGCCCAGAATAACAAATACCAGGTCAGGTAAAAAAATGGTGGTAATGCCGGTAATATCAGTAAGGCCGGTACGGGAATCGATAAACAAGTATTCGCATTTCAATTTCAATTCCGATTCGAAATCATTTTGGATACCCGACAAAGGTCCGGCGATATTTTTGGAAATTGGAAATTCGACTCTTCCTGCCGGGAGCATAAAAATACTCCCGAATTTTTTAAATTCAGGGGCGTTAGCATTTAAATAACCATAATCTTCCAACCGTGGGGGAGTTATTTTTCCCCTCATGACTTCAATCCTATCTTCCACGAGATCGGTTAACCCGTATCGCCTCGAAGAGCGCTTTTTTTTCGGATTAAAATCGGGAAGAAGGGATAGTCCCGGCGCCTCCAGGTCAAAATCGATAATCCCCACCCGTTTCCCAAGACAGGCCATTTCCCAGGCGGTATTCAAGAGAGCCATCGAACGACCGACGCCCCCTTTATATGAAAAAAATGTAATCGTTTTCATGCTGCACACCCAATCTGCATATAGCGCCGTTCTTGTTTTAATTCCAATCTTCCCGCACCCCATCGTTTAATATCCATCGGATCATTTTTTTCTTTTTCAGATTCTCGTTTGTCCTCAAACGCTACCAACGATGTGGTTGTGTTTGCAATTACAGCAGCAGATAACTCTTCGATCAACTCTGCCGCCCGGTCTATCACCGGTTTCTTTTCGGAAAATTCATGCCTATCATTGAGATATTTCAAAGTTCTCTCAGCCAGGCCCAGGACAACTCCCATTTGCTTTTTAAAGCGATAAACACACAGGCTTTTACGAATTTTTTCAATAAATAAGTCTATATGTACACGTTCCACATTACCCGGGGATAATTCACATTCGATTTTTAACTGTTCAAACAGGAAATTGAAAGCCGAGGCAAGGCTGAGCAGCAGGTCGTCCGGGTGCTCCTGGCCGGGGTTGTCCACTAATTCATCGATAAACAGGGGCAGTTGTTTAAGCGCAAATTGCCAATTTTGATATCCCAGGCCCCGGATCGCCAACCCCCGGAAATCTTTGAAATTATCGTTTTCAAGAATCGCTTCCCAGAAAGGCCGCGTTAAGACCCTCCCCAAAGGTTTATCGATGACCGATTCCAGGACAGTTAATGTTAAGAGCGCCTGGTGAAGCATACAAACCGTATATTTCCCCTCCACGTGATGAAGGTTATTTGCAAATTGACTCAGACGGCCCGATTCGATTAAATTTTCCTGTAATAGTTTAGCCGCTTCGACAATGCGGCATTGCGAAACGATATGAAGGACACCGGACAGTGGATCTAACCGGTCCTTGTGCCCCTGGCGAACCTGCTCGAAAAGTTCATTCATCAATTTAGCCAGGCCGGAAGCGAATTTCTCTTTGAACCTCTGATCTTCATGCTGATAAACCCAGATAAGAAAATCTTCCGACTTTTCGCCCCGGGCCTCATCGACAGGTAATCCCATATCCTTTGAATACACCAGTCTATTTCGAAAAAAAGTAAGGATTTCTTCCTCGCCGGCTTTAATCATCCATTCGGCTTTCAGCATATAAGGGTCTTTAGACATTGTTATTTTACTCCTGGACGACTCGGTCTTACTTCCTTTCGTACCCTTTCCAGTCGATTTTTTTGATGTTCTATCTCACAACCGACCGGACGGGTGAGTACCCAGGTGTGTCGGTTCTTTTCCGCGCCTTTCGCCTTACATAATACGACTTCTAAGATATCTTTATCCGTTTTATAGGCGTTACTTAAAATATCCCTCCGGATAACCACCTCCGGCAGCCCTGGTTTCCCATCGCGCAGATCGAGGGTAAACCCCACCTCATCCCGGGAAGGCTCAAATACATGGAATAAACGCGCATCAGCGACTGTTGGGAATTTTAACTTCCCAAATAACGAATCAGTAGAAATTTTTATACCATAGAATTTAGTGGGACTACCGTTACCGGTGGGAGCGTGGGACATGCCTAGCCGCTACGCAATTTCATCAAATGTATTGGCTTTTTGGATGCTATTCTCAATATCTTTTAGCGAACTGCACCATACCAGGGGTGATGGATTATCTAAGAACCCCCTGATTATTTTCCGGGAATCCAATCTATTGATGGGGTCCAGGTCCATCCGGTCAAATGAATCGCCGACTGGGTTTTTCGTTACTGCCAGGTCTCTCTCCGGAATAAATGTAATTAAATAATCGCCGATTTCTTCCTTTAAAGCGTCCGGCGATATTTCAGCCCCGCGTCCGATAAGCTCTTCTTGAAATTCGTTTTCAATGCCCAGTGCGCGCAGGTGTTTCCAACCAAGGATTTCGTTTTCGCCATATGATCCCTTTTTTCCCCAACCTGAAGCGATAAAAAAGACAAACCTGGAACATTGTTTATCGGTAAGATGCGATTCGCGCTTAATGTTGTACCAGTTTACCGCCGATTGATACCTGTGATCGATGGGAGATTCGCCGCTGACGCTTAGCGAATCCGGCTTTAAAGCCTCATCTCTTAAATCTGCCAAATTTTTATACCACACCTTTCCATTATTTTTTAAGTTATCATCTAAACCATTAAATCCTTTATCAAAGTCCATGTCACAATCACCTGCTTTTAATTGTACCATAATTTCAGTTTTAAAAACAAGTATAGTCATTAAATTTTAAAAGTCAAGTTTTTTATCCGTTTCCGGGACCGGTGAAAAAAGAACTGGTGGAAATGACGATTCCACCGGTTAGTTTATGGGACGTGCAAAAATATTGTAATAACCGCCGCCTGCGCTGGCAAATTTGTTGCGCAGCAATCTTGTTGCCTATAATGCAAAGGAGACGGAAGCGGGCAGGCAGACTATCGAATCGACATAAAAAATCGATCGAAAGAAAATCCGCTGAAAAAACTTTATCTTTACCCATATTAGTGGTATACTCTTAGACTAAAGGAGATTTAAAATCCATGAGGCGCAAAGAAATCGTTCTTATTAAGGAAACCCGGCAGAAAGAGTTCGTTAATAGGATTATGAATGCCATCTCACCCCACCTGAACCTGAAATCATCCGATAAGGTGGCCATTAAAATCGACCTCTCCGGGTCTAAAGAAATTTATGCCAATACCCATTACGAAACAGTGGAATCTTTGATTTTTTACCTGAAAGACCACTTCGGTATCTCCGATATCTCCGTGATAGAAGGTTCCGACGGCGCCTTTTACTCCGGGAAAACGACCTGGGAAATCTTTTACAAATTCCGCTATAAAGAAGTGGAATTAAACGGGGCCAAACTGGTCAACCTGGATGACCAGCCCCACGATCTGGAAATGGAAGTGGATACTGTCGCCGGTGTAAGACAGGTTCATTACACGAAATGGGAGGCGGATTATTTGATATCGGTGGTTCCCCCCAAGACGCATCATATTTTCCCCACTACGTTATCTATACCCAATATCATCGGGTTTGTGAAACAAGAAGATCGCGCCCTGCTCCTGGGCGCCCACAGCAGCGAGTTGAAGAAATTTAATTTTTCCAATACCGACCGGTATATTCAATTGATCGACAACGCAGGGAAAAATCTTACCCGGCTTTTAAGCCGGATCGCGCCGTCCATGGCCCTTATCGATGGACTATACGGCATGGAAGGCCGGGGCCCGGTTAAAGGAAGCCCGGTATTCCACGGGTTTGCCATTGCCTCTGAAGACCTGGTGCTGGCCGATGCCCTTACCACCTTTGTTATGGGTTTCGAGGTAGACATGGTTTCTTATATCTCCTATGCTTACCAGCAGGGGCTGGGAAATAACCGCTGGCAAAATATTATCGGCGTGGACCCCTGCCATGTGAAATTTCCCTACCGCCCGCATCCCCTCTTTGCTAAACAAAAACTATGGAAGGATATTGTCCTGGATAAAAGACGCGGCGATGATGTAAATAAATCTTATAAACCGTATAACCATTACAATGAGCAGCATAAACCAGCCAGGTTTAACGAACCGGAGAAAAACCCTGCCGCGGAAAGGAGCAATACACCCCAAAATGGAAACGAACATCAAGAAAAAAATTGAACTGCTGAAATCCGGTCAATTATCGGAGCAGGATTTTTTAGAATATATGAACCATTTCCCTTATAAAGACCTGGGAGACGTCAAACTGGATTTCCACCGCAAATTAAGACGCGGCCTTCCCGAAGCGATATACGGCAGCGGGAAAACCGTGGAACAGTTGGGAAAGATCGTGAACCGGTTCCACCAGATGGATGAAAATATATTGATCACACGGGTGGATGTGGATAAATTCAAAAACCTGGCCGATTACTGCAGTGGGATCGGGCTAATTTACCATGAAAAAGCGCGGATCGTCACTTTTGACAGGGTGACGGAGATAAAGTTTAAAGGTTCTATCCTGGTGATTTCCGCCGGCGCTTCGGATGAGGAAGTTGCGGAAGAAGCGTTTATTTCGGCCCGGTACCTGGGGAATAATGTGGAAAAAGAGTATGATGTGGGCGTCGCCTGTATAGCGCGGGTATTGGACTTGAAGCCCCGGTTAAATAATTTCACTGTACTCATTGTGGTGGCCGGCATGGAAGGGGCTTTGCCGTCGGTGGTGGCCGGCATGACATCGACGCCCGTGATTGCGGTGCCGACGTCGGTGGGTTACGGCGCCAGTTTTAACGGTCTGGCCGCTCTTTTATCCATGCTCAATTCTTGCGCCGGCGGTATTAGTGTGGTGAATATCGACAACGGTTTCGGCGCCGCATACCAGGCGTCATTAATCAACCAAAAAATGGGAACTGCGTTCCCAGCCTAAGGGGGGCGGCGCCCCCAGCCTAAAAAGGCCCGCAGAACGGCGCGCGGGCAACCTATTTAGAAAAAAAAATTACAAATTACAAACCACAAATTACAAACAAACAACAAAAAGAAAATATACAAAAAAACAAACAAAACAAAAAACGGGCGAACACGGGGGTTCGCCCCTACGGAAATTCGTGTTAATTCGTGTAATTCGTGGGAAGTTTTTGTTTTGAATTTTGAACCTTTACGTTTCACTATTTGGAATTTGTTTGTAATTTGTGGTTTGTAATTTGTGGTTTCCCCTTATTTTTAGGGGCACGGGGGTTGACGAAAAATTTTAAACTGGTACAATAATATTCTAACTCCAAATAAATATGGAGATAGAAAGAAATCTTAAATAATAACGAGGTTAACTATGACAGCATACAGTTCTGAGCAATTAATGGAAATGGAACACACGTTCGGCGCGCACAACTACCATCCCCTGGAAGTTGTGATTTGCAAAGCCGAAGGAATCTGGGTAGAAGACCCGGAGGGCAAGCGTTATATCGATATGTTATCCGCATATTCCGCGGTCAACCAGGGCCACCGTCACCCGGTCATTATCAAGGCCCTCAAAGACCAGGCCGATATCCTGACTTTGACCTCCAGGGCTTTCTTTAACGACAAATGGCCTGTTTTCGCCAAAAAATTATGCGATCTCACGGGAAAAGAGATGGTGCTCCCCATGAACACGGGCGCGGAAGCAGTAGAAACCGCGATTAAAACCATGCGCAAATGGGGGTACCTGGTTAAAGGGGTTGAAAAAGAAAAAGCCGAGATTATTGTTTTTACAGAAAATTTCCACGGCCGGACCACCACCATTATTTCTTTCTCCACCGATCCCGTTGCCAATGAGAATTATGGTCCTTACACACCGGGTTTTAAAATCGTTCCCTACAACGACCTGGAGGCGGTTAAAAAAGCAGTCGGCAAAAATACCGTCGGTATCCTGGTGGAACCGATCCAGGGAGAAGCCGGGGTAGTCGTACCCGGCGACGGTTTTATGAAAGGCTTAAGCGAGATCGCCAAAAAGAACAATATCCTCCTGGCGGTGGATGAAATTCAAACCGGTTTCGGCAGGACCGGGAAGATGTTCTGTTTTATGTATGAGGGCATCGACCCGGACATCATTATCATGGGTAAAGCCCTGGGCGGCGGCGTCTTTCCTGTAAGCGCCATTGCCGCCGATAAAAATATCCTGGGGGTATTTCAACCCGGGACCCACGGTTCCACTTTCGGCGGGAATCCGCTGGCCTGTGCGGTGGCCATGGCTGCCATCGATGTGGTGGTAAACGAAAACCTGTCGGAACGGTCCCTTGAACTGGGAAATTATTTCAAAAAACAACTGGAAAATATGAACTCCGACAAGATCGAATTGGTCCGGGGCAAAGGTTTATTCATCGGGGTGGTGCTGAAAAAATCCGCCGGTAAGGCGCGGATTTACACCACGAAGCTAAAAGAAAAGGGTTTGCTCTGCAAAGAAACCCACGACTGGATTATCCGGTTTGCGCCCCCGCTGGTCATCGCCAAAGAGGATATCGACTTTGCCATGAAGCAAATCCGGGAAGTCCTGGCTTAATCGGCTAATGCTTGTTTTCAGGACAGATGCTTCGGAAAAGACGGGCTTCGGGCATTTGAAAAGAAGCGTATACCTGGCATCTTTACTGAAAAAAAAGACGGGGATACTCTTTTGCGTCAACAACAATAAGGCGGCGGGCCGGTTCCTGGAAGACCGGCAGACCCCTTTTTGTTGGACAAAAGAGCTGGAAACCCTGGCAAAAACGCCCACGGAAATTAAAAGCGTGGTATTCGATTTGAGGGAGTTTTCGGTTCAAGACATCGAATTCCTGCGCTGGGCAAATGCCAACCATATCCATACCGTCCAGGTCACGGACCTGGGTTTGAGCCGGCAGCCGGTGGAGTATACCATCGATGCTTCCATCGAGAAATTGTTTCCCTACGATGAAGGGGAGCAAGTATTAAGCGGCCCGGAGTACGCGCTGCTGCACCATAAGTTCAGGCATTTTAACAAAGTCCGGCGCAAGTACCGGAAGCATATCAAAAATATCTTTATCTCCCTGGGTGGGGGTGTGGAGTACCGGCAGTTGCGGAAACTGGTCGATTGGCTGGACCGGCGCCGGTATAATATTAAAACCGCCACCGGTTTTTTCATGAAAAAAGCGGGCCGTAAGAGTTTAGCCCGTTTATACCCCCGGCTGCGGTTCGTGGGCAAGACAGACAGCCTGGCGCGGGCGTTTTTCGAAGCGGATGCGGCCATTATTACCGCCGGTGTGGCCGCGGCGGAAGCGGCTGCCGTGGGCACGCCCGCCCTTTATTTGCACTACCACGGGGAACAAAAATTCATCGCCCAAACCTTTGAAAAATACGGGGCCGGCCTGGATATCGCAAACATCGATGATGTTTTAGAAGGAAATCTCATCGATATTTTGAGTTCCCTGACCTGGGAAAAAAGAATCGCCATGGGAAATAAGGGAAAACAACTGGTGGACGGCAGCGGCGCCGCCCGGATCGCGGCGTTTTTCGAAGAAAAAGGAATTATTTAGCCAATGAAAGAAGTGAATGTTTTAATTACCGCGGCTTCACGCCGGGTATCGCTGGTGCGGAGTTTTATGGTGGCGCTGCAGCGCACCGGGGGCCAGGTGATAACCGTGGATTACGACATATATTCCCCCGGCCTCTTCTTTAGCCACAAACATTATAAAGTTCCCCTGGTGGATGACCCCGAATACCTCCCCACCATCCGGGACATTATAGAAAAAGAGAATATCCATTTAATAATTCCCACCATCGACCAGGAGTTGATGTTGTGGGCGCTGAACAGAGATCATTTTGAAAAAAAAGGCGTCCATGTTTCCGTTTCCCCGCCTGAAACCATACAAATATGCAACGACAAATGGGAGACGTACAAATTCTTCAAGGGCAACCGACTGCCTTTCCCGGGGACCTATTTACCGGGTATGCTGACCTATGACATGAAATACCCGCTGTTTATCAAACCGCGGGACGGTCGGGGCAGCGTTCACGCCTACCAGGTCCGAAACAAAAAAGAACTGGATTTCTTCCTGGAATATGTACCGAACCCGCTGGTACAGGATTACCTGGATGGGAAAGAGTTCACCGTCGATGCGTTTTATTCACGGGAGCACCAACTAATAAGTTTTGTGCCCCGGTTCCGGTTGGTGATACGTTCCGGGGTGTCCGATAGGGGCAGGACCTTCAAGAACACGGAAATGACCCGGTTGATCGCTGAAATGGGCCGGATGCTGAAATTCAGCGGCGCCGTCAATGTCCAGGGCAAAATAGACAAAGACGAGATCACGTTTTTTGAAATCAATCCCCGCTTTTCCGGCGGTATACAATTATCCATTGCCGCGGGTGAAAATTTCGCCGATTTCATCATCCGCGAAGTGGCGGGGGAAACGTTAACTCCCCGTTTGAACGAATTCCGCGATCACCTGACTATGACCAGTTACGAAGACAGCCTTTTCCTGGACGCCCGGCGAAACATCACATTTTTTTATTCCAGCCACGACATCCTGCCCCAACAGAATAAGACAAAACTTTAATAAATCCAAATGACCGAAACGGTAAAAGGATAAAATGATGAATGATGAATGATGAAGGCAAAACAGGAAGCGCGGAAGCGAGGAAGAGCGGAAAAAGATGGAAGTTGGGAAGGTGAGAAAAAACAATCTGTGTAAATCAGTGAAATCTGTGGACAAGTCTTTTTATTTCAAGTCCCGGTGGAACGTTTTTTATAGGATAACCCACGTTTGGATTACAAATGCAAAAATAAAACTTGACAAAAACAAATTAGGAACAGGCAATGCCAGTTCCCTACCACATTGCGCCCTGCGCAATTCCTTTTTGGATAGGATATATCCTGATCTGTAGATCAGTATAATCGGTGGACCCATATTAAGAGTGATAGAATGATGAACTATGAATGATGAATGATGAAAAAAAACTGTCTGAACCGCTGATTACGCTGATAGCGCTGATGACGCAGATTAAACACTTTTAATTTTAATCTGTGGAATCTGTGGGGCCTTGTACTTCGCGTGCCTTCGCGTTCTTCGCGGCTATTTTTTTGTTTTCAGTTTTTTTCCGCTCTTCCGCGCTTCCGCGCTTCCGCGCTTCCCGATTTTTCCGTGTCCGTCCGTGTTCGTCCGTGGCAAAATAAAAAAAGCAAAATAAGTGCGGAACATGCAGGAGACAAGAAAAATAAAGAAAAGACAATCAGTGCTTGAATTTTTTTTGAAATCCTTTATAATATGGAGGATGAAAAACAAACAGGCTAAAAGAGAAATTATAGAGATAATAAGAAAATATGGGGAAAGATTAAAAGAACAAGGTATAAATTTCCAGAAAATAATACTATTTGGTTCTTATGCAGCAAATGCAGAGAACCGGGATAGTGATATCGATATAGCCGTGGTTTCCCAGGATTTTGGTAAGGACCGTTTTAAGGAAAGGGTAATGCTAACCAAAATTGCCTATTATGTAGATGTCCGGATAGAACCGCATCCGGTGAATTTGAAGGAATTTACCAGGAACTCCTGGCAGACTATTATACATGAGATCAAATCCAAAGGCATCGAAATTGCGGCGTAGCCACCAAGGCACGAAGGCACAAAGGTTCACCAATTGGTGAGTGGTAAATGATGAAGAAAAATCTGTCTCACCCTCTTAACCTCTTACCTTCTGCTTTTCTGTCCGTGAGTCGTCCGTGTTCGTCCGTGGCCTTTTTTTGTTTTGAATTTTGAGCCTTTGAATTTTGAATTTGTTTCGGATTTCGGATTTATTCTTCCTACTTCGCGCCCCTTCGCGTTCTTCGCGGCTTAAGGCTGGAAACGTTTGTAAAATGATTTCGATGCGTTCTTTTAATATTTTTTTCGGCAGATTAAAACCGCGCTGATTTCCTGATTTTCCCTTGATCAACAGCCCCCCCCTATATCCTTAAAGACTGAAAGTTATTCCAAACTTAAAGCATGAGATTAGGCTATGCATGAATAGTAAGAACCATACGATTAAAAATACTATTAAAATTAATTCAAACTTTTTAGTTGAAGCCGGTTTCTTGGAAGGTAAAATACTTATAACTTCAACATTAATTAGCTTTTCGACATTAATCGCTATAGGTTTCCATCTATTTAGGTAAAACTTGCCTATACGATTGATTTTTATCCAATTAAAAACAAAAATAATTCCGAGAATCGCTATAATAAGCTTAATAATGTTGTCAATTTTAAAACCTGTTTGAATAGCAAATAGCCCTGAGTTAACTAATATGAATATATTATTTCTCGTCCAAAACCTATTCGCTTCTTGATCCCACATAGAAACAACAGATTTCCAAATGGAAATATTATCACTAACACAATTTGTAGAACAGATTTTAATAATACAATCTTGGCATACAACGATTTCTTCCTTAACCGTTTGCCCACAGCTTGTACACTTTATTTCTTTCTTTGCTTTCATTTTTTTAAACATTTTTTCCCCATCTTATTAACCCTTTAATTATAGATTCAATTATATAATCTTGCTCTCTAAATGTCAAATCTGGAAAAAGAGGAAGTGTAAGAGTTGTTTTTTCTAGTTTTTCAGATGATGTATAATCTAAAAATTTCACTCTATATTTTTTATATATTTGTTGTTGATGCAGTGGGGGTCTATAATGAATGCTTACCTCAATTCCTCTATCACGCAACCAAATAAATAACCAGTTACGTAAATTTTCAGTTGCGAGTCTGATTACATACATATGCCAACTGTGTACCCCAAACCGAGGAGATACAGGGACCTTCAAATTTTCAATTTTTCCAAAAGCTTTATTGTATCTACTTGCCAACAACTTCCGTTTTTCGTTGAAATCTTTGAGACGAGATATCTGGGACACTCCCATCGCACCAAGTAATCCTGCAAGCCTCATATTGTGGCCGATAATCAAAGACGTTCTTGACGGCAAAGTATCTTTATTTGATTTAGTTGGACCGATCCCATGTGAAATCAGAAGACGAGCCTCATCAGAAAGACTTTTTTCAATACATGTTAGCATTCCCCCCTCTCCTGTAGTAATATTTTTTGATGCAAAAAACGAAAAGCATCCGGCCCCCCAACTGCCTACATGCTTTCCTTTATAATATGTTCCAAGAGCATGCGCACAGTCTTCAATTAGAGAAAGATTATATTTTTTAGTTAATTCGAAAATTATATCCATATTGCATGGATGCCCAGCAAAGTGCACAATTACAACTCCTATTGTATTGTTATCAAGAACATTTTCAATTTTACTTGCGGTAATGTTCATTGTTCTTTCATCTACATCTGAAATAACCGGTTCAAAGCCTGCATTCAAAACTGCATTGATTGTAGCGGGAAAAGTGAATGAGGGGACTACAATTTTACCTTTTTTTTTATGTAATAGTTTCATTGCAACAAATAAAGCACTTGCTCCTGAATTCATTGCCACACAGTTTTGAATACCCGTTACTTTCGAAAATTCATTCTCAAATTCTCTGCTATATTTCCCAGCAGAAACCCATCCTGAATCAAGAACTCTTTGAAAGGCTTCTAAGTCACTATAGTTTAAACTAGGCTTTGAAAGAGGTATTTGTTTCATAATCACTCAAAATAATTAGCTGATAATTAAATTACTTCAAATTTCAAGGAAAGCTTTAAGTTGAGAAAATGAAGTGACAGATGGATCCCAATCCCCCCCCTCCTCCTTCATCTGTATTGCATGCATCCCACTCAAAACCGCAGGCATTATATCATTCTCGATACTATCGCCAATCATCAAACATTCACTTACTTGAAGGTCAATCTTTTTTGCTGCAAGATAAAAAATTTTTTTATTGGGTTTTTCGTATCTACAGTGGACGCCTCCAATCAGAACAGAATCCACGTGGTTGTCAAAACCACTCTCATTTAGGCGCTTTTCTTTTAAGCCAAATACTTCATCTGAATTTGTTATCAGAACAATTTTTATTCCATGCGTTTTTAAGTCGTTTAAAAAAGATTTTGCACCTTCGTTTTCTTTGGTGGTTGAGCGAACAACTTCCCAATATTTCATTTGCAATTTAAGGATAAATTGTTTTTCGTCTTTTAATAAACTTTCCCATATTTGGTTTCTAAATTTTTGGAAATATATAATATTTTTCTCATTCATAAAGTGCTTCTTTATAAACTCAGCTACCACTGGATAAGAATAGTACAATATCTTTTGCGTTTCTCCAAAGGCCTTTTTATAATTAAACTTTATCAGTGTCCAGTCGAAGTCAATAGCGACTCCTTTTATTATTTTTCCGTTAAATTTCATTTTGAATAACTTTTAACCACTGTAACGCAAAAAGTAATGTATGTGTTACCCTCAAATCATTCTCATTTATAAGAAGCGATAACTGTTCAAAAGGAGTTTTTAATACATCAATAGGTACAACAAATTGATGTAAATCGTTTTCAAAAAATTCCGAATTATCAGAAATATAGATTTCTAAATCCGTTGAAGATATACATAACTTCCCTAATACGATTATATCAGTTGTAAAAGTATCATTACTAATGATATAACCTAGAGGTCTAAATTCATCAAAATCAGATTTTTCAAAGTTTAACTCTTCCTTTAACTCATTCATCAAAATAGAAATGATGTCAGGTATTTCATTTTGGAAACCATTAAATTCGTAATACCCTGCACAGGCATTACTAAGCGCACCTTTAGAAGTAAGGCTATTCATAGATCTTTTACATAACAATAAATGATTATCTGTTGTTATTGGTAGACATTCCACACCTAAAACAAAAGGCCAAAAATTTCTTTGGACTTCTTTATGGGCAATTAAGTTTTGCTTGTTATCATTAATAAATTTCCAACTATTTTCTCTACTCATCTTATCATTACACTGACGTAATGCATGAATACAATATGAAAAAGGTATAACAGTTATTTCTAGATTAAAAGGATTGCTAACTATTGAAATTGGGGCAGCCAGAATGCCATCATAGTCAGGAGACATCCCTAGACTTTGCTTTTCTTGATTGTATTTTTCAAAATGAAATTTAATCTTTTCAGAAACAGGGGGATACAGGAAATCTTTCTGAAGTACTACTTTAATTTGATCTAAGTAAAGATATTGATCGAATAGCTTGAAGCTACAATATTTCCCTAAGTTAGTTATTCTTTTCTTCATTTTTCAGTATCATTTTACTAATCATTTGTAATTTAACATACTTTTTAAACTTCCGCTCATTGAATATTGTCAAATTCCAAATATTTAAAAGGTATTTTATGCAGCTTTAAAAATGCCTTACATCCATCTTTAATGTGATGCCAAATAACCATATGAGGACCTATAATGCAATCAGATCCGACTGCAATTCCAGGCATTACCGAAGTACCTACTCCTATTCGAGTATTATCTCCAATAATTGTTCCAAGCTTAAGCAATCCAGTAGGAATCATTTTTGAGGATAAATTCAGAGAAATTGTATTACAGTCTAAGCGTTCTACTGCCGTACAAAAATTAGCCCCAAGCATTACATTCCTCCCAATTATTGAATTTCCAATATAAGAGAGATGAGCGATCGTTGAGCCATCTCCGATTAATGACTCTTTTATCTCTACACCAAAACCTACATTTATATTTGACTCAAGGACTGTGTAAGGTCTGATATAGCAATTAGGGCCTAACTTACAGCCATCTCCGATCCAAACTGGGCCGTCAATTACGACATATGGATTTAACTGAACATTTTCCCCCAGATGAACTGACCCCATAATTACAACATTTTGATTTTTATAATCTTTTACTCCTTCATTGAATTCATTATCAAGAAGTTGTTGTATCGATTTCAAATTTGTATGAACATCTTGGCAATTATGCCAATTTTTCAAGTTAAAAAGCTCTGAACATGGCAATTTCATTGGAAATTTCCGTTTTTCACTTATTTGTCTAAAGACCTAACCAAATTCATTAGTTCGATATAATTAACAACATCGATTTTCCTTTTTACAGCTTCATCTATTAGGCCAGCTATAATCCTTCCGTCTTCATCAAATCTACCCACTACCCATACGTGAAAGAGAGGTGTGTATACTAGACAATCATAAGCAGCTTTTTGGAGATTGCTTATGTGAATATTTAATATCTCTTCTGTACTTAACGCAGGTGTTTTAATGTATTTAGAAACTCCACGATATAAATTATCTGCATTTCCTTGGGTTGGTATTTCTAACACTTTAGTACTGCCAAAGTCATATATATATGGATTACGAACTCTTCCGTGATTATCATTCCAGGGAGGCGGAAATTGTTCATTTTCGTTTCTTAAATCTGAACTTATGAAGTTTATTCCTTCCTGAGACAAGGTATAGACTAACTCTGGATTTCTTTGCAATCCTTGAAAATGCCCATAAGGAGGTCGCAGACCTGTACAGTTTTTTTTAAAAATTTCATTGACCAAGCATTTTGCTTTTCTAATCTCTTCAATTACTTGAGAACTTGATAGAAAGGTGGGTTTATTGGGAAGCTCTAAAAAAGGTGTATGAGAATATCCATGTATTTGAATATCAACTTTAGAATTTAAATTAGATCTATCTATAAGTGATCTAATCGCATTAATTTGATTTGGTACTTCCAATACTTTCCCTAATGAAAATAAAGTAAATGAAGCGCCATAAGCTGAATGAATACGAAAAATTGTTTTAAGCCCTTTAATAGAGTCTTCAATGTCTTTCTCATTTACAGCATTATTATCGCTATCACCATATTTCTCCCAATCATAACCAATACATAACATTGGCTTCTCAAATTTTAGATATTCAATTTTCATTTTGCCTCCTAAGATTTGGAAATGTATTGTCAAAAGTTTTTTAGGAAAAACTTTCAAAACCCTATATTTTAACTTCCTTAAAGTCAGAGATTATGGATGAAATTCTCTTGCTCTTGCCTCAATCGTATCCGCCGATAAATCAGCCCCGCATTCCCACTCCACAAAATAACCACCATTAAAAGATGGAAGAGAAGAGAAGAGAAGAAGAGAAGAGTAGAGTAGAAGAAGAGAAGAAAAAAAACGTCGCGGGCCTTGATTTCCGAAAGCTTTTCATTACCCTTCATCTCGATCTTGTAAGCATTTCTTACAAGCTGGCGCTTCAATGAGCTCACCTTACCACCCTCCGATCCTCATTTACATGGCTACTTTATCCAACCGGGGAAATAAAACAATATTCCGGGGTTTATTCTTTAACGCTTGCCATAGGTTTAATTTGGTTTGCATATTCAGCCAACTTTCCGGGCTTGTGCCGGTGGCGTGTGCAATTCTAATAGCCATTTCTGTGGTAAGTGAACACTTTCCCTTTACCATGACTGAAAGAGTTTTTCGATTGACCCCTAAATCCTGGGCAGCTTCTGTTATCGTTAGTCCCAGGGGCTTTAATACATCTTCGAATAAAACCTCTCCGGGGTGCGTCGGCTTTCTAATGGTTGTCATTTTCATACAGCGTCTTTCCGTATTTCTCTACCTCGTGGTAGATCAAATATCGATTCCCTTTCAACCTCTCGAATCTCTCTTCGGTGTCAACCAGTAAATCCAACGGGATACCGACACCTTCCCTGGCCAGCAAGTAATATAAGTCCTTTTCCGTTTTCCTGGGGTGTTTACAACTTTTTACCAGCACAAAGATGTCATAGTCGCTTTTTTCATCCGCTTTATTCGTTGCCCTGGAGCCGAATAGAAATATCTTTTGCGGCAGAACCTTATCGATGATAACATTAACCACCTTTGATAACTCTTTGTCCTCAATGCGAGACATGATTAAACTCTTTTCATCGGATAAGCTTCCGCCCCTGGGGCCTGCTTTTACCCCTTTTCGCAATTCCGACTCAGCTTTTGATTTCTTTAACATTGCCGGTTTTCCCGGATAAGAATTAGTTCTACCATACCTTAAGTACTAAAGTCAAGCCCAGCGAGCAAAAAAAAACAACGAGAGAAAAAAAATTTTGCCACGGACGAACACGGACGGGCACAGACAAAAAGAATAATTGTTAATGCAGGCTGGCCCTTGACCAATAACCAATGGCTACTGACTGGTGACCAGCCTCCATATCTTCTTCATCAATCATCATTCGATATAAAGTGGTATCTAAATATTACCATGACCCTTAAAGACGAGAAAAAATACAACAGACCATGGGATACTCCAGGGATTAAAGTTTAATCTACGGAGATGAACCTCTTATATCCCGGCTATTAAACTTTCATCTCCAGCTATGAACACCTTATATCCCGGGTATTAAACTTTCATCTTCGAAGATTGTTTTTTCGTGTGTTCCGTATGTTCCGTGGGTTCCGTGGGCAGATATTCATAATAGAATGATGAATGATGAAGGATGCAGGAAAAATCCGGAATCCGCCTCCTAAAACACGAACTCAAAAGGTTTACGTTATTCAATAAAATCTTCTTGCTTTAAATCCGATTGTTTTAATATGGAATGAAAAGTCCCTATAGGAATTTCTTTCCGTGGGTCCGGAACTATAACAGTCCTGGAATTTTTTCTGAATTTTTTATGGCTACCCCTCTGTGAAATAAAAATGAATCCATGCTCCTCCAGGATTTTGATGATATGCCTGGATGAATATAGTCTAGCCATTCAATACCGTTTCTCCTATCAGGACTTCATCGATGGGAATATAACTTTCTTCCAGTGTTTCATCTTCATAATACAATTCCAGGGCTTCTTTTAGATTGAAAACAGCCTCGTCTATACTGTCGCCGAAGCTTGATACTTCAACGTTAAGGCATTGGGAGACAAAATATTTGCCTTCCTTGTATACAATATATTTAATATTCTTCATTCTGACCTCTTATGCCCCTATAATACAACTTTTTCCCATAATTTACAATACCCCACTGTTCCCAGGTCCACAATAAAACAACAAATCCCAAATTCAAAGGGTCAAAATCCCAAACAAAATCAGTTGCCACGGATAGATTTCGAGCCGCGAAGAACGCGAAGGGACGCTAAGGAAGGAAGAGCAGAAGCGGGGAAGCGCAGAAGAGCGGAAGAGGGGAAAAATAGAAGGTAAGAAGGTGAGAGGGTGAGAAGGTGAGAAAAACGAAGAGAAGAAGAGAAGAAAAAACTTCCGGGAATCCGTGTAAATCAGTGTAATCAGTGGACAAAAAAACTTGGTGCCTTGGTGTCTTGGTGGCAAAGTTTTTGAAGCGGGGAAGAGCAGAAGAGCGGCAAAACGGAAGGTAAGAGGGTGAGAAAGTGAGAAGGTGAGATAAAACTTGGTGTCAATAATGAAGGATGAAGAAAAATCTGTGTGAATCAGTGTAATCTGTGGACTTATGTTTTTTTCGTGCTAATTCGAGGAATTCGTGGGCTTGTTTTCTTCGATTTCATACCTGATAACTTCGATATCGGTAATAATATATTGGTATTTTTTAAGAATATTAAACACCCAGAGACCTCTTTTTCTCTTCGATCGTTCTCAGGGCATTGGCTGCAAACTCCCAGTCCATCAAATCGTCTTCAACTTCAAAATCTTCCTTTCCCGAGGTTTCAACTTTCGTTTTAAAATCGTCAAACTCCGAATTGTATTTTTTCCTGAATTGATTGTATTCGGCCCGATACCTGGATTCTTTTGTCAACAGCATCATAATGGCTTCGTTTTCCAGTATAACGCCTACATCACTGATACCGAAGCTCTGGAAAACGTCTTTAACCGCTTCTTTTATTTGCACTACCTGCATAATTTCCTCCAGTGATTTAATATATACCCTTCACTATATTTTGTCAACCCTGTTCCTTCTTTGATTCCAATTTCAAGGAAGAGCCGAAACAAGGAAGCGATGCCACGGACAAAACGGCAACACGGACTTTAGCCGCGAAGAACGCGAAGGAGCGCGAAGAAAAAGAAAAAAAATCCTTGGCGCCTTGGTGCGCCATCTTTTGGTGGCAAAGTTTTTGAAGCGAGGAAGGTGCGAGTGAATGGAATGATGAACGATGAATGATGAATGATGAAGAAGGCTGTAAAAGAAAGGATAGAAGAAGAGAAAGCCGGGGAAGCGGGGAAAAAATAGAAGAGAAGAAGAGAAGAAAAATAAAAGAATGAATTCCTTTTTACTATTCTCCGAACATCATTTACCCCTACTTTCCGACTCCTTCCTCGATCTCTATTTTTTTACCCCGGCGAAGATACTAACCGAGCCTTGTTGTGCGGTTACTCTGCCAACAACTACTTCACAGTAATCTTCAGTATGAAAAAGTGATGGTTGATTAATCCGTTCTATCCTTTGTTTGACAGTATTAACCGGGTCAAGATTGCAATACACTTCTCCGAGAAAGTAACCGGCTTGATTGCATCGAAGTTTGTCAATAACTCCCCTGATCTCATCGATACTCCACCCTTCCATGAATCGGAATATCGACGAGATAAGGTATTCCTGGCTCAACTCGAATGTCAGCCATTTTCGGTTTAGAGCCTGGGCAACAAACCCGGTAGTGTTGGAACCGCCGAATATATCCAAAACAATATCCCTCTCGTCGGTCAACATTTTGATAAAAAACGCCGGAAGTCCGGAAGGGAATCGGGCCGGGTGGCGTTCTATGCCAAGCGCTGCACATAGCCGAAGATAACATGAATTGCTGTCGGTGTTCGGAATAGACAACAGGTTGGAAGGAATCGCCCCACCATTGTTTTTACAGAAGTTTGCGCTTATGTCATGCCCTGATGGGCGCTTTTTCGGCTTATAAAAACTCTCCGGGTCTTCAATCAGCTTCTTCATCCGATCGGAATATGGCGCCAGCACCTTCCGGACGTCGGCTTTGGGGTATTCGGTCTTACTAAACCACCAGACAGTGTTAACCGAATCTTTGGCCCGAATTTTTTGCTTGTTTACCCATTCGATTGGCGACGGCAACTTCGCGGGATTGAACCAATAGAAATCTTCGGCAAGATGAAACCCTATCTCGTCGCAAAAGGTCAATAAGACCCGGAAGTTGTACAGCGAACGGGATGGCATGCCTACCCGGTAAGCGCCCCCTAAATCAAGGACGAAACTACCGCTCTCCTTTAGAACCCGGAAAACTTCTTTGCCGAACGGCTTAATCCAGTCAACATATTCCGTCTCCTCAACGTTGCCATAAGTCTTTTGACGCCTCAGCGCAAACGGTGGGGAAGTCATTACAAGATCGATGCTGGCATCCGGCAACTCTGCCAGGAGTTTTAGAGAATCACCTACATAGGCTTGACCTATATTGGTGTAATACAAAGGCGTGCTTTGCATCTCAATATTCCTCCAGGTTATTGACCCAACTATCCATAATCTGCCATAGGACGCTGGCGGCGAAGTAAACTTCATGGTCTGCACTGCAAATGGCCTCAAGGTCGGCTTGAACAAAGTTATCTTTGCCATAGCCGATGATATAGCTTATCCACTTTCTGAGATTATTATCGGGTCCAATAACATCCGCCGGATTGAATTTGCCTGTTCTGGCAAGCGCCCACGCGATGCCGTCACGCTTGGTGGAATCCCCGGTCTTCAAAAGTTCAACCAGGTGAGAAATTTGCGGCTCTGCAACCCGCAGGAGTGCCCTTGCCGCCGTGTGGTCGAGAAAGGAGTTAAACTGTTGTGTTATTACCATGAATTCAGATTAAACCAACTCTTGAATTACTTCTGCTCATGCTGTCACCCTTGTGGCTTGACGCCTGATCTTACCCCTTATCATAAGCTTCCGCATTTGAGTGTCATATCCTTTGACAAACACCCTCGCATCTATTCTCACATGGATGTCAGTGTGCCTCTTCATCAAGAAGTTCCACGTTCAAAGAACAATGAATACCATATTTGACTCAGAAAAGCAAGAGGAAAGAAAAAAAAGGAAGAGCGGCAAAACAGAAGGTAAGAGGGTGAGAAGGTTTGAAAAAAAGAAGAGAAGAAGTGTGGAAGCGCGGAAGAGCGGAAAAAGAAGAAAAAAACTTGGTGCCTTGGTGTCTTGGTGGCAAAAATTTTCATGGTCTCCGGGCGACGGCGTGCCGTCATGATGAACTGCCAACGGACATTGGTTCTTTACCAACGGACATTGACGGATTACCGTCGGACATTGACAGATTACCAACGGACATTGATTCCTTCCCGACGGACATTGACAGATTACCAACGGATATTGATTCCTTCCCGCCGGACATTGACAGATTACCAACGGACATTCATTCCTTACCGTCGGACATTGGTTCCCGCCCAACGGACATTGATAGATTACCGTCGGACATTGGTTCCCGACCAACGGACATTCATTCCTTACCGTCGGACATTGGTTCCCGACCAACGGACATTGATAGATTACCGTCGGACATTGGTTCCCTACCATCGGACATTGATTGATTACCGACGGACATTGGTTCCCTACCAACGGACATTGAGCCGCGAAGAACGCGAAGGACCGCGAAGAAAAACAATCTGTGAAAATCTGTGTAATCAGTGGACAAAGTTTTTCGTGGAAATTCGTGTCATTCGTGGGCCTGTTTTTGGTTTCCTTGTTGACCTTTTTCTCATTTTCCTTTATACTTCTTATTATGAATAGAAAATTAGCGACTATAAGAAAAGTAAATGAAATCAAGCCCATCGAAGGCGCCGATATGATCGAACTGGCAACCGTCGATGGCTGGCAATGCGTGGTTAAGAAAGGCGAATTTAAACCGGGCGACCTGGGCGTCTATTTTGAAATCGACTCGTTTCTTCCTCTCGAAGAACGCTACGAATTCCTGAGAAAATCATCCTATAAAAAAATCCCGGACCAACTCCAGGGCCAACGCGCCGAAGGGTTTCGACTCAGAACCGTAAAACTTCGCGGCCAAATTTCCCAGGGCTTGATATTACCCCTGGCTTCCTTTCCCGAATTGAAATCATCTCCGCTGGGCAGCGTGGGCAGCGATGTCACGGAACCGTTGAATGTGGAATTGTACGAACCCCCGGTTCCGGCCTGTCTATCGGGCCAGGTTCGCGGCGGCTTGCCGGGTTTCCTTAAAAAAACGGACGAAGAACGAATTCAAAACCTACCGCAGTATTTTACCATCTATGAAAACCTTCCCTTCGAATGTACTGAAAAAATCGACGGCTCTTCCATGTCTGTTTATTTTACCGGGAATGACCAGGGGGTCTGCAGCCGGAACCTTAACCTGCTGGAAGATGAAGTCAATACGCTGTGGAAAATAACCAACCAATTGGAATTGCATAAACTTTTAAAGGAACTGAATAGAAACATCGCGCTGCAAGGCGAAGTCGCCGGCGAAGGGGTTCAAAAGAATCCCTTAAAAATCAGAGGCCAGTTTTTTTTCCTCTTCAATATCTGGGATATCGAGAAAAGACAACACCTTACCCCGGAAGAACGAATGGACGTTTTTCATTTTTTCGAAAAAAGAGTACCGATGAAACATGTACCCATCGTTTCTCCCAGTATCAAGGTTTTTGAGGTCTATAAAACCATGCCCGAACTGCTGGATTTTTCCGCTGGCGCTTCTCTCCTGAATAAAGATGTTCAACGGGAAGGGGTAGTTTTTAAAGCCCTGGAGGTTATCGGGAACGAAATCATTTCCTTTAAAGTCATCAGTAATAAATACCTTCTGCAACATGATGCTTAGCCCGGCAAGCCAGAGCTAAAAGGCCCGGCTTGCCGGGAAATTACAAATTACAAACCACAAATTACAAACAAACCTCAAATTCAAATGTTTAAAATTCAAAACAAAAACTGCCCACGAGAGGTATCAATTACACGAATTAACACGAATTAACACGAATTTCCGTAGTTTTTTGTTTGTTTTTTTGTTCATTGTTTTTTGAAATTTGTTTGTAATTTGTAATTTGTTATTTGGAATTTGCCCCTCGGGCTTTCGGATTTCTCTCAATATACTGCCATACTAAGGTATCCCACCACCTGGTCATAATCGCCGCTGGCTTCCCCGGAATTGGTATACTGTATCACTTCCGATGCCTTTGCCCCTAATTGAATGGCTGCGGATAACATCATAACGGTGGGCGCCATGCCGCACATGGATATATTCTCAAGCATTACTGTTTCAAAAAGCCCTTCCGGGTCCATGGCCAATATTTTATCGATGGCTTTTTGATCCTTAATCTTTGCCGATTCGGCGCTGATGTAGTGACTCATATCCGTGGAAGCAACCAGCAATACATCTTCCCTGCCTTGTACCATCCGGCCGATTTGTTGCCCCCCTTCTAACAACTGTTCCAGGTTCATGCACGATATGGTAATGGGCAAAATCCCGGCCCTGGGGTTTATATACTGGATAAACGGCACCTGTACCTCCAACGAATGCTCCATGGCCCCGGCGCTGAAATCGATGCGAAAGATATCCGAACCTTTTACCAATTTCTCCGCCAGTTCCATATCGATGGAAACATCCCCCAACGGCGTATTCCAATGATCGCTGCCGTCCACGGCAACCGAGTGCCCCATACCACTGTGGTTGACCCCCAGGATGATGACCTTGCCGGGGACCTGGATACTCCCGAACCCTTTCCCGGCGCATCCGCCGGAAAAAACATACCCGGCATGGGGCGATATCAACCCGGTAACCTTTTTCTTCTCACCGACAAAAGGAATTAAACGGCTTAACTCCTTTTCCAAAGACGATTTACTGCCGGGATAAAAACTCCCGGCTACTACGGGTTTCCGAACCATGGCTCCTCTCCTTACTTAATTTTTGATTGTTCTTCATTATTAGTTGTCTCATAAAATCCTTCCACCCTAAATATATATGAAATTTAAATAATAATCAAGATTATTTTTGAAAATAGCCACAAAGGCACGGAGAGAAATAAAGCACGAAGCACGAATATCGAAATTCGAAACAAATTCAAAATTCAAAAGTTCAAAATTCAAAACAAATATTTGCCGCCAGAGGCGGCGGTTTTCGTTTTGGTCATTTGTATTTTGGACATTTGATATTGTTTCGGATTTCGGATTTCGGATTTCGGATTTCGGATTTATTATATAGTGGTCTTGGCGCCTTGATGGCAAAATTTTTATTTATTTAAAAACAAGCTGTCGCTCTTTGACCACTACCTCACCCGATTTTACAATCGTGTGTACCGGGTTAATACCGATATGATACGCCAGGTAACTGTAATCGGGGATATCCATCAACAACAAATCCATCTTCTTACCCAACGCAATGGACCCTACCCGGTCCTGCCGCGCAATAGCATATGCGGCATTAATGGTGACCGTATTGACGGCCTCTTCTATGGTCAACCCCATGTTGAATATACCCTGGTGAAATATAAATATCTGCGAAGATACCATGGAACTGCCGGGATTAAAATCCGTACCCAACGATACGATCCCATCCCTCTCAATTACCCGGCGCACCGGCGCATATTTTCCCAACTTCAAGAAAAAAGAAACCCCGGGCAAAAAAACACACGCCGCGGCGGAAGCTGCAATGGCATCGATCTCCTCTTCCGTCATGGCAATCAAATGCTCGGCCGATACGGCGTTTTTCCGCACCGCCAAAAGTGCGGCATTGTTGGAAGTAAACTCGTCGGCGTGAAGCTTTAACTTAAACCCGTAAGGCTCTATCTTATCGATGTAATACTCGGCTTCCTCGTAAGAAAAAACGCCGTCTTCACAGAAAATATCCACGAACTCCGCCAACTCCCGCTCCCTCACCACCGGCGCTACCTCCGCCGCTAAATAATCAAGAAACTCCTTATTCCGGCCTTTATACTCTTCCGGTATCTCGTGGGCCCCCATAAACGTGGGCACAATTTCTACCGGGTGAAACGAATTCAACGCCTCGATGACCTCCAATTGCTTGATCTCCGTTTCCAGGTCCAGGCCGTAACCGCTCTTGGCCTCCATGGTGGTAGTGCCGGAAGCCAGGATTTGATCCAACCGCTTTTCACACTGCGCCGTAAGATCGCAGGCGCTGATTTCACGGGTTTTCCGGACCGTGCCCTTAATGCCGCCGCCCTTCGCGGCGATCTCTTGATAACTCACCCCCTGGAGCTTCAAACGAAACTCATCCTGCCGCGTCCCGGCAAACGGGAGATGGGTGTGCGGGTCCACGAAACCGGGGAATACCACGAAATCGAAAGCGTCGATAACCACGGCGTCTTCAGCCAGTTTACATTTTTTATTGAAATCCTCTTCATAACCGATAAAGGCAATATTCTCACCCACGGCCCCCAACCAGACATTATTGGAAACCCTGACGGCGTTCAACTCGCTGCCCCTGACTACAGAATCCCCGGCAGGGTTTACCAACTCTTTTATGTTTTTAACCAACAAATCGATTTTTATCATTTTCCCCTTCTCTCCGCCAATTTAAACCTCTGAAAAGAAGGAACATCCAGAAGATCATCCACATTCCCGGGATCATGGATCATGTTGGGAATGCTGCTTTCATTGACATACTCCGTGATATTGGTGGCCCTGGATTTATTCGCTTTCGAACCCAGGTAATACCCCTTGCTGCCGTCATCGAACTCGGCGACATCCCGGGTTTCCTCCACCAATGCCGGGGGCGGAGACGGTATTACTATCACGGGGGCGGCGGGAGTCACCACCCTGTGCAGGGACCGGGGGGTCGCTTTCTTTTCACTGCCCTCCTTGAAACCCGTGGCAATTACCGTCACCCTCAATAAATCGCCCATACCCTCATCCTCCACGACGCCGAACTTGATCCTGGCGTCAGGCGAGGCGTTGGCGTTAATGATATCGGCAATGCGGCCGATCTCTTTTAAAGTTAAACTGGAGGAAGCGGTAATGTTGTACAGGATGCCGGTGGCGCCGTGGATGGAAATATTATCCAGCAAAGGGGAGGTTAAGGTTTTACGCGCGGCGTCTTCGGCCCTGTTTTCCCCCCTGGCTTCGCCGGTCCCCATCAGGGTAACGCCCTTTTCTTGCATCACGGCTTTTACGTCGGCAAAATCCACGTTCTGGTAACCGGGGATACTGATAATATCCGAAATCCCCCGCACCGCCCGGAGTAAAATTTCATCTACTTTTTTATAGGCATCCTTGAAAGACATATCCGCGTCTTCCAACTCGAAAAGTTTCTGGTTGGGGATGGTAATCATGGCATCGACGCTGTCTCTTAATGCTTTTATGCCATCTTCGGCCACTTTCATCCGGGCGACGCCCTCAAAATCAAAGGGTTTGGTAACGATGGCCACGGTTAATATACCCATGGAGGCGGCATGGTTGGCGATGACCTGCGAAGCGCCGGTGCCCGTTCCACCGCCCATACCGGCGGTGATGAAAACCATGTGGGCGCCTTCCAACATCTCGATAATGGCGTCGGTATTTTCCAGGGCGGCTTGCATACCCATGTCGGCATTGGACCCCACGCCTAACCCTTTGGTTATTTTATCGCCGATCTGGAGCGTCACGCCCGGGGGTTTGATATTGGCTAGGTCCTGGACATCGGTATTGACCGCCACAAACTCCACACCCTGGAGCCGCTCCTCGATCATGCGGTTAATGGCGTTTCCCCCGCCGCCGCCGACGCCGATGACTTTTAAAACCGCGCCCCTTCGTTTTTCTTTGGCATATGTTATTTTAATGTCTTCACTCATGACGTAATCACCTCCTGGAAACTAAAACCCGACATATTCCTTTATTTTTTGTAAAAATCCGCTGGGTTGATTCCGGATCATGCCCCTGTCTCTCATATCGATGAGACCATACTTTAATAAACCCAACGCGGTGGAGAATTCCGGGCTGTTGACTTTATCGATCAAACCGCCGATGCCGTAAGGTTTGCCGACGCGGACAGGGGCCGCGAAAATGTCGTCGGCCACTTCCAGCAGCCCGCTTAAATAAGCGGAACCACCGGTAATCACAATCCCCGCATTGATTTTATTTTCAAATCCTTCTTCCTCGATCTTTCGTTTGACCATATCGAAAATCTCTTCGGCCCGCGGTTTCAATATGTCGGCCAGCAAAGAGACGGATATCATCCTGGATTTCTTACCCCCCACCCCGGGAATCTCGATGTTTTGGTCCCGCTGGTTCGGGTCTGTGCCGCACCCGTATTTGCGTTTAATCATTTCGGCTTTGTCGATGGGGGTGCGGGTGCCGATGGCCAGGTCATTGGTGAAATTGTAACCGCCGACGCCGATGGTGGCGGCAAATAACAGGGCGCCTTTTTCATACAACGCGATATCCGTGGTGCCGCCCCCGATGTCGATCAAGGCCACGCCCAATTCTTTCTCATCCTGCGTCAACACCGCCTCGGCCGTGGCGATCTGGGACAATACCATCTCGATGACATTGATCTTCGCCTTTTTTAAACAGGTCAACAGGTTCTTGGTGGAAGCCCGGGCCGCGGTGACAATGAGAATATAGATATCGAGGTTGGCCCCGATCATGCCGATGGGGTTCTTGATCTCATCCTGGTTATCCACGACGAATTCCTGCCGCAATATGTGGATGATATCGCGTTCGTTGGGTAACATGATGCTGCTGCCGTGGGTAACGGCGCGGTCCACATCGTCCTGGGTGATTTCCCGGTTCTTGCCGGTTATATTAATGCTGCCCTTGGCCCGGATGGACTGGATATGACTCCCGGATATATTGACGTATGCGGACTCCACCTCCACCCCGGCGGTCAATTCGGCCTCCTTGACGGCTTTTTTGATATCTTCGATGGTGGATTTCATATCGACAATAACACCCTTGCGCATGCCGCTGGAATCGACTTTGCCGTAGCCGATGACTTCCAGTTCTTCCCGTTCGCGCTCGACGTCCGCCTTCACCTGGCCGATGATGGCAGCCACTTTCTTGCTGCCGATATCGATGCCCACCAAATAATTGTCTTTCATTTTATTGCGTTACCTCCTCTTCCGGCTGCGGCGCTTGTTCTTCATATTCAAGGTAGAACCGGTCCTCGAATCGCAAATCTACGCTTTTAATAATGCTTTCATCCAAATTTAATTTGTTTCTCAGCTTTAAATAATAATCGATTTTTTCGGCAAAATCAATCTCCCCGGGATAAAAGATTTCATTCACCTGGGTTAACTTCATCATCAGGCCGTAAGGCTCCCGGAACCCGACATACTCGATATAATTCTTAATATCCTCCAACCGGGAAAAATAGGGCAGGATCTTTTGCACCCGGTCGCCGGGGGTATCTTTGACCGTGATCAATTCATCCTTTTTTTCCGCCCGGCGGTATAAAACGACGCCTTCCTTATCCATAACGGTATATTTGCCTTCCCCCGGCGTTTCCACCTGGAAGACGGGTTCTCTTAATAAAAGTTGTACGGCCACGGTGGAGGGCAGGTTGCGGCTGACGGAGACATCCTTGATTTCGGGGATACCGGCCAACTGGGCCCTTAACGCGTCGAGACTGAGGGTCAAAATATTATTTCCTCTATGCCGGTCTAAAACTTTATTGACCTGGATCGATACGGGACCTGAACAATCGGTCACTTGAAAATATTTGACGCCCAATTTATCCCAGGTCAATATGAACTGGGCGCTTTTGAATATGGTAAAAGCGATAAATGAAAGAACGGTCAATATGAACAGCAAGTGAATGCCTTTTATTTTGATGGAGCGGAGTTTTTTCTGTTTCCGGATCAAAAGATTATTTTGCCGGCGCAAGTAATCGGTTTCGCTGCGTAAGGCCAAACCCAGCCCTGTTCCCGTACCGGCCATGCTTCTCATCGGTGCAGCGCCTCCATGCGTTTGGCAAATTGGTGGGCGGTTTGGGTCAAATTACCCGCGGATAAAAACGCCACGGCGTCGCCTTTTTTTATATTTTTTTCCAGGTAAGCGATAATTTCCTGGAAATCTTCGATGTAGATGATATGACGATAACCGGAGGCTTTTATTCTTTCCGCCAGTACGCGGCTGTTGACATTCTCGATTTCCTGCTGGTTGGCCTTGTATATTTCCGCCAGGATCAACTGGTGGGCTTTTTCGAAACACGAAGTAAAGCGGTCCATCAATAGTTCCAACCGTGTGAAACGGTGCGGCTGGAACACGGCGATGATGCGCTTGAAGTCGCCCGCGGCCAGGGCCTGGAGGGTGGCGTTTATTTCAGTGGGATGATGGGCGTAATCATCGATGACCAGGTAATCGTTGGTGTAAAACAGCACCTGGAAACGCCGCTCCGGTAAATAGAAACGTTTAAAGCCTTCCTGGATCACCGGGATTTCGACGCCAATTTCAAGACTGGCGGCAATGGCGGCCAGGGCGTTGGAGACGTTGTGAACGCCGCCGACGTTCAATTGGATCCTGACCGGCGGCTGATTACGCAGCACCAGGTCGAAGGCGGCCCCGAACAGGGAATTCTCGATATTTTGGGCCCTGAGGTCGGCGTCCTGCGACAGGCTGTAGGTGATGACCCGCTTATTCAAACGGGAAACGATGCCGCGGGCGTTGGGGCAATCATAATTGAGGATAACGGAACCGTAAAAAGGCACTTTGTCGCCGAAATCGATAAAGGCCTGCACCAGGTTAGCCATGGTTTTGTGATAATCCAGGTGGTCGTCTTCGATATTGGTGATAATGGCCAGGGTGGGGAACAAGCGGAGGAAACTGCCGTCGGATTCGTCCGCTTCGGCCACCAGGTAATCGGATTTACCCAGCTTGGCGCCGCTCTCTTCGATTTTCAATCTGCCGCCCACCACGAAAGTGGGGTCTTTGCCGGCGGTGGTGAGAATCGCGGCGATCATGGAGGTGGTGGTGGTTTTCCCGTGGGTGCCGGCCACGGCAATGGCAAACTTCAGGCGCATCAATTCCGCCAGCATTTCGGCCCTGGGTATCACCGGGATTTTACGTTTCAGCGCTTCCCTGACCTCCTCGTTGTCTTTAGTAATCGCGCTGGAATAGACCAGGGTCTCGGCGTCCCCGATATGATCTTTGCTGTGTCCCAGCCACACGGCGACGCCCATGCTTTTGAGTCTCTTGACGGTTTCCCCTTCCCCGATATCCGAGCCGGAGACGATAAAGCCCATATTGTGCAGCACTTCGGCGATGCCGGACATGCCCGCGCCGCCGATGCCCACAAAATGTATACGTTTAATGCGACTGTAATTAATCATTTGAAAACACCGTTTTTCTAAGCCGGGACACATTTAATATGATCCCGGTGACCATAAGGCTGGAAATCAACGAGCTGCCGCCGCTGGAAATGAAGGGCAGCGGTATGCCCTTGGTGGGGAATATGCCGATGGTAACCGATATATTGATCATGGCCTGGATAACGATTAAAAAGGTCAGGCCGATGACCAGCAAGTAGGTATGACGGTTGCCGGAATATTTGGCGATATTGATGCCCCGGATAAGGAACAGCATAAAAAGCCCAATAATGATAAACGATCCCAGTAAACCGGTTTCCTCGGCCGCGACGGCATAGATGAAATCCGAATAGGAATAGGGCAGGAAATAGAGTTTCTGGGTGGAATTGCCCAGGCCTTTGCCGAAAATCCCGCCGGAACCGACGGCGTACAGGGACTGGAGCGCCTGGAAATTTAAGGTATTGCCGTACTCCCCGGGATTTAAAAAGGCGGTGATACGTTTCATTTTATCCGGGTTCAGTTGAATGATCAAATATATAATGGGCGCCAGGCATAGGAAACCCATCAAGAAATATTTCAAGCGGAACCCGGCGGCAAAAAGCATGACCAGGACGATGCACAAAACCAGGAAAAAGCTTCCCAGGTCGGGCTCTTTCAGGATCAAAAGTTCGATGATAAATACGGGGATCAACAGCGTCGCCAATTTTTTAAGGTCATTGACGTCGTTGGTTTCCCTGGTTAATACGTAAGCCAGGTACAGGACCACGGCAATTTTGGCAAATTCCGAGGGTTGGACGGTGAAACCGCCCAGGCGAATCCAGCGGTAGGAATCGTTAAGCTTGCCGTTGAAAAACACCAGCAGCAAACCGGCGGCGGTAAGGGCAACAGCGGCGATAACCACGGTTTTATCAAGGTAATAGGGATGCCTAAAGAGTGCAATGGCGGCGGCGGCCATCAACCCTACCAGCAGCCATACCAACTGTTTTTCCAGGAAATAGAAACTGCTGCCGAATTTTTGGCCGGCCTGGAGGGAGGTGGCGCTGTGGATCAAGATGAGACCGAACAGGATCAGCAGCGCGGTCGCCGCCATGAGCGCTTTATCGATCTTACTGTCCTTAACCATGACTGCTCCCTTTCAATTTCAGCACTTCCTCTTTGAACACGTCGCCCCGGTGTTCGAAGTTTTTGAACATATCGAAACTGGCGCAGCCGGGCGCCAGCAGCGCCACGCCGCCTTTCTTTGCCAGCAAGCGATAAGCTTCGGCCACGGCCGCGGCAAAATCCGCCACAAAGATAAACCGTTGGCCGTTATCCAGATCGGCCAACTGGCGGTGAATGGTGTGGGCCGCGGCCCCTACCAACAGTACGTGATCGACTTTTTCTTTGATGGACTGCCGCAGCATGGTAAAATCGCCGCCCTTGTCCTTGCCGCCCAGGATCAACACCATGGGGGCGTCGATGCCGGCGATGGACTTTAAAGCGGCGTCGACGTTGGTGGCCTTGGAATCGTTTATAAATTCCACGTTCCCGATCTTCCCGGCGAATTCCATGCGGTGGGGCAGACCTTTGAAATCTTTGACGGCTTTTTCAATGCCGGCGGCGGTCACGCCCATTAACCGGGCGGCGGCAGCCGCCGCCAATAAATTCTCCAGGTTATGCACGCCCCTTAAGGGATTTTCCCGGAGCGAAATAACTTCATCGCTATTATTTACCTTCAGATGAATATTGTTGCCTTCAAGCCAGGCGCCGGGGCAGAGATCATGCTGGAGGCGAGAAAACCATACTTTTCGCGCCGTACCCGGGAACGCGGACGCCCCTTCCCGGTTTTCTTTTTCCTTTAAATAAGGGTCCCCGTCATTTAAGATCAAATAGTCGCCGGTCCCCTGGTTTTTGCCGATATTCAATTTGGCGGCGTAATAATCTTCCAGGTTTTTATAGCGGTCCAGGTGATCCGGGGTGACATTAAGTATGGCCGCGATATGGGGTTTGAAATCAGCGATCTCTTCCAGTTGAAAACTGGAAACCTCCACCACCACCACGGCATTGTCGGGGATGTTTTTTACTTCGGAGATCAAGGGCGTCCCGATATTGCCGGTGAGGAAGCTGGTAAACCCGTTCTTGCTTAAAAAATGGTGGATCAGGCTGACGGTGGTGGATTTGCCGTTGGTGCCGGTGACGGCAATGACCGGGGCGTCGATAAAAGAGAAAGCAAATTCGATCTCGGAAATGATTGCGATTCCTTTTTCCCGCAGTGGGTCAAACCGTTCCTTTCGCCCGTCCACGCCGGGGCTCAGGATAATGAGTTCCACATCCGCCAGCCGGGGGAACCCACTGTCACCGATGATAAAAGTCACGCCCCGGGTTTCATAAGCTTCCCGGGCGGCGACTTCCCCCGGCGCGGCCAGGGGTGTATCGTTAAAGAGGTATATATGTTCACATTCCTTTTGTTCCAGGAGAAAATCCAGGAGCGCCCGGCCGGTTTTGCCAAACCCCACCACACCAACTACGCCGGTGCGGCCGGCCAGGCAACGTTTATGTTTATTTTTCATCGCTGCAAAACTCCTCGACGGCTTTCTCCAGCCGGATACCCCTGGAGGCTTTAAACAGGATAACGCTGCCGGGCGCGGCAACCTCTTTGATGTACTCGGCGGCGGCAGCGGCGTTATCTAAACGCGTGATCTTCGCTTCGGCGAATCCTTTTGCCGCGGCGCCCACGGCGATATCCAGCGCCCGGCGGCCCACGGTGATTAAGCGATCGAATCCCAATGCGGCAAAATATCCGCCCACTTCCCGGTGAAACAGGGCTTCCTTTTTGCCCAGTTCCAGCATATCTCCCAGCACGGCGATTTTCGCACATTTGAATTCACTATCCACCCAGTCCAGCGCTTTTTTCAGGGCTTCGGGGTTGGAGTTATAGGTTTCATCGATAATGGTAAAACTGCCGTGACGGCGGATTTCACCCCGGCCCGGCAGGGTTTTGATCTCTTTTAACGCGGCCTGGATCTCCACGTGTTTCATGCCCAGGTGCTGGGCCACGATAATGGCGGCAAACAAGTTTTCCACGTGAACCCGGTTGATGATGGGGGTATCGAATTGCGCCGCGACGCCGTAAAAATCCGCCGCGATGGCAGTGGCATGTTCATTGCGCAGGATATCCTCCAGGATCACCTGGTTGTACTTTTCGTTTTTGCCGAAATAAATTTTACGTCCTTTTTTGGAGCGGGTTTCCCTGCGCACATGGTCCAGGTCGCCGTTGATAAAGGCAATATCGTCGGCGGCCAGGTGATTGAGTATCTCGGCTTTCCCACGGGCCACATTATCGACGCTCTCTAAAAATTCCAGGTGCACGGGAAAGGCGTTCAATAAAACAGCCACATCGGGTCTCAGTATCCCGGCCAGGAAATCGATCTCGCCGATGCCCGGGTCGCTCATGGCCAGTTCGAACACGGCCACGTCTTCATCGCCCTCCATATTGAGGAGAGAAAAAGGCATACCGATCCAATTGTTCCAGTTCAAAAAGGACCGGTATGCTTTATATTTATAGGAGGTTAGTTGGTAAACAAACTCTTTGGTGGTGGTTTTGCCGGCGCTGCCGGTAATGCCCACGTATTTGATGCGCCGGTATTTATTCCTGACATATACGGCCAATTCCTGGGCGGCTTTCAACGGGTCGGGCACGCGGATGAGGGGGAACCGGATACCCCGGGCGTTGTAATCGTACTCCCGGGAAATGACTGCGGCCACCCCTTCTTTGTCCGCCAATCGGTCGAGGAATTCATGTCCGTCGCGGGCGCCGGACATGGCGAAAAAAAGACTCTGACCGGAAATAATGTCGCGGGTGTCGAAATAATAGTGCGCGAACCGGCCGCTTTTCTCCGTCTCATCGCCGGGTTTCCCTTGCCAATTCACGATTTCTCCTTTTACAACGCCGGCTATCTCTTCGATGCTTAATTCAGGCATGGTTCTCCTCTTTTCTTTTTTCCATTAATTTTCGGACCACCTCGTAATCGTCGAAATGAATGGTCCTATCTTTAAAAATCTGGTAATCTTCATGGCCCTTACCGGCCACCACCACCATGTCCCCTTTAACGGCCAGGTACAGGGCTTTTTCAATGGCGGTTTCCCGGTCGATTTCAGTAATGAAATTCTCAAAACCCGGGGCAAATCCGGCCCGGATTTCCCGGATAATGGCGGCGGGGTCTTCTTGCCTGGGGTTATCGCTGGTGACCACCAGGAAATCGGCGTTTTTCGAAACCGTTTCGCCCATGCGCGGGCGTTTGGTTTTATCGCGGCTGCCCCCGGCGCCGAACACCACGATGATGCGCCCGGTTACTATTTCCCGCAGCGATTGCAACATGGCTTCCAGGGCTTTATCGGTGTGGGCGTAATCGATCAGCACGGAAAAATCGCCTTTGTAAGCGAAATCCAGCCGCCCCTTCACGGGTTTGAACTCCATTATGGCGGCGGCGATGTTTTCAAACGAAATGCCTTTAATCACGGCGGAAGTGACGGCGGCCATGATGTTGGACAGGTTCACCCGGCCCACCAGGGGGCTCTTGATTTCCAGTTGTCCCCTGGGGGTCATGAGCAAGGCCTCGATGCCGTACGCGCCGCCGCCGGAAAATTTATACTTCAACGGCCTGACATCCGCCTCCCCGGAAAATCCATAGGTTAAATATTTGCAATTCAATTGCTGGATGACTTTCGGGCCGGTGGGGTCGTCGATATTGATGACCGCCCAATCGTCTTCCTGTAATTTTTTAAAGAGCAGCATCTTGGAGGCCAGGTAATCTTCCATGGTCTTATGGAAATCCAGGTGGTCCCCGGAAAAAGAGGTAAATATGGCCTGCGAGAATTTAATATCTTCCACGCGATGGAGGCAAAGACTGACGGAAGAGACTTCCATTACCAGGTTCTCGGCCCTGCGGGCGCGGGCTTCGTTGAGAAATTTAAATATATCCGGGGCTTCGGGGGTGGTCAGGTTCACGCCCATGGCAAAGTCGCCGAACTGCATGCCCAGGGTCCCGATCCGGGCCGTTTTGGTTTCCCGGTCCAGGATGGCGCCCACCAGGGCCGTGATGGTGGTTTTGCCGTTGGTGCCGGTGACGCCGATATTGTAAAAGCGGTCGGCAATACGGTCGTAAAAACTCGCCGTCATTTTACTGAAAGCGAGCCGGTCATTTTTGACCTGGGCCCAGGAAAGGCCCGGGTAATCTTTATGAAGTTTATGCTGGGAGACCACGGAATGGGCCCCCCTTTTGACTGCGTCTTCCACGTATTTCAACCCATCCTGTTGGAACCCCTGGATGGCCACGAAACAAAAATCTTTCTCCACTTTGCGGGAATCGTTGGTCACGCCGGCAACCCCAATTTCGAGATCGCCGGCGCCGGCAATGATGTCCACACCGCGTAATAGTTTTTTTAATGTTTTCATATTCTTATCTCGTTTTTCTTATCCAGTTGGGGGAAAATCTTCAAATAAAGCAGCAATTTTTCCGCGATGGATTTAAATAAGGGGGCGGCCACATCGCCGCCGTAATAATCGCCTTTGGGCTCATCGATCACCACGAACACAGTGACCCTGGGACTCTCCGCCGGGAAGAACCCCCCGAAAGAAGGAACATATTTATTATCTTTGCCTATTATTTTAGTCGTACCGGTTTTACCGGCGATACTAATCCCGGCGATCTGTGTTTTCCGGGCCGTGCCGGAATTAACCACCTCGGTCATAATATTCGTCATACGCTGCGTCGTAACCGGGCCCAGGATTTTAACCCCCGGTTTCGGTTTTAAAAACATGCCGTCCACTTCTTTCAATATATAAGGTTCCGCCAGGTAACCGCCGGAGGCGATGACATTAAAGGCCCTGGCCATTTGCAGCGGGGTCACGGCAATCTCATAACCGCCGGCAATAAATTGCAGCGAGACGCCGGTCCATTGTTTCACGGGTTTAAAAAGACCTTTTTCCTCCCCGGGCAGCCCGATTCCTGTTCGTTCCCCGAAGCCGAATTTCTTAATCCCGTTATAATACCTGGTTTTGCCCAATCGTTCAGCGATTTTGGCCGCCCCGATATTACTGGATTGAATGATAATATTCTCGAAACTCAACCGGCTGAAGGGGTGGACATCGGTTATCTGCCGGTCCATTATCTTATAGACCCCATTATAGCAATTAAACTCATACCGGGGTGAGCAGACATTTTCCTCCAGGGCAATGGCAGCCAGCACCACCTTGAACGTCGAACCGGGATGGTAAATAAATGAAACCGCGCTGTTTTTCACCATGAGGGTCGGGGTATTTTTCACCTCTTCCGGCGAGAAAGCCGGGTACCCGGCTATGGCCAATATGGCGCCGTCCGTCGTATCCATCACGATCACCGTACCGCCCCTGGCCCCATATTGCTCGACGGCTTTTTGAAGTTCTCTTTCAACAAAGAACTGGATCGAGGAATCGATGGTCAGGTAGACGTCCCGGCCGGGCAGCGGTTCGTTCAGGTAGCTCAACTTAAACGCTTTACGCCGTGCGTCGCGCATGACCCTGGCCTTGCCCGGCGTCCCCCGCAGCGTGTCGTCCAGTTCGTATTCCAGGCCGTACAAGCCCTGTTCATCCAGGCCGACGCCCCCCAGGATATGACAGGCCGTGGTATTTTGCGGGTAAACCCGCTTGTACTCTTCGACAAAATCCAATATCGAATTGCTCTTATTACTATCTTTTATTCTTTTCAGCGATTCATACTCTTCCGGCGACAATTTCCGTTTGATCCAGGTAAATTTTTCCCCCCTGCGGATGCGCTCTTCGATGTTTGCTTTTTCCCAGGCGGTGAGGGCGATTTGTTTCTTGATATCTTTGAAAAGGGCCAGCGATTGGGGATCTTCTTTATTATTTAAGAAAGCGGATTTTACCTTGACGGAAATGGCCAGGACTTCTCCCTTGCTGTCATAAATGGTCCCGCGCCGGGCGTTCATGGGAAAAATGAAATTGCTCTGGGCCCGGACTTTGGCGACATTTTTACTATAATCGACGACCTGGATTTTGACCAGTGAAGAACAAATAAAGAGAATCCACAGGAAAAGCGCGATAAATAAGAAAAAGACCCGTTTATGTTCGCTGCTGTTAATCTTCATGGTTACCTGCCGTTCGCCTGTTCAGCGTTCGCCGGTTCGGCGTTCGCCGATTCGGCGAACACCTTTATAAATTGGTCGGGCCGCGGGTATTGGTACCCCAGTTCAGAGATTGCCACCTTTTCCACCCGGTCCAGGTTTAACAGGGACGCCTTTTCGGCCTGTAATTTAGTGATTTCTTCCTTCAACTCTTGCTCTTTCTCGAACAGTTCCTGCATTTCATAACCGGAATCGATGCTTTTAAGATTCAAACTCAAATAGGTGAATACCAGGATGAAAGCGATAACCGTCACCAGCAGCCATGTGCGGTTTGACGACTTTTTTTTCATCATATCCTGTTAACCTCCAAATTCACTTTCATGGGTCATTGCTCATTGCTCATCGGTCATTGGTCATTGGTGTTCACGTGAGGCGGAAAATTCATTCAACAGCCTCGAGACCTCATGCCGCTTTTCATCCGTAAACTCGCCGTTCAAGGCTTTGGCCCGGAACGTATCATCATTCCATAAGGTTATGTGGTCGATCTCGCCGATAACCCTCACATTTCCGTCCAACTTACTGGAACTCCTTAACTCCGGGGGAATCAACACCCTGCCCCGGTTATCCACTTCGCCTTCGCTGCCCCAGAAACTGGTGCGACTGATGTAATCTTCGATCTCCGGGGACCTTACTTTCATGGCCTCGATACTCTGCTCGATCACCTCCCATACTTTCAAGGGATAGATAAAAACCCGGTCGCCGTTTATAGAGGTAATATACAGTTCATTTCCATACGCTTCTTCCAGGACGGACAGGTACTTCGAGGGGACCTTGATACGCCCCTTGTCATCCACTTTCAACTCGTAACTACCTCTAAAACGTTTCGTTTGTCCCACTTTATCCCATTTCCTCCCACTTAATATAATATGATTAATGGAGAATGTCAATACAAAAAGAAAATTTTTTTTATTTTTTTTGAAAATTCATGCCACCGGCGCGGCAATGGGAAAAAAGAACAAAAAAAAATATTTACTAAAAAAGACTTGACACCCTAGATATAGTGTTTTAGAATTAAGACTCAACTAAATATATTGTAAAGGAGACATATGACCATGGAAATGGAAGGTTTCACTGAGAATGCGTTGACGATTTTGAAGGCCCGGTATTTTAAGAAGAATGCCAAAGGTGAATTAATTGAAAACAAGCCCTCGGAGCTCTTCAAAAGGGTAGCCGAATACATTGCCGGGGCTGAAAAGAACGAAACGGACAAGAAATACTGGGAAAAACGGTTTTTCGATGCCATGATCCGGAGGGATTTCATGCCCAATTCCCCGACCCTTACCGGCGCGGGGCGGGGGTTGTGTCTTTCGGCCTGTTTTGTTTTGCCGGTAAAGGATTCGTTGGAAGAAATATTTGAAACGGTTAAACATGCGGCGTTGGTGCACAAAGAGGGGGGTGGGACCGGGTTTGATTTTTCCCGGGTACGGCCGCAGGGCAGCTTCGTGAAGAAAACCCAGGGCATTGCGTCCGGTCCGATTTCTTTTTTAAAAGTAATCGACGCCGGGACCGAAGCGGTGAAACAGGGCGGTACGCGGCGGGGGGCCAATATGGGCATCCTGAGGGTCGATCACCCGGATATTAAAGAGTTTATTACCATGAAGGCGGACGGCAAAACCGCGCAGAATTTCAATATTTCCGTGGCCATTACGGACAAATTTATCAAGGCCTTGAAAGAGGGAACCGCTTATGACCTGGTTAATCCCATGGATAACGATATCGTGGGCAAAATGGAAGCGCGCGAAATATTCGATATCATCGTTAATTCCGCCTGGAATAACGGCGACCCGGGGTTGATCTTGATCGACAATGTCAACCGGCAGAATCCCACGCGGGCGCAGGGTCCCATCCGGGCCACCAACCCCTGCGGCGAGCAGCCGCTGCATGATTATGAATCCTGCAACCTGGGTTCCATCAATATCCTTAATTTTTACCGGGCGGACGCCAAGGATAACATCGATTGGGACGGTTTAAAAGAGATGATCTTCATGGCGGTGCGGTTCCTGGACGACGTCATCGATGTCAATCTTTACCCGCTGAAGCAGATCGATGAGATGGCCAAATCCAACCGCAGGATCGGGTTGGGTATCATGGGTTTTGCCGACTTACTGATCAAGATGGGGGTCAAATACGACACAGACGCCGCCAGGGATTTGGGGCGAAAAATTGCCAAATTCCTGAAAAAGGAAGCAATGGCCGCCTCTGAAGCGTTGGCCGAGGAGCGCGGAAATTTCCCCAGTATTGAAAAATCCATTTACAAGGGCAAGAAGATGAGAAACGCCACGGTGTTGACGATTGCCCCCACGGGTACGATTTCGCGTATTGCCGGGTGTTCTTCCAGCGTGGAGCCGATTTTTGCGTTTAAAACCATTTCCAAGATTATCGACAGGGAGATCATCGATTATCATCCCTTTTATAAAGAGTGGGAGGAGCAGCACGCGGGCGAGCCGCACCCGGACTATTTCATTTCGGCTGGCCAGATTGCGCCCGAAGATCATTTGAAGATCCAGGAAGCATTCCAGGATTACGTGGACAGTGCGGTGTCCAAGACCATTAATTTCCCCAATGAAGCCACAGTGGAAGACATAGCCCGGGCGTACCTGATGGCCTTTGATATGAACATAAAAGGGATCACCGTTTACCGGGATGGGTGTCGTGCGATCCAGGTATTGAATAAAATGGAGAAAACATCCCTGCGGCCGCAGCAGAGGCCGGATGCGCTGCCGTCCACGACGCATAAAATCCAGACCGGACTGGGGCGGTTGTACATCACGGTTACTTATTTTAATGGGAAGCCTTTCGAGGTATTTTGTTCCATAGGGAAGAGCGGGTATTCCACCATGGCGGATGCGGAAGCTATTGGGCGGTTGACTTCGTTGGCGCTGCGCACCGGCATCGAGCCGGAGGAGATAGTTAGCCAGTTGAAAGGGATTGGCGGGTCGGAGCCAACGTTTCATAATGGGCATCTGGTGCAGTCGATACCGGATGGGATCGCCCATGTGTTGGAGAAGTATACGGGTGAGGTTGTTATCAACAAGCAGGATTTGAATTCCATTACCTGTCCGATGTGTGGGTTAGGTCTCCAGGATGAGAAATGCCCGGTCTGCCCGGCCTGCGGCTGGACGAAATGTTCGGGAACATAATAAATAAAAGCTTTAGGAGGTCAAGGAACCCTTTCTCGAAAGGGTTCCTTGTCGTCGAAGACAGGCTCATCAAAAAACGATCATTATTTAATTATTAAACCATATGGGGCAGATACACAGGTCTGCCCCTACGCAGGTGGCGGCGACCCCCTGAAAAGATTCCGGAACCCCCGAATGAATCCGGGAGGTTCGAAATAATTTCCAGAACCCCTTGAAAAGTTGCGCAACCATCTCTATCGTAACCATTGGCTTGCCGTTTTTTAAATCCCCGTCAAAGATAAACGCCTCACCGTGCGGGAATGCGCCCAGCACCTGGTCCCGATTTTAAACAAAGCTTGTTCCTTCAAATGCATCGTTGGAAGGATAAGGAACAGTCGAAGAAATGGCCTTCCCAGAATTGAATAGTTACCCGTTTTAAATTTTAAAATTTTTTCTCCCCATGAGTTTTCAAGTTCGAAGATCTAAATTTTTGAAGAGAGGTACAGATATAAAATGAGTTTAACGGTTATTTTAATTTTTGTATTTTATTGCCTTTCCCGGACTTTGATCGGTTGTAATAACAAAGTTATGGAGGTTATTCCTTTTTATGCGATTAAAGACATAGCGGGAGTAAGGTTACTCATACGATTTACAATAGAGTAAATATTTTCAGATTCCATTCCATACAATATGTGTAAATCAGGCAATCCATATCTTAACCTGGCCCAAATGTAGTTTTCTTCAAAGAAACGATATAAATCGTTCAATCGCCCATCTATCAAGATACTCTTCCAATATGGAATCTTTTCAACTCTACCGTTAAACAGCAATTTTCTGAATCGGTCTGTCCCATTATTGCCAAGTGCAACTTGACGCATCTGCTCTATTGCATCAAGAAAAAACTCAGATCCAGGAATGGGACAGGCAATGAAAGGGATAACTTGATCCAGGAGCCCCTTTTTAACCAGCATCTCAGCAAATAAGTAAGATTCATTCATTATTTCATTATTACACCCTGGTCCGCCAACCATAAAAAAACCACGCATAATTATTCGTTTCTGCAATTCGATCCCTATGGCTCTGAATTGCTTAAGGTGTTCAACTATCGGAAGAACATCGATGGGTTTGTTCAGCACTTCACGGACATATCTTGGACCTCCTTCGATTGAAAAACAAAGGTCACGGTAACCTGCCAAAACCATTTGCTTCTTTTCTTCCGGGTTCAAACGATAAATCCCATCTAAGAACAGACCATTGGGCGTCCATAACTCTAGTTGTTCACCAATACCTTCCACGGTCATGCCCTTGCAGAACTCTTTGAAATCCCGCAATGGGAATAGTACTTGGTCCGTAATATCGCTGACAATCGAATATCCTTCATCTACAAGATAGCGCATCTCCCGGATTAGATCGTTGGTATCTCTTCTTCGAAGTTCGCCATAGATGTGGCCTGATACGCAATGCTTACATTGATCTGACTTCGTAATGCAGCCACGCCCAGCCATGAAATCTGCGACCTTCGGACGACCGTCGAGCAAACCTTGATGCCACATTCCATAAACAGAACTAATTTCTTCACCGTTAATCCTAGGGATAGCGTCTCGAGCGATCCAGGGTAACGATCGAATTTCTTCGCGAGTCATCAGAGGTCGATTTGGATTTCTGATGATGCGTCCATTCTTCTTGAAAGTGATACCACTCACTTGATCCAAAGGTTGGCCTTTGAAAACACAAGACAGCAATTCAGCAAAAGTGAGTTCCCCTTCTCCTCTTACAACGACATCAAAAGATTCGTGGGCGGAGAAATACTCATCCAGAAAAGTCGGATGCATCCCCCCTACCACAATGATCGGTTCGACAGGAAGCTTTTTCCCGGCACTTCGAATGACATTTGCCGCATGAACGACATCATGATGATGAGCGGATGTGAAACATGTCAAACCCACGACTCTTGGAGCATATTCCTGCACTAATTGCGCCAGGAAGTCGCTTTGTGCGCCCATTCTAACTAACACCTTGCCTTCCCCCATATTTTCAACACGCTCAATTTGACAAGATCGGGCGGAGGAAACGCCAGCGGCAAAGAGGTCAACGTACTTGAAATCGTATAAACCTTGAAAGTTGTTGCGCAGAAAAGATATGAGAGAGAGCAATCCGTAATTTGGGCTATACCGAGGCAATGAAGTAAACTCGACATGACCAGCCCATTGGTCAACTCCTAATTCCATACTATTCTTGTATGGATCAGAGGATTGATATTCGCAGCAATCATCCAACAACTTCTCGTTAAAAATGAAGCTGCTGGTTGGGGAAACAAGGAGAACGGAATATTTATTCATCTATTTATTCTCAATCTGCACATAAGTACTATTCAACTCCATCTTTAAGATTATCCCAATTCTGTCCCCTCAAATTTTTGTAATAATATAAGAATTTATCCGCTGAATCTTTTGGCCATGTCAAGTTTTCTGCGTGATCAAACCAACATTTGGCCCTCTTCCCAATCTCTGTTTTAGGAAATCTGCTAATAACTTTACCCATTGGAGAATAAAAGAGGCGTCCTTCAAGAAAACCTCTATAACGCTTAAGAAGATTCTCTTGCAACTCCTTCCAATCATGAGATTCGTTTTGCTTGACGGTATGTTCAAATCCCAATGATGAGATTACACATTCATAACCCTCCCAATCCACCAACAAAACAAAGTCGGTCGCATTTTTGTATTCCTCTTCTGAGACAAGGTGAAAACCGACAAGTACACCGGCCTCCTTATGTTTTTCAACAACCTGCTTCACATAAGAATCATGTAAAAGAATTTGTACCGGTAGCTGACTTATTTCCTCCGGGGAATTTGCAGTGGTGTAAAATTCTAAAAATTTCTTATCATCTCCATTCTCAGTTTCCAGTTCTTTTCTAACATGTTCTGCTCGATCATTTTGGGACAATTTGCGGTAAGGATATTTTGAAAATGAATCAAGCAGAGTTTCTCGTATTACGAATATACGCGCAAACATGCCTTCTTTAAATTTTCTCTCAGTTCTTAGTCCCTCAATTCTCCGCTTCTGAGCATCCAGTATTTGTGGCAGCCCAAGTGAGGTATCGGTCCACCACGCGGGAGGCATCAGGGACACTCCGAGAAACACGTCCGCCTTTTCTGTTTGTTCAATGACAAATTCGCAGTACTTAGGTAATGTATCCTTATCGCGTTTTTCAGGATCCGGAGTCAAACTTTCAACACTCAGCCCCCAGTTATGGGATTCTCTGATTTGGTCCCTAAATCCGCATAACATTTGAACCAGAGCGGCTCGCGCTATTTTATGCTTTGAAAATGTGGGGATGCAGCCCTTCTCAGCCTCGAAAACGCAATCAACCGGATTATTGAGAGTTATCTGTATATTACGCACAATTTCTTTTGAGAGGATATCTGCGAGATCACGATCATGGATAAACATATTTAGAATTTCCTTCAGTTGATCTACCTCATGATCAATTGTTTTCGCCAGTTGATTTACCTGATGATCAATCTTACCCGAGATCTCAGATGATTTGTTTAATACCGTGTTATTAATCTCCGATGAGCGATAATCGAGATTATCGCGAACTTTTGGAAGTAAGAGGCTTTCTATCTGCTTAAGGGGCTCCTTTAAATCCATTAAAGATGAGAATTTTTGAATCAGTTCAGCTAATAATACGGCAATACATGTTTCAATGAGTTTTGCCGTGTTGATTTCCTCACCTCTATAGAAATGAAGACTAACTAAAAAAATAAAGATAAAAATAGGAAAAAGATGACTCTCAAAAAATGACCCAAGTTTTTTAAACATGATTATCCCTCCTTGATATTTCATCCGCTACAATAAACCGTTGCAGGGGAGACGGTAAGGACGAAAGGCTGTGTAAATCTGGCATATCTCCATGGTAAATGAGTCTTCCATCGTTCAGGAATACCATTCTCTCTGCTATTTTACGTGCGAATGCCATCTGATGGGAAACGACAATGCACGTAATACCGGAAGCAGACAAATCTTTGATAATTGATGCAATCTCTAGTACAACTTCAGGGTCTAATGCCGAAGTAATCTCATCCATCAGGATTAGAACTGGCTCTGTGGTCAGTGTTCTCGCAATAGCGACCCGTTGTTGTTGACCAATGGATAGTTCACTGGGAAACTTTTTTATTTGCTCCTTTATGTCGAGTCGTTCGCAAATCTCAAATGCCTTACGAATGGCTTTTTTTTTGCTCAATTTGCCCGCACGTATTGGTGCTTCGATGACGTTTTTTAATACCGTCATGTGCGGCCACAATTGAAGATCTTGAAATACGAATCCAATTCTACCGGCCAGGAAATTGAGGGGTGAATTCGTTGACGGATCGACGCGTATTGTATCATGACCGAATGTATAATCGATATTCCCGGTTTTTAATTGCTCAAAGCCGGCAATGCACCGAAGGAGGGTGGTTTTACCCGACCCGCTCGGTCCGAGGATAGCCAGGACGCGTCCTTTCTCCAGCTCGAAGGACACGTTCGATAGAGCTGTAAAGCCATTGAACTGTTTCGATAAGTCATCCAGTTTTAGAATCACGCATTGCGCCATCGGAAATACCTTTTTGAAATATCCTTTTCGTAGCCTTTATGGGTCCGTTTTATTAAGTACTTATCCTCTAAGTATCTCATTAACACTATCAATGGCCAAATGATTATAAAGTAAAGGAGAGCGACAATAGTATATGTTTCCAATGGACGAAATGAATGAAGATTAATGGAATTTGCCGTATGGACTAGCTCATATACAGCAATAATCGATGCCAAAGAGGAAAGCTTTATGCAGGTAACATATTGTCCAAGTATAGCCGGCACCATAACCCTAATGGCTTGCGGCAACATTATCCTCTTCATAGCGACACTTCGAGGTATACCTAATATAAGTGCAGATTCTAATTGTCCCTGCGGAAGTGAGTCTATACCGCCACGGACGATATCGGCAATGAATCCGCCCAGGCTCAGGGTTAATGTGAATATGGCCGTTGTCTGCGAACTCAATTTTAACGGAATCAACACAGGTAAACAGTAATAAAACCAGACCAATAGTACAAGAACAGGCAGAGATAAAAAGACATTAATATATACTAACGCTAGACCACGAAGAATAATTGATTTGGACTTTTGAGCAAGGGCAATCAGAATCCCCAAAATAGTCCCCAAAAATATAGACAAGACTGATATATATAGGGTAACTCCAAGACCTTTGAGCAGACCTGGGACAAAGTTGAGCAGGAACCGAAAATCCCATTGATAGATCAATTTACCATGTCTCCCATGTCAATTTGGGATGAATCCAATGAGCGTCGTATCTTTTCTCGAATTCCTGTAGTTTACCGATACTCTCCAGGGCATCAAGTGAAGTGTTGAGAAATTCCAGCCATACAAGATCATCATATCTCACTGCCCACCCGACGGGTGTTAAGTTATATGGAGTATTTGCCAGGAGATCTTTGACCTCGGAGTGATGTTCAGCGAATTGTTTGCATGCCCAACTATCGCCTAGAGCAGCATCAGTTCTGCCTGTACTTACTTCAGTGAAGGCTAACGATTGATCTGCAGATGATAGTACTTTCAGTTTGGCTTTAGTCAAGTTGATTCTTGCATATTCGTGCCCCTGTTCACCCTGAGTCACTGCAATTGTTATATCCTCACGATCTAAATCTTTGATAACCTTGAAACGGGTTTCTTCTTTCTTAACGATGACGCTATTCCCAACATACATCAGTGGCCGTGTAAAAGCGACTTCCTCCGCACGTGGTATTGTCCTGTATGTTGCGGCTATAGAGAGATCGAATTGTCCAGACTTTAGACCGGCGATGAATGTTCCCCATTCTGCTTCGTGATATTCAACTTTAACCCCCATTTCCTTTGCGATATATTCTATAGTATCGATGTAGTGCCCAGTCATTTTCCCAGTATTGGGATCCTTTTGAACTGTAGGGGGGTAGGGAATATAACCAACATTCAGGATACCTGTTTTCTTCACTTTCTCAAGGGTATTTGCCGATTTCTGAACGCTTTCTCCTGGTTGTTTACTCATTTGATCGCACGATAGAAAAAACATGCCAAAAAATAAGCAAAGGGTACACAGGATCGTCCATTTTAAAAATTGTTTCGTTAGTGTTTTTTTCATAGTATTTTTCTTCCTTATTTTTTTATTGACTCTTCAAAAAAAAATGCCAACAATTTTTGGTTCAGGGTGTGATGTAATTCAATTACACGAACAGAGATTAAGGTGCAAACTTCAATTTTATATACTGCCGCCCTTGGCCTCTTGGCTAGATTCCTGGTTAAACACAACAAGCATGTCTTTCGAAGGGTCACTAACGCTCCTACTTGCGTCTTAAAGCTTAAGTGGGAATAATAACCTATAGGCAATCGAATGTCAAGGGGAGTGTTCCAAAAAAAATTTTCTTATGGGAATCATCGCGTAACTGAGAGATTTGCCCCAAATGTCTTATGAGGGGAAGGAGACAGGCAAAAAGCGCCGATTAAACTCGGCATGAGGTAGAGGATGAAAGATCCTTACAGTGAAGATTTTCCACAGCGTTATGGCGTGGGTTGAAGAAGGTGTAATGCCGAGCGTTCAACTCATAATGCCCCCGGCAGTCGGACACAACATAGTACCTGGGAAGCAGGTGACCAAATGGAATACTGTCGCCCCAGCGGAGCCTGTGGAGTTCGTGGTGAAGGGCGTGACCAGGAGGAACACCCTGGAGAACGCTACGGGTGCGACACAGAACTCAGTGCCGGGTAACCGGCATTCCTACCGCGACAGAAAATGTCCAGCAGGCTTTAAATACCGTTACTTGTCCGATGTGTGGGTTAAGTCTCCAGGATGAGAAATGCCCGGTCTGCCCGGACTGCGGCTGGACTAAATGTTCCGGAACATAAATAGAGTTATATAAAAAGGTATTTGCGTGGGACGCAAATTGTTAGTAGGGAACAGGCAATCCCTGTTCCCTGCCGGATGAAAATTTGAAGAAGGAACAGGCAATGCCTGTTCCCTACAAAATGAAAATTTGATTCAAACGGCAACCGACATCGATAAAACGGCTCCCCGCATCGACCAAACGGCAACCGACATCGATGAAACGGCGCCCCGCATCGACCAAATGGCAACCGACATCGAGGAAACGGCTTCCCGCATCGAGCAAATGGCAACCGACATCGATGAAACGGCTCCCCGCATCGAGCAAACGGCAGCCGACATCGATAAAACGGCTCACTACATTGACCAAACGGCAACCGACATCGATAAAACGGCTCCCCGCATCGAGCAAACGGCAGCCGACATCGATAAAACGACTCCCCGCATCGACAAAACGGCTCCCCGCATTGAGCAAACGGCAACCGACATTGAGGAAAAAGTTCTTTGCAGTAAACAAAAAACAATTGGCATCAAGGAAAAAGTTCCTTACAGTGAACAAAAAACAGTTGACATCAAGGAAAAAGTTCTTAGAAGTAAACAACAAGCTGTTGGAATTGAGGAACAAGCTCTTAGAATTGACCAACAAGCAGTTGGAATTGAGGAACAAGCTCTTAGAATTGACCAACAAGCAATTGGAATTGAGGAACAAGCTCTTAGAATTGACCAACAAGCAGTTGAAATCGAGGAAAAAGCTCTTTGCGGGGACCAACTCCTGTTTTTTCCCGTGTCCGTCCGTGTTTGTCAAGTTATGCCGGGTGTAAAACCCTGTCAATCTATCCAATTGTGAGGTATTGGAAATGTTAATTGGTCATATGACATTTAGTCGCGCAATGGCGTGTGCGGGCGACCAAGCACGCGAAACGTTGCGGTCCTGCAAGAAAACGCAAGGCGAGAGCGGATTGGTTCTGCTCCACGACGAAGACGCGCGCCCTAACGCAAGTGAACTCAGTTCGGCCTCGTTACACGATGTTTACCTGCTGATGGCCACTCTGCCGGATATGCCGAAGCCTATTATTCGTGAGGAAGAAATGACCAAATGCACTCACGGAATCAGCCGGGGTGATTGGAGAGAGCGCGTGTCGAAATATTGGCAACAGGTCCCGGGAGAGCCGCTTGAACGCTAATAAACGGTCCACTACGGGAGGAATGCGATTGCCTGCCGGCTTTAAGCGTTAATTCCGAAGCAGGAATACCGCTTAAACTTTCACTATTGAGGTGGAAACTTAGCCTTAAGGCCAGGCAGGAACCGCCTTTTCGATTCTATGCGCTCTATGATCGAGTTTATCGTCGAGATACACTGGAAACCGCATATAAGCTATGTCGTGAGAACGACGGAGCCGCCGGTTATGATGGAATAACATTTAAAAAGTCTGATGCGAAACCGACACTTTACTGTGCATGCCTTTGTGGAGGAAGACTAGCCGAGAGCCATATACTGGAAATCTGTACGTACGGTTCGATGAGGGGGGCGGGAAACCCCAGCTTCTACTCTACTGGACGGGCCCCTTTATCACAAAAATTTTTTTTCCTGGAATACCTCTTGATTTTTTATGTCCGACTTAAATATAATAGTACCATGATTAATAAGGAGAGAGAACAATGAAAAACAAAAATCGTCACGTGTCGATCACGCTTATAATATTGTTTTTTCTGCCGGGTTTATTATGTCCCACTGTAGAACCCGGGGATTTTACCGATATCTTTGAACTCCAGGGCGCTTATAATACCCGGGTTTCCATTGAAAAGGGCTGGGCCAGGGATGGGAGCATACCGGTTGTTTTAACTTTCGGGGACCTGGAGATAACGCTGCCGGTAAGCGCGTCCGGGCTGGAGGACGCCGGCGGGATCGAGTCCGGGGTAAGCGCCCTGCTGTCGGGAGACGGCGGCCCCGTTTTCACCGTCTATGAACAAAACGCACTGCGCACCCGGTTGTGGCTGGCGGCGGAAAATATCCCGGTGATTTTGAAGATAAACCGCGAAAAAAAGCAAGGGGCATTCTTTATTGCCGGCAGCCGGTTAAAACTGGAATACCTCCGGGTAACTATCACGGAAATAGTCGCCGGGGAATCGTACGAACTAATGTTTGACGGTCCGGATGTCCACGCTTATAAGAGGTTTATTTTTAACTCTTCCGCCGGCGCGATCCGTGCAGTTCCTTTCGATGGGGAACCTTCTATCCCGGATGACCCGGTTTTTGACGGAGACGTGGAGTCCCCGGTATGGGCCATCAAGGTTATTCATGAAGAACCGATAAAATCGATCGATCTGGAGGAGGGGAAATAAAATGAGAATCAAGATCATTTTTATATTATTGTTTATATTATTGTTTATGTTAGCCGGTTTCGTTTACGGCGCCATCCCGGCTGATGAGAGGGCGGCGTTGATTGCCCTTTACGAAAGCACAAGCGGCGACGGCTGGACCAATAGAGACGGCTGGAAAACAGGAGACGATTTTTCCATAAGCGGCACGGAAGGGACCTGGCACGGGATTACGGTTGTCGATGATCATGTGACATCGATCGATTTAAATAATAATAACCTGGACGGAACAATCCCGGCGAAATTGGGGAACTTAACAAACCTCTTAAGGCTTTATCTCTACAACAATAAATTGACAGGAAAAATTCCACCGGAATTGGGCGATCTTTCAAACCTGGTAGGGCTTTCATTGGTTTTCAACCAATTGAGTGACAAAATTCCCGCTGAACTGGGCAATCTCACAAACCTCAAATGGCTTTATCTCTACCAGAATCAATTGACGGGAAGCATTCCCGTGGATTTATTTGCACTCTCTAATCTTGTGCATCTTTACCTAAACGACAACCGACTGGATGGAAATATTCCTCCTAAACCGGATAAACTCAACCTCTCAAGTCTTAAAACGCTTTATCTCTCCAGGAATCAATTGCAGGGCAGTATTCCTACATGGCTGGGGAATCTCACGACTCTTGAGAATCTTTTACTCAATAATAACCTGCTGACCGGGGAAATTCCCCCGGAATTGGGCAGCCTCTCAAAGCTCCAAAAACTTTATCTCAACTACAATAAACTGGATGGGGCCATTCCCAGGGAACTGGGTAATCTTCCAAATCTGTTGGAGCTTTACCTCAACGACAATCAACTGAGTGGCGAGATTCCCACGGTATTGGGCAACCTTTCAAATCTTAGAAAGCTTTATCTTTCCCGGAATCGATTGACGGGAGGTATTCCCCCGGATTTGGGCAAACTTTCATATCTTGAAGGGCTCTACCTCAACGACAATCAACTGAGTGAAAAGATTCCCCCGGAATTGGGAGATCTTTTAAATCTCGGGATACTGTATCTTTCCAGGAATCGATTAAGGGGTAGTATTCCCGGGAATCTGGGCAATCTTGACAACCTCTTAGTACTTCAGTTGAATTCCAACCAACTGCAGTTGGATAACACTTCTACTCATCCAAATATAACATCTCTTAAAAACCTCCTTGATGAACTTTCCGATTTTCGCTGGAACGCCCTATATACGAATGATGCAACCATGAAAGACTTTTTGAAATCAAAACAGTGGGGCAAAGAGTGGGAGAACACCCAGACGATTCTACCCACGAATATCACGGCCAACGCAAAGTCTGCCAATTCGGTGGAAGTCAGTTGGTCGCCCATAGCATATGCCGATGACCCCGGGGGATACGATGTTTTTTACAGCCTGAATCCAGGCGATTCCAATGCACCACTTATCTCCACCACTTCAAAAAGCCAATCCTCATTGGAAGTGACGGGACTCAACCCTCTTACCACTTATCATTTCTGGGTACAATCCCGAACCGATCCCCATGCCAATAATAAAAATACCGTTTTAAGTGAAATAAGCGCAGAAGTTTCCGCCCCTACGTCCGACATCGATAAAACCATCTCAGGAAAAGTAACCGACGCCGCGGGGGTAGGAATGGAAGGTGTCACGCTGACCTTTTCTTCGTCATCTTCTACTGGCACTGGCACCGAAGAGAAAAAAGTGATATCGAAAGCCGACGGTACATATGAGTGTAAGATACACCACGGATGGAAGGTAACAGTCACTCCATCGAAAGACAACTCACTTTTTTCTCCTCCTCACAGAGATTATTCGGATATACAGGAAGATAAGCTAATGGAAGATTATCGATTGAGTGTGTCATTAAGTCTTTCCGCATCATGGGAAGAAGATAAAACCACGCTTATAAAAATAGACTACGGAAAAATAAGTTTAAGCTACAGCTTGATCAATTCTAGAGATATGGCCTTAAAAGAATTCGTTATTTACAGGAAAGTATCCGGGGGCGTCTACGAAGAAATTAAAAGCTTCACTAACCTGGTAGATAAAGTTAGCGGCGAACTCTCTTATAATGATAAATATCTCAATAAGAATAAAACCTACACTTATATAGCGAGGGCCGTTGATACCGACAATAAGACACTCGTGGAATCCAACGAGATAACCATCGCGGTAAATAAGTAATAAGGAGGGTGAGCCAATGAAACGAATGACTTTTTCCATTATTATGTTTGTTGTATTATCGGTCATGTGGGGTCCCGGGGCGATGTACGGTAAAATCCCCTGGAAAGAAAACAATGCCCTGCGTACTCTTTTCAATACCACCGGCGGAAACGATTGGAAGGATAAATCCAACTGGAACAGCGCGCCGGGAACCGAAAACACCTGGCGCGGCGTTACCTGCGATGGGGATAATATATCCGTGCTTGAACTCAACCTGGCTAAAAACAATTTGAAAGGAAACCTTCCCGCTGAACTGGGCGACCTATCAAACCTGGTTGCGTTGGACCTCAGCAATAATTCATTAAGCGGTCCTTTCCCCGGCAGCATCCGACAACTCAAAAACTTAAAGCGGCTGATTCTCAGCAATAACGGGCTAACCGGCCCCATCCCGCTGTGGCTGGGGGAACTGGAATACCTCGAAGAACTCCGGCTGGACAACAATATGCTGGCAGGATCAATCCCGAAAGAATTTGAAAAACTGTCGAAACTAAAAATACTTTCCCTCAACAGCAACCGGTTAAGCGGGCAAATCCCTTCCACCGTGGGCGAATTAAGTCAACTGGTAAATAACGGGTCCGATTTCCGCTGGAATGCCCTTTATACAAGAAATACAAGCTTAGGAAAATTTTTGAAGCAAAAGCAGGTTGACGGCGACTGGGAGGGCGCCCAGACAGTAGCTCCCGGTAATATAAAAACAATCGGTATTACAGATACCACCATTAAGCTTAGCTGGAAACCCATCAAATATACAACCGGCGCGGGCGGGTTCCAGGTGAATTACCGGAAGCAGGGAACCCCGGCCAATACCGCCGAGATTAAAATCATAAAAGATAAAACGGTCTCTACATGGGGATTCGAATGCCTTGAAAAAAGAACCAAATACCAGTTTAATATCAAGGTATGGACCGAAAAACATCCCAATAATAAACGCAATAAAATCGAAAGCGAAACCGGGGAATTCACTTTCGCCACCAGCGGCATTATCATTTCCGGGACCATAAGAAATCCCGGCGGCGAAGCGGAACCGGATGTCACCCTGGGGGCTTCCAATAATGGGGGAATTACTAAAACAGATCAAGATGGCAAATACGCTTTGAGTGTGCCCCCCGGATGGACCGGCATTGTAACTCCCGGCAAAGAATGCTTTGATTTTTCACCGCCTACCCGAAGTAATTACACCGATTTGGAAACCGACAGGGACGGCGAAGATTACATCGCCGCAGCCAGCACCATTATCTCAGGGACAGTAACTTATAAGGGAAAAGCAATCCCCGGCGTCCAACTGACTTTTTCAAGCGGGGCGGGAGAACCTTCGTCCACTCAAACCGATGACAACGGTCAGTATAACCATGAGGTCCCTGCCAGGTGGGCGGGCGCGGTTACTCCCCATAAAGAAGGTTATGAATTTGAACCCCCCCAGGAAAACTACGCTGCAATTACCGGCCCCAGGGCCAAAAACTATACCGCTCGCTTCCCGGTGATTTCAGGCCGCATAACGGACCGACACGACAAAGGTATTCCCGGTGTGACCTTGTTCTTTTCCAATGTTGAGAAAGATAAATACGATTACTTAAGCGAAACCGCAATTACGGATGAGAACGGCAGTTATCGCAATGATATTCCCCCCAACTGGTCCGGCAGTATCACCCCAAAAGCGCCGAGAAAAGGCAGAACCATCTTTTCCCCCGTTGCCAGGGAAAAACTAAGCCGGAAAAACGCTCTGACGCCGGTGGATTTTAAAATCGAGCCGGATTTTAAGGGTTTCGTTACCGTTACCGGGAATTGCCTGATTTCAGCCGTAGAAAATTTTGCCGAAATATATGGAAGCTATGTGATTTCACCGGAATTTACCGCGGGGTATGATGTTTACCGGGACTTTTATATCTGGACCGGGTATAGTTTTTTTACAAAAAGCGGGGCATCTCTGGTTCTTAAAGAGCCGACCCGGTGGAGGCAGCACTATTTCACCCTGGGGTTGGGCTATTACAAAAATATGCCGGTAAAATTCGGATGGGAAATGAAAGCAGGGGCGATTTTCGTGGCTTACAGTGAAGAAGCTTTTGGGCTGAAAGTCTCAGCCAAAGCGCCCGGCATCAGGATCGACGGCAGCGCCAATTACAAACTCAGCGATCGCTGGTTTACCTTTTTTACGGTCAGTTACATGTTTGTTTCCGATAAACTGGATGCCGGGAATGTTAAGTTGGGGGGGCTTAAGACAGGCATCGGCCTGGGCATACGATTTTCGGGGAATTAAAGAAAACCGGAATAAGGGGCAGGGGTCAGGGATCAGGGGCCAGAAAGAAAGAAGGTGAGAAGGTAAGAGGTTGAGAAGTTAAGATGAAAAAAGAAAAGAACAAATATGCCACGGATTGTTATTTTCATCATTCATCATTCATCATTCCATTTTATTCTTCATCTGTGATAATCAGTGTAATCAGTGGACGAATGTTTTTTCCTTAAATGTTATTTTTTATTATTCGACAGCGCCTGGAATTGGGGCGTCATCTTCTCTACAAAGCCGTCTTTTTCCCTGATTACCAGGAAAACCGGCAGGTTTTCTTTTAATGCCAACCGGTAACCCTTTTCCGGGCCCAGCACATCGATGGCCGTGGCCATGGCGTCCGCCGTCATACAGGATGCATGAACCACTGTCACGGACGCCAGCCTGTGCGTGATGGGCCTGCCCGTACCGGGGTCGATGGTATGGGAATAACGAACCCCATCTGTCTCAAAATAATTATGGTAATCCCCCGAAGTTGCCATGGAAGCATTTTCCAGGAAAAGAACTTTTTGATAACCGGATGAGCCGTCCGGGGAAGGGGAAGCAATGGCCACCCGCCACGGGGTTCCTTTAGGGTTCTTGCCCCTGGCGCGCACTTCGCCGCCGATTTCCACCAGGTAATCCGTGAACCCCTGGGCCTCCAGGTATTCCGCTACTTTATCCACGCCGAAACCCTTGGCGATGGCGGAAAGATCGCAGTATATTTCCGGGTCCTCTTTTTTTATTGACGGTGGGGACAGACGCACCGCTAATTTTCGATAACCGGTTTTAGCCATGGCTTCATTTATCCGGGCTTCGCCGGGAATTTCGCGCTTCTCTTTGGCCGGGCCGAATCCCCACAGGTTCACCAGGGGCCCCACCGTAATATCGAAAGCGCCGCCGGATTTGTTGCCGGTTTCCAGGGCTTCGGCAACCACCCGGGCCGTGTCGGCCGAAACCTCGAACCACCCCGTTTCCCGGCGCCGGTTGAAGCGGGAAATTTCAGAATCCTCGCGCCACATGGACATCTGTCGGTTGACGGCGTCCAGGCGGTCGGCGATGCCGGCGCTGAGGGTTTTGGTGGCTTTATGGGTATCGGCCGGTTTCCCTCGATTGTTTTTGACCACCTTCACCATATAGGTCGTACCCATGGTAAAACCGGGGATCTCGATTAAATCGGCGGCGGCGTCTTGTTCCCGGCGGCCGCAGTGGAAAAGGAAAACACACAAAACAAAAAGGATTAAACATTTTGCATATAGACGGTTTAGACGGTTCATGGCAGCACCTAACGGTTTAAAAATGAGTTTAACGCCTGATTTTAAGCGTACGGGTCCCCCGTGGTTTATTTCGAGACTTGCGATCCGCCAAAAAAATTAATCCCACAGTTTACCCAGTTTTGCCAATTCTTCGCTCACATATTTCCTGAAGAGAATTTCCCATTCTCTAGAACCTTCCGGAACAGTTCGCTTTTGGATTTTTACCCGTTCTTTTGCATCCATTTCAATTTGTTCGAAAATTTTAAGTTCATTCATAATGAGGTGAAAGATTCGCAAGCGAATATTCCCGATATCGGCGCTGTAGTCGATGTCATCGGTATTTTCGATATACCTGGCTACCAGGGATGACAGGTAGTTCACTTTATTTCTGGACAGTTTCAGGCTCATATTACGATATTCTCCTTCTCGGCGAGTTTTGTTTTCACCATTTTGAACATCTCGTAATAATCGACGTTGGTGCTCCTGATTTCTTCCAGTTTATTTTTCAGGATTTCTTTCACTTGTTCATCCAGCTTATCTTCTTTTTCCAGTTCCCTGGAGATAACCTCTTCGATTTCTTTTACGAGTTTTCCCCTATCTTCCGTAATGATCGCATTATCCCGCAATAAACCTTTGGCGATGCCAAAGGCCAGGTGTTCAATTTGCAGCTTATTTAGTCTCATGCCGTTTAATATATCAAATTTTGTGAAATAAATCAACTTAGCGGGTTTTATTTTTTTAAAAAAAAACGGCTGCAAAAAAAAGGCCCGGGAGGCTTTCGCCTTCCGGGCCCGTATTAAATTACCAGGTTACAAAATTCTTATGATCCTACGATCATAAGACCGGGTGTTAATAAGAAGCTGTATCCGAGGTTTCTATGTTGAGCGCGGGATTGTAGGTGTTGCTGGGGTGGGTGACGTTGGTTACCGTAATGGTAAAAGGACCGGTTTTATTAGTGACCTGGGCAGATACGAAGGTCACGTTGCCATTGGCGCCGGTAACGCCGGATGCACTGCCGCTCACGACGCCGCTCCAGGTGATGAAAACCGTGGCATTGGAGACCAGGGCGTTGTTGACATCTTTAATGGTGACCACTGCGGTGGATTTATACTTTTTCCCCGCTTTGGTGATGGTCTGGGCGATGTTGCTGACATACATATCAACGGCGGGGCCGGGGCAGGATAAAATGACTCCCACCTGGGCAAAAGCGTTGACGACATCCTGGCAGGGATAAGCATAATCCATGGCCGCACTGAGGACGCCCTGTCCACCTGACTGGAAAGTGGTGCTGGGGGTCCAATAATCGGTGTTGGCCTTGGTGAAAATATCAAAGGCCATCCGTGTGGTCCAACCCGTGGATTGGGCGATCAAACAGAACGCTTTGTTGTAAATACCGCTGGTGTAGTGAACATCCTGACCTGTATACTCGCTGACATGATCGATGGAGATGCCGTCCTGGGGAGGATTACACAGGTATCTCAGGGCTTGACCGGCGGCTTTAAAGATATCATAACCGCACATAAAATCATTGGTGCCCCTCATGTAATACTTAGCTGCTTCGCCTGCCATGTCTGCATAGGCTTCATTGATGCCGCCGGATTGACCGGAATAAATTAAACCGGAATGATTTTCGGTAAAACCGTGGCTGACTTCGTGGGCGGAAACGTCCAAACAACACAGGGGATAAAAGGTTGTATAACCGTCGCCGAAGGTCATGGCGGAACCATCCCAGAAAGCGTTCTCATACCGGTTGCTGTAATGGAGCCTCATGGTAAGCTGGAACGGAAGTACGGGGAGGCCATACCAGGACTGGTACATGTCGTAAATCACCTGGCCGAAAAACGCGCCGTCGTTCAAGGGGCAATAGCCCCCGTTGATGGCCTCATGGGTGTTATTATAACAGGTGTAGGCATAAGCGGTGGTGCCGCTGGTGAGGTGGTTTAAATCCACGGTTTTGACGTTGGTGGTATTCATGGTGCAGGTGCTGCCGTTGACCGTGACGCCGAAACCCGGGTAAGTTCCGCCAACATCATTATAAGTATATTGGCCGATCTTCTGGTTTCCACCGGGGCCCGTGCCCTGGCCATAAGCCAGTCCGTCAAACGAATAGACGACCTTGCCTGATTTGACATCGATAAAGAGATAGGGGCGTGCCGGGTTCCCATTTTCATTTTCAACGAAAAAGGAAACAACGTAGCAGAGATTGGCTTTATTCTTCTTGTCGATATAGATATAGGTGCCCTTTGTCTCATTGCGGAAGTTCCAATTGGCATTGAGATCCTTTTGCTGGTGGAGCTTTTTCATTTTGTTTAAAGCGCCCTGAGGGTCAAATGTGCCGGGGATGCTCAGGATGTCTCTCGGCGTATCCAGTACCATGGCCCCATTGAGTCTAACCACCTGATCGGAGTAGTCCCTGCTTACGACAGTTTCCACACCCCAGACCGGGATGCCTTTATAGGTTTGTTGGTAACGGGAATGGGTGACGCCGTTGAAATCCGTGCTCTGCCGGGCCAGTGTGAATTTCTCACCCTGGGTCAGGCCGAAAATCTTACCCATCGCTTCAGGTCCACGGTCGGCCTGGCTGTTCAGCTTCTGGATATAAGCGTCGGAATTAGCTGCAGCAAAGTCGACCTTTTTGGCTGCCCATGTGCTGGTGGCCATTAAGCAGCATACCATAAAAACCAGTGTGAAAGTAAAAAATTTTTTACTCATTTAAATCCTCCTGTTTTTGATATTTTTAATTTTTAATACTGAACGAATGCCCATCATTAGATAGATTATCTTAAGGGTATAAGGGTAATCCAGGATTAAGTATTTGTCAATACATCGAAAGTTGTACTTTTGGTATGAAAATAAAAATGAGTTTTTGTACAACTAAAGTTGTATATTTTATGGTCTGGTTGTACGAGGGTAATATTCTTGCCTGGCTCCTAATTCTCCCCGCGGCGCGGGGGGCCGCTTTGTAGGACTGTACCGGGAGGTTTAAATTCTATAACGGAGTTAGGCTCTGAACCCTGGTTTCCCGGTCCTGTTTGTATTTGAAGAAATAAGTTAATAGCTCATGCCGCAGTACGGGGTCTTGCTCTATGGCAGTTAATAATTCCTTGACATCCGGTGTTTCATTTACCAGGGCTTTTGTTTGTTTTTCATCGGCTAATTCCGCCTGCTTCTCTTTTAGATGCATGGGACCAATGCCGAATAACAGCCAATCCATGGATATATCGAACACTTCATGCAACCGGAGCAATGTCTCCATCCTGGGAAGCGAAAAACCGATTTCACTTCTATATAAATTACTCCTGGCAATTCCTAATCTCTGTGCCGTTTCACTGCGTCCATAT